>Ga0207707_10003857_pt1 | contig 13291 bp, 11 predicted proteins | sample KBSC83BmetaG_FD_184336 | JGI IMG/M metagenome (GOLD analysis project Ga0207707, IMG submission 184336) | Corn rhizosphere microbial communities from Kellogg Biological Station, Michigan, USA - KBS C8-3B metaG (SPAdes) (version 2) | ecosystem: Host-associated > Plants > Roots > Rhizosphere ...
CAGCACCTTCGGCTTCGCCGGCGAATCGGCAAGAGAGTGGAGCGTCGCGGCATCCCTGACATCGAACGGACCGATCCGTGTCCTTCGAAGCGCGGTGAGATGCGCCGCCGACGACGTAAGGCGCCCAAGATCCCGCGCCAGCGCGCGGATGTATGTTCCTCCGCTGCAAGCGATGGTCGCGGATAGCGATTCCGGCTTGATCTCCCGGACCTCCCAACCATGGACCTGTACCTGGACCGCCTCGAGCTCGAGCGGCTCTCCGCGGCGAGCGGCGTCATACGCACGCGTGCCGTCAACGCTCTTGGCCGAGTACGCCGGGGGAATCTGGGAGATCGTTCCCGTCAGCGATTTGAGCGCCGATCGGACGTCAGCTTCGGCCGGCAGTGGAGCGGACCGTATCACGGTTCCCGTGGAATCGTCGGTGTCGGTTTCCGACCCGAACCCCACGATAGCGTCGTAGACCTTTGGCTCGATGTCCAGGAAATTTGCGAGGCGTGTCGCGCGACCAAGCAACAGAACAAGAAGGCCAGTCGCGAAAGGGTCGAGCGTTCCAAGGTGGCCGATGCTTCGCTCCCCGTAAATGCGCCGCACGTGCTGCACGACATCGTGCGACGTCATGCCGGCAGGCTTGTCGACCAGCAGCAATCCTTCAACCGACGAAGTGCCTGTGCCGGAACGATCAGTCGTCTTTTCTTCCCTGAGATGCGGCAGCGTCCTGCCTTTTCACGTCGGCGAGCAGCGACTCGATGCGGGCTGCGCGCGCGATCGTGTCGTCTTCCTTGAACTGGATCTCCGGCGCCACGCGGAGCCTTAGCGCCTGAGCCACACGGGAGCGAAGATGCGACGCAACGCTGTCGAGACCGTCGAATGTCGCCTGCTTCTCGGTCTCGCTCCCGAGCACGCTCACGTAGACGCGCGCGTGACGGAGGTCCGGGCTGATGTCGGCGCCCGTAACGGTGACGAAGCCGACTATCCGCGGATCCTTTGCCGATTCAGTGAGGAAGCTCGCGACTTCGACGCGGACCGCTTCGGCGACGCGGTCTGCCCGGCGGGTGTTACGCAGAAGCACCCGCCGCTGAAGTCAATGTTCGCGCGACCTGCTCCTTGCGGTAGCACTCGAGCACGTCGCCGACCTTGATGTCGTTGAAGTTCTCGACACCGATGCCGCACTCGAATCCTTCGCGCACTTCCTTGACGTCGTCCTTGAAGCGGCGGAGTGACGAGATGTTTCCGTCGTAGATCTCGCTGCTGTCGCGAATCACGCGGACGCGGCCGGTACGGTTGATGACGCCACTGCGGACCGAGCAGCCCGCAATGACACCCATCCGCGGAACCTTGAACAGCTCGCGGACCTCGGCCTCGCCGAGTACGACTTCGCGCTCCTCGGGGCGAAGCATGCCCTCGAGAGCCGAGCGTACGTCCTCGACGGCCTCGTAGATGATCTTGTAGAGCTTGATCTCCACGCCTTCGCGCTCGGCTGCCGACCGGGCGTTGTTGTCGGGACGCACGTGGAACCCCACGATGATGGCTCCCGACGCTCTCGCGAGAAGAATGTCGCTCTCGGTGATGGCGCCGACGCCACGGTGGATGACTTCGACCGAGACCTCTTCGTTGGACAGCTGCGCCAGCGCGTCGGCGAGTGCTTCCGCCGGACCGCCCTGGTCCGCCTTGATGACGATGCGCAGCGTGCGCGCCTGACCCGGCGCGGTCTGCGACATGAAGTCCTCGAGAGACACGACGCCCTTTGCGGTGCGGCGGCTCTTCGCCTCGCGATCGAGACGCTGACGGCGCTGCGCGATCTCGCGCGACTCCATCGCGTCTTCCACGACGACGAACTGATCGCCGGCCATCGGAACGCCACCGATACCGAGAATCTGGACCGGAATCGCGGGACCGGCGTCCTTCACGGCGCGACCGCGCTCATCGAGCAGCGCTCTAACGCGGCCCGAGTACATGCCGCAGATGAAATCGTCGCCGACGTGCAGTGTTCCGTTGCTGACGAGCATAGTCGCCACCGGACCCTTGCCCGGATCCAGCTGGGCTTCGATCACCGCGCCCGTGGCGCTGCGATTCGGATTCGCCTTCAGGTCGAGAATTTCGGCCTGCAGCAGAATCTGGTCGAGAAGCGAATCGACGTTCGTTCCCTTCTTCGCCGACACCTCGCTCGAGAGCACAGTGCCGCCGAACTCCTCGAGCACGACGCCGTGTTGCAGGAGATCCTGCTTCACCTTCATCGGGTTTGCGCCCGGGACGTCGATCTTGTTGATCGCCACGATCATCGGCACGCCGGCGTTCTTGGCGTGCGAGATCGCTTCGATCGTCTGGGGCATCACCTGATCGTCAGACGCGACGACGAGCACCACGATGTCCGTCACCTGGGCGCCACGCGCGCGCATCGCGGTGAAGGCTTCGTGTCCCGGCGTGTCGAGGAAGGTGATCGCCTTCCCACCCGGGAGCGAAACGTGGTACGCGCCGATGTGCTGGGTAATTCCGCCCGACTCGCCGGCGACGACATTCGATTTCCGGATGTAGTCGAGGAGCGACGTCTTTCCGTGATCGACGTGGCCCATGATGGTCACCACCGGCGGCCGCGGCTCCAGCTGTTCCGCGGTATCCTCGACGACCGCGGTCGCGTTGAGGTCCGCGGCGTACTCCTCTTCCTTGACGGCCTGGAATCCGAATTCACCGGCGATCAACTCGATCTGGTCGAAGTCGAGTCGCTGGTTGATCGTGACCATCAGACCAAGGTTCTTGAATGCAAATCCGACGATCTGAACCGCGGGCGTCTTGAGGATCTGCGCTAGCTCGCTGACGGTGATGAACTCGTTCACGCGTACCGTCTTCTTCTCGCGCTCGACTTCCGCCTGACGCTGCGCCGCCATCTCTTCGCGATAGGTGCCATCTTCGGCGCGACGAGCGCCGCCACGGCGAATGGGCCCGCGCATGGACGCCATCGTCTTGCCGATGTTCGCCGACACTGCTTCCTGATCTACTCCCCGCTTGCCTTTCTTGCCGCGACGGGCGCCACGATCTTCGCCACCACTGCGACTCGGAGCACGATCTTCGCGGCGCGGAGGCGCGGTTCCAGCCCCAGGCGCCGCCGAAGCTACAGGACGCGGCGGAGCGTACGGCGCGCCGGTAGCAACCGGACGCGGACGTGGAGCACCTGGAACTACGGGCTGCGGACGCTGACGATCCCTTGGCTCATGACGCTCGGCCCGCTCGGTGCCGGCACTGTGCGTCGCCGAAGGATTGAACGTCGCCGGGGCTGGCGGAGCGGCCGGCTGACGCGGCGCCGCTGGAGGCGGAGTACGCGGACGATCTGCCACCGCGGCATCGCCCGCTGCTGTCGCGGCGATCGGTGCAGGAGCGGGTACGGCAGGCGGCGTCGGTGCCGGAGCTTTGACTTCCGGCGTGACGACTGGCTCTGCCTCAACGACTTCAGGCGCCGGCTCAGTTGCAACGCGACGACGACGGCGAACAGACGCGTCGGCCGCGGGCGTGGGCTCGGCTTTTACTTCCGGCGTCGGTGCAGCCGCGGTTCCCCGGCGGCGACGAGTCGCTGCCGGTGGCGCTGCTACGCGCGCGCGTTTCTCACGCTCCCAACGGGCACGGATGCGCGCGACCTGATCGTCGCTCAACGGACTGAGATGGCTACGCACCGGAACATCCATGACGCGAAGGAGGTTGATCACCTCATCGCTGGAAATTCCGAATTCACCCGCCAGATCATGTACTCGAAGCTTGCTCAACCCTACTCCTCCTTACGGCCATCCGGCATCGGCGTCGAGCTGAGCGCCCGAATCCCCTTTGCCAGACCTCTGTCAACAATTCCTATAACAGCAGTCGTCTCGCGGCCAGCAGCCGAGCCAAGCTCGGCTGCCGACGGTCCCGCGAGAACCAGTATTCCACGAGCGCGAAGGAGCGGCAACACTTTATCCAAACTGTTACTCGAAGCGTCAGGCGCTGCAATAGCCAGTTGTAACTTGCCGCGCTTCGCCGCTTCCCGCACCTGCTGAACCCCTATGATTGCCCCGCGTCCGCGCACGCCGAGGCCGATGAGCCCCAACAGCTTGCGCGTCTCCACGGGATCCATCTACTACTCCTTCTCCTCCGCCTTTACGGCTTCCGCGACAGCCTCTGCTTCCGGCGCCGCACCGCCGCCTTCGGATGCCATCTCGGTTCCTGCGTCCGCGTCGGCGACGGTGGTAGCAACCGCGGCCTCCGGCGTTTCCGCCGCGTCATCAGTCGTCAGCTCGTCGATGATCGCCATGAGTCTGTCGGCCTCTTCAGGTGCAATGCCGGGAAGGCGCAGGAAGTCTTCGCGCTCGAGATCGATGATGTCATCCAGAGTGCGATAACCGGCCTCCTCGAGAACTGCGACCGTCGCCGGCTGCATGCCCTCGATATCCGCGAGCCGCGGGTTAACGCCCGAAACAGGTTCGTCGGTTGGAAGAGGCGCGAAGATCGGCTGATCTGTCCCCCGCTCCATCCACTCCCGGCTCGAGTAAAGCTCGATCTTCCACTCGGTAAGCTCGGAGGCGAGGCGGACATTCTGGCCGTTGCGGCCGATCGCCAGCGAGAGCTGGTCCTCGTCCACGATTGCCTGAATCGTCTTGGTCGCCGGATCGCTGAACACGCGCGCGACGCGCGCAGGCGCGAGCGCAAGCTTGGCAAAGCGCTCGGGATCGGCCGACCAGGGCACGATGTCGATTCGCTCTCCGCCCAACTCGTTGACTACGGCTTGTACGCGGGATCCCTTGAGGCCGACGCAGGCTCCTACCGGATCCACCGAATCATCGCGCGAAAAGACGGCGATCTTGGTGCGGCTGCCGACTTCGCGCGCACTGGCGCGGATCTCGACCAGGTTCTGCTGGATCTCGGGCACCTCGAGCTTGAAGAGCGCCTTCACAAAGAGAGCGTCGGCGCGACTCAACACGAGACGCGGGCCCTTCGGCGTTTCCTCGACGCGCTTGAGAACAGCGCGGATCGGATCGCCCTGATGAAAGTGCTCGCGATGGTTCTGCTCGCGGTACGGAATGATCGCTTCCGCTTCACGAAACTTGTTGAGCATGATGACGAGCTTGCCGCGCTCGATCTGCTGGACTTCGCCGGAGAGCAGATCCCCGACCCTGCTCGAGAACTCGTCGCGGATCTTGGACCGCTCGCCTTCCCGGACACGCTGGATGATCCGCTGCTTGGCTGCCTGCACGGCGGTGCGCCCGAACTCCGCGAAGTCGACCGGGATTTCCATCTGGTCGCCGACCTGGAACTCGGAGTCCTCGAAGCGCGCTTCCTCGAGCGAGATCTGGCTCGCCGGGTCGGTGACTTCCTCGACGACGGTCTTCAGGAGCACGATTCGAATCGCGCCCTTGTTCTCGTCGATGTCGACTTCCGCCTGTACCGTGGGCCCGTGCTTCTTGGCGAGAGCGGCGTTGATGCCGTCCTCGAGGAGGCCGTGCAATTCGGCGCGATCGATCTGCTTCGAGTTCGTCAGCTCTCGGATCGCTGTCAGAATTTCTACTGAAGCCGCCATGTCCTTGTACCTCTACCTTTTCCAGTGAAACGCCAACCGCGCCTTTTCCACCGCGGCCAACGGAAAGCGCCGCTCGTTGCCGCGCTCATCGAGCACCTTCACGATCTCTTCGCCGGCGCCGCCCTCGACTCCCGCGATCTCCACCTCATCGGTTCTGCGGCCGGCTGGGTCACCGGCCACATTGGTCGTGACCACGGCAGTCCTGCCGACAAACCGAGCCCAATCCTTTGCATTTCTGAGCGGTCTCTCCACGCCAGGAGATGAAACCTCCAGCACGTACTGCCGCCCGCCGAAATCCTGTTCGTCCAGCCTGCTCTCGATTGCCCTCGACGCGCCAGCGCAATCCTCGACCGTCACTTTTTCACCGTCTTCGCGCTCGATCCGAACGTCGACGACGGGCCTTCCTTTGCTGCCCCCGAGCTTGAGCTCAAAAAGCTCCAGCCCAAGTGGCTTAATTTCCGATGTGACAATGTCTTCCAACGTTCCGTTCATCTACCTTCGAGGTCCATTCTGAGGACAAAAAAATGTGGGGGGATCCCCACATCAGTGTTGGCCGCCGAGTTGAACGCCCTATACAATGTAGAAAGGTGGCTGAGGCGAGTCAACCCGGCCTCCGCGCCGAGACTAGACCTGGGCCGCGATCACTGCGATCTGTCTTCCCTTATCGCCGGCTCTGTGTGAGAAGAATCGGTCATTGTCGCACTTGGTGCAGAACGCGCTGACCGTGATCTTCTGGACTCCTGTCTCTGTCGCGTGTTCGGCGATCAGCGAGCGGAGATCGACGTTGCCGGGACGGGTCGCGGTCTCACCTGTAAGCTGCTCGCGAACTTCGGCGCTCACCTCGTAGCAGCGGCCACAGATCGCCGGCCCCAGGTGGATGGCGAGCTCGTCGGGGGCGAGGCCGTAGCGCGCGAGTGCGGTAATCGCTTCCGTCGTTATCCTGGCTGCCGTACCTCGCCAACCCGAGTGTAGAAGCGCAACTACTCCGGATGGGTGGGCGATGAAAACGGGAACGCAGTCAGCAACGCCGACGCAGAGGGCGATTCCCTTTTCGGCGGCGATGTGGCCGTCCGCCTCCTCTCCCGCCCGCAGCCAGCCTTCCCAGCCGCCGGTGTGGACGAGCACCCGCGTCCCGTGAGCCTGACGGAGCGATACCAGCCGCCGCGCCGTGTCGGACAGCTCGCGCTGGAGCCCGCTCCAGCGCCCCATCACGTCGTGGACGGGCTCGGTACTCGAGAGGCTGAAAGTACCGGCGTCGCGGGTTGTCACGAACGCGCGAATCCCCCAACTCTCGAAGTCGGGGATGATCTCCTTCGGTATTTCACTCACCACGGGCACCGGGTACCGCGTACCGGGTACCGGTTTCTAAGCGCGTCGATCGTCAACGCGTGTGATCGAGGCGCCGAGGGCGTTCAGACGTTCGTCGATGCGCTCGTAGCCGCGCTCGATCTGTCCAACGTTGTTGATGAAGCTGGTGCCCTCGGCGCAAAGCGCGGCAAGGAGCAGCGCCATCCCAGCCCTGATGTCCGGCGACTCGAGGAACGCTCCGCGAAGCCGTGAAGGTCCGGAAATCAGCGCCCGGTGCGGGTCGCAGAGCACGATCCGCGCGCCCATGGTCGACAGCTTGTCCACGAAGAACATGCGCGACTCGAACATCTTCTCGTGCATGAGAATGAGTCCCTCGCACTGGGTCGCCGTGACGATAGCGATCGACATCGTATCCGCCGGAAACGCGGGCCACGGCTGGTCCTCGAGCTTCGGGACGTGCCCGCCCATGTCCGCCTGAATCTGGCGCGACTGCTTCGCCGGGACGATCAGGTCGGGACCGTCTTCGATGCACTCGATTCCGAGGCGGGAGAATCCCATGCGGGTGGAACGAAGGTGCTCTATCCCGGCGTTTTCGATTCTCAGCTCTGACTTGGTGACGGCGGCAAGACCGATGAAGGACCCGACTTCGATGTGGTCCGGTCCGATGCGGTGCGTCACCGGCTTGGTGCCGAGGGGGCGACCGCCGTGGATGGTAATCGTGTTCGTCCCCACACCCTCGATCTGGGCGCCGAGGGCGATCAGAAAATGCGCGAGGTCCTGGACGTGCGGCTCGCTGGCGGCATTTCGGAGGACCGTTGTCCCGGTGGCCGCGGCAGCCGCGACGAGCGCGTTCTCCGTCGCCGTCACGCTGGGCTCGTCGAGAAACACATCCGCGCCCTTGAAGCCGTTGACGCGCATCTCGATCATCTTGCCGTGCGTGAACTGGGCGCCGAGCTGCTCGAGCGCGAGGAAGTGGGTATCGAGCCGGCGGCGTCCGATAACGTCGCCACCAGGAGGCGGAAGAGTGACCTGTCCGCAACGGGCAAGGAGCGGCGCGGCGAGGAGGATCGACGCGCGGATCTTGGCGCAAAGTGTTGGGTTCAGATCGGCGGGACGCAGGTCCTTCGCGTGCACATCGAGGGCGTTCTGGCCCACCCATTCCATCGATGCCCCAACCGATCGAATCAGCTCCACGAGCGTTTCGATGTCTCGGATGCGGGGCACGTTCTGGAGATGGACGACGCTCTCAGATATCAGCGCGGCGGCGACGATCGGCAGCGCCGCGTTCTTGTTTCCAGAGGGCCGAATCGAGCCGCTGAGAGGTCTCCCTCCCTCGACGACGAACTGTACTGCTGGCATGTTGCTCCTGAAGGCGTCTGTGGGTTGACGTGTTGCGAAAATATATCGCAGACCGCACTCTTTGTACCGTGTTGCTAAACACTCTCTGTAAATGGCCTCTCCCTTGCACACCTAAGGGCGCATGACAGCATGGTTCATCAGCGGAGCCGAGCTGCTGCAGCAGGTCGCTCGCTCGCTGCCGGATACGATCTACACGAAGCAGGTGGTGGCGGAACCGGGCGCGTGGGAAAAGATCACCAGCATAGCAAGCGGCGTGATGACGTTTACCGTCATCATCCTGACGGTCGCACTCGTTCCCGCGGCGTGGAATTTCCGAAAGAGCTACAAGAAAGTCAGCGACATGCTCGACAAGATTTACGGCGACGTCAATCCGCTGATGCGGCACGCCAGCGCGATCGCGGACAACGTCGACTACATCTCGACTTCGATTCGCGTCGATGTCCAACAGGTGAGCCAGACGGTGGCCGCGGTGAATCAGCGTCTTCAGGAGGCGCTGGAATCCGCCGAAGACCGCATGAAGCAGTTGAACGCGCTGCTCGATGTGGTGCAGGAGGAGGCGGAGTCGGCGTTCGTGACTACCGCGTCGACCATACGCGGCGTGCAGACAGGAATCAATCAGGCTTTTGACCAGGAGGAGTTGTTCGATGGGGACTACGACGAAGACCGAACCGACAGCGGGGAGAAACCGCGCCCGCGTGTCCGACCCAGAAATGGAAGCGGACGAAGGGCGTGAGCAGCAATACGACCTTCTCACCGCGGCGATAATCGGCGCGGCGGTTGGTGCAGGCATTACGCTGTTGCTGAGACGCGGGCCGTCGGGACGCCGGCCGGTGGGACCGCTCATGCGGTACGCTGGACGTGGCGCGACACTCGCAGGACTCGCAGGGCTCGAAGGAGCGAAGTGGGCGGGCGGACGTGGTCTCGAAGGCGCGCGCTGGGCCGGTGGCCGAGCCGCAGAGGGAGCTCGCTGGGTCGCGCCGCGCGCGAAGGCCGGTTTCCGAACCGCGGTGGATCGCGGTGAGGATCTGATCGACCGCATTCCAGTGGACGACGTCGTGGAGCAGGTTCGCGATTACGTCGATACCGCCCGCGATGCGATCAACGATGTCGTCAAAGACGAGCTGAACGATCTTCGCAAAGCCGTACGGCGGCAGCGTAAGCGTATCGGGATTTAGGACCATTCCGATGCGGCGCGCCACGCCGCGGACAGTCTCGGCTGGTGGCCTGGCACTGGCCGTCCTGCTCGCGCTGATCCTGACGCCGGCGGTCGCGCACGCGTGGACTCCGGGGACGCACATCTTTCTGGGTGAAGCGGTGATGCGCTCGCTGCCGCTGCTTCCGTCGAGCGTGGGCGAGCTCCTCGCCGCCTTCCCGTACGATTTTCTCTACGGGTCGATTGCGGCGGACACCAGCATCGCCAAGAAGTACGCGGCCACCGGGAGGCACTGCCACTCGTGGAACGTGGGTTTCGAGATCTACGACAACGCCGACTCGGAGCCACTTCGCGCGTTTGCCCTCGGCTATCTCGCCCACCTCGCGGCAGACTCGGTCGCGCACAATTACTTCGTTCCGCACCAGCTTACGATCACCTCGGCGACGGCAGCGCTGGGACACAGCTACTGGGAAAGTCGCTTCGATACCCACGTAGGGGAACGATTCAGCCGCACCGCGAAGCAGCTCATTCTCCGCGATCACACCCACTCGGATGAGCACCTCGATCGGATTCTGAGTCCGACGATCTTCAGCACTCCGACCAATCGCCGGATCTTTCGCGGAATGGTTTACGTCGCCGACACAGAGTCGTGGCAGCGCATCTTCCACCTCGTGGAGGAGAAGAGCCGTTGGGATCTCTCCGACAAGGAAGTCAGCGCCTACATGATCCGCGCCTTCGATTACGTCGTTGATCTCATGACGCGCCTTGACCACGCCGAGGCGTTCAAGCTCGATCCGGCTGGAACCGTTCCCCTGCGCGAAGCGAAGAAGGTTCGGCGGGCCGCTCTTAGACGCGGCGGCGAAGAGCACGTGTTCGAGCAGGCCCAACACCATTTCGGAATGCCGCCCAGCGCGCTTCGCTACGCGATCGGCCTTCCGGAGCCCCTCTATCCGGCCCGACTCGAGAGCAGCTGATTCACGCGCTTGGGGTCGGCACTTCCCTTCGATTTCTTCATAACGAATCCCACCAGCACGCCTTGCAGCTTCTTCTCGCCGGCGCGGAAGCGCGCTGCTTCTTCGGGATGTTCGGCGAGGACCTCGTCCACCCACTTCGCGATCGCGCTCTCGTCGCCGACCTGCAACAATCCGTCGTCGGCTGCTACCTGGGCGGCGGGTTGGCCGGTCTCGATCATCCTGGCGAAAACGCGCTTCCCCGCCGTGTGGCTGATCGTGCCGTCGCGCACGAGATTGAGCAGCTGCGCCAAATCCGCGGGACGCACCCGGAAACGAGTGATCTCCTCGCCGGAAGCGCGCAGCACTGCCAACACTTCCCCCATCACCCAGTTGTACGCTGACTTGCCATCGCCCGACGCGCGCGCGACAGCCTCGAAGTACTCGGCAAGCGCTGGATCGGCGGTGACCTGCTCGACCTCGGTCGCCGATAGCGAGTATGCCCCGACGAGTCTCGACTTTCTCTGATCGGGAAGCTCGGGCAGCTCCTTCCGCAGGTGATCGATCCACTTCGTATCGAGCATGAGCGGTCGGAGATCGGGCTCCGGGAAGTACCGGTAGTCGTGACTCCCCTCCTTCGTGCGGCTGGGTCTGACCGTTTCGCGCACGCCGTCCCATAGCAGCGTCTGCTGTTCGACCGTTCCACCCGAATCGATCAGCGTCGTCTGTCGAATGAATTCGGCCTCGAGTGCCTTCTCGACGGCAGAGAACGAATTCATGTTCTTCACCTCGGTCTTGGTGCCAAGCTTCGACTGACCCGGCGGCCGGACGCTGATGTTGGCATCCACCCGAAGACTTCCCTCCTCCATGCTCACGTCGCTGACGCCGAGGTATTGCAGTATCTGCTTCAGTGTTCGCAGGTACGCTCCGGCGCCGGCCGAAGTGCGGATGTCCGGCTCACTGACGATCTCGATGAGGGGAACGCCGGCGCGGTTGAGATCGATCGCGGTCGCGCCTGGATAGCGGTCATGAATTGACTTCCCCGCGTCTTCTTCCATGTGCAGGCGCGTGATCCGCACTCGAACGTCGGTTCCGTTCTCCGATTTTCCGACGACGACCGAGCCACCGGTGGCGAGGGGCTGGTCGAACTGCGAGATCTGATAGCCCTTCGGAAGATCGGGGTAGAAGTAATTCTTTCTAGCGAACACCGACACCTGATCGACCTTGCACCCAAGGCCAAGCGCGGCGCGGACCGCGAGCTCGACGGCGTGCTCGTTGAGCACCGGCAACGCACCCGGCAACGCGAGGCATACAGGACACGTGTTCATGTTCGGCGGCGCCCCGAAATCGGCGGAGCATCCACAGAATGCCTTCGTGCGCGTCTTGAGCTGCACGTGCACCTCGAGGCCGACGACCATTTCGTAGCGGGCGGTCATTTGTGCGCGTCCTCGCCGAGCGCTGCCTCGAGCGCGTAGGCGACGCGAAACATTTCGTACTCGTCGAAGTGGGCCGTGATGATCTGACCGCCTACGGGAAGATTGCGCACCCTTCCGATGGGTACTGACATGGCCGGCACTCCAGCCAGGTTTGCCGTCACGGTGAAGATGTCGTTCAGATACATCTCGTAAGGCTCGCTGATCGCGCCGATCGGAAACGCGGTGTTGGGCGTCGTCGGAGTGAAGATCGCGTGGACGCCGCTTGCGAAGACGGAGCGGAAATCCTCGGTGATCAGCGCGCGGACCGCCTGGGCCTTTCGGTAATAGGCGTCGTAATATCCCGCCGACAGCACGTACGTCCCCAGCAGAATTCGGCGCGTCACCTCAGGCCCGAAACCTTCCGAGCGCGTTGCCTCGTACATCGCCTTCAGTCCCTTTCCCGGATCGACGCGAAGTCCGTAACGAACGCCATCGAATCGCGCGAGGTTGGACGACGCCTCCGCGGGGGCGAGGATGTAGTAAACGGGAATCGCGAGGGGCGAGCGCGGCAGCGAGATGTCGCGGATGGTTGCGCCCATCGAACGGAGTCGATCGAACGCGCGATCGCAAAGATCCCGAATCTTCGCGTCGAGTGAGTCCGGGAAATACTCCTTCGGTTTCCCGATCACCACTCCCGCCAGTGTCTTCTCACTCGGCGCTGGCGGAAGCGGAACCGGCGTGCGGCCGATGCGAATCGCTTCCGTGTCCGGATCGCGCGCATCGGGCGCGGGTTTGCCAAGCGCGGACAGGCGATAGATCGGGACTTTGTGATCGGAGCTGGTGGAATCGAACTTGTCGAATCCGGCGATGCATTCGAGGCCGAGTGCGGCGTCGTCAACGGTTCGGCCAACCACGCCAATCTGGTCGAGCGAAGACGCGAACGCGACGAGGCCGTATCTGCTCACGCGTCCGTAGGTCGGCTTGACGCCAACCACTCCGCAAAAGGCAGCGGGTTGGCGGACGGAACCGCCCGTCTCCGACCCGAGAGCAATCGGCGTTATTCCCGCTGCGACGGCGGCTGCCGACCCTCCGGAAGATCCACCGGGAACACACCGCACGTCGTGTGGATTTCTCGTAGGACCGTACGCGCTGTTCTCGGTCGACGAGCCCATCGCGAACTCATCCATGTTCGTCTTCGCGACGATGATCGCACCGTTTGCTCGAAGGCGCTCGATCGCGGTCGCCTCGAAGGGGCTGACGTATCCCTTGAGGATCTTCGACGCACACGTGGTCGGTAAACCAAACGTGGCAATGTTGTCCTTGACGGCAATCGGGACCCCGGCCAGGACGCCAAGGTCGGCCGCGCTCCCCCGTCGCGTGTGCATCTCCTCCGCTTCCGCGATGGCCGCCTTCTCATCGGAATAGAGGATGATGTTGAGCTCGTCATGACCCGCGCCTATGGCCTCTGCTCGTGTGAACGAAGCACTGACGATATCGGCGGCAGAGAGATCACCGGCGCGGACACCGGCGGCGATCGCGGCGGCGCCCCGGGGTGCACCCGGTACCATGT
>Ga0207707_10003858_pt1 | contig 13289 bp, 11 predicted proteins | sample KBSC83BmetaG_FD_184336 | JGI IMG/M metagenome (GOLD analysis project Ga0207707, IMG submission 184336) | Corn rhizosphere microbial communities from Kellogg Biological Station, Michigan, USA - KBS C8-3B metaG (SPAdes) (version 2) | ecosystem: Host-associated > Plants > Roots > Rhizosphere ...
GCGTGCGTTTCGGCCCACTCGGTGGAACCAAGCAAGCCCGGTTCCTCACCATCCCAGCTTGCATAGACGATGGTGCGTTTCGGTTTCCAACCCTGCTTGTACAAGGTGCCCAGCGCCTTGGCCTCGCCCAGTTCGGCGACCATGCCCGCCAGCGGATCGAACGCGCCGAACACCCAGCCGTCGTGATGGTTGCCGCGCAGCACCCACTGGTCGGCGTCGCTCGAACCCGGCAACTTGGCGATCACGTCATAGATCGGCTTGCGGCTCCAGTCCGACTTCACGACCATGTGAACCTTGGCCGGACCCGCGCCCACGTGATACGTGAACGGCAACGCGCCGCGCCAGCTTTCCGGTGCGTCGGGGCCGCCCATCGCCTGCAGCAACGGCGTCGCATCGGCATAGGAAATCGGCAGCACCGGAATCTTGAGGACGGTCTTGACGTCTTTCAGCGGCAGGTGTTTCGCACCCGGCACGGAGCCGTAGCCCGGCGTGGTGGGATCGCCGGGATAGAGCTGCATCTTGGCCACCGATCCGCGCTGCACGCCTTCGGCGGGACGCGTCGGACCCTTGGGGTAAGTATCGCCTGTGAAGTAACCATCGTTGCGCGGATCGGAATAGATCAGGCAGCCGATCGCGCCATGCTCGTAAGCGAGCTCCGGCTTCAGGCCGCGCCAGCCGCCACCGTAGCGCACGATCACGATCTTGCCCTTGACGCTGACACCCAGCCGCGCCAGTTCCTTGTAATCGTCGGGCATGCCGTAATTGACGTACACCAGCTCGCCGGTGACATCGCCATCGGCGCCGTACACGTTGTACGGCGGCAGCGCGCCCGGCAGCGCAGAGCTGGGATCACCCTTGATCGGCGGTTCGTGCAAGGCGGCCTTGAAGGTGGTTGGTGCGACCATCTCCACCAGCTCCTGCTTCGGCGTTGGATACAGCACGTCGAACGTTTCGATGTGCGCGTCCCAACCCCACTGCCTGAATTGCGCCAGCATCCAGTCGGCGTTGGCCTTGTCGTGCGGCGAACCGACATGGTTGGGTTCCGAGGACATCTGCTTGAGCCAGTCGCGCATCTCGCTGGCGCTCAAGAGCGCATCGAACTTCTGTTCGAGTTGGCGCTGCTGCGTCGCGCCCGATTCGGTAAAACCAAGCATGCCGCTGGAAGGCGCTTTTTGCGTCGGCGGCGTCGCCGCGCCCGCGGCACAGGTCAACGACAGGCACGCCAAAGCGATGCCGAACTTGCGTACATGGACCGGTTTCATGCAAAACCCCTCAGGTTGGTCGCCTGTCCCCCTGCCGCGCTTACGCGCAGCCGACATCGGCGGAACCGCCACTTTTACGCCGCTTCAAAAGGTTTTGCATGGGGCAATGGTCACGCCTGACGGCGTGCGCGAGGCCAATCACGGTGTCTTCGGAGGCCCATCAAGAAAGCCGCGGGTACAGAAGGCCACGATCAGCCCGAACAGCAGCATTGCCAGCAGGTTTTCCGCGAAGCTCACGGGCGTGAAGTGATTGATGCGGTGCCACGCCGAGAGGTACACCACCACATAGTTCATCACCACGAAGACCACCACGCCATAAGCGAGACCGGCGAGAACCGGCCGCGCGGTCAGCCAACGCAATCGCAACGCGGCAAATACGAAGATCGCCGCGATCAACAGCGACATGCCCCATTGCAGGAACAGGCCGAGCCACGCGCCGCCCGCGCCGCCCTGAAGCGCGGCTTTGCCCAGCACGCCACCGGCAATGAAGCGCAGGATCACGCGCGGATCGATCATGTTGATCAGTGCCGCGGCACCGATATCGATGGTGCCGGCGATGAGACCGCCGGCAAGGATCGCGCGCAACACTCGCGGGCCCCCAATGGAAGCGCGTTCAAAGTGGGTGACAGGCACGTTCATTGAAGTCGTCCCGGGTGGCGGTGGCACATCATCACCGTAATCGCCCGCGGGTCATAAGTGACTTTCGTCATTTCCGGTAGTGATTCAGTTTGAAAATCCGTTCGTCCCCGGATCGAGTCCGGGGCAGGCTCTGAGCGTAGCGCCGAAGGCGCGAAGTCGAAGGACATAATGGCGTTTCGACTTCGTTCGCTTTGCTCACTACGCTCAGCGCGAACGGTTCAACTCAAAGCAGACCACTACCTCATTTGCGCCAGATTGGCGCACTGCGAACCGGCTTGCTATGGTGAGCGCCCGTTCACTTCCACGGCAACGATGCTGCCCAGCCCGGCCCAGATCCTGCGCAATCGCATCCAGCAATTCCACCAGCGCATCGGCGGCCGCCATTGGTTTCCGCACGTGCCACTGGCGATCCTGCTGGCGCTCGGCGGTTTATGGCTGCTGCAAAACGATCTCGGCCAACAATGGCGATCCATCCTCGCCCAATTGCTGAACCGCAATCTCAATGGCGGCCTGCGCCCCGCCTACCTGCCGCCGCTGTTGATCGGCGTCGGCATGCTGATCATGGCCGTCGGACTGTTGCTGCGCTCGCGGCTCGCGTGGACCATGGCCCTGCTGTTTGCTGCACTCGCCGCGGTCAGCTTGTTGTTCGGGCAGCACAGCCATGCGCACCTGCTGATCGGCTATTTCGTCCTGATGCTTGCGCTGCTGGCCTTCGCCTGGCGCCAGTTCGACCGCAGCAGCATCGCCGCCAGCACGTTGTTCGCGCTGACCTCGGTGGTCATGCTGGTGGTGTACGCCACCTTCGGCGCTTACTATCTGGGCGCGGACTTCAAGCCGCAGATTGCCGATCTCGTGACGGCGTTCTATTACGCGATGGTCACGATGAGCACGGTGGGTTACGGCGACATCACGCCGCAAACCCCAGAGGCGAAGTTGTTCGCGGTGTCGATCATCGCGCTGGGCGTTGCGGTGTTCGCCACCTCGCTGACCGCGGTGATCGCGCCGCTGGTCACCCGCAGCCTGCAACGCATCGTCAGCCGCAAGGACACACGCATGCAACGTGAAAATCATTTCGTCGTGATCGGCAACACGCCGCTCGCCATCAATACCTGGCGCGAACTCGCGCGCCGCGGCCAACCGGTCACGCGCCTGTTGCGCCAGGAACCCGAAACCGGCATTCCCGATGACGTGGACCACGTGATCGGCGATCCCAGCGACGGCGATATTTTGCGCAAGGCCGGTGCGGACAAGGCGCAGGCCGTGCTGGCGATGCTGGATGACGATTCGGAAAATGCATTCGTGGTGTTGGCGGTGCGCGAACTGGCGGGCAAGGCGCGCACCGTCGCCGCGGTCAACGACGCCAACCATCTCGGACGCGTGCAACTGGTCCAGCCCGATGTGGTGATCGCGCCGCAGATCCTGGGGGGCGAACTGGCTGCCATGCTGCTGACGGGCGAGCAGGTCACCGCCGACTTCGTGATGAAGCGGGTTTTCCAGCAGCCCGGGAATCCGCCTTCCACGCCCGCGGCCTGAGATGGCCGCACGGTCCCCATCGCAAGACGACAGGAATCCGTTTTGATACCCGACTGGCTTTTGCACGGCGAGTGGTTCGGCAACTCAACCCTTGCATGGGTCATTGCCGGCGCATGCGCGCTGTTCGGTTACTTCGTCGCGCACAGCATTGCGCTGTTCCTCGAATCGCGTCTGAGCAGGCTGGCCGAGCGCACGCAACGGCCCGGTCTGCATGTGGCCGCCAGCGTGGTCGCCGCCACGCGCGGCTGGCTGCTGCTGCTGATTGCCATCGTGATCGCGCTCGATTTCCTGCACTTCGGCAACGCGGTCAACGACGCGGGCAAGACGCTCGCGTGGACCACGCAGGACTGGCTGCATCTGCTGACCTATGCGCTGGTCGGCATCCAGGTGGCGCTGTGGATCATCGCGCTGCTGGTGTCATTGCTGCGCAAATCCGCGGACCGCAGCGACGCGCATCCGGCCAACCCCGTGATGCTGGGCGTGCTCACCTGGGCCGTGCAGTTCTTCGTGTGGGTGACGCTGGCGCTGGCACTGCTGGCCACCGGCGGCGTCAATATCACCGCCTTCGTCGCCAGCCTGGGCGTGGGCGGCGTTGCGGTGGCGCTGGCATTGCAGAACGTACTGACCGACCTGTTCTCTTCGATCGCCATCGGACTGGACAAGCCGTTCGAAGTCGGCGAATTCATTGCCTTCGGTGATGACCTTGGCACCGTCACCAAGGTCGGCATCAAGTCTACGCGCGTCCAGTCGCTTTCCGGCGAAGAGCTGGCGATCTCCAACTCGGTGCTGCTGAAGAACCTGATCCACAACTATTCGCGGATGAAACAACGGCGGGTCGTGTTCAATTTCCGCCTGCCATTCGACACGCCGCGCGCGAAAATTCCCGAAGTCGTTGCGCGTGTGCGCGGCTTCATCGAACGCGACAATCCCACGCGCTTCGATCGCGGCTACCTTTCCGGCTTCGGCGACTACGGGCTGGATTTCGAATTCGTTTATTACGTGCTTGATCCGGCCTACAACACCTTCGTCGAAATCCAGCAGCGCATCAATCTGGCAATGCTCGATGCATGGGACGAACTCGGCATCGAATTCGCGGTGCCCGCACGCAAGCTGCACGCCGCCGCGCCAGCAAGCAACGGCACGATCGTGCACGTCTCGGGTGGCGGAAAATAAGACCGGCATCCGGCGCAGCGCGAGCGGCGCTCGATCGCGCTTTCGCAGCATCGTGACTCTTTCTACACATGCATTGTCGACAATGGTCGACAACCGGGCGCACTCGATCGCGACACACGCCTCCCGCGCATGCAAGAGCTGCCATGAACAAAACTGCAAATGCTTCGGCCCTGGGTTACGGCGCGTTCGCGTTGACCTTGTGGCTGAACAGCATGACGCCAGCGGGATGGTTCGACCAGCCCTGGAACAACAGCCTGCTGCAGTTGCTCACCGCGGTGCTCGGCGGATGCGTGCTCGCGATCGCCGGCATCCTGCAATGGCGCCGCGGGAATTCCCTCGACACCCTTTTGTTCCTTGCCTTTGCGGCTTACTGGTGGATCAGCGCGCTGTATCAGCACACGCTGGCTGACGGGGATCACCTGACGACCTCGGCCGGGTTCCTCGGCTGGTATTACATCGTGTGGGCGTTCCTCGTTTTCTGCGCATGGATCGCCGCATGCCGCGACGGCGTTGCCCGCATGCTGTTCACCGCCGGCTTGTGCCTGTCGCTGTTCGCTGGCGCCATTTCCAACTGGGCCCATGTGGAGGCGTCGGCGGTGTTGGGCGGGTACCTTGGCCTGGTCACCGCCGTGGTCGGAATCTACATCGCAGCCGCCGAAGTCATCAACGGAATCCACGGGCACGCAGTGCTGCCGCTGGGCGAACCGACGCAAAGCCGCCAACCAGACGTGTCTTGAGATGTCGAACCGCTGAAGAACCATCGCGACGAAGCAGGTGTTGTGGAAAGTCAGGCCATGGATGGCCGTTCTGGACTTGATGGCAAGGACAGCCGCTTCCGGTTGAATCAACGAGCTCATCGGAGCAGCGATCAGGGACGATCGCATAAAGATGCCCTTGCTGGTGCGCCGCCGCATCCCGTGCTACTTTTGCGGCATGGCGTCACTCCGCATCATCAAGAAGTATCCCAATCGTCGTCTCTACGACACCCGCGTCTCCAGCTACATCACGCTGGAGGAAGTACGGCAGTTGGTGCTGTCCGGGGAGGCCTTCGAAGTTCGCGATGCCAAGACCAACGAAGACCTGACCCGCGCGGTGCTGCTGCAGATCATCGCCGAGCACGAACAGCACGGGCAGCCGATTTTCTCGACCGCGCTGCTGTCGCAGATCATCCGCTTCTACGGCGACGCGATGCAAGGCTTCGTGGGCGGCTACCTCGAGAACAGCCTCAAGGTTTTCCTGGAACAGCAGCACAAGTTCCGCGACCAGTTGAACAGCCTGCTCGGGCAGACGCCCTGGTCGATGTTGAACGAGGTCACCGAGCGCAACGTCGAACTGTGGCGCTCACTGCAGCCGGGCGCCGCGACCGGTGCCAAGCCCGCGCCCGACGCCGATTCCGACGCCGACAAACCTTCGCGCAAACGCCGTTGACACTTCGGGTCCGGCTTCTTACCATCGCTTGATTGCTGCGGCGCAACACATGCCGCTGCGCCGCATTTTCCGGAGATTTTGAATGAGCAAACGCGTAGCCGTCATCACCGGCGGCATCGGCGGTCTGGGCACCGCCATCTGCAAGCAACTTGCGGAAGATGGCCGTCAGGTCATCGCCGCGGACCTCGGCAGCCGCCAGGATCGTCTCGAGGCCTTCCGCGAAGAAACCCGCAAATACAACGGCAGCATCGTGTTCGCCCCCGCCGACGTCGCGAACTTCGAAGACTGCGCCAATCTCGTCAACCACGTCACCGAAAAATACGGAAGCGTGGACATCGTGGTCAACGCCGCCGGCATCACCCGCGACACCTCGCTCAAGAAAATGAGCCAGGCGCAGTGGAGCGACCTGATGCACGTCAACCTGGACGGCGTGTTCAACATGTGCCGCAACACCGTGGACGGCATGACCGAGCGCACGTTCGGACGCATCGTCAACATCTCCTCGGTCAACGGCCAGACCGGCCAGTTCGGCCAGACCAACTACTCCGCGGCCAAGGCCGGCATGCACGGATTCACGATGGCGCTGGCGCGCGAAGTCGCGAAGAAGGGCGTCACCGTCAATAGCGTGTCGCCCGGCTATTGCAAGACCGACATGGTGATGAAGGTGCCCGAAGACATCCGCGCCCAGATCGTCGCGCAGATTCCGGTTGGGCGCTTGGGTGAACCGTCCGAAATCGCACGCACCGTCGCCTTCCTCACCGCCGACGATGCCGGCTTCATCACCGGTGCGAACATTCCGGTGAACGGCGGCTATTTCATGTCGTTCTGATTCATGTCGTTCTGAAGCCTCGCCGGCGATCCCCGGCGTACATGACTTCCTGCCCTGTCGGCAAACGCCGCTTGGTGTACGCTGCGTTCCTTCCGACCGAAGGGAGACGCCGTCATGCGTTGGCTTGCCGTTGCGCTGGTCTTCGTTTCCGTCCCGCTGTTGGCCGCCGTCCCGGGACCGGACCGCGCTGTCACCGACGCGGCTTCGATCCAATCTGCCAGCAATCCCGCCGCGCATCCGGTGCCGATCCATGATCTGTTCTTCACGCATGGCGTCGCAGGCGCGGCGTGGTCACCCGACGGCCGCGAGATCGTGATCTCCACCAACACCACCGGCCGCTACAACCTTTGGAAGATGCCGGCCGCCGGGGGCTCGCCCGTGCAGATGACGCGATCGGATGATCGCGAGTACAACGCGACATGGTCGCCGGACGGCAAATGGATCGTGTACGAATCCGATCACGGCGGCAACGAACAGTTCAAACTGTATGCGGTGCCCGCGCGCGGCGGTCAGCCAGTCGACCTGACGCCCAAGGCGGACGTCTCCAATACCGGCGCGCTGTTCTCGCCCGACGGGCAAACCGTCGTCTTCAACATCAAGCCGAGAGCGGCATCGGTCACGGACATCGCCCTACTCGACTGGAAAACCCACGCAATACATTGGCTGACGCATGAGGCGAGCAAGGATCATCTTTGGCAGGCGGTGGCATGGAGCCATGACGGCCGCAGCATCTACGCCAACCGGATCAACGCCGCCTTCACCGACGCCAGTGTGTGGCGGATCGACATGGCCACGGGCAAAGCGACGGAATTGACGCCGCACAAGGGACAGGTATTGATCGCGGCAACCGCGGCGTCGCCTGACGATCGCTGGCTGGCCGTCGCCTCGAACGCCGAAGGCGGCACCTCCCGCGCGGCGCTCTACGATATCGCGAAGCACAGCCATCACTGGCTCACGAAGGATCCGTGGGAGTCGAGTACCGGCAATTTTTCGCCAGACGGCAAGCAGCTTCTCTACACCATCAACGCCGATGGTCGCAGCGACATTTACTTCTACGACATCGCCAGCGGGCAATCGCGCAAGCTCGCGCTGACGGACGGGCTGAACACGACCTCGGGAAACCCCAGCGCGTTCTCTAACGACGGAACCCGTTTGCTTGTATCGCACCAGAGCTCCAGCGAACCTGCCGATTACTGGATCTATCCGGTCGCGGGCGGTTCGCCGCATCAACTCACACATTCGGCACTGGCGAGCATCAAATCGGATGCGCTTCCGCATTCGCAACTGGTGCACTACAAGAGCTTCGACGGCACCGTGATCAGCGCGTTCCTGTGGATGCCGACGAACCTGAAACGCGATGGTTCCGCACCGGGCGTGGTGCTGCCGCATGGCGGCCCGACCGGGCAGACCGTGGACAGCTTCAACCGCACCGCGTTGGCGCTGGCTTCGCGCGGTTACGTCGCCATCGCGCCCAACGTGCGTGGCTCGACCGGTTACGGCATGGCCTTCCAGAAGGCCAACATCAAGGATCTCGGCGGCGGCGATCTGCAGGACGAGGTGTACGCCGCGAAATTCCTGGCTGCGACCGGTTACGTGAACCCGAAGAAGATCGGCATCACCGGCGGTTCCTACGGCGGCTACATGACGCTGATGGCCATCGGCAAAACGCCCGACGTGTGGGCCGCGGCAGTCGAGGAATACGGCATCATCAACTGGATGACCATGTTGAAGCACGAGGATCCGTTCCTGCGGCAATACGAGATGTCGTTGCTGGGCGACCCGGTCAAAGATCGGAAAATCTACGACGCCGATTCGCCGATCACCTACATCAAGAATGCGAAAGCGCCGCTGCTGGTATTGCAGGGCGCGAACGATATCCGCGTACCCAAGGAAGAAGCCGAGCAAGTCGTTTCGATCCTGAAAGGTGCAGGTCGCACCGTCGAGGCGCACTACTACCCCAACGAAGGCCATGGATTTACCAAGCGCGAGAACCAGATCGACGCACTGCAACGCACCGTGGCGTGGTTCGACCGTTACCTGAAGGGTGAACCTGACGCCAATTCGACGCACTGAGCTCGGCTCAGGACATGCCGACCGCCTGCGGCTCTGCAATGCGGTCGCCGTGGCTTTTTGGCGCCGAAATCACGATGAAGCGCACGTCGTGCGCGCTGTCGTTGCGCATCTGGTGCGGGGTGCCGGGCGGCACATGCAAGCTTTGACCGCACCGCAGGCGGTACGTTTCACCTTCGAGATCCAGTGTCGCCTCACCTTCCAGCACGTAAAAGAACTGCCGGGAGCGCTCGTGGCGGTGGCGTTGTTCGGCCGTGCCGGGCGGCATGCGTTCCTCGATCACACTGAGATCGTCGCCGGCCAGCAGGTGCCAGCCTTCGCAGGCGTCACCCCATTGGTAATGTTCGGCGTTGTTGATGCTGATCGTATTCATGACAACCTTTCGCTCATCGCAGCAGCCATCGGTCGCACGCACGGCGCGCTCCTACAGTGTTTTCAGCCGCGCACGCAATTCGTCCAGCCGTAAATCGGCATGCGCACCGGGCGAGGTGCGCGCGGCGAGGCTCTGCTCCGGCGTGCGGTCCTGTCCCGCCGATTGCGCGCTTTTCGCCGCGGCGCGATAGGCATCGCGGAACGGGACGCCGGCGGCGGCCTGTTCGATCGCGACATCCGTGGCGTACATCGCGGGCTCGATCGCCGCGCGCATGGCGGCTTCGTTCCATTGCATCCGCGCAAGCAAGTCCGGAACCAGCTCCAACGCCGCGAGTCCACGGTGCACGCCGTGGAAAATGCCGCCCTTGCTGAATTGCAGGTCGCGTTGATAGCCCGATGGGAGTGACAACAGTTGCTCGACCTCGGTGCGCGCGGCGGCGATGCTGGCGTAACTGGCACGCAGCAGCTCGACAACGTCGGGGTTGCGCTTGTTGGGCATGATCGAGGAGCCGGTGGTGTACTCCGACGGCAGTGCGACGAAGCCGAATTCGGCGGTGGTGAACAACGACAGATCCCATGCCAGCCGACGCACATCGAGCAGCGCGCTGCCGATCGCCTCCAACGCGGCTATCTCGAACTTGCCGCGTGAGAGCTGCGCATAAGTCGCGCTGACCTCCATCCGTGCGAAGCCGAGCGCACGCGTGGTGTGGTCACGGTCCAGTTTCAGGTTCACGCCGTAGCCGGCCGCGCTTCCGAGCGGATTGGCGTCGATCCATTCTCGCGTCTGCTTCGCACGCCAGGCATCATCGATGAAGGCTTCCGCAAAGCCGGCCCACCACATGGACGTGGACGACACGACGGCGCGCTGCAGATGCGTGTAACCAGGCATCGGCAGCGACTCGGCCGTTGCGCGATCCAGGCAAACCTTCGCACTCGCCGTGCAAAGTCTCTGCAATGCCTCCAGCTTCTCCTTCAACCACAGACGCGTGGCCACGAGGATCTGATCATTGCGGCTGCGCCCGGTGTGCACCTTGCGGCCCGTGTCGCCGAGACGTTCCGTCAGCCGCGCTTCGATGGCGGAGTGGCCGTCTTCAAAGCGTTCATCCAAAACGAATGCGCCACCGCGAAAATCATCGGCCAGCATGTCGAGTTCCCGCTTCAGTGCGGCGGCTTCGTCGGCGTTGAGCACGCCGATATTCGCCAGCCCTTCGACATGGGCCTTGCTGGCAGTGACGTCGTACAGGAAAAATTCGCGATCGAGCAACACGTCGTCGCCGGCGAGAAAGCGCATGATTTTTGCGTCGACCTTGCTGTCGGATTTTTGCCAGAGTGGTTGGATCATGGAATGCCCTTCTGTTTTCGTCATTCCGGCGAAAGCCGGAATCCACTAGTTTTTCGTCATTCGAAGATCAAGATGGATCACGGCTTTCGCCGGGATGACGACAAATCGGAATCCCGGTGAATTCGTCCACGCCGATCGCGCGATTGATATTCTGCATCGCCTGCGTGGCCGCGCCTTTCAGGAGGTTATCGAGTGTCGTGACGATCACGACGCGCCGGCCATCCGCGGATAGTTCGAACCCGCCGATTTCCGCATGGTGCCGGCCCGCGATGCGGCTGACCCATGGCGGATCGTCGATGACATTGACCAGCAGCTCACGATCGTACGCAGCCTGGAAACGCGCGAGCACGTCATCCCTCTGCATGGCTCGCGACAAATACAAATTGCTGGTAACCGTGAGTCCGCGAAAATGCGGTGCCACGTGCGGGATGAATTCCACTGGCAGGCCGAGATGGAACGACGCTTCCCTTTCATGGACGTGTCCCGTCAGCGCATACGGCATCAAATTGTCGCGCAGCTTTTCCGGGTCGTTCTTGTCGGAGGGCGTAGTGCCCGCCCCGGAATAGCCCGACACGCCGAAGCACACCGGCGGCGCAGCCAACACGTCCTTCAGCGGCGCGACCGTCAGCTCGATCGCGGTGGCATAGCAACCCGGGTTGCTGATGCGCCCCTCACCGCGCCACTTGTCGCGGGTGAGTTCCGGCAGGCCGTAATACCACGTCCTGTCAAAGCGATGATCGGCGGAGAGATCGACGATCAACGTAGCGGGGGCAACCGCATCGATCGCTTCCACATAGGGCGCAGCCTTCCCGTTGGGCAGCGCGAGAATCACGACGTCCGCGCGCTTGGCAGCAACCGCTTGCGGATCAAGATTCTCGTACTGCAGTTCTCCCGTGTACGCGTCGTTGTTTGCATCGACGCGTTGCCCGTCCAACTCTCGCGACGAAACGAAGGCAAGCTCCAACGCCGGATGCCCTGCGATCAGGCGGACCAACTCCGTGCCGGTATGCCCACGCGCACCGACTAATCCAACCGAGTGCTTGTCATTCGCCATGGCTTTCTTCAATCAGGGTGGCTTGCCGCTGCGCACTATGCGCCACGCAGCGCTCGATGGTCTCGAAATCGGCGCCGAGGCCGTACCAGAAGACCTTGAAACCTCCTTCCTTGAAGCAGCCGTCCGATTGCTCGTGGTAGAAAGCGTTGATGTGGTTGCCGTGGCGCGAACGCCAGAACAGGCGCGGGTTTTCCGCACGCATCACCTGCCACACCGCACGGCCCAATCCCTCGCCCTGCGCTTCTTCCAGTACCGCGAACTTGTCGAGATAGGGCAGGCCCTGCTCTTTATCGACATGCTCCAGCGTCAAGATCATCGCGGTGCGGTAATTTTCGCTCACGTAAACGCGGTATGGCTGCGTGCGTTCGAAGTAGTCGGGCGCGAGACGACGCGGCGCGAAGCTGGAATCGATCAACGTGCGCATCCGATCCTTGTCAACGCCGTCCCACGATCCGAAACGCAGTACTTTCTCGCCGCGCCGCACCAGCGTGCCGGAGCCCTTGTGGGTAAAGAGTTCCTTCGCCAGTTCCGACGGTCGCGTGATCGACACTGACGAGGCCGGCGGCAGATCGCGCAGCAGGTCCGCGATCTGCTCCAGCTTCAGGCGCATGCCACCGCTGACCCAAGGTTGCGCCATCAGGTGTTCGTATTCGGTCGACAGGTTGATCGAATCGATGACCTTGCCCGAACCATCCAGCAAACCGCCCGTGCCGGTCAGGAACACGATCTTGTACGGCTGCAGCACCCGCACCAGTTCGTTGGCTGCAAAATCGGCGTTGATGTTGAGAATCTGGCCTTCGTCGGTTTCACCGAGGCTGGCAATAATCGGGATCGAGCCTTGGCGCAAGCTGGCATCGATCGGGGCGAGTTCGATGCGCTCGACCTTGCCGACCAGCCCGCAGTTCTCGCGATCCAGCCAGCCCGCCGCGAACACGCCCGACACCACCGAGGTTGCGCGCGTATCCATCGCGTGCAGCGCATCGACCAGCGCGAGGTTCTGCTGGTGGAACACACGGCGCACGATGCCGAGTGCCTGCGGTGGCGTCACGCGCAGACCATTCACCGTACGTTTCTCGATGCCGGCTTTTACAAGTTCATCGTCGAGCTGCGGTCCGGCGCCATGCACCACGATCGGCGTCAAGCCGACGCGCTGCAGGAACGTCAGCGACGACGCGAGCTCGGCCAAATCATCCCGCAGCACCGCGCCGCCGACTTTGACCACGGCGAAGCGTTTCGCATCCAGCTGCGAAAATCGCTTCAGGTACTGCTGGATCTCGCGCCCACTGCCCATCGCCGATAGCAGGCGCACGATGGTGTTGCGTACTTCGCTCATGCCGATCGCATCCTCACGCGTTGACCGCCGGAAGCAGCCTCCGGTCGCGTTGCAGTGCGGCCAATGACTTCCCTTCGAATTCGGGTGCAAACTTGCTCATGCCGACTTCTCCGTAATGCGCAGATAGGTGCGTGCGGCGGTTTCCAGATCCCTCAGCGCCACCCATTCGTCGGCGCTGTGCGCCTGCGCGATATCGCCCGGGCCGTACACGAACGTGGTGCAACCGGCCTGCGAGAACAGCGCGGCCTCGGTCC
>Ga0207707_10003865_pt1 | contig 13285 bp, 11 predicted proteins | sample KBSC83BmetaG_FD_184336 | JGI IMG/M metagenome (GOLD analysis project Ga0207707, IMG submission 184336) | Corn rhizosphere microbial communities from Kellogg Biological Station, Michigan, USA - KBS C8-3B metaG (SPAdes) (version 2) | ecosystem: Host-associated > Plants > Roots > Rhizosphere ...
GCTGTGAAAACGGGTGCTGCCCTGCGTCCACTCGACGGCTCGATGCACCATCTTTGCCTGCAGGGTGAAGGTCGATCCGGCGAGCAGCAGCAGACAGCAGAGTCGGGCAAGGCGCATGGCGGCAGTCTCCGTTGGATGTGGCGCCTCCACGCCGCGCGCGGAGGCGGGGTTCAAAGTCCTGCGGCGTGTTCCGACAGGCGCCGCTTCAGGAAGGGCAGACGGTCAAGCAGGCGCACGCCGAGCCCGCGCGCGGCGACCAGCGGCGGCGACTGCCAGGCATAGATGCGCGCCAGCGCATCGAAGCCCAGCGCGTCCAGCGTGTCGGCGCTGCGCCGTCGCCGCGCGTAGCGGCGCAGCACATGGGCCGCGCCAATATCTTGCCCGGCCTGGCGCGCGTCAAGCAGGGTGTCGCGCAGTTCGGCCACGTCGCGCAGGCCCAGGTTCACGCCCTGCCCGGCCAACGGATGCACCGCGTGCGCCGCGTCGCCGAGCAGCACGAAGCGTTCGGCCTGGTAGCGCTCGGCCAGTTGCAATTTCAGCGGAAACGCCGCGCGCGGCGTGGTGGTGGTGATCCGCCCCAGGCGGAAATCGCTGGCGGCGCCGAGTTCGTCGCGAAAGCCCTGTTCGTCCAGCGCCAGCACGCGCTGTGCCTCGGCTTCCGGCAGCGACCACACGATCGAGCTGCGCCCGTCGACCAGCGGCAGCAGGGCCAGCGGGCCGCCGGGCAGGAAGCGCTGCCAAGCGGTGTCCTGGTGCGGTCGCTCGGTGCCGACGTGGGCCACCACCGCGCGTTGCGCGTAGTCGCGGCCGCGGGTGCCGATGCCGGCCAACTGGCGCAGCGGCGAAGCCGCACCATCGGCGGCCACCAGCACGGCGGCGGACAACATCTCGCCATCGGCCAGTTGCAGTTGGATGCGATCCTCGCGCGCCTCGAAGCCGGTCACCTCGGCCGGGCACAGCCGACGCACGCCGCCCATGGATGGGCCAGTGCTGCGAGCGCAGGATGCGCTGGAGCAGCCGCCGGAGGCTTCCAGCGCCTGCCACAACGTCCACTGCACCAGGCTGTTCTCGACGATGCAGCCCAGCAGGTCGCGGCCTTCGCTGGCCGCATCGAAGTCGATCGACGCGCCACTGGCGTCGTCCCAGACATGCATGCGCCGATAGCTGCCGGCGCGGGCATCGCCTATGGACGTCCATACGCCCAGCTCGTCCAGCAGGGCGAGCGACGATGGCGCCAGCCCGACCACGCGCAGATCCACTTCGGCATCCGCCTGCCACGGCGCCGGCGCGCGCGCCTCCAGCAAGGCGACGCCGAGGCCGGCACGGGCCAGCGCCAGCGCGGCGGCGGCGCCCACCATGCCGCCGCCGACGACGGCCACGTCCAGCGCTGGCGCGCGACGCCGCGATGCGACCTCGCTGGCGCCTGCAATCATGGCAGGCGCTCCAGCACCGCCCGTGGCGGCTGTCCGCGAAAACCCATGCCGCGGCGGGCCAGGGCGCGCTGCAGCGGCGGCAACCGGTCGCAAGCCAGCAGTGCCAGCGAACGCAGCGGCGCCAGCAGCGGCTGCTCCAGGCAGGCCAGGCGCACCAGGCCGTGGCTCATCGCCATGGTGCCCTCGCGATCCGGCGCGCGCCGCGTCGCATAGGCCACGAGCATCGCGGCATCGCCCGGGTCGGCGCTCGCCGCCACCAGCTCGGCCAGGGTCAGCGCGTCGCGCAGCCCCAGGTTGAAGCCTTGCGCACCGATCGGGTGCACGGTCTGCGCAGCATTGCCGACCAGGGCGGCGCGCGGCGCGACGAGCTGCGCCGCGGCGACGCGATGGATCGCATAGGGATGACGCTTGCCGGGACGGCCGAGGCGGCCCAGCCGCCAGCCGAAGCGGCGCTGCGCCAGGGCGATGAAGCCGTCGTCATCCAGCGCGGCCACGGCATCGGCCTCGTCGGCCGGCACGGTGAGCACCAGCCCGCCACGGCGTTCGCCCAGCGGCAGCAGCGCGATCGGCCCGGCATCGGAAAAACGCTCCCAGGCGCGATGCCCGTGCGCGCGCTCGGGCGTGACGGTGCAGACGAACAAGGTTTGCCGGTAGTCGTGGCGTTCGGCCGCGATGCCGAGCTGGTCGCGCACGAACGATTCGGTGCCGTCGGCACCCACCAGCAACGCCGCGTCGACGGCACGTTCGCCGTCCGCCGTCCGGATGCGGGCGCGCCAACCATCCGCCAACGGCTCGATCGCGGCCAGGGTGGCCGGCGCCAGGCGGGTCAGGCGCGTGCATTCATCGAGCCGACGCAGCAGCGCCGCACCCAGTTCGCGCGCCGGCAGGGTCCAGCCCAGCGCGTCGACGCCCTGCTTGTCCGCCTCGATGTGCGCACTGCCGAACTCGCCGGCGCGGCTGACGTGGATGTGCCGGATCGGCGTCGCCGCGGCACGGGCATGGCGCCACACGCCGATCGACTCCAGCCCGTTGACGGTGGCCCGGGCCAGCGCCAGGTTGCGCTCGTCATAGCTGGGCTGGGCACCGGCGCGCGGCGCGGCGCTCTCGACCAGGGTGGCGGCGATGCCGGCCGCATCCAGCGCAATGGCCAGGCTGGCGCCGACCAGGCCGCCGCCGACGATCAGGATACTGGACTCTGCACTCATGCCGATTTCCGCGTGGTAAAGCCAACTCGCAGGCTTGCGCTATGCTAAGGGTCTTCTTTCAGCCACCCCGACAAGCATACCGCCATGACGCAGCCGACTTCCTCTTCGCAACTTTCTCCCGGGCCGATGGTGCTGACCGCGATGATCGTCATCGCTGCCATGACGCGGCTACCCCAGTTTCTTCCGAATTTCTCGCCGATCGAGGCGATGGCGCTGTTCGGCGGCGCCTACTTCGCCAGCCGGTGGCTGGCGATGATGGTGCCGCTGCTGACGATCTTCCTGTCGGATGTGGCGCTTGCGCTGTTGCACGGGGGTACATTCAGCGCTTATTTCAGCGCGTACCTGCCGCAGTTGCTGACGGTGTATGCCTGCGTGGCCATCTGCACCGTGCTCGGCTTCGGTATGCGCGGACGGGTCAGCGGTGGGCGTTTGCTCGGCTATTCGCTGACCGGCTCCCTGTTGTTCTTCGTGGTGACCAACTTCGTGGTCTGGCTGACCGCCGCGTCCATCCCGCAGTACACCGCCTGCAATGCAGGCCTGCTGCCCTGTTACATCGCCGCCGTGCCGTTCTTCCAATGGACCGTGCTCAGCACCCTGCTTTACGCCGCGCTGCTGTTCGGTGGCTTCGCCTTGCTGCGCCGACGCCTGCCCGCGCTCCACGCGCAGACCGTCTGAACGATTCGACCAGCGTCATGGGCAACCGGCTCTCGAAGATCTATACCCGCACCGGCGACGACGGCAGCACCGGCCTCGGCGACGGCTCGCGAGTGGGCAAGGATTCGCTGCGGGTCACCGCCTATGGCACGGTGGACGAGCTCAACAGCACGATCGGCATGGTGCTGGCGGCCGACGGCGTGAGCGACGAGGTGCGCGAAGCGCTGACCCAGGTGCAACACGACCTGTTCGACCTGGGCGGCGAGCTGTGCATTCCCGGCATGGTGATGGTCAACGACAGCGACATCGAGCGGCTCGAACACATCCTCGACCGACTCAATGAACCGCTGCCGCCGCTGAAGGAGTTCATCCTGCCGGGCGGCGGCATGGCCGCGGCCTGCGGCCACCTGGCGCGCACCGTCTGCCGTCGCGCCGAGCGCGAGGTCATCGCGCTGTCGCGGGCGGAATCAGTTCGTGGCCAAGCGCAGCGTTACCTCAACCGGCTGTCCGACCTGCTGTTCGTGATCTCGCGCGTGCTGGCGCGCGCCAGCGGCCACGGCGAAGTGCTGTGGCAGCACGAGCGCCGCCCCAAGCCCAAACCCTCGGCCTGAGCTGCGCCGTGCTGCGGCTGTACACCCATCCCGCCTGCCTGCAGCACGATCCGGGCCCGGGGCACGCCGAACAGCCGGCACGCCTGCGCGCGGTGCTGCAGGCGCTGGATCGCGACGAGTTCCGGGCAATCGACCGCATCGAGGCGCCGCGCGCCACCCGCGAACAGCTGCAGCGCGTGCACCATGCACGCCACGTCGAACACATCCTATCCTGCGTCCCGGCCGCCGGCGAGCATCGCCGACTCGACCCGGACACGGTCATGTCGACCGACTCGGCCGAAGCGGCGCTACGTGCCGCGGGCGCCCTCGTGGCAGCGGTCGATGCGGTGCTCGGCGGCAACGCCCGGCGCGCGTTCTGCGCGGTGCGCCCGCCCGGCCACCACGCCACCGCGGATCAGGCGATGGGGTTCTGCCTGTTCAACAACGTCGCCGTGGCGGCGGCTCATGCGCTGGCGGCGCACGGGTTGAAACGGGTGGCGATCGCCGACTTCGACGTCCACCACGGCAACGGCAGCCAAGCGATCTTCCAGCGCGAACCGCGGGTGATGTTCACCTCCAGCCACCAGTCGCCGCTGTACCCGGACAGCGGCCGCGAGGACGAGCACGGTGTCGGCAACATCGTCAACGGCTTGCTGTCGCCCGGGGCGGGCTCGCACGAGTTCCGCGAATTGTGGGACGCCGTGCTGCTGCCGCGCCTGCAGGCGTTCAAACCTCAGCTGGTGCTGATCTCGGCGGGCTTCGACGCCCATGCCCGCGACCCGTTGGCGGACATCCAGCTGGGCCAGGAAGACTACGCCTGGATCACCGAACACCTCGTCGCACTCGCCCGCCAACACGCCGACGGTCGCATCGTCTCCACCCTCGAAGGCGGCTACGACCTCACCGCCCTCGCCGCCTGCACCCGCGCCCACCTATCCGCATTGATGGAATAAAACCCCGCGCGGCTCCTGTGAAATAAAACCCCGCGCGCAGCGCGACCATTGCCTCCTCTCCCTCCGGGAGAGGATTGAGGAGAGGGTTCACGACCCTGCGCGTAGCGCAAAAGTGAGCTCGCCCGCAGTGCAAAAGAAAGAAAGCCCTCTTGCGGGCACAAGGATTGAGGAGAGGGTGCGGGGCCTGCGTAACGCAATGCCCAGCGAAGAGTGATTGATTCCGGAAGTCACCCCGCACCCCGCTCCGCGCGCACCCTCATCCACCCCTTCGGGGCACCTTCTCCCGAGGGGAGAGGGGCGCAATAGGCCACATCGCGCTCCGCCACTTTTTCCTGGAGCGAGAAGGACTTCATCGCCCGCTTCCGGCCACCCGCGCCTGAACCCACCACCCCTCCGGAAAACGTTTGCCTGCCGTCAACAGGGTCTTTCTGCTAGCTTAACGAGCCTTTGAGGCCGGCAGATTTCATCGTGACCGCAACGTTCCCCCCACGCCGCCTGCTGGCTGTCGCCGCAGCGCTGGCCCTCATCGGCGGCCAGGCCCATGCCGGCGACGCCCCGCAGCCGGCACAAGCCGCGCCGAACGAGGCCGACCAGGTTTGCCCGCTGGGCTCGTTCCACTGCGCGCCCCGCCCCGCCAACTACGCGATGTGCCGGCCGAATGCGCTGCTGGAGTTCTATGATCCGACGCTGAGCAAGGACGCCAGCGCGCGCGACACCACCCCGGCCTACGTCACCGCGCAGCACGTCGACAGTTCCGACCAGTCGATCTACCACCTTTCCGGCGATGTCCTGATGCAGCGAGCCGACCAGCAGTTGCAGGCCGACACGCTGGACTACAACGACACCACTACCGACTACGACGCCCGCGGCAACGTGCGCTACCAGGAGGCCGGGCAGTTGCTGGCCGCCTCGCACCTGCGCGGCAACACCCAGGCCAGCCGCGGCGTCGCTGACGACGTGCGTTACCAGATGCTGCAGTCGCGCGGCAACGGCGTGGCGAAGCAGGGCCACATGCTGGACGCCCAGCGTACTCGCTACTCGATGGCCACTTATTCCACTTGCGACGTCGGCCACCACGTGTGGGAGTTCCGCGCCAAGTCGATCAGCATCGACAAGGCGAGCGGCGTCGGCGTGGCACGCAACGCCACCATGCGCATCGGCAAGGTGCCGTTCCTGTACCTGCCCTATTTCACCTTTCCCACCGACGACCGGCGCAAGAGCGGCTTTCTCTACCCCACCCTCGGCAACACCAGCCGCTCCGGGTTCGAGGTCAGCGCGCCCTACTACCTGAACCTGGCACCGAACTACGACGCGACGCTGGATCCGCGCTACTACAGCAGGCGCGGCCCGATGCTGGCCAGCGAATTCCGCTACCTGGTGCCGGGCACGGCGGGCCAGCTCAACGTGGAGTACGCGCCGAACGACCGCGGCGAAAGCGACGGACTCGCCGATACCACCGGCAAGTCGCGCTACATGGTGAACCTCTCCGACCGCACGAATTTGTGGCAAGGCTGGCAATTCACCGGGTCGTACAACCGCGTCTCGGACAGCAGCTATCTGTACGACTATGGCAATGCCATGTCGCAAAACCCCGTGTACAGCCTGCGCTCCGGCGCCGCCATCAGCGGCAGCGGCAAGTGGTGGAGCGCCTCGTTCGGCGCTACCACCTACCAGAACACCAACCCGTTCGCGACCGACTCCTCGCTGCCGTACCGGCAACTGCCGTACGCCCTGTTCAGCCTGGAGGTGCCGCTCGCGCGCTGGCTCGAGGCTGGCGTGGACAGCAGCGCGGTGATGTTCCGCAAGGCCGGGTATGTCGAGGGGCAGCGCGAGGATCTCTACCCTTATCTGGCGGCCGATTTCGGCAGCCCGGCCTGGTTCGTGCGGCCGAAGCTGGCCTGGCGTTACACCGCCTACCAGTTGAGCGACGGCTACCAGGGCTACGGCTATTACGGACGACTGGGCGGCACCGCCGTTTCGCCTTTCACCGAGCAGTCGCCCAGCCGCTCGCTGCCGATCGTCAGCCTCGACAGCGGGCTGGTGTTCGACCGCAGCACCTCGCTGTTCGGCAGCCAGTACACACAGACGCTGGAGCCGCGCCTGTACTACCTGTACGTGCCGTACCGCAACCAGGACAACCTGCCACGGTTCGACACCAACCTGATGTCGTTCGACTACTGGCAGCTGTTCTCGACCAACCAGTTCTCGGGCGCCGATCGGCAGATGGACGCGAACAACCTCACCGCCGCGCTGACCACCCGCCTGCTGGACGACGAAGGCGTCGAGCGGGTTTCGGCCAGCATCGGCCAGATCCGCTACTTCAGCCGGCAAAGGATCCTGGGCACCGACTGGACCGGCTCGGCCTACGTGGCCCAGCTCGGCCTGCAACTGGGCGATCGCTGGCGTTTGAACAGTTCCTACCAGTGGAGCCCGAACAGCCGCGCAGTCGAGGTGGCCACGTTCGGCCTGCAGCGGCGCCTGGGCACGGCGGGCGTCGTCAACATCGCCTACCACTACCGGCGCGGCCGGCTGGAACAATACAGCGCCTCGGCGGTCTATCCGCTGTCGGATCGCTGGCGGCTGTTCGGTGCCTGGGCATTTGCCCCGGCCATCAAGAGTCCCTACCCGCTTCCCGCCGGTACCGTGGATGCGTTGTTTGGCGTGGAATATGACAGTTGCTGCGTCACCCTGCGCCTGGTCGATCGCAACTACGTCAACCAGTCCTACTACGGCACGGCAAAGCCGCCGACGGGCAGCAACATCGGCCGACGCGACAATGCGGTCATGTTCGAGGTGGTGTTCAAGGGACTGGGCTCGACCGGCGGCCAGATCGATCCGCTCCTGCGCCGTGATATTCTCGGCTATCAATAACGCAACGCACCGGCGACCCAGGTTTTCCCACAGATGAAGCAACTCCCCGCATTCCTCCTGCTCGCCCTCGCGATCGCCCTCCCGGCCCGTGCGCAGCTGCTCCAGGCCGGCGCGCCTGCCCAGCAGCCACTGGATCGCATCGTCGCCGTAGTCAACGACAACGTCATCCTGCAGAGCGAGCTGGACGACGCGGTACGTACCATCGAGCAGCAATATGCCGGCCATGCCGGGCAACTGCCGCCGGTGGACGTCATCAAGCGGCAGGTGCTGAACCGACTGATCCTGATGCGCCTGCAGGTGGAGAAGGCGCAGGATCAGGGCATCTCGGTGTCCAACACGGATGTCGACCGCGCGGTGCAGGGCGTGGCCCAGCAGAACCGGCTCACGCCCGAGCAGTTGCGTGCCGCGGTGGAACAGCAAGGTTCCAGCTTCGCGGCATTCCGCCAGGAACTGGCCGACCAGATCACCGTGCAGCGGCTGCACCAGAACATCGTGCAAAACTCGGTGTCGGTTACCGACAGCGAGATCGACAACCTGCTCGACAGCCCGACCTACAAGGCCGGTGAGGTCCATCTGGTGCACATCCAGGTCAGCATCCCCGGCGGCGCGAACGCCGCCGCGATCCAGGCCAGCCAGGCCAAGGCGGAGCAGGCCCTGGCCGCGATCAAGGGCGGCATGGATTTCAGCGCCGCGGCGATCCGCTATTCCGACGCCTCCGACGCGCTCGATGGCGGCGACCTCGGCTGGCGACGCATGGACGCCATCCCGCCCGCGTTTGCCGACACCATTTCCGGCATGAAGCCGGGCCAGGTCAGCCAGATCCTGCGCGGGCCCACCGGCTTCCACATCCTCAAGCTGGTCGGCCAGCGCAAGGGCGACCGCAAGATCGTCACCGAGTACCACGCGCGGCAGATCCTGATCAAGCCGAACGAGCTGCTGACGCCCGCCCAGGCACAACAGAAGGCGCAGGATCTGTACCACCGCATCGTCGACAAGCACGAGGATTTCGCCAAGCTGGCCAAGGAGTTCTCCAAGGACGACACCACCGCCAACATCGGTGGCGACATGGGCTGGTTCCAGCCCACTGCGTGGGGCAGCTCGATCGCCGCCAAGCTCGCCGAGTTGAAGGATGACCAGGTGTCGCAGCCATTCCAGACCGAAGCCGGCTGGCACGTGCTGGAGCGGTTGGGCACGCGGCAAAGCGACCAGACCGTGGAGATCGAGCGCAACGACGCGCGCCAGGCGATCGGCAACCGCAAGGCCGAACAGGTCTACGACGATTACCTGCGCGACCTGCGTTCCAACGCCTACATCGACATCCTGGTGCCCGCGCTGCGCGAACCGGATCACACGCCCGCCGGTGGCGCCGCGCCCCAGGCCAGCTGAGCGCCATGACGCTGCCCCGGCTGGCCGTCACCGCCGGCGAGCCCGCGGGCGTCGGCGCGGAACTGCTGATCCGGCTGGCGGCCACACCGCTGGCAGCCACCCTGGTCGCCGTCACCGATCGCCGCCTGTTGCAGCGGGCGGCGGCACGCTGCGGTGCAAGCGTAGAACTAGTCGATGACGACGGCTCGCGCGCGGCCTCCTCCACCCCGGGCATGCTGCGCGTGCGCCACACGCCGCTGCTGGCGGACGAAATGCCGGGCCGGCCCGACCCGCGCAACGCGCCACACGTGCTGGCCACGCTCGCCGAGGCCGCCGACGGCTGCCTGGCCGGTCGCTACGACGCGGTCGTCACTGCGCCGCTGCAGAAATCCGCCATCAACGACGCCGGCATCCGCTTCAGCGGGCACACCGAATTTTTCGCCGAACGCGCGCACGCCGAGGTGGTGATGATGCTGGCCAGCCCGGAACTGCGGGTGGCGCTGGCCACCACCCACCTGCCACTGGCCGCGGTGCCGGCGGCGATCACGCCGGCCCTGCTCACTCGCGTGCTGCGCATCGTGCAGGCCGAGTTGCGGGCAAAATTCGGCCTGGCCGAACCGCGCATCGCCGTGCTCGGCCTCAACCCGCACGCAGGCGAAGGCGGCCACCTCGGCCGCGAGGAGCTGGACGTCATCATCCCCACGCTGGACGCCTTGCGCGCCGACGGCATGCACCTGCTCGGCCCATTGCCTGCCGACACCGCCTTCGTGCCCGCGCAGCGCGCGCACTACGACGCGGTGCTGGCGATGTACCACGACCAGGCCCTGCCGGTGCTGAAAAGCGAAGCCTTCGATCGCACCGTCAACCTCACTCTCGGCCTGCCGTTCATCCGCACCTCGGTCGATCACGGCACCGCGCTCGACCTGGCCGGCAGCGGCCGCGCCGACCCGGCCAGCCTGATCGCCGCGGCCCATCTTGCGCTGACGCTGGTGCGGAATAGAGAAACGAGTGCAGAGGAGTGAGAAATGAGTAACCGCGGAGCCGCCCCACTCGTTTCTCACTCCTCTCCACTCACTCCTGCCTCATGAACGCCCGCCCCAAGAAAAGCTTCGGCCAGCACTTCCTGCACGACCGCCACTGCATCGACAGCATCGTCAGCGCGATAGCTCCACGCCGCGACGATTTCCTGGTCGAGATCGGGCCGGGCGAAGGTGCGCTGACCCTGCCCCTGCTGACGGCAGCCGGCAAGCTCACCGCGATCGAACTGGATACCGACCTGATCCCCGGCCTGCAGCAGCGTGCCGCCGGCGTCGGCGAACTGCACATCGTGCACGCCGACGTCCTGAAGGTGGACTTCACCGCGATGGCGCACCACCACGGCGTGCCGCAGCTGCGCCTGGCCGGCAACCTGCCCTACTACATTTCCAGTCCGATCCTGTTCCACTGCGTCGAGCACGCCGCCGCGATCCGCGACATGCACTTCATGCTGCAGAAGGAAGTGGTGGATCGCATGGCCGCCGAGCCCGGCAGCAAGGTCTACGGCCGGCTGTCGGTGATGCTGCAACTGGCCTGCCGCGTCGAACCGCTGTTCGACGTGCCGCCGGCATCCTTCCGCCCGCCGCCGAAGGTCGACTCGGCCGTGGTGCGGCTTGAGCCGATACCAGCCCACGAGCTGCACGACGCGCGACCGGAGCACCTGCATGCCGTGGTCAAGGCGGCCTTCGGGCAACGCCGCAAGACGCTCGCCAACGCACTGAAGCAATTGCTCGACAGCGACGCCATCCGCCGCGCCGACGTCGACCCGCGCGCGCGCGCCGAAACGCTGGCACCAGCCGACTTCGTGCGTCTGGCCAAGGTCTATTCGAGCCTCGGCTGAGCGGTTTCGTTCACCCGCTTCGAGCGGATGACGCGCATGCCCGTGCGCGCCGCCCCATTCGCGGCGGCAGGCCTTACAATCCCGGCATGAATGAAGAATCTCCCTACACGATCGACGTGCAGGTGCAAACCCGTTTCGTCCCCGATCAATCGAGGCCCGGCGACAACCGCTACGTTTTCGCCTACACCATCACCTTGCGCAACGCCGGCAAGCTGCCCGCGCGCCTGCTCGCCCGGCGCTGGCAGATCACCGACGCCAATGGCAAGGTCGAGGAGGTGAGCGGCGACGGCGTGGTCGGCGAGCAGCCCTGGATGCGCCCGGGCGAAGATTTCGAATACACCTCCGGCGCGGTGCTGGAGACCCCGGTAGGCATCATGGGCGGCAGCTACCAGATGCTGGCCGACGACGGCACCGAGTTCGAGGCGGCGATCCCGACTTTCACGCTCTCCATCCCGCGCACGCTGCACTGATGGTCAAGGGCTGACATGGCCACGTACGCGATCGGCGACGTGCAGGGCTGCTACCCCGAACTGCAGCGCCTGCTGGACAAGCTGCGCTTCGACCCCGCACGGGATCAGCTGTGGTTCTGCGGCGACCTGGTCAACCGCGGCGGCCAGTCGCTGGACACGCTGCGGCTGATCCACGGCCTGCGCGAATCCAGCGTGGTCACCCTGGGTAACCACGACCTCAGCCTGCTGGCGATCGCGCAGCGCCGGCCTGAGGCGCAGGCGCGGGTCAATCCCGAGCTGCGCGAGGTGCTGTTCGCCAACGACGCGCCGGTGCTGTTCGAGTGGCTGCGCTCGCAGCGGCTGCTGCATCACGACGAGGGGCTCGGCTGGACGATGGTGCACGCCGGGCTCGCGCCGATGTGGACGCTGCGGCAGGCGCAACGTGCCGCCCAGGATGTCGAACGGGAGCTGTCCAGCCCAGGCCACCCGCGCCTGCTGCGCAACCTGTTCGGCAACCGGCCGGCGGTGTGGTCAAGCCGACTGCAGGGGCTGGATCGCCAGCGCGCCACTATCAACACGATGACCCGGATGCGCTATTGCGACGTCAACGGCCGCATCGACTTCGATGCCAAGGGCATCCCCGGCACGCAGAAGCCCGGCCTGTACCCGTGGTTCGCCGTACCCGGCATGCGCCGGCGCGACACCCGCATCGTCTGCGGCCACTGGTCCGCGCTGGGCCGCTTCGCCGGGCTTGGCGTGTACGCCATCGACACCGGCTGCGTGTGGGGTGGCCAGCTCACCGCCCTGCGACTGGACGGCGACGAGCCGCAGTACATCACGGTCGATGCCGAACCGCATCGCAAGCGCCCGCCCGGCGGCGAGGACTGAGAAGCGAGAAGTGAGTGGAGATGAGTGAGAAGTGAGAGAGCTGTGTAGCCCTCTCGCTCCTGCGCTTCGCTCAGGTCAATTGCCCGTGGCAGTGCTTGTACTTCTTGCCCGAGCCGCAGGGGCACGGTTCGTTGCGACCCACCTTGGGGCCGACGTGCTGCATCGGCTGCTGCGCAAGCCGTGCGCCGTCGCCGGCTGATGCCGGTTCGGCGGCGCCACCGAAGGCGTTGGGCGGCGCGCCGCCGCCGGTCGCCAGCATCTGCTTCTGCAGGCGCTCGGCCATGCGCTGCTGCTCGGCCTCCATCGCGGCGACTTCCTCCTCGCTGCGGATGCGAATGCGCGCGAGCATCTGCACCACCTCGGACTTGATCCGCGCCAGCATTTCGGAAAACAGCTTGAACGCCTCGCGCTTGAACGCCTGCTTCGGATCCTGCTGCGCGTAGCCCACCAGCGAGATGCCCTGGCGCAGATAATCCATGCCGGAAAGGTGATCCTTCCAGGCATTGTCGACAACGGTCAGCATCACGTGCTTTTCCAGCTGGCGCATGGTCTCGGCGCCGATCTGCGCCTCCTTGCCATGGAACAACTCGCCGACCGCCTCGTCCACGTGCTTGCAGATCATGTCGGCATCGATCTCGCTCTGCTGCTCGACCCAGCGCTTGAGCTCGAGCGACAGGCCGAGCTGGCTCTCCAGTTCGCGATCCAGGCCGGCGAGATCCCATTGTTCGTCGATGGTCTGGGGCGGCACGTAGGCCTGCACCATGGTCTGCACCACGTCCTCGCGGATGTCGGTGACGGTGGCCGCGACCTCCTCGCCTTCGAGCAACTCGTCACGCTGGGTGTAGATCACCTTGCGCTGGTCGTTGGCGACGTCGTCGAATTCCAGCAGGTGCTTGCGGATGTCGAAGTTGTGCTGCTCGACCTTGCGCTGCGCCTTCTCGATCTGCCGGCTGATCATGCGATCTTCCAGCGCGTCGTCGTCCTTCATGCCGAAGCGCTTC
>Ga0207707_10003868_pt1 | contig 13281 bp, 15 predicted proteins | sample KBSC83BmetaG_FD_184336 | JGI IMG/M metagenome (GOLD analysis project Ga0207707, IMG submission 184336) | Corn rhizosphere microbial communities from Kellogg Biological Station, Michigan, USA - KBS C8-3B metaG (SPAdes) (version 2) | ecosystem: Host-associated > Plants > Roots > Rhizosphere ...
CCTGGCCGAGCATCTGGCTATAGTCGAAACTGCCGCCGATCAAACCCTGGATTCCCTGGAGCATGCCGGCCATAATCGGCTGCAGCTCGATGCCTTCTTCCCGGTAAAAGCCTTTTTCTTTGCCGACGTGATAGACGAAGCTCGTGATGTTGGGCGTGCCGGCGACGTGAATCTTCGCTTCGTCCAGGGCGAAAGAAATATTGCCGGTCCCGGCCCATGCGGCCAACGCCAGCATCAAGAGCGCCGATCTCGGGTTTATCGTTCGCGCCATGATATCTCTCAATCGGTCTTGCTTTTTACTGCCATCGGGCGGCTTCGGTCAAATTAATTTTAGCCGCAGTAACAATTGGGAGTAGCTCATGACTTACGCTCGCCCGCAAAGAATGAAAACGCGAATGTATTTATATCTGATTTCCCAGCAACTCCTCATCTCCGAACACTTTAATCGTGGTCCATTCCGAAACCGTCTGGATTCCCGCTAACCGCATGCAGGAATGACGGACCAGGAAAATGCTAACTTGACACTCACCGCAATTTTCACAAGAGACGCCTGTGCTTGACCGACAAATCGTTCGTGGGGCATATAGATAAAGCATGCGCAGCAATTCTACCGCAAAGAAATTGGAGTATGTCCATGTTCTCGCTTGTGATTGCAACCTTTTTCATCATGGTCTCCGCGACCCACTCATTTTCCGCCGAAAACCCGAAGCTCGATCGGGTTCGCATTGGCTATTCGTCGATCTCCAGCAGCCGGATTGCGCTGTGGGCGGCGGACGAGGAGGGCTTTTTCAAAAAACAGGGGCTCGCCGCGGAAGTGATCGTCACGCCGGGAATAACCGGTACCCAGGCGCTGATCGCCGGCGAGCTGCAAATGTATCTCGGCGGCGTCGATTCGGCGGCGCTGGCGGCATCGCGCGGTTCGGATCTGGTGGTGTTGGCCACCGCCGAGCCCATCGAATACAAACTGATCGCGCAGCCGGGGCTAAAATCGGCCAAAGATTTGAAAGGAAAAAAGGTCATTGTCGATCGCATCGGCGGCACGAGCTATTACATCTCGCTGCAGTTGCTGGAGAAGGTGGGCTTGAAGTCGGGTGACGTCGACCTGCTCCAAGTCGGCGGCGGCGGCAATCAGAGGGTTGCGGCCTTTACCTCCGGTCTCGCCTCGGCGCTGGTCACGGCGACGGATCGTTTCGAGCAGCAAAAAATTCCCTATTCCGTGCTCGCCGACGCCAAGGACCTGCAAATCAAAGTCATGGGCAACTCGTATCTGACCACGCGAAAATTCCGCGACCAGAACCGCGACGTTGTCCTGCGCATCGTGCGCGCGCTGGTGCAAGGGCGGCGGTGGATGAAAGACCCGAAAAATCGCGCCCAGGTGTTGAAAATCTACAATCGTTACATGCCCAGTTCGGACCCGACTTTCATGGACCACTTGTATCGCCGGAACGTGGAACCGGTTCCGGTCTATCCCTACACCAACATTGACGACCTGCGGATTTTTCTCTCGTATCTGTCCGAAGCCAACCCAACGCTCAAAAATCTGAAGCTCGCCGACTTCGTCGACAACAGTTTTCTCAAACGGATCGAACAGGAGGGTGGCAATTAGTTCGGCTGCTGCATTATCAAACATTCGACGGCCGAGACAAGGGCTGAGAAAGAGCGGAGAAAAATTAGTCAGATGATTTCAGCGGCAGAAAGATATGGACCTTTTAGGAGCCGTGAATCTTCTTTTTCAGGGTGAAGAGATTTTTATCGCCCAATCGTTTGTACTCCAGGCCATCCGTGACTTTGCGCACGAGATGGATGCCCAGTCCGCCGATCAGTCTGTCCACCAAAGACGTCGTCGTGTCGACTTCCGGCGCTTCCAGCGGATTGAACGGCCGGCCGTCGTCTTCCACGTCGATCTTGACCTCGCCCGGTTGCACGTTGAGATGCACGCCGATGAATGTTCCCGATCATCGGCGTAGCCATGAGTGATGATGTTGGTGACAATTTCTTCCAGGGCGAGCTTGAGATCGCGCGCAATCTTGTCGGCCAGACCGTGGCGCCGGCAGAAATCCGCCAGGGTCTGATGGAGCCGGTCCAGCTCTGAAAGCTTATTACCGATCTCGATGTTCGCGTGGTCCGTCATTGTGGATCGTTCCCAAAATAGCGCAGCTCGAGAACCGTGATATCGTCCGACTGCGCCGCTGCGCCGGCAAACTGCCTGACGTCGCCGACCAAATCGCCGATCATTTGGCGCGGCGAAGCATCGCCGTGGCTCGCTAGAAAGCGCTCGAGGCGCTCGTCGGAATAGAGCGTCTCGCTCGCATCCATCGCCTCGGTGACACCGTCGGTGTAAAGCAGCAGCGCTTCGCCGGGACCGAGCACGAGGCGGCCCGATGCATACTGGCTCTGCTCCATAATCCCGAGAGCTCTTCCGCCGGGGTTCTCCACCGCCCGCGCGCCGCCGCCATGAAGATAGTAGGGCTGGTTGTGGCCGCCGTTGCTGTAATCGATCTGACCGGTGCGGATGTTCAGGATGGCGCAAAAAAAGGTCACGAACATGCAGGACTCATTATCACGGCAGATCTCGGCGTTCAGGCGGGCGAGGATTTCACCGGGAGTGATGCTGGTGGCCGCGGTGGCTCTGAACAGCGTCTTGGTCACAGCCATGAAGAGGGATGCGGGGACTCCCTTGCCCGAGACATCGCCGACGGCGAAACACAGATGATCGTCGTCGAGAAAGAAAAAATCGTAAAGATCGCCGCCGACTTCCTTGGCCGGCACGAGGGTGGCGAAGATATCGAACTCGCTCCGTTCGGGAAACGGCGGAAAGATCTTTGGCACCATGCTCATCTGGATTTCGTGGGCGATCTTCAGCTCACTTTCGATGCGTTCCTTCGCCGCGGTGGTTTCTTTGAGATGTTCGATGGATTCATTCAAGCGCCGCGTCATCTCATTGAACGAGCCGGCCAGCGCGCCGATTTCATTCTTAGCGGAAATGGCGATCCGTTGAGTGAAGTCGCCGCCGGCGATCCGTCGGGTCATCGCCGTCAACTCGACAATGGGCGCGGAAATCGTCTTGGCGCCAAAGATGGCGAACCGATCCGAGCGATAATACCAGTACGCTCAGCACGATCGCCAGTCGGATCCGGTTGCGAATGGCGGCCTCGATGTGATCCGTGGGCAGAGCGACGACAATCGCTCCACCCTTTAGCTCACCGCCTTCCGGGCCGATCGGCACCACGACCTTTAGGAGAGACCCTTCCAGATAAGCATCGGTTTGGCCCTGGCTTGCCAGCTCGTGGAAATTCGCCAGTTCACGCGCGCTCGGTTCGGGTAATTTGTCGTTTCCCAGCCTCTCCGCATATTCCACGCTGTCCATGTCCTTATCGAGGACGCGGATCGCGATGACGCTTCCATCGGAGACAAGCTGATTGACCAGGCGGGTCAGTCCCATGCGCAGGCGCAGTTGTCGGAGAAAGGTGGCGTTATAATCCACCTGGACGATGCGCGGCTTATCCACCCCCGCCACGCCCACGTACTTGAAAACCTCCGTATCGATCTCGCGCTGGCGCGCTTCCTGAACCACGGTCTTGTCCTTTCCCGTGAGCAGAGACCAGAAAGCATGCGCCTGGGGCTGCTGCTCCGGATTCGGACTGAACGTGAAATCTATCTCGGCCCTGTTTCTTAAATAAGCATGACCCTTCTCATCGGTAATCCAGATTTCGTCGAGCACCGTGTCGTCGGCAATTTTTTTCAGCCGCCGATTGATCTCCTTCGTACCGACTCCCGCCGCCTCGCCCAGTGCTACCAAATGCGCCGCCATCGTGGCCTCGACGACCATCTGCTCGCCGATCGCCTGCTCGACATCGGTGGTCACTTGCACGCCGAAGGCCGCGCTGCGCGCCAAAACCCGGGCGAGGATCAAACCCTGAGTTTCGCCTTCCGCGAGCAATCCCCGGCGCGAGTTCCAACCCATCACTCCCGCCGTGGCGAGCACCGCTACGGCGAGCAGCAAGGTCACCATCAAAAGCGTTTGTGTTCTTATTGTCACGGGTCTCTCCTGCGCGTGGGTTGCTTCCAGCGCGCGCTGCGAGTGTCGGTGAGGCGGTGATTTGTCACAAAAGCGCGCCGTGAGCGATCGGGAAAATAATCGGATTTATGCTCGAGATGAAATTGAACACGACCGCGCCTATGGGCGCGGTCGGATGTGATCCGATCAACGTATTTCCTTATCAGAAAACCCGACAGCTTCGCGACCGTCGGCTCATCCTCAACGGAGCCGCGCCGGAGGCCGAAAGCGAGAAGTTATGGTTCAGTAACTTCCTCGCATTCGGTCTGCGATTTTTCAGCATCGCAGTCTGTTTTGCGACGCGAACGCAGAAGCTGTGGTGATCCAAGAGCAGCAGTTGTGGTGGGTTAGGGAATTCGAACGCTTCGACGATGATCCGTTCACGCGGGATGTCGAGCGCGCGGCGCTAACCGGGATCAGCGCGAAAAAAAATGCCGGGCATTGTCGTTCAGAATCTTGGCTTTCGTCGCGGCGCTCAAGTCGCCTCGCTCCTGGAATTTTTGAAAGGAGTTGGGGTGGCTTTCCGAGTGCGGCATATCGGAACCGAGCATGATGCGATCTTCACCGATCAACTTGAGCGGCTCGCGCAGGTCTTCGTCTTCTTCGCAGATGACATAAATTTTGCCTTCGCGCAGGATCTCGCTGGGTTTGGTTTTCGAATGGCCAAACCCGGGATCGTTTTTGAAGATGCCCTGTCCCATACGCCAGTAAGAGTCCATGACATGGGTGAGCCACGACAGCCATTCGATGCCTGCTTCGGCAAAAGCGAAGCGCAGACGGGGAAAACGCTCGGCGACGCCCGTGCCGACGATGGCGAGAAATCCCATCAGCAGCGATGCCCGGTTCGAGAAGGCGATCGACATGAAAAGATTTTGGAACAGTCCCGTGAAGGTGGGGCTTTCGAAGCCGATGTGAACGTAAATGGGCGCGTTCAATCGCTCCGCTTCCGACCAGAACGGGTCGAACTCGCGGCTATCGAGGAGCTTGTCGCCCGCCATGCCGTGAATCTCGATCGCTGCCGCGCCCAGCCCTTCGACCCGCCGCAACTCCTCCAGGGCTTTTTCGACGTCGGTCAGCCGGAGCATGGCGTTCCACCCGAGCCGGCCGGAACTTTGCTCGCACATTTCATGAACCCAGGTATTGAAGGCGCGGCAGAGAGCATGCTCGAATTCGATGTCGGGCGAGAGGGTGGCGTTCAGCAGCGTGGAATTGATGATCTGGGTGTCGATGCCGAACTTATCGAGATCCCGAATTCTCGCCTCGATGTCGGTTAACTCCTGACTGCCGGTTGAAAATGGTTTTTCCCGGGCGTGGCGAGAGGTTGCGGGGGTGCCGAACAGCGACAATCCTTTGCCGCTCGTGCGCGGCACCACGGCGCCGTCGATGAGCCAGAAAGAATTCTGGCCCAAAAGCGCGGGTTGATCTTCCAGCGTGACCGGAATCGGTCGTCGCCGGGCAAACTTTTCCTCCAGATATTTCCATGTTTGCAGTGACTCTTCTACGTGAGAATCTGCATCGAACGTCATCAAAGTCGTTCTCCCAAAAAAATGTCCTGATTATCGGGTGCGCGCATTTTTTTCCAGAGTCGTTCCTCGCGAACGATCTTAGCACATTGCCTACGGCTCCAGTTGGAATCGCCGGCTGGGAGGAGAGCCCGCCGTGTACTCCACGAGGTTCGTGCGCGGCACCGCGCCGCCGCTGCAAACCTTGTCAATTTTTATCAACTGCGTCGGCTCGTCCCAGTCGGCCTTCGACTCGCAGCTGATTTTTGTGCAAGCTGTCTGCCTGAGCCAGGAGCACACTTTTACCGGACGGCTGGCCGCATCCACGAGCTCGGTCTTATACCAGGTGCCGAGTTTATCGGTGCCATCCTCCAAGTGCACGCTGGGCAAGACGGTGTAGAAGGTGCCGCCGATCTCCAGCAAGCTCAGCACCTGCTCGATAAATCGCGACAAATTTTCCGTGTAAGTGAAGCCGCCGTAGACATCGGTGATGAGTTGGAATTTTCCAAGCTCCTCGAGCGAATATTGGCGCAGGCGCTTGCCGGGGAGATATCGCAAACGATCGCCGAGGCTCGCGGCCTGCTGTTTCCATCTGTCCGTCCGGCGATCCTCGATGGACATCGCGACCGCACGCGCCTTGGGGCCGGAGCCGCCGCACTTTTTGGTAGCCGCATTGTTTTGCGGGGCGTAGTAGTCGAGCAGCGCCTGCCCTTCGCCAGCGCCGATATCGAGCCATCGGTCCGAGCTGCCGAGCCTGCCGAGCGAATCGCAAAAGCCGGTGGGAAGAACCTCCGCGTAGTTCGACAGTCCTCGGTTCGCGGTGTAGCTCCGGGTACCCTGCCTGCGGTAGATTTTTTCCTGCTTGACGAATTCCTCGTCGATGCGCGGTTGCACGGGTTCCTCTACCCAGCCGGCGCCCAGCATCTGTACCGCCACGACGATCACAACGGCCAGGCGCACTGCTTTGGTATTCCATGCGTTCGCTGACCATTTGACTGGACTCATGGCGATCCCCTCGCAGGAACAAATCTCATCCATAAAAGTGAGTCGTACTGCTTCCGTATCATAGCACTGAGCACTTGAATACATCTTCCAAATCTTCGGTCAATAACACGTGGCTCTGCGCTTAACCTCGTGGAGTACCGGGGCGCTCGGCCCAGCAGGCGATTTCGTTTGGAGCGGTAGTCGGTGAAAACCTGGCGCATAGACCGAGGCCGCGTCGGTGCGCGCTTGGGTTTCGATTCGAGAAGACACGCCGCATGCATCCGCGCGGGAACCGGGCAGACAAACGGTTTTCTCTGCGAAAGTCCTTCGCTCAAAAGAAAAGTCATCGTGATGCGCTAAACCGAAACAGACCCAGGAGACTCAGGGGTTTGATATTCGATTAAAATCGTCAAAAATGAATATGGAACGGTTCAATTTTCTTCATTTTGGACCCTCGATCGAGGGAAAGGAGGACACATGGAGAAACGAGTTCAAAGACGCGTTGTCGAATCGTTGGCTATTTTGATGATTGGAGACGGTTTTCTCACTGCGATACAGCCTCGGCGACACGTGCTCTTATGGAAAGGCGGTCCGCGTTTCTGGCGCGATTTCATGAAAGCGTTCCTTCGACGGCCAGGGCTGACACAGGTGCTCGGCGCGACGGCGGTGGGGTTGGGACTGTGGTTGGCGCGCGTCAGCAACCTGGTGTCCATTGATTTTGTAACCGTCCATCTGACCTCACCATGCCATGATCTTTTGCTGTGCTGACGATCGGCCCGACGCGGAGTATTCATGAGGTGGTCTTAATCCGGCGTTGCCGATCGCCTTCGTCAGCGCGTTTGACCGCTTCTCGGCCTTGCGGCAACCGGCGACATAGACTAGCTTTGAGATCGCGATCGGGAAGGCGATCTCTATTGATCCAAGGAGACGGTAAGGATTATGCGTTCGGTGAAATGGTTGGAGCCAGGGTCGCATACAACCGCAGCATGTCTGGCCGTTGTAATTATTCTCGCAGCGCAATTGTTTTGGCTGCGAGCCGTCTCGACACAGGAAATCCCTCCGCCAAAAATCGACCAGGAATTCTCCAAGCAGGAAAAAATCTACCGCAGCCAGGGCGCCGCGGTTCCACAGGGTTACGTCATTGACCGCGGCCTCTCCGGCTACGCCGAGTCTCTGCCGACTGGGTTCTGCGATGCTCTCAGCAAACTCGGTAGCTCGGACCGGTGGCTCGATATCGGCGCGGGCGAGGGCCAGGCCATCCTGGACTATTACGCACCCTCCAGTAACGCGCAGAAGTGCGTGCGATCCGGCGACAAAGCGCGCGCAGTGGCCATGTCCATCGAGGATCGTCGTACCGACAAGTGGCGCCAGCAGGCTGCAAATCTCGATGACGGCCGCATGCGCTATATCTTCGGCAAACGTCTGAGCAACTATTCCTCCGATGATCTGGGAAAGTTTAAGCTGATCACCGACGTGTTCGGCGGTTTCTCCTATACCGAGCACTTGTCTCTGTTCGTCGAAAAGGTGCTGAGTTTTCTGGAAGTCGGCGGCGGCTTTTTCACGCTGGTGCCCGGCGTGCACCTGACCAACGCCAAAGATAAGCTCGGCATTCTCTATCTGACCGAGCTGGAGGATGCCATCGGCCGGCCTGAGAAGGTGTGCTCCTGGCTGAAGAAAGCCACCTGTGTGCAAGTCACCTGCGAATCGAAGAGAGACTGGAAACGACCCACCGAGCTGATACATATCCAGAAGATCTGCACCGACACCTCGGTGCCGCGCATGAAGTTGGTGGAGTTCGAGGCCGGATATCCTCCCACCCGGCGCTTTCAAATGGAACAGTAGAAACTGTCATGAGGCATGCGGCGTGAGGTGAGAGTTTGCCGGGGCGGCGGGGCAAATTCGGATCTGATGCCCATGCGGACGCCATGAAAACAAGTCTGTTTTTCCTCGCGATTTTATTTTTAATCAGCACTATTAGTTTTGCGGCATCGACCGTTTTCGATGACGCCAGCGTTGCCTACGAGCGCGGTGACTATGCGAAGGCGATGAAACTCTTTCGCCAGTTAGCCGAGCAGGGCCACCAATGGGCGCAGCGGCGAGTGGGTTTGATGTATGCTGAGGGAAAAGGCGTACCGGAGGATTATCAGGAAGCCGTGAAGTGGTATCGTCTGTCGGCGGCGCAGGGAAACACCCCGGCGCAGTACAGCCTGGGCCAGGCCTATGAAAAGGGGCAGGGCGTCCCGCAGGATTATCAGGAAGCCATGAAATGGTATCGCATCGCGGCATCGCGCGAAGACGAGTGGGCGCAGACAAGGCTGGGGTCGATGTATGCCGAGGGAAAAGGCGTGGCGCAGGATCGTCAAGAGGCGATGAAATGGTATCGTCTCGCGGCGGCGCAGGGATACGCACCGGCCGAATACAGTCTGGGCGAGGCGTACGAGAAAGGGCAGGGCGTGGCGCAGAATTTTCAGGAGGCGGCAAAGTGGTATCGTCTCGCGGCAGCAGACGAAGACCAATCAGCGCAGATGAGTCTGGGTAGAATGTATGCCGATGGCACCGGTGTGCGACAGGATTTTGTCCGCGCGTATCTGTGGTTTTCCTTTGCGGCGACAGCGAACGGCGATCATCGAGATGCGGCGATAAAGAAGCGAGATAAGATTGCGTCAAAAATGACGGCGGAGCAGATTGCCGCCGCGCAGGAGACGGTTCGGCGTTGTCAGGAGTCCAAGCTCAAGAATTGCGACTGAACACCCCTATTCGGTATCTTGTGTTGTTTCATAGTTCGATCGGTGCGCTTCAAGGGTAATCCTACCGTGCGCACTTTGAATATCTGAGATTTACAACTCTGAAGGAGACCTCATGGCAGATTTATTTCGGTTATCGGCTAGTGAAGCGTCGGCGGCCATTCGCGCAAGCAAGCTCACGTCCGAAGCGTTGGTGCGCTCCTGCCTCGAGCGGATCGATGCGCGGGAGTCGCAAGTCAAGGCGTGGGTTTATCTGGATCGCGATTTCGCTCTGGCACAGGCGCGCGAATGCGACAAGAGCGCGAGCCGCGGTCCGCTGCACGGCGTGCCGTTCGCGGCCAAAGACATCATGGACACGGCCGATTTGCCGACCGAGTACGGATCGCCGATCTACAAAGGCAACCGTCCCGCAGCGGATGCAGCGTGTGTGGCGCTCACTCGCGCGGCCGGCGGAGTGCTTTTGGGCAAGACGGTAACGACCGAGTTCGCCAGTCGAGCGCCGTTGGGAAACACGACGAATCCGCACAATCCCGCGCATACGCCCGGCGGTTCCTCCAGCGGTTCGGCCGCCGCGGTCGGCGATTTCATGGTCCCGCTTGCCTTCGGCACCCAGACGGTGGGCTCGGTGATTCGTCCAGCGGCATTCTGCGGCTGTGTCGGCTACAAACCGAGCTACGGGGAATTCAGCACACAGGGCGTAAAGCAGAACACCGCGTCCTTCGACACCGTCGGGCTTTTCGCGCGCGCAGTCGAGGATCTCGCTTTGTTTCGCGCCGCGCTGACGGGATTCGCCGCGAAACCTCTGGCCGCAATTTCGTTGAAAGATCTCAAGATCGGCTTTTGCCGCACGATGTTTTGGGACCGTGCGGAAAGCTACACGAAAACTTTACTCGAAGAAGCCGCCAGTGCGCTGGCGAAGGCGGGAGCGAAAGTTTTCGATTTCACTCTCGGAAAACCTTTTGAACAGTTCGAAGCGATGGGCCGGCGCATCAACGATTACGAGTTCTCCCGCGGCCTTACTTGGGAGCGGCAGCATCACTGGAATCTCTTGAGCGAGTTGCAGCATGAAAAACTTTCCGGCTGGCTCAATGTTTCCTACGAACAATATCGAGAGGCGGAAGTTGTACTTGAGAATTGCCGCAGGAATCTCGCCGACGCAATGAAAGAAATCGACCTGCTGCTCACGCCGAGCGCTCTCGGAGAAGCGCCAGGCGGACTCAAGAGCACGGGCGATACCTCGTTCAACATTTTGTCGACTTGGACCTATACGCCTTGCGTCACATTACCTGTATTTACCGGTCCCACCAGTCTACCGGTCGGCATTCAACTGATCGGTCACAGAAATCAGGATCACCGTTTGCTGGAAGCAGCGCAGGCGGTGTACCGCGTTTTCACGAAATGAGCGACTGGACGCAGGCCACGTCTCGCTATTTGCACTAGAAATCGCTAAAGCGGACACGATATCAGAACCGTCCAAGAAGCGTTGGGCCAACCCATGCGGGTACGACCATGATTTACACGCATGTATTAAATTGACGCAAAGCGCTATGCAGGTCAGCCGATGAACTCTGAATTCATCTTACCGCCGCATTAGATGTACCCAGTGGCGTAAATTGTCCGAAGAAAAAGAATGGCCCTGAAGCATCAATTGAACATCCACTTGGACTATGGCATCCAGTGCTTTGAATTGGGTGGTTTGGAAGTTCGGTACGGGTATCACTACAGTGGTGAGCATCAACTGCGAGAACAAGTGGTGCAGATTCCAGCAGCCAAATTGGAGCCAGATCTCAAGTCCGATCTCGATGCGTTATATGAAATGTTGAGGATTCGGATCCCGCAGTCAACGTCAGTGAGGCTACCGCATGCCGAAATCGTACCGACGATACGGCCCGGTGGATTGACGTTCGTTGTTCTTGATCAAGCTCGGCAAGCGCAATTACCAATTGGGCGACTCTATTACTACGAAATCATCGAGCCCATTCGATCCAATATCGAACGCCGCGTATATCTTGAGCGACCTGACTGGACAGAAGACGAACTCAAAGTCTGCAAACGTGTCCGGGAAAAGGTGCGAAAGATTGCATGGGACGACTATAGCCATTTAATAGGGCATCATCTGTTTGGTGCTGCTGAACATGAATCATAGTCTCTCGCGGGAATGGACGCCTAACACACGGTTGGGTGGCTCACCATCTATGATGCTGCACGGTGCCGTGAAACATCCCGCGTTCGGCGACAAGAAGTATTCTGCTCGCGTGAATCCGAATACGCGCCGTACGAAAGCTCTCGGATTGTCCATCGTGCCGACTCGCGTTGATCGTCGAGACGCTAAGCGAGTGTTTCAGACGGTATGGAAGACGTTGCTTTTCCTTGAATCAAAGGATCGAAACCAATGCTATCTCACATTCATGTTCGGTTTCGAGGCCAGACTGTTCTGTTCGGGGACCTCATTGGTTGCCTGTAGCCAGCGCTCTAACTTTAGCTGGTGCGGACGGGCTAGAAGCGGCGCAAGCTTGTTCAGCGTTGCGCTGGGCCGCCGCACAGCATGACGTAAGACGAAATAGAAATGCCATAAAACGGAACCAGATTGTCTGGTGGTTGTGGACTGTCGGCACAGTGCTGATTGCCACGACTGTAAGATCATCATGCGATACACCTTTGCTTTGCTAGTTACTGTTTGTGTTACGTTGGCTGGCTGTCTTTCTACACCCGCCATCGTTTCATACAAGGGCTTGCCGGTTAACGCGATAAGTGCAGGTTCCATGACCTGCCGAGACCCTTATACGCTTGAGCAAGACTGTTCGTTAGGCATTGCGACATTACGAGTAAGATTGAACAATCTTACGTTCAGGGTAGCAAGCACATCAGACGGGCGCATCATTTTAGTGATGTCTGAACTAGACGGAATGTCGGTTCCAACACAGTATCAGACGGAGCTCGCAGGTGATGCCGTTCAGGTTCTGGCTGCAACCCTTAACGCCACTACTCTGAAGTTGGAGGGACTTGCAAGGGGTCCATTTGTTCGAGGGTACATTCTGCGCTTCGATAAGGATGTTTACACGAAATTAAAAGAGAGCGCCGTTGACAATTAATCTGAGATCGTCGTTTTAAACCGGCGGTATTGCGGATCGATATTCACTAGAGCTGTAGACGCATTACCGTTGATCATTGACGGTGGGGAGATTGCTATGCAGTGCCGCTTTCTTTTGTTGGTAGCTATCGCGCTTTCTCTTGGCGCTTGTATTTCGACACCAGCAATTGTCTCGTACAAGGGCTTGCCGGTTAACACCATCAGTTTGGTTTCCATGTCCTGCGGCGATCCCTACATACTTACGCATGACTGTTCAGAGTGGACAGGAGCAACCTTGCGAGTCAAATTAAATGATGTGATCTTCAAAGTAGCTGGCACCGCAGACGGGCGCATTATTTTAGCAATGGCCGAAGGTAGAGGGGTATCGGGTGCAACTCAGTACGAAGCTGAGCAGGCGGGTGGCGCCGTCGAGGCGACTGCTGCGAGTTTGGGCGCCAAAACTCTCAAGCTGGAAGGACTCGCATTCGGGGGAGCTATTTTCGGGTACATTCTGCACTTCGATAAGGATGTTTACACGACATTAAAGAAGAGTAGCGTTGAGGAATGAGAGTCTACTGTTGTGCGATACCGAGCTGGAAACATTCGTGACTTTGAATCCCGATCGGTCAGAGGATAGGGGCAGGTACGTCACGAGGCGTATCACCCTCGGACGGCTGAGCGAATTCGATTCAGCGATCATCGAGCTTCGTGAAATTTTCTAGTCACCATTCCTTTCGTTTCTGCGCGACGTTTTTCCAGATTTGTGAAAACTCCGGCTGATCTCGTAAATAAGCGGCGTAGCGTTGGCCGAACCCGGACATGATCTCCGCTCTTCTCGGCGGCAGCGCGGGATACAAGCGGACAACGAACCGGCCTCGCTCATCCGATAGAGCGAAGCAGGGCAATACCGGCGCCTCCAAGTAT
>Ga0207707_10003869_pt1 | contig 13280 bp, 16 predicted proteins | sample KBSC83BmetaG_FD_184336 | JGI IMG/M metagenome (GOLD analysis project Ga0207707, IMG submission 184336) | Corn rhizosphere microbial communities from Kellogg Biological Station, Michigan, USA - KBS C8-3B metaG (SPAdes) (version 2) | ecosystem: Host-associated > Plants > Roots > Rhizosphere ...
CCTTGTGGTGGCGGGCTTGGTTACCAGTGAAAATCCTTACAACGAAGTCTATGGGAGGACGCTCGATTCCTTACGGGCGCTTCACGAGAAAGCGGCCAGGGCGCGCGTGAAGATAGGCTGTGAGAACTGCAATGCTGAGCACCGGTTTCTTATCTCGCCGCGCGAGTTCTGGCAGTTTCTGAATGAAGTGGACAGCCCGTGGGTAGGGATTCATCTGGACGTCGGCAACATTCACGAGACCGGCTTTGCCGAACAGTGGATCGAAATCCACGGGCCGCGGATTACGCGCATTCACTTGAAGGATGTTCTCAAGCATCGCGGGCGCTGCGGCGACCAGAGCGTATATACAAATTTGTTTCTGGGAGATAACAACTGGCCGGCAATCCGCGCGGCGGTGGACAAGGTCCACTATGACGGCTGGCTGATCGCCGAAATGGAATTGCGGTACCGTTATGCGCCTGACCAGCAGTTCTGGGACACCGCCGCAGCCATCGACCGGTTTATTGCCGCGAGATTTTGATGCCCCTTTCGCGCAGAGAATTTGTGGGTGCGTTGGCGATGAGTCCGGCCATTGCGCCGCCGCCGAGAGCCCTGTGCGGAGTTATTGATCTCGGCGATGCGTGCGTTTTGCCAGAAAGTAGAATAGGCATTCTTGCCTGTACTTTTTCCAAACTTCAGAAAATGCACAGGCATGAATGCCTATTTTACGTTGTGCCCGGCGCAGGGCCAGTCACGCGACAACTAAGTCGCGAGCTCGTTGAATTCACCCAAGGAGGCGCCTGCATCATTTTCGAATCCGCAGCGGGGTTCGGCGGCTTCGAATCGCAGCGAGAGATGCTAGCCGAGTATTTTGGCCTGCAGATAGAACGCCCAGTCCTTCTGCCGGAAGGGCGCATCCCTTACGTCGATTACCACTGGCCGGTCTCAGTTAAGGTCCGTGATTTCAACCGCATTGTGCCCGTGCGTGTGCCTGCCCGCGAAGTGATTGCGACCATAGACGGAATCGCAGTGGCTTCACGCCGCGGAAAATTGATCTTTCTCGGATCACCAATTGGCCCCGCACTGCACGCCGGTGACCGCGAAGCGCACTCTTGGTTTAAAGCGTTGGTGGCGACATCATGAACTGGAAATTGATTCTGCAGCTCTCGCTCTTCGGACTGGCGATGGCATCGCAACCGTGTTGCATACGCGTCGCTCTGGGCGCGAACCACCGCGACATTGTGTGGCTTGTCGAGCGCCGCGGGTTGATTCTCGCCGGCCTTGGGATTACGATCGGCGACTGCTCACCGCGGCGGCAATACCAATGCTCTCGGCTGGCTTCGCCGGACTCGGCGCAACGTCCTCCGCTGTATACCCTCTTGTTCCTGTGGGGTTGCTGATGGTAAGCGCGACTGCAAGTTATCTGCCGGCGCGACGAGCCGCAGGCCTGTACCCCCTGCGAGCCCTCCGCGTGGAATAGGCATTCGCGGCCGCTCATTCATAGGTCTGGAGATGGTCGGGCATGCCCGACCCCTACGAACGAATTGCTTTGTAGTGGCCGGGCATGCCCGGCCAGATTTTGACTCGTGACCGAGCCTGATTCTTGTCTGTGAAGCCTGTCTCTTATTTAGTGATCGCGGTCAGTAATTAAATCAGTAATCCCATACAGCGCCCGCTGGTAAGGCGACTCCGGAAACTCACCAATCACTTGGCGCGCCTTGTCCGTAAATGCCTGCGCACGCTCACGGACGCGCTCGATGCCTTGATATTTATCGATCAGCGCCAGGATCTGCCGCAGCGGCACATTTTCGTAATGGCGATCGGCGAGGACGCGCTCGATCATCCGGCGCTCCTCAGCCTGCGCATGCTCCAGCGCATACACCACCGGCAGCGTCACCTTACCCTCGCGCAAATCACCACCAACTGGCTTGCCGAGTGTTTTTTCACGCGCCGTGAAATCCAGAACGTCATCCACTAACTGGAATGCCATTCCCAGATTCCAGGCATACTCTCCCAACTTCTCTTCGGTCTGAGAATCCGCTCCAGCCACCAGCGCGCCAAGCTTGGCGCACACCGAAAACAGGCACGCCGTTTTGCGGTCAACCAGTTCCATGCAGTCCGCTTCGGTGACGTCGATGCGGCCAATCCTCTCGAGTTGTAACAACTCGCCTTCCACCATCATTTGCGTGAGCCCAATGAGTAAATCCAGAATATGAAAATTTCGCTCGCCCAATGCAAGATGGAAAGCCTGCATATACAGCCAGTCGCCGGCTAGCACGCAGGTGTGATTGCCCCATCGGGCGTTGGTGGAGGGTCTGCCGCGCCGCGTCTGCGCGGCGTCGATCACGTCATCGTGCACCAGCGTCGCGGCGTGAATCATCTCCACCACCGCGCCCAGACGCACGGCGCTTCCGCCGCCATCGCCGATCAGTTTCGATGACAGCAAAAGAAGCGAGGGCCGCAGGCGCTTTCCGCCGGCCTCCTGCAAATACTGTCCGATGGCCGTGATAGCGTCAACCGAGGCAATCGATTCACAGCTGATCTCTTTTTCGACGAGCACCAGATCGTCTTTGACGAGATCAAAGACCTCCTTTGCGCTAAGAGCCTGTGCCAGCTTCCCTAATGCCATCAGAATTCAACTAGTTTACTCGTTAGATGCACAGGCCGCAAACAAAGGTGCGTCTGGACGTGACGCTACGTCAGTCTTCGAACATTCCTTCGAACAGCGGACTGCTGAGATAGCGTTCGGCGGCGTCGGGCAAGACAACCACGAATGTCTTGCCTTTGAACTCCGGCTGATGCGCAAGGCGCAGGGCAGCCGATACTGCGGCTCCACACGAAATCCCGGATAGAATGCCTTCTTCCTTCGCTAACCGGCGGGCCATCTCGATGGATTCTTCGCTGGTTACCGTTTCGACTCGATCCACCATCGACAGGTCCAGCGTATCCGGAATGAATCCGGCGCCGATCCCTTGAATGGCGTGCGGTCCCGGATGCAGAGGCTGTTTGTTCAGCGTCTGCGTAATCACCGCGCTAGTGGATGGCTCGACGCCAACCGAGATGATCTTTTTCGCCATCTGCTTTTTGATATAGCGCGAGACCCCCGTAATGGTTCCACCCGTACCGATCCCTGACACCAATACATCGACGGCCCCCTCGGTGTCTTCCCATATCTCGGGACCCGTGGTCTTGAAGTGGATATCGGGATTGGCGGGATTCTTGAACTGATGGAGCATGACGTACCGGTCAGGGTCGGCCGCAACCATCTCCTCGCAACGCCTGATGGACTCGTTCATGCCTTCGGATCCCTCCGTCAGGATCAGCTTCGCTCCGAGCGCTTTTAGAACCTTGCGGCGTTCGAGCGACATGGTCTCAGGCATCGTCAGTGTGATCGGATAACCACGAGCCGCTGCCACGAATGCGAGCGCGATGCCGGTATTACCGCTGGTCGGCTCGATCAGTTCCTTGCCGGGCTTGAGGATGCCTCGTTTCTCCGCATCCCAGATCATTGAAGCGCCGATGCGGCACTTTACCGAATAAGCCGGGTTCCGTCCCTCAATTTTCGCGAGTAGAGTGGCCGGCGCTCCTTTCGCGAGGCGGTTCAGACGCACCAATGGCGTGCGGCCAATGCTCAATGAATTGTCTGCGTATATCAAGCGGCTATATCTCCCAGTTAGGGACGAACCGCGCGCGCTTCTCTTTCCACGCGCGCTGCAAGTCCGCGAAGGATGTCTGGTCGAGCACGTCGGAAACCGCGCGATTGACGCGATGCCACATGTCCGAGAAAGCGGAATCTGCCTGGCGGCGGACTCGAGATTTCTGGTCGCGTGGGCCTTCGATGAAACGGAGTACTTCACCGACTTTAATGGCATCTGCCGGCCGCGCCAGCAAGTACCCGCCTTCGGCTCCCCGGCGCGATTCCACAAACCCCCCCTGCTTCAGGCTGGCCAGGATCAATTCCAGGAACTTTTGAGGGATTTTCTGCCGTTTGGCTATATCGGCAATTTTGACGGGCTGGCCCGGTGTCTGTGTCGAGAGGTCAAAAACTGCATCTAGCGCATACTCGCCTTTGACAGAGATGTTCATCGAAGGGGCGGCAGACAATCTCCTGTATCCTACTAGAGATTATTAGAAAAGCTGCGCGTAGTCAATTATGTTGCTGAAGGAAAGGACTTTGGGAGGGCCAGAACGCCGCGTAGCGCGATAGGAGGCGGCTACGCGGCTATCCGGAATTTTGAAAGCGGTGAAGCCGGATTACTGCTTCGGTGCGTCTTCTTTCTTCGCTTTCTTGGCCTTCTTGACTTTCTTCGCCTTCTTGGTCTCCGTCTTGGTGTCGTCGGGGCGGGCGAAGGTCACTGTAGCAAGACCGGTCAGCAAAGACAGGCCCAGAATGGCGGTCATGAGTTTCTTCATTTTTAGATGTCTCCTTGAGTGACGATGTTCTCGTCTCTGCGTATCATATCGTTCGAGAGATGAATCAGGCCTTAAACGGTTATTAAAATCGCTTCATTAACTTCGCAGATGGCGATCACAACAGCCGATAAGAAAGGCTCAAACGGTGCTACATCAATCAGTTCCGATCCTCATAGGGGGACCCCGGAGAGGCTCAGAGCAGCCCGCGCTGGTAGGATGGAGCCGGATGAGGAAAACGGAGCTGGTCTCACGCCTGGCAAAACACAGCGGCCTTTCGCGCGCGGACGCTGCCGATCAGTTAGATCACGTCGTGAGCCAGATCATCTCGAATCTCAAGAAGGGCGAGAGCGCGCCTCTGCCCGGGCTCGGTAAATTCATCCCGGGCCCCAAATGGAATTTCCAGTTCGACCGCCGGTCCAGCAAGGAAACGCGTGGTAGCAAACGGTAGCCGGTCTTCGGCCGAACAGGTGGCGCGCATTCTGCGCGAATGTCTTGCAGAGGGCAAGGCGGTAACGATCGACGGCTTAGGCGTGTTTCAGCCGCATCGCAAGGGTGGGTACCGCTTCGAGGCCCAATCCACGCCTTCCGTTTTCCTGGCGTACGTGCGGGAAGATGCCGGGATGATCGAGAACCTCTGCGACCGGCTCGAACTGCAGGGATTTCATCCGTGGTATGACCGCCGCAAACTGTTGCCGGGGCAGAATTGGCCACGTTCCATCGAGGACGCTATAGAAAGCACGGACTTCGTCATCGCGTGCTTCTCGAAAAACTCAGTCTCGAAGCGAGGCGGATTTCAGGCTGAGATTCGATATGCCCTGGATTGCGCCCGGCGCGTCCCGCTGGATGACATTTTCCTGATACCGGTCCGCCTGGACGAATGCCCGATGCCGTCCAGTATTCGCCGGGAAACTCAATATATTGATCTATTTCCGCATTGGGAGCGCGGATTCCGCCGGATCGTGACCGTCATCAACCGCCAGTACAGAAAACGAGCGCTGAAGACCTAACCTTTGCCCTTAGACAGCTTGGCGACCTTCTTTCGAATCTCCGGACTTCGTTTGTCGTCGGCGGCGACTTCCAAAAACTTTTCGTAGGCTTCCCGAGCCGGCTTCCAGTCTTTCTGCTTTTCCTCGGCTTCTCCCAGCCGAAAGTAGGCTTCGGCTAAATTACCGTTCCATCTGGTGGCCTCGCGGAAGCGCTGTGCGGCAGCTTTGTAGCTTTTCTTGTGGAAATAGAAATTGCCGATCCGCATCTCTTTTTCGGCCTGCAGCGGATTAAAAGAGTACTCTTTCGGCTTCTGGGCTTCATCTTCCTCGGGGGGCGCCTGTTCCTGCGCTGCGGGCTTCTCTTGAGGGATTACGGAGAAACTGCCGCTTATCAGGCAGATGAAGGCCAAGCCGAACCAGCGTGACATAATTAAAGTATATTGCCCCTGGAAGAACTCCGACAGAAAGCTGGTCAGCTGCCTCTGGGGCCCGGAGTGTATCTGTACAAAGACGCCGCCGGGCGGGTGATTTACGTGGGCAAGGCCAAGAGCTTACGGCTGCGGGCCCGCAGTTATTTTTCCGAAGAACGCATTGCGGATGCCAAGACCGGGTCGCTGCTCACCGAAGCGCGCGACATCGACTACATCCTGGTCGATAACAACAAAGAGGCGCTGGCGCTCGAGAACAATCTGATCAAGCAGTGGAAACCGCGATTCAATATTCTGCTGCGCGATGACAAGACGTATCCGTACATTAAGCTCACCACCGAAAAGTATCCGCGCGTTTTCGTGACGCGGCGTTTGCGCAAAGACGGCGGCACGTACTATGGCCCGTACTTCCCGGCAAATCTGGCGCATCGGCTGGTGCATTTCATTCACCGGAGCTTTCTGGTGCCGTCGTGCAAAGTGGATCTGACGCGTCACCACCCCAAGCCTTGCCTGCAATACCACATCCACCGGTGCCTGGGACCGTGCGTGCAGGGCCTGACAACGGATGACGCATACGCCGGCGCGGTGCGAAATGTGAAATTGTTTCTCGAAGGACGGCACGCGGACCTGGCGACCGGTTTGCGGCGGCGTATGCAGGAAGCCTCGGACGCCATGCGTTTTGAGGAAGCGGCTTCGCTGCGCGACCTGCTCTCCACCGTGGAAGAGATGGAAGAGCGGCAGAAAATGGCAGCAGCGAAGGGAGATGATATCGACATATTCGCCGCGTATGCCGAGCCGCCGCTGGTGGCGCTGAATCTGTTTCATCTGCGGAATGGGCAGATCGTCGACCGCCGCGAATTCTTCTGGGAGGACCAGATGGAATTCGATGCGCCGCAGTTCTTCTCTGCGCTTATCAAACAGATCTACATCGACCAGCAGCATATTCCGTCGATCATTCACGTGCCGCTGGATTTCGAGGATCGCGAGGCGCTCGAAGAACTGCTCTCGGAAAAGCGAAACCGCAAAGTCGAAATTCACACGCCACAGCGCGGGCAGAAGAAGGCGCTGCTAAACCTGGTGGAAACCAATGCGAAGCACAGTTTCGATCAACGGTTCCGGGTCCTGAAACCGTCTTCGCGCGCCATTCAGGAAGCGCTGCAGGACGCGCTCACGCTGCCCGATGCTCCCAAGCGCATCGAGTGTTTCGACATCTCGCACATTCAGGGTACGGATAAAGTAGCGAGCATGGTGGTGTGGGAAGACGGGCGCATGAAGAAATCCGACTACCGCAAATTCATCATCCGCACGGTGCTGGGGAACGACGATTTCGCCAGCATGCGAGAGGTGGTAACGCGCCGCTACGCACGGCTGCAGCAGGAGAACCAGCCGCTGCCCGGTCTGATCTTGATCGATGGCGGTATCGGACAATTGCACTCGGCGGCAGAAGCTCTGGATGCGCTGGGGATCATCAACCAGCCTCTGGCTTCGATCGCTAAGCGCGAAGAGATCATCTACGTTTTTGGCCAGGAGAATGAGCCGGTGGTGCTCGACCGTTTTTCGCCGATCCTGCACCTGATCCAATCCATTCGCGATGAAGCTCATCGGTTCGCGGTGACTTTCCACCGCACCAGGCGCAATGCGCAACGGCTCACGTCGGAACTCGACCAGATTCCCGGTGTGGGAGAGAAAACCGTGCAGAAACTGCTGCGGCAGTTCGGCAGTTCGGAGTTGGTGCGGAATACATCGGAGGATGAATTGGCGCGGGTAGTGGGAAGAGCGGCGGCGAGGCGGGTGCGGGAGTTTTATACGGCGGCCGAGCAGCCGATCGATATACTCGGACGGTAAGTCAACAAGTAGCGTCTGGCAGCCCACGCCGCGCATGGCCCTTCACGCCGCTTCGCGGGGATGCACGGTACGCTCGATCTCGGCGAGCCTTACATCGGAGGCCTTGGCGAGATCGTAGGACGCCTGGAGGTTCAGCCAAAACTTGGCCGTCGTATTGAAATAGCGCGCCAGGCAAAGGGCGGTGTCGGCGGTGATGCCGCGCCGGCAATTAACGATCTCGGTCATGCGGGTGGCGGCACACGGAGTTCGAGTGCCAGCTTGTTTACGCTCATTCCGAGTGGCTTTAAATAATCTTCGCGAAGGGTTTCGCCCGGATGCGGAAATGGGATCGGTATGGCCGTTTGCGGTTCACCCTATACCGTTCTCAATGATAATCCGCAATCGCTATACTGTCCCGCGCGATTACCCTTAAGAGGTTCCAGACGGTTTGCGGGAGGGGACGCCAAATCCCAAAGCTCTTCCGCGCGATCGATTACCACTACGGAACACGTTGTAGGTGGCACAGGCATTCTTGCCTGTGCGTTTTTTGTTTTCAAAGAGCACAGGCATGAATGCCTATTCTACTGTTTCCCGAAGCAATATAACGCGCTTTTCGTGCGTAAATACAACCGCTGATCGACAGGTGCGGGGGTAGCGTACACCTCGTCATCCATATCATTCACGGCGAGCACCTCCCAATCGGGGCCGGCTTTGATGACTGAGACGTGACCGTCCTGGCTTGCAGTAAAGATCTTGCCATCCGCCCCTACGGGGGACGAATAGTAAAAGTCGAGTGCTCCCTTGAGCCGGCCTTGCTTCAGGATCTTGCCGCTGGCTGGATCGAGCGCCGTGAGAATGCCCCCTTCTTTCACCAGGTACAAGACGTTCTGATAGAGCAGGGGCGACGGAACATTGGGCAGCGATTTAAAATACCGCCACAGAATATTCGTTTCGGTCATGTCTCCGGCGCCTCCCAGGCGAATCGCCATCACCGAGTTCACTAATGTGCGCCGTTCCCTATACTTTTCCCATTCGCGTTCTTCGAGGAATCCATTAGCGTTCAGATCTGCATCGTCGAAGTCTTTCTTGTACTGAGGATCCGCGACCTCTTCTTTTGAAAGCTTGCCATCGTGATTGGCATCGGCCACTTTCAGGATGTCTGCGAATGAGGGGATGGCAGCCTGGTTGCCCTGGTCGGAGCCGCCGGCCCAGCCCAGCACGTAGGCGACATCGTCCGCTATGATCGGTGTGGGCTTCATCTGCCAGGTCAGCCCGCGCGCCCACCAGACTTCTTTTCCGGTTTCAACATCGTAAGCGATGAAGCGGTTGGTCCCGGCGACCAAAGCTTGTAAGCTGCCTGACTTCGGCTGATACAACACCGGTGTCGAGAAGCCACGCGTCATCTCCGGGCGCTCCGTTCGCCAGACGGTACGTCCGGTTTTCTGATCGACGGCAATGGCAAACGATCCGCTTTCGGAATCGCAGATCTGTATCACTTTTCCATTGGCGAGGACGGGGGATGCAGCCAGTCCGAACGGATTATCAAACGGCCCTAAGGCAACGCGCCAGCGCTCTTCACCATCCGATCCATACGAAATCAGCCCGAAATCGGTGAAGAATGCGAACGCATTTCGTCCATCGGTGGCAACACTGGGGGACGCGGGACTGTTCGAGTTATGCAGTTTTTGTTTGCGGGGACGGGGGACCTCGCGGCGCCACATTATTTTGCCAGTGGAGCGATCGAGCATGATGACATATACATGCTCGGCGTCATACGCCGTCAGAAAGATTCGGTTCGCGGTCAGAACAGGTGAAGAGTGGCCCGGAGGCAGAGCCGTTTTCCAGATCACGTTCTTCGCTGGACCGAATTCGGACGGTAGACCAGTCGTATCGGAGACCCCGAAGGCATTGGGTCCTCGAAATTGCGGCCAGTCCGCAGCCAGGACACAGCTTACGGAGAAAAGAAGGATTGCGCGTGCGCCAGGCATGAGGACAGTATATAGCGCACGCATCAGGCCCATTCAAGAATCACCTTGCCGGAGCGACCTGAACGCATGACGGCAAATGCTTGCTCGAAATCTTTATAAGAAAACCGGTGTGTGATTACGGGGCGAATGTCGACGCCGGATTCGAGCATTACCGCCATCTTGTACCATGTCTCGTACATTTCCCTGCCGTAGATGCCTTTGATGGTCAGCATATTGAACACAACTACGGTCCAGTCGATGGGCATCTCCATTGATGGAATTCCAAGCATGGCGATTTTGGCGCCGTGACTCATGTTGGCAAGCATGTCGCGAAACGCGCCGGGGTTGCCCGACATCTCCAACCCGACATCGAATCCCTCGTGCATGTCCAGCTCTTTCTGTATTTGCGCAAGCGGCGTCTCCGCCGTATTGACGGCTAGCGTGACGCCGATTTTTCGCGCCAGATCGAGGCGGTAAGGGTTCACATCGGTGATCACTACAAAGCGCGCACCGGCGTGCCGCGCCACAGCGGCGGCCATGATTCCGATCGGCCCTGCCCCTGTGATCAAGACATCTTCGGCGAGCACCGGAAAAGACAACGCGGTGTGAACCGCATTTCCAAACGGATCGTAAATCGCCGCAACATCGAGATCGATATTTTCCTTGTGACGCCAGATGTTAGTCATGGGCAGCGCGATCAAGTCGGCGAACGCGCCCGGCCGGTTCACACCAACCCCCATGGTGTGGGCGCACAAGTGCCGGCGTCCGGCCAGGCAGTTTCGGCAACGGCCACATACCACGTGACCTTCGCCAGTCACAATATCGCCGCGATGAAAATCGCTCACATTAGAACCGGTTTCGACAATTTCGCCGACGAATTCATGGCCGATCACCATGGGAACAGGGATGGTGCGCTGCGCCCATTCATCCCAGTTATAAATGTGCAGATCCGTTCCGCAAATCCCGGCACGCCGCACCTGAATGAGTACATCGTTGATGCCGATTGTAGGTTCGGGAACCTGTTCAAGCCAGAGTCCCGGCTGTCTTTTGCTTTTGACCAGAGCCTTCATGTATGCGTCTTTATTCTATGCTGTGTACAAGGTTCGCAAGTCTCCGCAAACGGCGCGCAGGCTTGTGGAATCAACATTAGCCTAGCCTTTCTTAGGCTTGCTACAATTAAATTGCCGTTTGATAGTCACGTAAAGCCTGGCCGAGTTTTTTCCATTCTGCCTCGTATTGCTGCCGTCAAACAGTCAGGAGAAACATGAAAAAGATTTTTGTAGGCAACCTGGATTTCGCGGCAACTGAAGAATCGATTCGCGCATTATTCGAACCGTACGGAGCAGTCGAGAGTGCCAAGCTGATGACCGACAGGGATACGGGCCGGTCGCGAGGTTTTGCTTTCGTGGAGATGGCCGACGCTGATGCCGAGCGGGCCATTGCGGCAGTGAACGGCACGAATCTCGGCGGCCGTGCGCTCAATGTCAATCTAGCCCGGCCTAAGGTTGATCGCGCCGGATCCAGTGAGGGAGGACCTCGAGGCCGTCGCCCGCCGCGTTGGTAGTTTACAATATTCTTAACGCGTTACTTCTTGAAGGGGACATCTGATGGCATCACGATCACGCACCACCTTTAAAAAACGTCAGAAGGAGCTCGCCCGCATGGAGAAGCAACGCGACAAAGCTGCTAAACGCATGCAGCGCAAAGCGGAAAAGCTTTCTGGCGGTATTCCGGACGATGGTACCCAGGAACTCGACGACGAACTCGGGCTAGGGGGTGAGGACGCCGGGGATGCCGGAGAGGCGGGAGAAGCCAGCGAGGCCAACCACGCGGGTGAGGGTGCCGGGTTGCCTGATCCGCGAGGATCGGGATCGTAGCCCGCTGACTTTTGGCATTTATTTCCCTTTGAGCCACTCTGGAAACAGGAGCGCCTGCACTTCAGGTTTGTCGAGGTCGCGTTTAACGATTACGCGTGCGGGGAGATCCAGCCGCTTTTCTGGCGTGCGGCCCCGCAACTTTTCTGCAAGCGATTTCACTGCTTCATAGCCGATACGGAAGGGATCCTGCACCAGCATCACGTCAATCACTCCATCCTTGAGGGCCTCGACGTGAGCATCGCTGAAGTCGAACGTTACCAGCCTGATCTTGCCTGCGAGGCCACGGCTGCGGACCGCCTGGATGGTACCAAGCGAACTGGGTTCGCTCGAAGCAAACAAGCCGGCCAGATCAGGATGCGCGGTCAGGATATTTTCGGCAGCCGCGCGGGATCTGGCGCGATCCGACATTCCGAACTGGCGGGCGGCAATGACGATGCCGGGAAATTCCTTGGCGATTGTCGCCTCAAAACCCTGTTCGCGGAGCACGGTCGATGTTCCACCGGGTTTGTGCATCACCATCCCGACTTTCCCGTGGTTACCGATGAGGCCGGCGAGCGTCCGCGCGGCTGTACAGCCTGCCCCATAGTTATCCGTGGCGACGAAAGTGACGTAGTTTTCGACATTCACTCCTGAATCAAAAACGGTCACGGGAATGCCCGCGCGAATCGCGCGCTCCACGGGACCGGCGAGCGCTCGCTCGTCCGTTGCCGAGATGGCCATGGCATCGACATGGCGGGCGATCATCGCGTCCACGACCTGAATCTGGCGGGTGAAATCAGTTTCTTCGTTAGGTCCATCCCACAGTATGTCGACCTTAAAGTCACGGGCCGCGCGATCGACACCCGCGTGTATCGAAACGAAAAACAGATGGGCCGTCGCCTTAGGAACCACACCGATAGTCTTCTGCCGGGAGCCGTGACACCCATACAGAGCGGGAACACTCCCGAGAAGCAAACGCCGGCGGGCGAGCATCAGGACATTTCAACAAAATCCGCGGGTCCCCGCAAACGGTTCGGAAGGACGCCCGCAGAATGGCCGGGCATGCCCGGCCACTACAAGCGATGATCGAAGAGCTCCCACGTCAAAAAACGGCGGCGTCTGCTGGGTGCCAGTGTGGTGCGGCAGTCTGCGTATGGAGTAGGCATTCATGCCTGCAATTCAACGACGTATTCGATGTAATCGCGCGCTACGTGCGCGCGGAGCGGCTTCGCTTGTAGGCGTACATTTCATGGTCGGCGGCGTCTACTATCCCGCGTAGAGGTCCGGTGGCTTCCGCGTGTCCCCAACTGAATGAGATTGGCAGAGCGCCGTAACCGCGAACGCGGAAATCCTTCAGCCGCTGGCGGATATCGAGCATCCTCTTCTCGACTACGGAAAGGTTCTGATTTTTGAAGAGGATGACGAACTCGTCTCCGCCCCAGCGAAACGCTTCATCTTCCTGGCGGATGGAGGACCGCAGCAGGTGGCCGATGTTGCGCAGGATCTCGTCGCCGACCAAATGGCCGTACTGGTCGTTAATGCTCTTGAAATTATCCATATCGCAAACTGCCACCGCGCCGGTGAACGGCTCGGCACTCTCCATGCGCCTTTCGAGCGCCGACTGGTTCAGAAGGCCAGTGAGGCGATCCAGATGCTGATTCTTCAGGCTGTCACGCCGGACGACATCAAGCTCGGCGGTGAGAGCCCCGATCCGGTCGCGCTGGCTTTCGATCCACATGGCCATAGCCGCACACATCAGCAGGGTCAGCAGGGCGAAATCATAAAGGCTGTTGTATTGCAGGTAGCGCGGCCACTGCGGATGCTGAC
>Ga0207707_10003877_pt1 | contig 13260 bp, 9 predicted proteins | sample KBSC83BmetaG_FD_184336 | JGI IMG/M metagenome (GOLD analysis project Ga0207707, IMG submission 184336) | Corn rhizosphere microbial communities from Kellogg Biological Station, Michigan, USA - KBS C8-3B metaG (SPAdes) (version 2) | ecosystem: Host-associated > Plants > Roots > Rhizosphere ...
GCCAGAGGCGAAGCCGGACAGACGGGTGATGTCCCCGCTGTGCGGAAGCACGATGGCATCGGCCAGCCACGGGTGCGCAGAGGCGGTCTGGCCGTCCAGATGCAGCCGTTCGAGCAGGGCCTCGCGGGTGGTGACGCGACGGTTGGCACGCAGCATCAGCGGAGGCTCGATGTTGTCGGCAGCCATCACCGTCTCGGCGTGGGTGGGCCAATCGCGGGCGATGGCATCGGCCAGCCAGGGCGGGTGTGCGTGGCGGGTCCGCGGGATGGCATCGAGCGCTGCCAGCAAGTCGGTACGCTCGCGCTGCCAGCGGCGCAGCACGGCGTTGACCAGTCCCGCCAGCCGCGGGCGCTGGAGCGCGCGGGTGGCCTCCACGGTGGCCGCGACCGCGGCGTAGTCCTGCAGCTCGAGGATTTCCAACTGCACCAGCCCCAGCACCAGCAGCGCGTGTACCTGCGGCTCCTTGCGCCGCAGCGGCTGCGCCAGCAGGCGGTCGAGCGCCGGGTCGAAGCGCAGCCACCAGCGCGCGCCTTCGCTGAGCAGGGCCATCAGCAGGGCGCGGTCGCGCGGATCGGCCAGCTTCGGCGCGTCGCGCTGCATCACTTCACGCAACGAGGCGCCGCGCAGGGCGATCTCGGCCAACCCCCTGGCGGCCAGTGCGCGGGTATCGGTTTTCATGGGTGCCGACGCAATTCAGGGCGGGCGTTGAGATAGTCGATCGCGCCGATGCGCCTGCCGCCCGCGCGCTGCACGGCGGTGACGCGCAACGCGCCGGAGCCGCAGGCGAGATCGATGCCGTCGCGACCGGCGGCCAGCAGCTCGCCCGGTCGCGCGGGGTGATCCAGGGCGATCGCCTGCGCCGCCCAGATCCGCAACGATTCGCCGGCGATCTCGCCCTCGGCCACCGGCCAGGGGTCGAACGCGCGCACCTGGCGCTCCAGCTCGATCGCCGGGCGGCTGAGGTCGAGCTGGGCCTCGGCCTTGTCCAGTTTGTGCGCGTAAGTCACGCCTTCGTCGGATTGCGGTGTGGCCGCCAGGGTCTCGCCGGCCAAGGTGCGGCGCAGGCCTTCAGCCAGTACCTCGGCGCCCAGCGCGGACAGCCGATCGTGCAGCGAGCCGCCGGTGTCGTCCGGCCGGATCGGCGTGCGCCGCTGCAGCATCACCGGGCCGGTATCCAGGCCCGCCTCCATCTGCATCAGGTCGACGCCGCTCTCGGCATCGCCTGCCAGGATCGCCCGCTGGATCGGTGCTGCCCCGCGCCAGCGCGGCAACAGGCTGGCGTGCACGTTCCAGCAGCCCAGCCGCGGGATCGCCAGCACCTTGCGCGGCAGGATCAGGCCGTAGGCCACCACCACCAGCAGATCCGGCCGAAGGTCGGCAAGCCGCTGCTGCGCTTCGGCGGATTTCAGCGATTCGGGTTGCTCGACTGCGATGCCTGCGGTCAGCGCGGCCTGCTTGACCGGGCTGGGGGTGAGCTTGCGCCCGCGGCCGGCCGGGCGGTCGGGCTGGGTGTAGACGGCCACCACCTCGGCGCCGCTGGCGCGGCAGGCTTCGAGGCAGGGTGCGGAAAATTCCGGGGTGCCGGCGAAGACCAGCCGCAGGCCAAGGCTACTCAAGCACCGACCGCCTGCTTGCGCTGCTTGTCCAGCCGCTTCAGCAGCAGGCCGCGCTTGAGCGGGGACAGGTAATCGACGAACACCTTGCCTTCCAGGTGATCCATCTCGTGCTGGATGCACACCGCCAGCGGGCCTTCGGCCTCGACCAGGACTTCCTTGCCGTCGACGTCCTGCGCCTTCACCTTGACCCTGAGCGCCCGGGTGACGTCGGCATACAGGCCCGGAAACGACAGGCAGCCTTCCTGGTAGACCTGCGAGCCGTCCTTTTCGAGGATCTGCGCATTGATCAGCGCCAGCGGCTGGTTGCGCCCCTCGCTCATGTCCGCCACCAGCACCCGCTGGTGCACGTTGACCTGGGTGGCGGCCAGGCCGACGCCATTGGCCGAATACATGGTTTCGAACATGTCGGCGACGAACTGCTTCAGCTTCGCGTCGAACGCGGTGACCGGCTCGGCAAGGGTACGCAGGCGCGGGTCGGGGAACTCCAGGATGGAAAGAACGGACATGGCATCACCTTAGGCGTCGAAAGTGCGGGCGATTTGGTAAAAAAGCCGCCCGGACGCGATCTAGAATGTGCCTCATTGTACGTCGGCAAGCACGCGAGCGCAGACGATTTTTGCCAACCCGCGCCAGTTGCGTGGGTTAACCATTCGGTTACACTCGACCGAGCACTTGGGGAAGGGGGATTCCCACCAATGATCAGAAAGACAATCGTGTTGCTGGCCGGCATGCTGGTCACCCTGACCGTCTATGCCGCAGGCGCGCAGCTGCGCGCCGATCACCCCGACAACTACACGGTTCGCCGCGGCGATACGCTGTGGGACATCTCCGCCAAATTCCTCTCCAAGCCGTGGTTGTGGCCGGAGATCTGGCAGGCCAATCCGCAGGTGCGCAATCCCCACCTGATCTATCCCGGCGACGTGCTCAACCTGTCGTTCATCAACGGGCCGACGCTGCGGTTGGAGCCGAGCGTGCATCGTGAAGCCGATGCGGTACCGGCGATCCCGCTCAGCCAGTTGAAGATGTTCCTGAAAGACATGCGGGTGATGGATTCCGAGACCGTCAGATCGGCGCCGTACGTGGTCGGCCTGGAGGAAAACCGCCTGCGCGGTGCGGTCGGCCAGAACGTCTACGTGCGCGGGCTGCAGGGCGAGCCGGGCCAGCGCTGGGCGATCGTGCGGCCCAGCCACGTGTTCCGCGGCTTCGACCAGAACGATCCGGCCGATGCCGATCTGGTCGCGCACGGCCTGGACAGCAACGCGGCGATGGTGAACGCGCCGTGGCGCGAGGATTCGCGCAACGACGGCCACTACGGCAAGGGCGACGACCTCGGTGTCGAAGTCAGCGTGATCGGCACCGCCGAGACCCTGCGCACGGGCGATCCGTCCACCCTGCTGCTGCTCGATTCCACCCGGGAAATCCGCAGCGGCGACCGCATCATGCCGGTCGACGACAAGCCCTACGACGCGTTCTACTACCCGCATGCGCCGAAATCGGTGCCGGCCGACGCCAAGGTGATCGGTTTCGCCGATGCGCTGGCCGCGGCCGGTTCGCGCCAGGTGGTGCTGCTCTCGGTCGGTGCCCGCGACGGCATCGACAACGGCACGACCTTCTCGATTGCCGAGCCGGGCGAGACGATCCACGACGACGTGGCCAGCAACAGCTGGAGGCGTGGCGTGGGCGAAACGGTCAAGTTGCCGGACGAATACGTCGGCCACGTGATGGTGTTCCGTACCTTCGACCGGGTCAGCTACGGCCTGGTGATGGACAGCCTGCGCCCGGTGCATGCCGGCGGCCGGCTGACCATGCCGGAATAGCGGCGCCGCCAACGGCCTCTACCTACACGACGGCGCGGCCACCACCGCGCCGTTTTCGTTGGTGGGGGCTGCGTACACTCCCGTTCATGCAACCCCAAGACAGTGACGAACTGCGCGCCTGGCTGATCGCCCTGCGCACGCCGGGCCTCGGCCCCGGCGGCCTGCGCCAGCACCTGGATGCCGCCGGCGGCGATATCCGTGCCGTGCTGGCGCAACTGCGCGCCGCGGCCGGCGCCCTGGATCCGCCGGCCCGAGCCTGGCTGGCCCGGCCGGACGAGACGCGCCTGGCCGCCGACCTGGCCTGGCTGGCCGAACCCGATCACCGGCTGTTGCGCTGCACCGACGCCGATTTTCCGCCGCAGCTGGAGCACATTCCACAGCCGCCGGCGGTGTTGTTCGTGGCCGGCGACGCCAGCCTGCTGCTGCATCCGCAGGTGGCCATCGTGGGCGCGCGCGCCGCCAGTGCAAGCGGCGTGGCGCATGCCCGGGCCTTTGCGCGGGCGCTGGCCGACGCCGGCTTCGCGATCACCAGCGGCATGGCCGACGGCATCGACGGCGCGGCGCATGCGGCGGCGCTGGACGCTGGCGCGAAGACGCTGGCGGTGGTGGGCACCGGGCCGGATCGGGTGTACCCGCGCAAGCATCATGGGCTGGCCCGGCGGATCGTCGCCGATGGTGCCCTGGTCAGCGAGTTCCCACCCGGCATGGCCGCGCGGGCGGATCACTTTCCCCGCCGCAATCGGATCATCGCCGGGCTGGCCCTGGGCACCCTGGTGATCGAGGCGGGCTTGTGTTCGGGCTCGCTGATCACGGCGCGGCTGGCCGCCGAGCAGGGCCGCGAGGTGTTCGCCCTGCCCGGTTCCATCCATAATCCGCTGGCGCGCGGCTGCCACCGCCTGATCCGCGATGGCGCGCGACTGGTGGAGCATGCCGCGGAAATCGTCGAGGCGCTGGCCCCATCGGCCCGTTCGCTGGGTGCCGAATTGGCGGCGCGGCTGGATCGCCAGCCGGACGAAATGGGCGTCACGGGATGCATGGCGGATCCCGATTATCGTGTGCTTCTGGACGAACTTGGCCATGATCCGGCGACGATGGACGAACTTGCCCAGCGCACCGGACTGTCGCCCGCGGTGCTGTCCTCGATGCTGCTGATGCTGGAGCTCGACGCACGCGTCGAGCGCCTGCCGGGCAATGCCTATCAGGCCATGCCGGCGACCCGGCAGGCTTGACAGCCGCGGCCGCCGCGTGGTTTCAACTATATATATGCCCGGCACGGAAGCGCCGGTGGTTCACTTTCGGATATCCAGCTTCATGGCAAAAAACCTGCTCATCGTCGAATCACCGGCCAAGGCCAAGACGATCAACAAATACCTCGGCAAGGACTTCCAGGTTCTCGCCTCCTACGGTCACGTGCGTGACCTCAAGCCGAAGGAGGGCGCGGTCGACACCGAGCACGGTTTCGCGATGGCCTACGAGGTGATCGAACGCAACCAGAAACACGTCGACGCCATTGCCAAGGCCGCCAAGCTGGCCGACGACATCTATCTGGCGACCGACTTGGATCGCGAAGGCGAGGCGATTAGTTGGCACATCAGCGAGATCCTGAGCGAGCGCGGCCTGACCAAGGGCAAGCGGCTTCACCGGGTGGTGTTCTCCGAGATCACGCCGAAGGCGATCAAGGCCGCCGTGGCCGCGCCGCGCCAGCTGTCGCACGACCTGGTCGACGCGCAGCAGGCTCGCCGCGCGCTGGATTACCTGGTCGGCTTCAACCTGTCGCCGGTGTTGTGGCGCAAGGTGCAGCGCGGTCTCTCCGCCGGCCGCGTGCAGTCGCCGGCGCTGCGCATGATCGTCGAGCGCGAGGAGGAGATCGAGGCGTTCAAGGCGCGCGAATACTGGAGCATCGAAGCCCAGCTGAAGCATGCCGAAGGCGACTTCACCGCCCGTCTTTCCAAGCTCAACGGCAAGAAATTCGAGCAATTCGACCTCACCAACGAAGCCGATGCACACGCCGCCCGCGAGGCGCTGAAGCAGGCCGCGCGCGGCCGCCTCACCGTCAGCGAGGTCAGCTCGAAGGAGCGCAAGCGCCGCCCGGCCGCGCCGTTCACCACCTCCACCCTGCAGCAGGAGGCTGCGCGCAAGCTCGGCTTCACCACCAGCCGCACGATGAAGGTGGCGCAAGGCCTGTACGAAGGCGTGGCGCTGGGCGACGAAGGCAACGTCGGCCTGATTACTTACATGCGTACCGACTCGACCATGCTCGGCGACGACGCGATGGCCGAGTTGCGCCAGCTGATCGCCCGCGACTTCGGCGGCCACGCGCTGCCGGACGCGCCACAGGTGTACAAGACCAAGTCGAAGAACGCGCAGGAAGCGCACGAGGCGATCCGCCCGACCTCGGCGATGCACACGCCGAAATCGGTGGCCGCCCATCTCAACGACGACCAGCGCAAGCTGTACGAACTGATCTGGAAGCGCACCGTCGCCTGCCAGATGATCCACGCCACGTTGAACACGGTCTCGGTGGAATTTGCGCTGCCTGACGTGACCGGCGGCGACGCCTCGTTCCGCGCCAGCGGCACCACCGTGATCGATCCGGGCTTTCTCGCCGTGTACGAGGAAGGCAGCGATCAGAAAAAGGCCGACGACGATGATGAGGGCCGCCGCCTGCCGCGGCTGGAAAAGGGCGAGGCGGTGCCGCTGCACGAGATCGCCGCCGACCAGCACTTCACCGAACCGCCGCCGCGCTATTCCGAGGCCAGCCTGGTCAAGGCGCTGGAGGAATACGGCATCGGCCGTCCGTCGACCTATGCCAGCATCATCCAGGTGCTGCAGAACCGCGAGTACGTGTTCCTCGACAGCCGCCGCTTCAAGCCGACGGACGTGGGGCGCGCGGTCAGCAAGTTCCTCACCCAGCACTTCACCCAGTACGTCGACTACGACTTCACCGCCAAGATGGAAGACGAACTCGACGCGGTGAGCCGCGGTGAGGAGGCCTGGGTGCCGCTGATGGAGCGCTTCTGGCAGCCGTTCAAGCAGCAGGTGGATGAGAAGACCGAGTCGGTCGATCGCGGCGAGGCCACCGGCGCGCGCGAGCTGGGCAGCGACCCGAAGACCGGCAAGCCGGTGTTCGTGCGGCTGGGCCGGTTTGGACCGTATGCGGCGATCGGCGACAAGGACAGCGACGAGAAACTGCAGTTCGCCTCGTTGCGCCCGGGCCAGAGCATGCACACCATCACCCTGGCCGAGGCGCTGGAGCTGTTCAAGCTGCCGCGCAAGCTTGGCCAGGCCGAGAATGGCGACGAAGTCAGCGTGGCGATCGGCCGCTTCGGCCCGTTCGTGAAGCAGGGCGGCACCTACGCCTCGCTGAAGCCCGAGGATGATCCGTACACGATCGAGTTGCCGCGCGCGCTGCAGATCGTGCAGGAAAAACTCGAGATGCTGGCGAACCGGCTGATCCTCGACTTCGGCAACGGCGTGCAGGTGCTCAACGGCCGCTATGGCGCCTACATCACCGACGGCGAGAAGAATGCGCGCATCCCGAAAGAGCAGGAGCCGAAGGAGCTGACGGAGAAGCAGTGTCTCGAATTGCTGGCGGCCGCACCGGCGCGCAAGCCGGGCCGTTTCGGCAAGAAGGGCGCAACGAAGAAAGCCGCCGCGAAAAAGGCGGCGCCGGCCAAAAAGGCGGCAGTGAAGAAGACCGCGACCAAGAAGACCGCCACGAAGAAGACGGCTTCCAAAAAGACGACCACGAAGAAAGTCGCGGCCAGAAAGACGACGACCGGGAAGGTTGAGGCCTGAGTGCTTCAACGCTTCACCCTCGCCGAACTCGACACCGCCGCCGCGCTGCTGCACGACGGCGGCGTGCTGGGCTATCCGACCGAAGCGGTGTTCGGGTTGGGCTGCGACCCGCACGACCGGGCCGCGTTCGGGCGCGTGTTCGCGCTGAAGCAGCGCCCGGCGACCCAGGGCGTGCTGCTGATCGCCGCGGATTTCGGCCAGGTCGAGCGCTACATCGATCTGGCCGCGGTGCCGGGTGAGATCCTGCGGCAGGTGCGGAGGAGTTGGCCGGGCCCGCATACATGGGTTTTCCCGCGTTCAGCCGCGGTGCCGGGCTGGGTGGCCGGTGCGCATGCCGGGGTTGCGCTACGGGTCACCGCACACGAACCGGCCGCCGCGTTGTGCCGCGCGTTCGGCGGCGCGCTGGTATCGACCAGCGCGAACCCGCACGGCCAACCGCCGGCGCGCGACGCGAACGTGGTGGCCCGCTATTTCGGCGACGCGCTGGATGGCCTGCTGGATGCCCCGCTGGGCGGCCAGAGCGGCCCCACGACGATCCGCGACGCGCTGACGGGCGCTATCATCCGCGCCTGAGCGCCGCCGCTTGAGCGTTTGGGGAACACGGGTTCGCCTTTCCGGCGACCCGCCGTGCGGGGTTCGTGGCGGCCATTCACGCCGCGGTTCATCGTGCGACGCGATGCTGTAGCGCATGACTTGTCGAAACCAGGGAGAGCACCGTTTGCTAATCGTCCAGGACATCCGCCCGCGCGTGGCGCGGCTCCCGCTGCTGGGCGCGGCCGATCCGGCACGCGTCGTGGCGTGGCGCCATGGCGAGCCGGTCGGCGCGGCGCAATTCCTGGCCAGCGTGCAGGCCGTGGCGGCGACCTTGCCGGACGCGCCGGCGGCGGTGAACCTGTGCGAGGATCGCTACGCCTTCCTGGTGGCGTTCTGCGCCCTGGTGCTGCGCGGCCAGGCCAACCTGCTGCCGTCCTCCCGTGCGCGCCAGGCGGTGGATGAGGCGATGGCTGCGTGCCCGGGTAGCTACGCGTTGGGCGAGCAGGCGCTGGATCCGGCGCCGCGCGGCTACTGCAAACTGCCGCCGCTGGACGCTCCCGCCGCGATGCCGGGCGAACCGGATTGGCCGTCGATTCCCATCGATCAGGTAGTGGCGATCGGCTACACCTCCGGCTCCACCGGCAAACCGAGCGCCAACGCGAAGACCTGGGGCAACTTCCACGCCAGCAATGCCGGCAATCTGGCCATGCTGCGCGCGGTGCTGGGCCGTCGCTTCGAGCTCGTCGCCACGGTGCCTTCGCAGCACATGTACGGCATGGAGACGTCGGTGCTGCTGCCGCTGCTGGGCGACGTCGGCGTGCAGACGGGGCGCCCGTTCTTTCCCGCCGACGTCGCGGCCGCGCTGGCCGAGGTGCCGGCGCCGCGGCTGCTGGTGACCACGCCGGTGCACCTGCGCGCCCTGGTCGAGTCGGGCGTGGCGCTGCCGCCGGTGGCGGCGATGCTGTCCGCCACGGCGCCGCTGTCGGTCGAGCTGGCACGGGCTGCCGAGCAACGCTTCGGCGCGCCCCTGCTCGAAGTATTCGGTTCCACCGAGACCTGCGTATTCGCCAGCCGCCGGCCGACGGCGGGCGAGGAGTGGTCGCTGTACGACGGCGTCGACCTGCATCCGCAGCCGGACGGCACCGCGATCGGCGCACCGCAACTGGATCAGCCGGCGGTGCTGGCCGACATCGTCAGCCTGTCGCCCGACGGGCGCCGCTTCCGCCTGCGCGGTCGGCACGCCGACCTGCTGGAGATCGCCGGCAAGCGTGCCTCGCTGGGCGACCTCAATCGCCGTCTGCTGGCGGTTCCCGGCGTGCGCGACGGCGTGGTGTTCCAGCTCGAGGACGGCGACGCGCTGGATGTGCACCGCATTGCCGCGCTGGTGGTGGCGCCGGGGTTGGACGAGCACGCCATCCTCGAAGCCTTGCGGGGTGCGATCGATCCGCTGTTCCTGCCGCGCCCGCTGAAGCGGGTCGACGCGTTGCCGCGCAACGAGACCGGCAAGCTGCCGCGCGCCGCCTTGCTGGATATGCTGCACCGGCACGGCTGACCGCGCGGGCGCCGCACGAACGGCGGACTGCAGCCGCTACAATGGGCGATTGCGCCGGGTGGCGCGCGGGAGTGCAGCGATGAAGGTTCTGGTGATCGGCGCCGGCGGGCGCGAACACGCGCTGGCCTGGAAGCTGGCGCAGTCGCCGCAGGTGGACGAGGTGATCGTGGCGCCCGGCAATGCCGGCACCGCGCGTGAACCGGGCGTGCGCAATGCCGATGTCGCCGTGAACGATCTCGATGGCCTGCTGCAACTGGCGAAGCGCGAAAGGATCGGCCTGACCGTGGTCGGCCCCGAGGTGCCGCTGGTGGCCGGCGTGGTCGACCGGTTTCGCGCCGCCGGCCTGCGCATCTTCGGGCCGCGTGCGATCGCGGCGCAGCTGGAAGGCTCCAAGGCGTTCGCGAAGGACTTTTTGCAGCGGCACAACATCCCCACCGCGCACTACGCGGTGTTCACCGAGTTGAATCCCGCGCTGGCCCACGTGCGTCGGCACGGCGCGCCGATCGTGATCAAGGCCGACGGCCTGGCCGCCGGCAAGGGCGTGGTGGTGGCGCTGACCCTGGCTGACGCGGAACTGGCGCTGCACGACATGCTGGGCGCACACAGCTTCGGCGATGCCTCGGCGCGGGTGGTGATCGAAGAGTTCCTCGACGGCGAGGAAGCCAGCTACATCGTGATGAGCGACGGCAGCCACGTGCTGCCGATGGCTTCCAGCCAGGATCACAAGCGCCGCGACGAGGGCGACCTCGGTCCGAACACCGGCGGCATGGGCGCGTATTCGCCGGCGCCGGTGGTCACCGCGGAAGTCGAGCAGCGCATCCTCAAGGAAGTGATCGAGCCGACCCTGCGCGGCATGGCCGCCGAGGGTGCGCCGTTCATCGGCTTCCTCTACGCGGGGCTGATGATCGACAAGTCGGGCGCGCCGAAGGTGATCGAGTTCAACGTGCGCTTCGGCGATCCGGAAACCCAGCCGATCATGCTGCGGCTGAAATCCGACCTGGTCGACCTGATCGAGGCGGCGCTGGACGGCCGTCTGGAGAACGCCCGCGCCCGCTGGGATGCCCGCCCGGCCATTGGCGTGGTGATGGCAGCCGCCGGCTATCCGGCGCGCGTGCGCAGCGGCGACGTGATCGATGGCCTGGACGCCGCCGTCGCGAATGACGTGAAAGTGTTCCATGCCGGCACCGCGCTCGACGCGCAGGGGCGCGTGGTAACTGCCGGTGGCCGCGTGTTGACCGTGTGCGCGCTGGGCGGCGACCTGGCCGCGGCGCGCGAACGCGCGTACGCTGCGGTCGCCCGCCTGCGCTACGACGGCGCGTTCCATCGGCGGGACATCGCCCATCGCGCCCTGCATCGACGCTGAAAGGCGTACGGCTGCGCATGGCGGTCGGTGGCGGGGATTGACTTTTCCGCTCCGCCACTTTTGCGATATGCTTGGAAGCTCCCCCGCGTAGAGTCGTGGCGCCACAACGCCTGAGCGACCACGTGCCGCGTTCACGTAGATGAGGTTTTTGGCATGCGCAAGACGGTTTTGTCGCTGGTATCGGTCGCTGCTCTGGCTTTGGCTGGCTGCCACGGTTCCCCCTCCGGCGAGCAAGCCGGCCATGGCGACCCCACGACCGCCGAGAGCGCGGCGAAGGTTGCAATTCCCAGCGAGGTCAGCGGCACCATTTCGCTGCGCGAAGGCTCCCCGCAGCCGTCCGACAAGGCGACCCTGGTGCTGAACCTGGCCGATGTCTCCTCCAGCGCCGCGGGTTCCGCGCCGCTGGCCACCAGGACCTCGCCCGCCGGCACGTTCCCGCAGTCGTTCAAGCTCGCCTTCAATCCGGCCGACGTGAAGCCGAATGACCTCTACGTGGTGCAGGCCATCCTCACCGACGGCGATCGCCATTACATGATGCCGATCCAGGCACCGGTGCTGGCCAAGGGTAGCAAGAACGACGCCGTGTCGATCCAGCTGGTGGCCCAGCAGACGCCGGGCGAGAAGCTGCTGAGCGCGTTCGACGACGAACAGAAGCAGCTCGGCGCGATGAAGGTCAGCCACGGCACCAAGCTGGAGAAGGATGCCTCGCGCGGCTGGCAGCTGTTCCGCCAGGAAGGCCAGATCCAGTTCATCCGCGAGCTGGTCGAGTACACCAAGGATGGCTTCACCAGCACCGACTACGCCTACAACGACGGCAAGCCCTGGGCGATCGTGCAGCAGCACATGCCGAGCCGCGATGGCAAGCCCACCTCCATCGACCGCGTCGGCTGGAGCGAGGACGGCACCCTCGTGCTCAGGCAGCATCAGGTCGGCAGCGACGTGCAGCCGCTCGATCCGGCCGAGGCGGCGAAGCTGAAGGATGAGGCCATGACCATCCTCGGCCTGGCCACCCACGGCAAGAACAAGTAGGACGTCCAGGCGTCCAGACGTCCGAAAGAAAAAGGCCGCCGGGTTCTCCGACGGCCTTTTTCGTGGGGGTGAACCGCGTCGTCAGAATTTGACCCGGAACCCCATGTTGAAACTGTTGATCTTCTGGCTGGTGTCGCTGAAACGCCCGCTGTAGCCGATCCAGCTAGTGACCATCGGCGTGAGTTCGGCCGACAGCCCGAGCGCCACGTTGCCCCAGGCTTTGTCCGGGACGAATCCGCCGATCGCGAACGAGCCGTTCATCGAGTTGAGCCCGGTGCTGACGCGGCGAATGGTGTCGGCCTTGGCGTCGCGATTCCACGCCAGTTCGGCATACGGCGCCATGACCAGGTTGGCGACCTGCCAGCGGCCCTGCAGGCGCCAGCCCAGGCGGCCGACGAAGGCCTGCCGATGCTGGCGGCCGAACCACATGGCGGTCGCATCGTCGCCGCGCTCGCGGTAGCCGTTGACCGTGATGTCCTGCCAGTCCACGCCGGCAAAGGGTCCGGTCTTGATGTCGTCCAGCGTGAACCACCAGCCGCCGCTCGCGCCGACGCCGTAATGCGAGCCGTCGGTGTCGCCGATTTCGCGAATCTGCGCCGTACCCACCAGGAAGCTGCGCTCGATATCCTTGAAATCGGTTTGGCCGTAGTGGCCGTAGCCGCCGACGTAGCCGCCGCCGGCGTGATAGGTCACGAAGCCCAGCGCCGAATAGTCGCTCATGCCGTAGCCGCCGCCGCCGCTCATGTGGGTGGCGTCGTGGCCGAAGCCGAACGCCACGCCGGTCGACACGTGGTCGCTGGCCTTCCAGTCGTAGCCGAGCGTGATGTGGGTGTTGTTGCTCTTCAGCGCCGGCGAACCGGAGGTGGCGTCGAAGCGCTGCTGGGCATAGCCGATGTTGACGAAGGCACGCGTCCCCTCGCCCAGGCTGTCCTTGACCGTCTGCGCGTCGAGGCTGCTGATGTGGGCATTGACGGCGGCCAGCGGCGCCTCGGGCAGCAGCGAGATCTGCTGCGGCGCCTGCAGCTCCGACAGCACGACCTGCGCCAGCATGGCGTGCGCGGCGGTGGTCGGGTGCACGCCGTCGGCGAACAGGTAGTTCTGGTCCGCCCCGGCCGCGACCAGGGTGTTGCCGTCGCAGTCGTGCGAGCTGGAGGTGGTGCAGGCCGGCGCGGTGACGTTCGCGAAGCCGTACCTGGCCGGGTCGGCCAGCACCTGGTCGAACAGCGCGTAGGCATTCACCGCAAGCGTGCGGTCGCCGAGTCCGGCATTGAGGATCTGGTTGTACGACTGCGACACGTCGGTGAGGAAGCCGCTGATGCCCGGCACCAGCGCCTCGTTCGCCCGGGCCGAGGGCGTGGCGCCAATGTTCGGCAGGTTGAACACCACCAGGTATTGCGCTCCGGCCTGCTTGAGCTGGTTGATCAGCACCAGCTCCTGGCTCGCCGCCGCATTGATGTTGGCGGTGGCCTGCTCCAGCGTCTCGCCGGCGCCGGGGATGATCGTGCCGACGCCGTACTGGGTGGAGTGATAGAAGATGTCGTTCGGCCCGCC
>Ga0207707_10003878_pt1 | contig 13260 bp, 9 predicted proteins | sample KBSC83BmetaG_FD_184336 | JGI IMG/M metagenome (GOLD analysis project Ga0207707, IMG submission 184336) | Corn rhizosphere microbial communities from Kellogg Biological Station, Michigan, USA - KBS C8-3B metaG (SPAdes) (version 2) | ecosystem: Host-associated > Plants > Roots > Rhizosphere ...
CCGCATCCTGCTCGGCGGACGCGAGCTGTCGTCGACGACGCTCGACTCGATGCCGGCCCGCGCCGAACGCACGCTCACCGTGCGCGCGCCGATCTCCGGGCCCGTTGGGCCGTCGGTGCTCGCCGCCGTCGTGGCCGTACCCGGCGACCGCGAGGCGCGCAACGACACGTTAGGCGTGGCAGTGGATGTCGCGCGCGCGGCCGGTGCGGTGCTCGCGTCGACGTCGCCCGATTTCGATGCGCGGTTCGTGCTGCCCGTGTTGCGCGGCGCCGTCGCGCTTCCCACACGCGCGTACTATCGCGTCGCGCCGGGACAGTGGCGGCAGGACGGCTCGCTCGCGCCGGTGGACGAGCGCACGGTGAAGGGCGCAATGCACGACGCGCCGCTCTCCATTCTGCACGGCGACACGAGCTACTTCGGGCCGCCGCGCACGGCGATGACCGGCTCGCTCGCACTCGTCGTCCCGTCCGGCGATACCACGGGCGAATGGTACGCGATCGACGCGCCGCCATCGCCGGTCGCCGGCGCGCTCGCAGGCATCGTGTGGGACAGCTTGCCGCCGATTAGCGTCTCGGCGCGCGCGCCAACCGGCGAGTGGGAGGCGCTCTCGGTCGCACGGGCGCGGCAGTACGATCGGCGCGCGGCGATCGCCGGCGGCTCGGCCAACGGACGGCGCGTCGTGGTGGTGAGCGCGTCGGGCTTCTGGCGATGGCAGTTCCGCGGCGGCGCGAGCGCCGACGCGTTCGTCGCGCTGTGGGGAAGTATATTTGATTGGTTGAGCGCGGAACGTCCCGATCCGCGAGCGGCGATGCCGGCTGAAGGCGTGGTGCGTGCGGGCGATCCCGTGCGCTGGCGGCGCGGGACAGGCGCGGCCAAAGACAGCGTGGTGCGCGTGGTGCTGCGACGCCGTGGTACGCCGCGAGATGATTCGCTCACGCTGCGCTTCGGTGCGGGCGCAACGGTTGCGCAGACGGATCCGATGGTGCCAGGCGTGTACGACGTACGCGTCACCGGCGGCGCCGCGGTGCTCGTCGTGAATCGGTCGCGCGAGCTCCTGCCGCGCGCGAGCGGCGTGCGGGCCGGCCCGGTGGGCGGCGCGACGTCGTTCGGCGACCAGCCGCGCCTGCGCGACATGTGTTGGAGCTACGTGACGCTCATCGCCGCGCTGTGCGTCGAATGGTTGATGCGACGCAAGCGCGGCCTCAGGTAGCCGTGCGCTTCGCCTAACGGAACCGGACCTCGAACCTGGTAGCCATGCGCATTCTTCGCCGCGCCGACGACGCACCGCGACGCTCCCTCTGGGAGCGCCTCAGGGACATCGCGCTGTTCGACGTGGGCGTGCTCGTGCGCGGCGGCGTCGACGCCGGCTCGCTCGAGCGTCTCGAGGAGCTGCTGCTCGACGCCGACTTCGGCGTGCCGGTGAGCGTGCGCCTCGTGGGCGACGTCGAGTCGGCGGCGAAACTCGGCTACGTGCGCACGCAGGACGAGTTTCTGGACGCGCTGCGCACGGGCGTCGAGAAGTCGCTGCGCGGGGGCAAGAGCGATCCCGCGGTGACGTTGGGCGCCGTGCCGACGGTGATCCTCGTGGTTGGCGTGAACGGCGCCGGCAAAACGACGTTCATCGCCAAGCTCGCGTCGCGGCTGCGCAAGCAGGGCAAGCAGGTGGTGGTCGCTGCCGGCGATACCTACCGCGCCGGCGCCATCGACCAACTGCGCGTGTGGGCCGAGCGGGTGGGCGCACAGTTCGTTGGCAGCGCACCGGGAAGCGATCCGGCCGCGGTCGCCTACAACGCCATCGATTCGGCCGTGGCGCGCCGCGCCGACATCGTGATCGTTGATACCGCGGGCCGTCTGCATACGCAGGACGACCTCATGACCGAGCTGCAGAAAGTCGCGCGCGTGATCGCCAAGCGACTTCCCGGCGCGCCGCACGAAACGCTGCTCGTGCTGGACGGCACCATCGGGCAGAACGCCGTGGCGCAAGCGCGCTCGTTCTCGGCGTCGGTGCCGCTCACGGGTATCGTGATCACGAAGCTCGACGGGACCGCGAAGGGCGGCATCGTGGTGGCCGTGCACGAAGCGCTCGATGTGCCGATCAAGTTCGTGGGCGTCGGCGAGAAAGCCGACGACCTGGTGCCGTTCGACGCCGCGCAGTACGCCCGCGATCTGTTCGCCGAGTAGTGTGATCGCTCGCACCGGTCACGTCCGGCTGTGTCCGCCTTCCTCGCCTAACGCGTGCCCGGTCTCGATACCAACGTCGCGTATCTGAAGGGCGTGGGTCCCCACCGCGCCGAAGCGCTGCACCGCCTCGGCGTGCGTACGGCGCGCGACCTGTTGTACCACCTGCCGCACCGCTATCACGACGCGAGCACCATCGCGCGCATCTCCACGCTCACGCCGGGCATGGACGCGACGGTCATCGGCACAGTGATCTCGAAGGGCATCATTCCCACGCGAAAGGGTCTCCGGATCTTCCAGGCCGTGTTGAAGGACCGCACGGGGCTCATCGAAGCCGCGTGGCCGGGGCAGCCGTTCCTCGATCGCGTCGTGAACAAGGACGACACGCTGCTCGTCACCGGTCGCGTGCGATTCTTTCACGGACGGCAGCTGCAGCCGCGCGAGATGGTGAACCTGGGCGCCGGCAGCGATACCGACGACCTGGGTTCCGGCCGCGTGCTCGCCGTGTATCCGGCCACCGAAGGATTGTCGTTCAAGCAGATTCGCGCGATCGTGCACGCGCACCTGGACGCGCTGCTACCGTTAGTCCGCGAGTCGCTGCCGCGCGAGCTGATGGAACGCGCGGGCGTGCCGCCGCTGCGTGAGGCGCTGCGTATGGTGCACCGTCCGGCGACGCTCGAGGAAGCGGAGCGCGGGCGGTCGCGGCTCGCGCTCGAGGAAGTGCTGTTCGTGAGTCTGCTGCAGCAGCGCGCGAAGGAGCTGGCGCGCGAGCGGCGCGCCGGCATTTCGTTCGAGAACAAGCGCGACCTCACGAGCCGCCTGAAGCACGAGCTGCCGTTCGAGCTCACGGGCGCGCAGGCGCGCGCGATCCGGGAGATCGTGGCCGACATGTGCGGCGATCGCCGCATGCACCGGCTGCTGCAGGGCGACGTGGGGAGCGGCAAGACGGTGGTGGCGCTGTTCGCGGCGCTGCTGGCGGTGGAGAACGGGTATCAGGCCGCGATCATGGCGCCCACCGAGCTGTTGGCCGAGCAGCACGCGCGCACGTTCGGGCGGCTGCTCGCTCCGTTAGGCATCGAGCCCGTGCTCGTCACCGGGAGCCTCTCGGCCGCCGAGCGGCGGGCGCGGGCCGCGCGTCTCGCGGGGCGGTCGCCGCTCATCGCGGTCGGCACGCACGCGCTGGTGCAGGAGGACACGCGGTTCGGCCGGTTGGGCTTCGTGGCCATCGACGAGCAGCAGCGCTTCGGCGTCGAGCAGCGCGCGGCGTTAGGCGCAAAGGCGGCCGACGGCGCGCCCGCCGGCCGGCCCGACGTCCTGCTCCTGAGCGCGACGCCCATCCCGCGCTCGCTGGCGCTCACCGCCTTCGGCGATCTCGACGTCAGCGTGCTGGACGAGCGGCCGCCCGGCCGCTTGCCCGTGAAAACGCTGCTGCGCCCGTCGTCGCGGCGCGCCGCGGTCCTTGCTTCCGTCGAGCGCGAGTTGGCGGCGGGCCGTCAGGCGTACGTCGTCTATCCGGTGATCGAGGAATCCGAGAAGACGGACCTCAAGGCCGCGACCACGATGCACGCCGAGCTCGCCGCCGGCCCCTTCGCGCACCGCCGGGTGGCGCTGCTCCACGGCCGCCTCCCGACCGAGGAGCGCGACCAGGTGATGCGACAGTTCCGCGACCACGAGGTCGACATCCTCGTGGCCACCACGGTCGTCGAAGTGGGTATCGACGTGCCCAACGCGACGGTGATGGTGATCGAGCACCCCGAGCGCTTCGGCCTGTCGCAGCTCCACCAGCTACGCGGCCGCGTCGGCCGCGGCGGGTCGGCCAGCTACTGCATTCTGTTAGGCGACCCCGGCCCCGAGACGCGCGCCCGCCTCGAGGTGCTCGTCGGCACCGACGACGGCTTCGAGATCGCGCGCGCCGACCTGCGCCTGCGAGGCATGGGCGACCTCTTCGGCGCGCAGCAGAGCGGCGAACCCACCTTCCGCATCGCCGACCCGCTCAAAGACGAATCGCTCTTTGCGATCGCCCGCGCCGCCGCGGAAGAAATCCTCGCGTCCGACCCCGACCTCCGCGGCCGCGAACACGCGCCGCTCCGCGCCGCGTTAGGCGAGCGGTATCAGCGGGCGATGGAGTTGTTTCGGGTCGGGTGAGAGCTCGCCTTCGCCTTGCGATGCGGGAGCCGCGGAAGCTCGCATGGAGATATCTACGACAAAGGCTCAAAGGATAACTACAAGGATAACTGCAGAGATGACTACAGGCATCGCTCGGCCGAGGGGCGGGATCGACGCACCGTGCGACCATCGCTCCTTTTTTGAAATGCGCGCGAATCGATTTGCGAGGAATGGGCCGGCGTATGCAGTTGTCAAAAAAAATCCGCAAGCCGATTCATAGGAACGTTCTTCTCACTGCAGCCGAGCGATGCCTGTAGTTATCTCTGCAGTTATCCTTGTGGTTATTCTTCAAATCTTGGTCGTAGATCTCTCCATGTGGGCGAATGTCTCCCCATGCGGATCGATCACGGTGTGCGCTCCTGCAACCGCTTCTTGATCCGCTCGAGCTCTGCGTTGGTCTTGTCCAACTGATCGCGCAGCGCCTTGATCTCCTTCTGCATGTCGTCCTCCCGCTCCTGCGCCTTCTGCGCATCCGCCAGCCGCGCCGAATCGTTGGACGCGACCACCGGCGCCCGTTGGGCGAGCGAGTCCAACTCGGCGGCGATGCGGCGCAGCGTCGCCGCCTCGGAGCGGTGCAGGGAGGTCGTCGTGTCGGCGAGATATTCGTCCAGGCGTTCGGTCGCCGCGCGCGGACTGCCGCCGCGATTCGCCGGGTCCAGCTTGAACAACGCGCGCCAGTACGTGGCTTCGCGCGCCTCAGGGCTCGACGGGTAGCGCTGTTCGAACTCGTACAGCGCCTTGTCGGCATCGTCGAAATGGCCTAACGCAACCTGGTTCTTGGCGGCCGTGATCGTGCCGATCCAGTCGTCGGCGGCGGGCGGCAGTGTGCGTCGAGCGGAGGTCGTGGCGCACGCGGCGGCGATCAGCGTGAGCCCGACCCAGCACCATCGTCTCACGCCGGAACTCCGAGAATCGGAGTGCGGGGTCGCTCGTGCACGCGCCCGCCCGCGCGGAGCGGGAGCGTGAGATGGAACGTCGTCCCCACACCCACGATGCTCTCCACCGAAATCTGCCCGCCGTGCGCCACCACGATCTGGCGGGCGATCGCGAGTCCGAGTCCGCTGCCGCCGTGCGCCGCGGCTTCCTGATTGTCCGCCTGGAAGAACTTCTCGAATATGTGCGGCAGCTGCTGCGGCGGAATGCCGGCGCCCGTGTCGCGAACGTCGAGGTGCACCTGCTGGTCCATCGCATCCACGAGCAGCTCCACCGACCCGCCGCGCTCCGTGAACTTGAACGCGTTCGCGACCAGGTTGCCGAGCACTTCGCTGATGCGATCCGGATCCCAGAGGACTTCGGTGGGGAGCGGGCCCGCACGCTCGATGCGGAAGTCGACCCCGCGCTGCATCGACAGCACCCGGAACGTCTCCTCGATCTCGGCGAGGAACACGTCGAGGTTCGTTGGGCGAAGATCGAGTTTGCCGCCGCCCGCTTCGAATCGGCTCACGTCTAACAATTGATGCACGAGCCGCGACAGCGAGCGCGTCTGCGAATCGAGCGTACGCACGATCTCGTGCATCTTGGGAGACACGGGTCCGTACACTCCCTCGTCGATCAACTGCAAATAGCCGAGGATCACGTTGATCGGCGTCTTGAGCTCGTGCGATGCAACCGACACGAATTCTGCCTTGAGCCGGTCGAGCGCTGCCAACTGATAGGCCATCGACTGGAAGCTTTCCGCGAGGTGGCCGAACTCATCGCGTCGTCGCGGCGTCACGCGCAGGCGATAGCCGAAGTTGCCGTCGGCAACTTGCGCCATGCCGTGCTCGAGGTCGCGGATGGGACCGCCAATGGTTCGCCACAGGAGAATCGATATGAAGAGCGCGAGCGTCGCCGCGACGAGCAGCCCGAGTGCGGCCGCGTTGCGCGCTTGTTCGGTTTCCGCCGTTGCCGCTGCCACCAGGCGACTCGATCGGTCGCGCAGAACGCCTTCGGCCGACGTGAGCTCGCGCTCGGCGACGGCGATGGCGGGGATCAGGTGCTGTGTGGACACCGAGTCCGCGATCTTCGCGTGACCCGACGCGGCCGCTGCATACTCGCTCGGCACGAACGACGCGATCTGAGCCACCGCGCCGCCGATCCGCGTGGACGCCACCTGCATGCCAAGATGCGCGAGGGAGTCCGACGTGGCGGCCAGCACCGTGAGCTGCGAATCCATCGACGCACGGATCTGCGGCTGGTGCAGGAACACGAGCGAGAGGTCGAGGCGGCGCAGCTCGTCTGTTCCGGCGCGCATGCGGTTGAGCAGCAGCGACGCCGCGAACTCGCGCTTCTGTAAGGCGGTGGTAATGGAGTGCAGCTCTTCCAGCGACTGAAGCGCAAGCAGCAGTGGGACCAGGAGGACGAGCGCGATGGCCAGGAGGCCTGCGCCTAACTTTGACCGAATGCTCACGGGCGCGACCGACGGGTCGTTGGGCGAGCGTGACGGCCTAACGCGACCGTCTGGCCTGGGCCGGCCGCTGCACGCATGGTGTCATCACCGTGGCAGCATGGCCACTGTGCTTGGAAACGTTGCGGCATCAAGGCCTGAAAGTGTCTCGTAACGGCTGGCTTCGCAGCCGGGATCGTGATGGAGGTGCTCGAGCGCCGCACGAACCGACGACAGCGCAACCGGGTCATACACCGCGCGGCATGCGCCGTGCCTGAACGGCGCCGACTGGCACCACGTTCATGCACAAGGATGACTGCCGACGCGCGTGTTATCGCCACAATCCACCCGCTCGCCTCATCGTATAACAGCGGGGCACTGCACGCCAGCGGGGAACGTCGCTGATTCGTAGGAAAGTTGACACGTCCGTCAGTCGTTCGTAGCTTGCCGATTCTTTGCCGTAACTCTAACCGTTTCAACAACATTGAGTACTCCCCGCATTGACGAGCTGAAACAGCACGTCGGCCGCACTGTGACCGTTCGCGGCTGGGTAACCCATCTGCGCTCCTCCGGAAAAATCGCGTTCGTCGTGATGCGCGACGGTACCGGACAGATTCAGGGCGTCCTCGTAAAAACGCAAATCCCACCCGAGGTTTGGGAACGTTTCGCCGCGCTAACCATAGAGACCTCGGTCGCCATGACCGGCGAGGTGCACGCCGAGGAACGCTCGCCCGGCGGCATCGAGATGGCGGTCACCAATCTCGACATCATTGGGACGAGTTCCCTCGACTATCCGATCCAGCCGAAAGAGCACGGCATCGATTTTCTCCTCGACCATCGCCACTTCTGGCTGCGATCGCCGCGGCAGCGCGCCATCGCGCGCGTGCGCAACGAAGTCGAGCAGGCAACCCACGACTTCTTCTACGCACGTGGCTTCCTCCGCGTGGACACGCCCATTCTCACGGCCGCGATCGGCGAACGATCGGGGCTCTTTTCGACTGAATACTTCGACGAAGGCAACGCCTACCTCGCTCAAACGGGACAGCTCTACGGCGAGGCTGCAGCGGCGGCGTTCGGCCGGATCTACACCTTCGGTCCGACGTTCCGCGCCGAGAAATCCAAGACGCGCCGCCACCTCACGGAGTTTTGGATGATCGAGCCGGAAGTCGCGTGGAATGATAGCGATGACAACATGCACCTCCAGGAAGACTTCGTGTCTTACCTGGTCCGTCGCGCGCTCGACCGATGTGCGGCAGACCTCACCGTACTGGAGCGCGACACCACGCCACTGGAGCGCGTCACGCCGCCATTCGTGCGACTCGACTACGGCGATGCGATCGAGCTACTGAAGCGGAAGGGCAGCACGACTGTCTGGGGAGACGACCTTGGCGCCGAGGATGAATCGCTCATCGTCGCCGAATACGACAAGCCTGTTTTCGTGATGAACTATCCGCGCGAGGCGAAAGCCTTCTACATGAAGGAGAATCCCGCCGACCCGCGCACGGTGCTCTGCGATGACTTACTCGCGCCCGAGGGCTATGGCGAAATCATCGGCGGCAGCCAGCGCGAGGACGATTACGATCGTCTCCTCGCGCGCATTCGCGCCGAGCATTTGCCCGAGCAGGCGTACGACTGGTACCTCGACCTGCGCCGCTACGGAACCTTCGTCCACTCCGGTTTTGGGCTCGGCCTCGAGCGCACTGTTTCGTGGATCTGCGGCCTGCCGCATCTCCGCGAGGCGATTGCGTTCCCGCGACTCATGAATCGCTTGAGGCCGTGAAGGGTCCGGTTGCCCGCGTGGAGAGACCTACGACAAAGGGTTCAAAGGATAACTACAAGGAACTGCAGGATAACTACAGACATCGCTCGGCTGCGGCGGCGAGAGCGACACACAATGGCCGGCGCCCGCTTTTTTTGTAAAAAGAAAACGCAAAGCCCACCTGCATAGTCGTTCTGATCTTCGCAGCCGAGCGATGTCTGTAGTTATCCTGCAGTTTCCTTGTAGTTATCCTTTGAACCCTTGGTCAGTCCAACCCTCCATGCGGCAGGGCCTATTCGCCGCGTTTGATCTCGTCCCAGAGAGCATCGAGTCCCGCCAGGTCCAACGAGGCCAGCGCCACTCCGCGCTCGGCGGCCAGCCGCTCCATGTCCTCGAATCGCCGCACGAATTTCTGGTTCGCCCGGTCTAACGCCACCGCAGCGTGAACGTTCGCCCGACGGCACAGGTTGACGACCGCGAACAAGAGGTCGCCTAACTCGTCCTCGAGCGCGTCGTGCGCGTCCGCGCCGGGCCGACGCGCGAGCTGCTCGCGAACCTCGGCCAGCTCTTCCTCGACTTTGAGTGCTGGCCCTTCGACGTCCGGCCAGTCGAAACCCACACCCGCGGCGCGATCCTGAAGACGTTGAGCGCGGTGCAGGGCGGGAAGTCCCGACGGCAGGCCCTCGGTGAGCGAGCCGCGCGACTTCGCTTTCATCGCCTCCCAGCGTTCCTTGGGACCGCCGCCGTACAGGTGCGGATGACGCCGCTTCATCTTGTCGATCAGGCCGCCGGCCACGTCGTGCGCGTCGAATGCACCGTCTTCTTCGGCGAGCACCGAATGGAACAGCACCTGGAGCAGCACGTCGCCTAACTCTTCGCGCATCGCATCCACATCACCGCTGCGGATGGCGTCGTCCAGCTCGTGCGTCTCTTCGATCAGATAGGGTCGCAGCGAGTCGTGCGTCTGCGCGCGATCCCAATCGCAGCGCGCGCGCAAATCACGCATGAGCGCGAGCGCATCTTCAAGCGTTGGTTTAGCTTGCATCGTTCCTCCCGGGCCGGTATACTACCCGCCCGAACGATGATGCGTCAACGCGAGAGTCGATGACACGCGCCTGGGTCGAAATCGATCTGGGCGCGTTACGCCGAAATGGGGCCGTGATGGCCGCCCGCGCCGCCGCGCTCCTCCCGATGATCAAGGCCGATGGCTACGGGATCGGTGCCGTGGCCGCGGCGCGCGCGCTCGAACCGTTGTCGCCGTGGGGCTTCGGTGTCGCCACACTCGTCGAGGGACGCGAGCTGCGCGAAGCCGGCGTCGACCGGCCGATCATCGTGTTCACCCCGGCTCTGCCCGATGAGCTTGCCGACCTCCGCGCTGCCAGCCTAACGCCGGCCCTCGGCACGCCCGAGCAGATCGACGCCTGGCGCGCGCTCGGCGCCGGAGGCGAGAACTGGCACCTCGCGATCGACACGGGCATGCACCGCGCCGGCGCGCACTGGGATGAAGTCGGCCAACTGAACACACTGCTGCGCGCGGCTCCGCCTCAGGGCGCATTCACTCATTTTCACTCGGCCGAGCTGGATGACGGCACGCTCGCCGAACAAGAGCGGCGCTTCGAGGAAGCGATCGGACGACTGCCCGCTCGACCCGCCGTACTTCATACCGAAAACTCCGCTGCGCTGGCGCGCACGACGAAGTCGAAATGGTCGCTCGCGCGTCCGGGTATTTTCCTCTACGGTGTGGGAAGCGGCCCGCGCGCGCTCGTCCAACCGGAGCCCGTCGTGAGCCTCCGCGCGCGCATCGCCGAGCTCCATACCATTCTCGACGGAGACTCGGTGAGCTACGATGCGACGCATCGCGCGTCGGGCACACGTCGCATCGCGACGCTGCCCGTGGGTTACGCGGACGGCTACCGGCGCGCATTCGGCAACCGCACGCACGCCTTGCTGCGCGGCCGCTGTGCGCCTGTGGTCGGTGTGGTCACGATGGACATGACGATGATCGACGTGACCGACATTCCGTGCGAAGTGGGCGACGTGGCCACGCTCATCGGACGCGACGGTGATCGCGTGCGCGACGTCGAGTCGGTGGCGCGTGAGGCTGATCTTTCGCCTTACGAAATCCTCACCGGACTCAAGTCGCGTCTCCCGCGCCAGTACGTGAGCGCGTCGTGACGCGCCGCGCGATCATTCTCGTGCTCGACGGCGTGGGCATCGGCGCGGCGCCGGACGCTGCCGATTACGGCGACACCGGGAGCAATACGTTGGGCAACCTGTCGCGCGCAGTGGGAGGCTTCAATCTGCCCAACCTGGCGCAACTCGGAATCGGATGCATCGCGCCACTCGCCGGCGTCGAGCCCGCCCAACGTCCGCGCGCCGCGTGGGGTACGATGCGTCCTGCGTCGGCGGGAAAGGACAGCACCACGGGACACTGGGAAATCGCCGGCGTGCATCTCGCGCGACCATTTCCCACGTATCCGGACGGATTTCCCGCTCAGCTCGTGGACGAGTTTGCGGATCGCACGGGTCGCGGCGTGTTGGGCAACATCGCAGCGAGCGGTACAGAGGTAATTGCCCGATTCGGCGCCGAGCACGAGCGCACCGGCCGGTGGATTCTGTATACGAGTGCCGACTCGGTTTTTCAGGTGGCCGCGCACGAGCGCGTGGTCCCGCTCGATGAATTGTACGCCGCGTGCCAGATTGCGCGGTCGATGCTCGTTGCGCCGAACGACGTCTCGCGCGTGATCGCGCGCCCCTTCACGGGTGAGGCGGGCGCGTATCGGCGAACCGCCGCGCGTCGCGATTTCTCGATCGTACCGCCCGAGCGCACTCTGCTCGACGCGCTCGCCGAGCGCGGCCTAGCGCGTATGGGTGTGGGAAAAGTGGACGATCTGTTCGCCGGGCGGGCGATCACGTCAGTCCACACGGCAGACAACGCGGCTGGGCTCGCGGAAATTCATCGCGCGCTCGACGCGCTCAATGGTGGGCTGCTCTTCGCCAACCTAGTAGATTTCGACCAGCTTTGGGGGCACCGAAACGATGTGTCGGGGTTCTATGAAGGACTGCGGAAGTTCGATTCCGCGCTCCCCGGCATTGAAGGCGCACTTCGCGAGGACGACTTGCTTTTTTTGACGGCCGATCACGGGAATGACCCGACCACGTCATCCACCGATCACGCGCGCGAGCGCGTGCCCCTTCTCGTTGTGGGCCCGCGCGTCCATCCGCGATCGCTCGGTGAACGATCCACCTTCTCCGACGTCGGCGTGACGGTCGCGGAGTGGTTGGGGGTCGATTTTCGCGATCACGGCGTGTCGTTCCTCGCGGAGTTGCTCGCCGCGTGAAGCAGCGCGTTTCCGGCGCCACCGTCGTCGGCACCCCTTCCGCGACATCGGATGCGGACTGGCGGGAGCTGCGCGCAATGGCCTTTGCGGCCCTCGACCACGCGTACGCGCCGTATTCGCGCTTTCGAGTTGGCGCGGCCGTGCGGTCGGGCGACGGACGCATCTACGCCGGGTGCAACGTGGAGAACGCGTCGTATCCGGCGTCGATGTGCGCCGAGCGTGTGGCGGTCGCGACGGCGGTCGCCGACGGCGCGCGCGATTTCGTTGCCCTGGTCATCGCGACCGACGCGGCCGAGCCCGCGCCGCCGTGTGGTGTGTGCCGACAAGTCTTGGGCGAGCTCGGCCCGCGCCTCGAGGTGGTCAGTTGTACCAGTCGAGGCGGCGAGTCGCGTTGGTCCGTCGCATCACTCCTGCCGTCTCCGTTCACGCCGCATTCGCTCGACCGTTCGTGACAGGCCAGCGCGTCGTTCCCGTTAGGACGATGCGTCAGGCGCACCAGAACCATCTCTCCGTGGAAGGCCGGAGTGCCCGTTTCTCGTAAGCCGGGTCGCACACTGCTCCTCATGGGCACACTGGTGGTCGTTGCCACCGTGATCGGCGCGTGTCAGGAGAATCTCGCGGGCGGGGCGGCGTGTCCAGCGCTGTGTCCGGACACGCTCACGGTGAAGGACACCGTTCTGTCCGGCACCGACGCGTTCGATACCTTGACCAACGTGGTCGGCATCCCGCCCCTCGGCACCGAGCAGCAGCTGCTGGTTGCCAACTACGTGCAGGGCGGGGACTCGGTGCAAACCGCGGCCATCCTGCGGTTCGATTCGCTCATCCGGATCCTGCCTGACACGGACACGCTCGCGGCGCCAAAGCCGATCACGCGCGTCGATTCGAGCGGGGTCAAGATCACCGTCATTGCGCCCACCGACAGTACGCGCGACACGATTCTCGTTCCGGACACGGTGACGTTCCTCGTGTTCGACGTGGACGCGAACGCGCCGGACTTGGACACGGGAGCCGTGCACGCGCAACTCAACAACCCGCCCATCGCGTCCCGCGTCGTGCCGCGCGACTCGGTGAAAGGCGCGATCAGCATCCGGATCGACACGGGGTGGGTGGCGGAGCACGTCCGCGACGGCAAGCGGATCCGGTTAGGCATCCGCATCCAGAGCGCGAAGTCGACCCAGCTCAGGATCGGGAGCGCCGATGGCGGCCTGCCGGCGTCGCTCTTCTATTTCGGGTTTTCGGATACGAGCAAGGCGTTCACGCAGCGCAACGTGAACACGCACACCAATGGTTCGCCGCCGTTCAACAGTCTAGCCGACTACGATCTCGTGTTGAAGGGGACGCCTCCGCCTGCGGCGGGCATTCTGGCCGCGGGTGGAATTCCGGGGAGCCGCATCTACATGCGCTTCAGCGTGCCGTCGGCGCTCATTGATCCCTCGGCCACCATCGTGCGC
>Ga0207707_10003879_pt1 | contig 13257 bp, 13 predicted proteins | sample KBSC83BmetaG_FD_184336 | JGI IMG/M metagenome (GOLD analysis project Ga0207707, IMG submission 184336) | Corn rhizosphere microbial communities from Kellogg Biological Station, Michigan, USA - KBS C8-3B metaG (SPAdes) (version 2) | ecosystem: Host-associated > Plants > Roots > Rhizosphere ...
GGGCGGAATCGACGGCGTCGCGAAAACCAAGGCGGAAATGGTGCGGGACCTGCCCACGGCGGCGGAGGGCGGGTTCGCGCTCCTCAACGCCGACGACGAGCGCGTCGCCGCCATGGCGCGCCAGACACAAGCGACGGTAACGTTCTACGGGACCGGCCAGGGCGCCGCGGTGCGGGCCGAGAACGTGACCCTCGACGAAGCGGGCCGCGCGGCGTTCACCCTGCACACCCCGACGGAGCGGGCCCCGGTACGGCTGCGCCTGCCCGGCGAGCACCAGGTCGCCAACGCGCTGGCCGCCGCGTGCGCCGCGAGTGCCGTCGGTGTCCCGGCCGACCGGATCGCGGCCGCTCTGAGCAGCGCGGTGCCCCGCTCGCGGGGGCGGTTCGAGATCAAGGAACGTCCCGACGGCGTCACCGTCATCGACGACGCCTACAACGCCAACCCGGCCTCTACCCGGGCGGCGATCCGCACGCTCGCCACGATGGCCGCCGGGCGCCGCACGGTCGCCGTTCTCGGCGAGATGATGCACCAGGCCGAAGGGACAATCCACCATCACGAGGCCATCGGCGCGCTGGCGGGCGCGCTCGGCATCGACGTCCTCGTGGCGGTGGGCAAGGGCGAAGGACCGGACGCCATGGCCGCCGCCGCGCTCGAGGCCGGCGTGTCCGTATACGCCGTGCCGGATGGCGACGCCGCGATCGATCTTCTCCGGGAGGCGCTGCGCCCGGCCGATGTCGTCCTGGTCAAGGCCTCCAGCATGGTGGGCCTGTCGGCCGTGGCGGCGGCGCTTGACGAGCCGGCCTAACAAGCGAACCAACGACAATTACTCAGATATGCCAGAGGGGGCCAGGCAAGCATGGAAATCGTCGTGACCGGATCGATGCCGTTCAGCGCGGAGCAGGTCCGCAGGCTGCAACGGGTCGGGCGCGTGACCACCGCAGGCGGCGCGAGTTCGGGTGACGAGTGGCTGAAGCAGGTCGAGGGCGCGGACGTGGTGTGCAGTGACGGCACGTTCGTCGCCGGCAACCTCGAACGGCTGCGCGATGTCTTCATCACGTTCCCCTTCGTCGAGATCGGCTCGTTCGACACCGACGCGCTGGCCCGCAGGAACGTCATGGTCGCCAACGCGCGCGGAAGCAACCGCGATTCGGTCGTGGAATGGGCCGTGTACATGGCGTTGAGCCTGCTGCGGCGGTTCCCCGATTACGTGAACGCCCATCGCGAACTCCGTTTCGAGCGGGGTGAAAGCTTGTCAGGCAAGAATGTTTGCGTCATCGGCGCCGGAGACATCGGCTCGCATCTGGGCAAGGTGCTGCATGCCCTGCGCGCGAAGGTGCGTTACGTCACCCGCGACGACGACCTGATGACGGCAGTCAAGGAGTGCCAGCTGACCGTCAATTCCCTGAGCTCTACCCCGAGCAGCACCCAACTGCTTGACCGAGGTTTTTTCCGTGCTCTTGAGCCGGGGTCCTACTTCATCACCTACGTACGGCCGCACACCTTCGACGTCACGGCCCTGCTGGAGGCGCTGGACGACGGGATCCTGGCCGGCGCGGCGATCGACTGTGACCCGCAGACGCCATTCGATACCGCTAACGCCCACTACCGGACGCTGGCCGCGCACGAGAAGGTGCTAGCGACGCCGCACGTCGCATTCGCCACGACGCAAGCGGAAAGGCAAAGCCTCGACACGGTCGTGGAAAATGTCGAGGCGTTCGCGAACGGCCGGCCGCGAAATGTTCTTGTCAAGCGCTGATCTTCATTCATCCCTCCGAGAAGAGGTCTGCAATTCATGAGCAGTCAAGTGGCCGGCGCTGCGGCGCAGGCATCTCACGAACCGTATAGCCGGACCATCGTCTCCGGCGGGCTGGTCTTCTGCTCAGGGACGCTGGGTATTGATCCCGCGACCGGCAAAGCCCCTGAATCCGCCGCGGAGCAGGCCGAACAGGCCCTCGTGAACCTGGCTCGCATCCTGGCGGAGTCGGGTTCCTCAACGCGGCAACTGGTAAAGACGACGATCTACTACGTCAGCACGCGGGATTTCGCCACGATCAATGAAGTGTACGCGCGTCACATGCCAGACCCTCCGCCCGCGCGATCCGCCGTGCCGTGCTCCGCCCTGCCGGAGGGGCTGCTGTTCTGCATTGACGCGATCGCGGCGCTCGGCTGATATCCACGCCACCGTGCGGAACCAGAGATCGCGGAGGTTTACCTGGAGATCGCCGCGGATCCGCGACACGATCAGCTCGATCTACCGGGCCTCGCGGTGCGTGAATGGCGAGGCCGGCGAGCGCGAGCAGGAGATGTCCGGCGGTCACGGCGACGTGCCGGCGGGAAGCGACATGATCGCCTGTGGCAGCCGCCCCGGCCCCGCACCACGATCTCCGCCTACGGCTCAGCTGGTCGGCCTGCTCCCAGTAGCAAGCCTGACGTGGTTCACGCCTTCTTGCCCAGGGCGCTGTATGCGGCACGCAGGAGCGCCGCCGCCTGGTCGAGGATGTGACTGGGGGCGGTGTAGGGGATTCGCACGTAGTTGCCGGACGTTCCGTCTGGGGAGAACGCGGAACCTGGCAGCACGGCTAGTCCGGTGGCGGCGGCGCGGGCGGCTAGTTCGTCACCAGATGCGCGGGCGAGGTGCAGCCACAGCCATAGGCCGCCAGGCGGCGGGGTGAAGGCCCAGCCGCTGTCGTGGGTCAAGGATGCCGCGAGGTGGTCGCGCTGGCGGCGCAGCTCGCTGGTGCGCCGCTGGAGCAGGCTGTCGAGCTGGGGGAGCAGCTCGCAGGCGATGAGCTGCTCCATCGGCGGCGGGGTGCAGGGCGCGCACAGCGGGCTGAGCTGAAGCTCACGGATGAGGCGGGCGGGGCCGCGTATCCAGCCGATCCGCAACCCCGTCCAGACGCTCTTGCTGAGCGATCCGACGATGACCGAGGCCGGGATGCGCGGCTGCGGGGCCGGTGACTCACGCAGGTCCAGATCGCGCATGATCTCGTTGGCGATGACGGTCACCTTGGTACTGGCGGCGAGGGCAGCGATGTGGGCACGGGTCTGAGCGTCCATGAGCGCGCCAGTGGGGTTGTGGAAGTCCGGGACCAGGACCGCCACGCCGCCGCTGGCGCGGCCGAACGCCGCGGTGAGCTGGCCGGCATCCCAGCCGCGCTGGGTGACGGTGACCGGGGCGAGCCGCCGCCCGGGGCGGCGCAGAATGGCCGTGATGCCGAAGTAGGTGGGGGACTCGATCACGGCCGCGCGCGGGCGCAAGTGCGCAGTCAGCAACGTCATCGCCGCCCGCGCGCCGGCGGTGATGAACACCTGCCCCGGGCTGGTGGGCAAGCCCTCCGCGGTGATGCGGCCGGCGACCTGTGCGCGCAGTTCTGGCAGGCCGGGCCCGGGCTCCCCGTCTCCGAGCAGCAGGCTCGGCGACCGTTGCAGGGCACTGACGGACGCGGCCAGGTAGGCGTCGTGCGGGGCGGCCGGCAGCGCCCGCCGCAGATCCAGCAGGTTGCCGGCCTGGTCCACAGGCAGCGGCGCATACCTGAGGCGCAGCGACGCCGGGATCTGGACGGTACTGCCGCTGCCCGGCCGACTGATCAGCCAGCCCTGAGCGCGAAGCCGGCTGAACGCGGCCACGACGGTGCCGCGGCTGACACCTAGCTGGCTGGCGAGGCGCCGTTCGGCGGGAAGCCGGTCCCCCGTGCGGATCTTCCCCTCTAGCACGGCACCGCGGATGCCCGCGGCCAGCGCCTCGCTGAGGGACGGCGCCAGCGTACGCCAGTGGCAGGGAAGCACTGGTCCAGTCTGGCACGATTGGACCACGACCGTCGCCGCAGGAGCTGGCTATGGTCGTCAGGTGCACCTTCCAGCTCCCGTGGCCGTGGTTCCCGTCGCCGCCGGCGCCTTCGCCCAGCGGGTCAGCGGGATCGGGTTCTCGCTGATCGCCGGGCCAGCGCTGACGCTGCTGAACGGCCCTCGTGAAGGTGTCATGTCCACCAACCTGCTGACGATAGTCGTGGCACTCGCGGTGTTCGCCACCGCGGCCAGGCACCTAGAGCCAGCGAGGGCGGCGGTACTGATACCCGCCGGACTGGCGGGTGTCCTGCCGGGAACGATGCTGACGCATCGGCTGCCAGCGGGCCCGCTACAGGTGGCGGCCGGAGCCGTCACCGGGCTCGGCCTCGCCGCGGTTCTGGTGGCTCCCCGGTTGCGGGCCGCGCCGCGGCTGACCCTCACCGCAGGTGCCGGACTGGTATCCGGGTTCACCACGGCGGTCGCTGGTGCCGGCGGCCCGGCACTCGCCGTCTACGCCGTCGTCACCGACTGGTCCCAGCCCCAATTCGCGGCCACCAGCCAGGTCAGCTACGCGATCCAGGCGGCCGCCGCGGCGGCGGCCGCGGCGGCGGCCGGACATGTTCCCGCGCCCGGACTCCACTGGCTCGGCGCCGGTATCGTCGCCGCGCTCGCGGGGCTGGCCGCGGGGCATCTGCTGGCGACCCGGATCAGCGACCGCCGGGCGCGTCGCGCGGCCATCGCCCTTGCCACGGTCAGCTGCCTGCTCGCCGTCATCAACGGCCTTCACCGCTGACCTCGCCTCCCACGCCGATTTACTCCGGGACCGCATCGACGGCGCCACCGGCGTATAGCCCACGGGCATCCGCGTGATCGGCGTCGCGCGGCCGGATCCCTCTCGTGATCGTTGCCTGCGAGACCGGCCCGTCCGTGCTCGCACCGGCGGACAGAGCACGGCGAGCGGCATCAGCGTCCCAGTCTCGTGGCGGTCGTCAGTCAGCCCGGTCAGGCGGCACCGGGAGGAGCCTCCCACGGCCATTGTGCTGGGACGGCCGCGACGTCGCGGCCGAACTCGGGCCCAGCAGTTCCACGATGAAGTGCGTGCTCTCGCTTTCCCCGACGTTAGTGATGGCGTGCGAGTCGAGCCCGGTGGCGCCGACGGTGCGGTAGGCCACCATGCCCGCTCCCAGTTGCTGTATGACCTCCTGGCCAACGCGGCCGGACGCCATCCGCGCGGGCGCCGGGTACAGCATGAGGTAGTCATGCGCGTGCCGGTGCGGCGCGCAGGCCTGCCCTGGCGCCAGGGTCATCTCCCACACGCGGACCCGGTCGTTCTCGAACAGCAGCGTGGTGCCGACGGGCTCAGCAGACATCTCAGGGCTCCTGACAGGAAGGGGAAGGGCACCAGGGTATCAGGTACCTGTCAACATGACAGGTACCTGATACCCTGGTCCTCGTGACCGGAAAACTTCCCCCTCCCGGAGTATTCCCTCCGGTCAGCGACCTGGGTTCGGCGATCTGGCGTGCTCAGCGCGCCGTGGAACGGGCAGCGGACGCCCGCCTGGCCCGGCTGGGGCTGACTACTGCGGCCGTGCGCATGTTCCGGCAGCTCTCCCATCAGCCTGGTCAGTCCGCCGCCGACCTGGCCAGGAAGCTGAGCCTGGCGCCGCAGACCGTGGCTCAGGTCGTCACGGCCGCCGCGGAGCGCGGCCTGGTCGAGCGCCGTCCGCATTCCGTCCACGGCCGGGTGCTGCAGCTGTTTCTCACTCCCGACGGTCAGGAGCAGTACCGGCACGCTGCCGACGCCATCGCCGACCTTGAGCGCGCGCTCAGCGCGGGCATGGACGAGGCAGCCAGGGAACTGTTCTGGCGCGAGTTGCGCGCTCTGGCCGACCGGGCCGAGGCGCTCAGCGGACGAGGAAGCGGATGAGGCCAGCCGGTGGCCAGCCGCGCGGGCATTACGGCTGGCCGGCCGCTGGCCCGAGTGGACACCCTGGCCGACGTGGCGTCTCAGGCGGGCGCCGGCGGACGCGAGGCCTGTTCTGGCCAGATGGCGGCCAGTGCTTGCTCTGGCCAGTCAGCGGGAAGCTGGGAGGTGGCGATGTAGCGGGCGTAGAACGACCCGATGAGCATGTTGGTGAGGATGTCGGGATCTGCGGTTGCCGGCAGTTCCCCCGCGGTGATGCCGCCGGCGAGCGCCTGGCGCAGGAGGGCCCGGCGTGGCGCGGCGAGGCGGGCGCGGAAAACCTCCATCAGTTCGGGGTGACGGTGCTCCTCGGTCAGCAGCGTGCCGAGGATCGCCATCGCGTCCCTCCTGCGCAGGTTGCGGTGGAAGTTCTCGAGGATGGCCAGGGCATGAGCCCGTGGCGGCCCAGCGGTGGCGGGCAGATCCGCGACGCGCAGCGATTGAACGACGGCCTCGGCGATATCGGCTTTACTGCCGAATCTGCGTCGCACGCTGGGCACCGTCGTACCCGCAGCCGCGGCGATTGACTCCAGGGACATCCGGGCGTAACCACGCTCGCCGAGCTGCCGTTCGGCGGCGGCCAGGATGGCCCCGTCCAGCGCCGCGTTCCTGGGGCGCCCCGCCGGCCGTTTCCCGGTGCCTGTCAACGGATAGCCTCCTTGGGAGACATTCTGTTATGGTTCCCTATCGAAATATAATAGCCACTGAGAGGCGGCGATCTTGACCACTATCCCCTTGCCCGACGGCGCAGTCGTGCGCGTTTCCCGCGGCAACTTCGACCCCAGCCGGTTCGCCGAAGTGCAGGAGATGACCATGGCGACCAGCCGCTACCTGGTCCCGGCCATCTCGAAACTGCCTGGCCTCATCAGCTACTACGCCGGCGCCTCCCCCGACGGCTCGATGGTCCATGTCAGCATCTGGGACTCCGATAAGCACGCCAGCCAGATGGGGCAACTCAAGGAGATGATCGTTAACGCACGTGCCGACGCGGAGAAGGCCGGGGTCACCTTCATCCCGATCGTCAACTACCCGGTCGACTGGACCGTCTGAGCACGGAGCCTCTCGCGTCTCTGGCCGGCTTTCGGCGGCCGCCGCCAGAAAGCGGTCCCAGCCCGGCACCTCAGGCCGCGAAACGAAGATCACGAAGGTTTCACGCTAGAGGACATTAACCCCAAACATGGTATTAAACCACTTCTGTCACAGTTGACTACAAGTGCCACTGTTCTTGCGGCAGCGAACGATGGAACACGATTGTGACGTATGAAATCATTCCGTAACCTATCCGGAATGGCGGAAGTACCCCGTCTGACGCATGCTCCACATAAGCGTTTTTTCGTGCAACTGTGGAGGATTCCGGATGACCCGACGAAAAGGGCCCTTTGCCCTGGGGGCGGCGCTCCTAGCGGCCTCAGTGGTCACAGCGTGCAGTTCCAGCTCTAGCGGCTCATCGAGCCCCGCGGCGTCCTCATCCGGATCCGCCTCAGTCTCGGCGGCGGCGACTGCTCACCCGGGCGGGACTTTCACGATCCTCGCCAACTCCGCCTTCGGCCAGGCCGACCCCGCCCAGAACTACACCCTTGAGGAATGGCAGCTCCTCATCGACTCCCACGACGGCCTTACCTCCTTCGCGAAGGTAGGCGGCGTCGCGGGCACCAAGATCGTGCCTGACCTGGCGGTCTCGCTCCCCACGCCGACCAACGACGGAAAGACCTACACCTTCCAGATCCGCAAGGGCATCAAGTTCTCCAACGGCCAGACACTCAAGCCGAGCGACTTCGTCACGACGTTCGAGCGGCAGTTCACCGTGCCCGGACCGACCTCGTTCTATGCCGGCATCGTCGGCGCGTCCGCGTGCAAGCCGACGAAGTGCGACCTGTCCAAGGGCGGCGTCGTCGCGGACGACAAGAACTACACGCTGACCATCAACCTGACCAAGCCCGACCCCGAGCTCCTCGACCAGCTCGCGCTGCCGTTCGCCTACGCCGTGCCGTCCGGCACCTCGATGAAGATGACCGGCAACAACGTACCGCCCGGCACCGGGCCGTACATGTGGAAGTCTTACAGCCCGAACACGGAGGCGGTCCTCGTCCGCAACCCGTACTTCAAGGTGTGGAACCCGGAGGCGCAGCCCGCAGGCAATCCCGACTCGATCATCGAGAAGTACGGCCTGCAAGTCTCCGCGGAGATCACCCAGGTCGAGAACGGCCAGGCCAACGAGGTATTCGACGGCGACCAGATCCCGTCGGACCGGCTGTCGGAGCTGAACGCCCCGAAGTACGCCAGCCAGGTGCACGTGAACACGCTGACCGCCGACTGGTACTTCGCGCTCAACGCGTCCCGGCCGCCGTTCAACAACGTCCTCGCGCGGCAGGCCATCAACTACGCGGCCAACCGCACCGCGTACGTGAAGATCGCCGGCGGTCCGTCGCTGGCCGTGCCGACCTGCCAGATCCTGCCGCCCAACTTCCCCGGTTACTCGGCGTACTGCCCTTACACCGCGGGTTCCTCGACCAGTTCGTGGAGCGGTCCCGACCTCGCCAAGGCCAAGGAACTCGTGGCCAAGTCCGGTACCAAGGGCATGAAGGTCGTCGTCAACGGAACCAACGACGAGGTCGGCAAGTCGCTCGTCCAGCAGATGATCTCCGACCTGGACGCGATCGGCTACAACGCGACGCCGCAGCTGCTGACCGCCTCCGTCCAGTACCCGTACATCCAGAACTCGTCGAACTCCTCGAAGTGGAACGTCGCCTGGTCAGCCTGGTACCAGGACTACCCGGCGCCGTCCGACTTCCTCAACGTGCTGACTGGCTGCGGGTCCGTCCACCCGAACAGCGACGCGTCGCCGAACATCTCCGAGTACTGCAACAAGTCCATCCAGGCGCAGATCGACCAGGCGGAGACGATGGGTCAGACGTCAGCGGCCAACGCGCTCTGGCAGAAGGCCGACCACGAGATGACCGACCAGGCGCCGTGGGTGGACCTCTACAACCCGAAGCAGATCGACTTCCTGTCGAGCAACGTCGAGGGCTACTCGTGGAACCCGCAGTGGTACATCCTCATCGACCAGCTCTGGCTTAAGTAACGGGGTTAACAGTTCTGTGACGACGCAAGCGGCGCCGGCGCGGGTCACCGCGCCGGCACGCGAGGCGGTCGCGCGCAATCCCTGGGCAGTCGCCGCGCGGCGGCTGTCCAGGGACCGTGCCGCGATGGCCTCGCTTATTCTGTTCCTGCTCATCGTGGCCGTCTCGCTACTGGCCCCCGTGTACGCGAACGACATCGCCCACGTCGACCCGTTCGTGAACAACCTGAACGGCACCACCGTCATCGGCGGCAAGGTCGTCTCGGTCATGCAGCAGGGCGGCGGCACCCTGGGGCTCGGCGAGACGCCGATCGGGCCGACCGGCGACTTTTCCCATTACTTCCTCGGCGCGGACAACCTCGGCCGGGACGTCCTGGCGCGGCTGCTCTACGGCGGGCGCACCTCGCTGCAGATCGGCTTCGGCTCGGCGCTCGTGTGCTGTGCCGTCGCGACGATCGTGGCGCTGATCGCCGGGTTCTTCGGCGGCGTGACCGACGCGATCCTGTCCCGGCTGATGGACCTGATCTGGGCGTTCCCGGTCTACCTGCTCGCGATCTGCATCTCGACGGTGCTGCTGACCTCGGCGAACGGCCTCCAGGTCGGGCCGCTGCACCTCGTGGCGGGCTCCCTGTGGCTGCCCACGCTCATCATCGGGTTCATCTACGTGCCGTACGTGTACCGGCCGGTCCGCGGTCAGGTGCTGTCGGTGGCCCGCCGGGAGTACATCGAGGCGGCGATCGCGCAGGGAGCGTCCAACTTCCGGCTGATCTTCTCCGACGTGCTGCCCAACGTCATCTCGGTCGCGATCGTGATGTTCCCGCTGATGATCGCGACCAACATCCTGACCGAGTCGGCGCTGTCATTCCTGTCCATCGGCGTGCAGCCGCCACAGGCGAGCTGGGGCACGATCATCTCCGACGGGCAGCAGCTCCTTTACACCCGGCCGTGGGTGTCGATCGCGCCCGGCATCATGATCGCGCTGACCGTCCTCTCGCTCAACGTGCTCGGCGACGGCGTGCGGGACGCGCTCGACCCGCGAGCGAAGCACACGGTGGTCCGCCCGCGCCGGGCGCGGCGGCTGCCCGCGCTGCTGCGGCGTCCCACCGGAAAGGCGGCGACAGGGAGATGACCGAGTTCGTCGTCCGGCGGCTGCTGTGGACCGTGCTCGTCCTGTTCGTGATCACGGTGCTCGTCTTCCTCATCTTTTTCGCGATTCCCGGCATCGACCCGGCGCGCGCGCTGGCGGGCCGCAACCCGACACCGCAGATCCTGGACCAGATCCGGGCCCAGTTCGGGCTGAACAAGCCGCTGCCCGTGCAGTACCTGCTGATGATGAAGAACCTTTTCATCACCAGGTCGCTGGTCTCCTACTCCGACCAGGGCCAGCTCGTGGTGCCGGAGATCGGGGCGGCCGCCCCCGCGACCCTGTCGCTGGTGCTGGGCGCGGCGGTGATCTGGGTCGTCGTCGCGATCGCGATGGGCATGGCGGCCGCGGTGTCCCGCGGCACGTTCCTCGACCCGCTGCTCATGGTGCTCGCGCTGATCGGGATCTCGATGCCGGTTTACTGGCTGTCCGAGGTGGCCAACCTCGTCTCCCAGTCCGCACTGCACAAGTCGTTCCTGTTCTCCTGGGTACCGCCGCTCGGGTACACGCCGCTGACCCAGAACCCGGGCCGGTGGTTCGAGGGGCTGATCATCCCCTGGATAACGCTGGCCGTGCTCTATATCGGGCTGTACGCGCGGGTGCTGCGGGCGGCACTGCTGGAAACAGCGTCGGAGGATTTCGTGCGGACCGCCCGGGCTAAGGGCCTCACCGAGACGCGCGTCCTCGTCCGGCACACCCTCCGGACGTCGCTGATCACCTTCGTGTCGCTGTTCGGCCTTGACTTCGGTGTTCTCGTCGGGGGCGGGGCACTGCTGACCGAGGTGGTCTTCGGCATCCACGGGGTCGGCTACCTGACCTACCAGTCGCTGGCCAACCTGGACCTGCCGACGATCATGGCCACCGTGGTCTACGGCGCGTTCTTCATCGTCCTCGCGAACGTCCTCGTGGACATCCTGTACGCGCGGCTCGACCCGAGGGTGAGGCTGTCATGACCGCAACCAGCGCCGGCTCAGCGGCGTCCCTGCTCGAGGTCACCGACCTGCGGGTCACCTTCGACACCGAGGACGGCGTGGTCCGCGCGGTGGACGGGGTGTCCTTCGAGCTCGGCGAGGGCGAGACACTCGGCATCGTGGGTGAGTCGGGGTCCGGCAAGTCCGTCACGATGATGTCGGTGATGCGGCTGATCATCGACCCGAACGCGCACTTCGCCGGGTCCGTCGTCTACCGTGGCCAGGACCTGATGGCACTGGACAAGAAGGAGATGCGCGCCGTGCGCGGGTCGGAGGTCGCGATGATCTTCCAGGACCCGATGACGTCACTGAACCCGGTCTACAAGGTGGGCTGGCAGATCGCCGAGCAGATCCGGGCGCACCGCAAGGTCTCCAAGGCCGAGGCAAACCGGCAGGCGGTCGAACTGCTCGCCGCGGTCGGAATCCCCAACCCCGAACGCCGGGCGGACGACTACCCGCACCACTTCTCGGGCGGCATGCGCCAGCGCGTCATGATCGCGCTCGCGCTGTCCTGCGACCCCCGGGTGCTGATCGCGGACGAGCCGACCACCGCGCTCGACGTCACCATCCAGGCGCAGATCCTCGCGCTGATCAAGAAGCTGCGGACGGACTTCGGCTCGTCGGTCGTGCTCATCACGCACGACATGGGCGTGGTCGCCGAGATGGCCGACCGGGTGGCGGTGATGTACGCGGGCAGGATCGTGGAGCACGGCACCGTCCGGGAGATCTTCCACCGGCCGCAGCATCCGTACACCTGGGGGTTGCTTGGCTCGATCGCCCGTCTCGACCGGCCCAAGCCCGAGCGGCTCAACGCGATCCCGGGCGCGCCGCCCTCACTGACCAGGCTGCCTACCGGCTGTGCCTTCGCGGAGCGGTGCGCCTACCGGTTCGACAAGTGCGCCGAGGTCCCGCCGCTGCACGACCGGGTCGGCAACGGGCACCTGGACGCGTGCCACCTGTCGGCCGAGGAGAAGCAGCAGCATCGCTCGCAGCTGCTGCTGTTCTCCGCGGGGCTGCCGGAGACCTTGATCGCGGGAGAGGACGCATCATGACGGGCGCAGACGCCGGCGTGCTGCTGCGCGCGGACAAGGTGCGCAAGTACTTCCCCGTTCCTGGCGGCCTGCTGCACGGGCGCGCTGTGCACGTGCGTGCCGTGGACGACGTCAGCCTGGACGTGCGCGTCGGGGAGACACTCGGCCTCGTGGGAGAGTCGGGCTGCGGGAAGTCGACGCTCGGCCGCTGCCTGCTGCGCCTGCACGAGCTGACCAGCGGCACGGTCACCTTCGCCGGGCAGGACATCTCCGGGTTCACCCGCAGGGCCATGCGCCCGTTGCGGCGCGAGATGCAGATGGTGTTCCAGGACCCGTACGCGTCTCTCAACCCGCGCAAACGGGTCGGCAACATCATCGCCGAGCCGCTGCGCATCCACCGCCAAGGCGACCGGACGGCGGTCCGGCGGCGGGTGGGCGAGCTGATGGACCTGGTAGGGCTGTCGCCCGAGCACGCCAACCGCTACCCGCACGAGTTCTCCGGCGGCCAGCGGCAGCGGGTCGGCGTGGCGCGTGCGCTCGCGCTGCATCCCCGGCTGATCATCGCGGACGAGCCGGTGTCCGCGCTTGACGTGTCCATCAGGGCGCAGGTGATCAACCTGCTCGATGACCTTCAGGACACCCTGGGGCTCACTTACATCTTCATCGCGCACGACCTCGGCGTGGTCCGGCACGTGTCGGACCGGATCGCGGTCATGTACCTGGGGAAGATCGTGGAGCTGTCGCCGGCCGAGGAACTGTATGAGCGGCCGGTGCACCCGTACACGGAGGCGCTGCTGTCGGCGGTGCCCGTGCCCGATCCGGACGCCGCGGCCACGCGAAAGCACATCGTCCTCGAGGGCGATGTGCCCAGCCCGGTCGCGCCGCCGCCCGGCTGCCGGTTCGCGCCGCGCTGCCGGTACGCCACCGATGTCTGCCGTACAGAGGAACCGCCCCTGGTGCAGCACGGCGGCCCGGCCCATCTCGCAGCCTGCCATCACCCGCTGAACGTCGGCTAACCCGGCGCCGTGCAGCAACGGGGCCGGCCGTCCCAGGCCACGGGAGGCCGGCCCCGCGTGCCGGGGGATATCCCGAACGACTGGTTGCTCCGCTGGGATCGGTCCGGCTACGCGTTCTCGGTGACGAAGACGCGCGAGCCTAGCGATCGGACACTGCGCGGCACGTAGCAGCTCAGTTCCCGCGGCGCTGGGCGTGGGCGCGCAGTTCCTGGCCCAGCCGGTCCGGGCTCCAGTTGTCGGTCACGGCCCGCCACACGACGTCGGCCT
>Ga0207707_10003886_pt1 | contig 13251 bp, 12 predicted proteins | sample KBSC83BmetaG_FD_184336 | JGI IMG/M metagenome (GOLD analysis project Ga0207707, IMG submission 184336) | Corn rhizosphere microbial communities from Kellogg Biological Station, Michigan, USA - KBS C8-3B metaG (SPAdes) (version 2) | ecosystem: Host-associated > Plants > Roots > Rhizosphere ...
GATAATTACTATTTGTATAGTTGTGGATCTGGATGTCGCCGGTTCGAGCCCGGTCACTCGCCCCATTTTCCATGCTCTCGCGCGAGGCGCGGTCATTAACCCTAACCGGGGCGCCGCACTTCACCCCAAGGCGTCGGTCAAGGGGAGCGGCTGCTCCGCGGCGATCATTTGCGCCAGCAGGCGGCGTGCCGCGAGCGGCGCGGCATCGACCTTGATCGAGATCGCGGGCGCGTTCGGCCGCAGCTCCATCATCCGCTGCTGCGCCTCGAGGACGGCCACGTCCTCGCGAAAGACATTGACGAAATCGACGTTGAAAACCTTATCGAGCGCCGGATCGCCCAGGCCGAATTTGCGCGGGAAGGCGAAGAAGTAATGCGTCGTGCGCTCGGTCTCGGGCGTCGGCGCGCTCAGCGCCATCAGCTCGATGCCGTTTGCGCGCTGGCCGTGCGGCGCGCCGGTCCCCGCATCGGCGCAGCCCGCGAAATTCACCGAGAAGCAGGGCGGAACATGCTCGACGATCTGCCAGCGGTCGACATTGCCCTTGAACTTGCCCGCCGCCTGATAGATCGGCGGCGCCGGGCGATCGAGAATCCAGCGCGTCAGGCGCACGAGGTTGCCGTCGCGCTCGGTCGTCGCCGGAAAGTCGTTGATCGATTTGTTGCCGATCGAGCTGGCATGGACGTAAACGAGGTGGGTGACATCGAGCACGTTGTCGTTGACGAGCTGATAGTTGCATTTGACCGGGATCATATCGGGCTTGGCGCAGGCCCAATCGGGATGATCGGCCCACCACCAATTGGGAATGAGCCCCGGATCGGCGCGGGCGGGATCGCCCATCCAAATCCACACCCAGTTGAACCGCTCGATCAGCGGATAGGCGCGGATGCGGGCATCGGCCGGCACCCGGTCCTGTCCCGGAATCTCGACGCAGGCGCCGCTCGGCGCAAAGCGCAGCCCGTGATAATGGCAGCGCAGCGTGTCGCCTTCGACCTCGCCCATCGACAGAGGCAGGTGACGATGGCAGCAGCGATCCTCGAGCGCGACGGGCGCACCGCCGGCGCCGCGATAGAGGACGATCGGCTCACCGAGGATCATGCGCGCCAGGGGACGGCGCGTGACCTCCCGGTCCCAGGCGGCGACGTACCAGCAGTTCCGAAGATACATTGGCGTTCCCCCGCCCGGCACGCGAGCTGCTCGAAAGTGCCTTGCCTAAATTTTGAGCATAGTGCTCAGTTTATAGACGATCCTCGCGATTTTCGGTATTTAACCGCGGAGCACGACTCTCGCAGAAGCGCGATTTCCAGGCTGGCATGCCTCGTGCTTGGTCGCCAATGGCGACCGGTGACCCATCGCCGGCTGTGGCGCAAATGCATAAGGCGGACATCCCATGAAGAAAGTCGAAGCGATCATCAAGCCGTTCAAACTCGACGAAGTCAAAGAAGCGCTCCACGAGGTCGGCATCCAAGGGATCACGGTGACCGAAGCCAAAGGCTTCGGGCGGCAGAAGGGCCACACCGAGCTTTACCGCGGCGCCGAATACGTGGTGGATTTTCTTCCCAAGGTGAAGATCGAGGTCGTGATGGACGACGCACTTTTGGAGCGCGCCATCGAGGCCATTCAACACGCGGCACGTACCGGCCGCATCGGCGACGGGAAAATCTTCGTCACGACCGTCGACGAAGCCATCCGCATCCGCACCGGCGAAAAAGGCGTCGACGCCGTCTAGCCGTCGCAACGCGAGTGGGGGGCATGTAACAACGAGACGAAGGTCCAGCAACGAAGGAAAGTTCCATGGCGGATGCCACAATCCAAAAAGTTCTCGATTTGATCAAGGAGCACGACGTCAAATACGTCGATTTCCGCTTCACCGATCCGCGCGGCAAGTGGCAGCACTTGTCGCATCACGTGCGAACGATCTCCGCCGACTTCCTCGCCGGCGGCGTGATGTTCGACGGCTCCTCGATCGCCGGATGGAAGGTGATCAACGAAAGCGACATGCTGCTGATGCCGGATTGCGCCACGGCCGTGCTCGATCCCTTCGCGGCGCAGACCCAGCTCATCATCTTCTGCGACACGCACGAGCCCGGCACCGGCCAGCCCTATGGCCGCGATCCGCGCTCGATCGCGAAAAAGGCGGAGAAATATCTCGCCGCCTCGGGGATCGGCGACGTCGCCTATTTCGGGCCGGAAGCCGAGTTCTTCGTGTTCGACGACGTGCGCTACAAGAACGCGATGAACACCTCGATGTACGAGATCGACAGCGAGGAAGGCCCTTACGCCTCGGACCGGAAATATCCCGACGGCAACACCGGACATCGTCCGCCGATCAAGGGCGGTTATTTTCCCGTCCCACCGGTGGACGGCGCCTCCGATCTGCGCGCCGAGATGCTCTCGACCATGTTCGAGATGGGCTTGGCCGTCGAGAAGCACCACCACGAGGTGGCGCCCTCGCAGCACGAGCTCGGCAGCGAGTTCCAGACGCTCACCAAGGGCGCCGACCACATGCAGATCTATAAGTACTGCGTGCACAACGTCGCGCATCAATACGGCAAGACGGCGACCTTCATGCCGAAACCGATCAAGGGCGACAACGGCTCGGGCATGCATGTGCATCAATCGATATGGAAGGGCGACAAGCCGCTTTTCGCCGGCAACGGTTATGCCGATCTCTCCGATTTCGCGCTCTACTACATCGGCGGGATCATCAAGCACGCCAAGGCGATCAACGCGCTCACCAACCCGACGACGAACAGCTACAAGCGGCTGATCCCGGGCTTCGAGGCGCCCGTGCTGCTCGCCTATTCGGCGCGCAACCGCTCGGCCTCGTGCCGCATTCCGATCGTCTCGAGCCCCAAGGGCAAGCGCGTCGAGGTTCGCTTCCCGGACCCCGCCGCCAATCCCTATCTCGGCTTCGCGGCGATGCTGATGGCCGGCATCGACGGCGTGCAGAACCGCATCCATCCGGGCGACCCGATGGACAAGAATCTCTATGACCTGCCGCCCGAGGAGCTGAAGGACGTGCCGACGGTGTGCGGCTCGCTGCGCGAAGCGATCGCCAATCTCCAGGCCGACCACGCCTTCCTGACCAAAGGCGACGTCTTCACCAAGGATTTCCTCGACGCATATTGCGAGCTCAAATGGGAGGAAATCTACAAATTCGAGCACACGCCGCACCCGATCGAGTTCGAGATGTATTACTCGGTCTGACCGGCGCGTCTCATTCGGGTTGCTTCAAAGACGGCGGCGCCCCTTCCGAGCGATCGGAAGGGGCGTTCGCTTTGAGTGGCGGCGAGAGAGCGGGCCGACGCGGCCTAACCATCCGCCGATGCCGCCGCCAACGGATCCTTGCGCAAACGCAATGCCGCCCACAGCGATATCAGCAGCAGCGATGTCGCGCCGACGCCGCCGGCAGCGGAAGCGACAGATGCGCCCGAGCGGCTTTGCGCCGCGCGATCGCCGGCATTGGCATCGGCGATCACCGGCGCGCTGTGCTGGACCGGCTTCACCACCTCGATGCGAACGGGCGCCACGCCTTCCTTGAGCATGCCGAGACGCTGTGCCGCGGCCTTCGACAGGTCGATGACGCGGCCGCGCACATAGGGCCCACGATCGTTGATGAGAACCGTAACCGATTTCGCATTCTCGAGATTGGTGACGCGAACGCGCGTGTTGAGCGGCAGGCTGCGATGCGCCGCCGTCAGGCGATGTTGATCAAAGCGCGTGCCGCTGGCGGTCTTGCGGCCTTGCCAGTGCCGGCCATACCACGAGGCCGTGCCGGCGAGCGCATCGGCCGGAGCGGCGAAGGCGGGCGAGACGAGAGGCAAGCCGGCGAACTCGCTGCCGCCGCCATAGAGAGCGAGCGCGAACACGGCTGCGGCACAGGCCGATAAAAACTTTCGAGCTGGCAAGACGGTCTCCGAAGCGGCATTTGCGACGCCGCCTTTTTATCTGGCCGTCGAATGGGGCTTCCCGGGGGACGAAAGGCGGCGATTGCGCGGCGAATTGCGGCAGCACCGCCACGATAGATTGCGTATAAAATCGCGGCGCGGCCGTTCAGCTCTTCAGATGCTCCGCGAAAAACGTCTTGCTGCGGTCCCAGGCGAGCGCCGCGGCCGGAGCGTCGTAACGCGCCGTGGTGTTGTCGAAGAAGGCGTGGTTGGCGCCGTCATAGGTATAGCTCATGAATTCGATGCGGGCCGCTTTGAGCGCCGCCTCGTAACCCGGCCGCGTCGCGCCGACGCGCTGATCGAGTCCGGCATAATGCAGCAGCATAGCCGCTTTGATGTTCGGCACCTGATCGAGGGGCGGCGCGACGCCATAGAAGGCGACGCCCGCCTTGAACTCGGGCGCGACTTCGACGAGACGGTTCACCATGCCGCCGCCCCAGCAGAAGCCGATCACGCCGAGCCGCCCATTGACGTCGGAGCGCGCATTCAGGAACGCGACGGCCTGCACCAGCTCGGCTATCGCCTCCTCGCGCTTCAGCTTGCTGAACGCAGTCATCGCCGCATCTTCATCGGCCGGCGTGCCGCCGAGCACCGACAGGCAATCGACGCCGACCGCGACATAGTTCTCGAGCGCGATGCGGCGCGTCACGTCTTCGATATGCGGATTGAGGCCGCGGTTCTGATGAATGACGATGATGCCAGGCAGCTTCGCGTCGCCCTTGGGCCGCGCGAGGTAGGCTTTCACCGCGCCGGCCGAGCCCGGCATGACGACGCGTATCGTCGCGAGCCGCGCGTCATTGGCCGCAACGGTTTCGGCCAAGGCATAGTTCGAGCGCAACGCGGCCATCAGCGTCGCCGCGACTGCGCTCGATCCGACAAGCTGCGCCAACCGCTCGAGAAAGAGGCGCCGGTCGAGATGGCGATGGGTGAAGTCGTCGTAGAGGTCGATGATCCTTTGATCCATCAGCGCCCGCTCCTTGCCGGCGCTCAGCATGGCAGGAGTTGTCGCGCGGACGGCGTCACGGCTGCGTGAGGCGGATCAGGTTTTTCCCGGCAGCGGCCGCGGCTTGCGGTCCGGACCGATCGCGACATAGGTGAAGGTGCCCTCCGTCACCTTGACGCACTCGCCGGTCATGCCGCGGCGAACCCAGCTTTCGACCTTCACCGTGATCGAGGTTCGGCCGGTCTTGACGATCTCGGCATAGCAGCTGACCTCGTCGCCGACGAAGACGGGCAGGTGAAAGGTCATGCCGGTCAGAGCGACGGTCGCGCATCGCCCCTGGGCATAGCGGTGAGCGACGCTGCCGCCGGCCAGGTCCATCTGGGCGAGCACCCAGCCGCCGAAGATATCGCCGGCGGGATTGGCGTCGGCGGGCATGGCGATCGATCGTAGGGCGGGCTCGCGCCGTGCTTCGGCTTGGCTGGTTTCGTCCATCGATGCCTCCGTTTGCTCGCTATATATGGTGGGCTCCGCGGAACGGAAACGCTCTATCTTGCTTGTCCCCGCTGCCTCGGTTTCTTATAGTCCGGCCATGGCCGATCTCTTCGACGACAACGCCGCCCGCAAAAACGCTTCCGCCTATTCCGCCAAGGATATCGAGGTCCTCGAAGGGCTCGAACCGGTGCGCCGCCGCCCCGGCATGTATATCGGCGGAACCGACGAGCGTGCGCTTCATCATCTCGTTGCCGAGGTGCTCGACAATGCGATGGACGAGGCCGTGGCCGGCCATGCGAGCCGCATCGAGCTCGAGCTGCATGCCGATGGCAATGTCGTCGTCCGCGACAATGGCCGCGGCATTCCGGTCGATCCGCATCCCAAATTTCCCAAGACCTCGGCGCTCGAAGTCATCCTCACCATGCTGCATTCGGGCGGCAAGTTCGGCGGCGACGCTTACAAGACATCGGGCGGGCTGCATGGCGTCGGCGTCTCGGTGGTGAACGCGCTGAGCGACAAGCTCACGGTCGAAGTCGCACGCGACCGCAAGCTCTATACGCAAGAATACAGCCGCGGAAAACCCAAGACCAAGCTCAAGGAAGCCGGCGCGACGCAGAACAAGCGCGGCACCGCGATCCGCTTCCATCCCGATTCCGAAATCTTCGGCGCGCTTCATTTCAAACCCGCGCCGATCTATCGCATGGCGCGCGGCAAAGCCTATCTTTTCCGCGGCGTCGAGATCCGCTGGTGGTGCGATCCCGCTTTGCCGCGGCCCGATGATGTGCCGCAGGAAGAGCGTCTCCATTTTCCCGGCGGCTTGGCCGACTACCTGCAAGCGACGCTCGATGGCCGCGAGACGCTCACGCCGCGCGCATTCGACGGCGAGGCCGATCTCAATGGCAGCGGGCGGGTCGAATGGGCGATTGCCTGGCCGGTCGATCACGAAGGCTCGACCGCGTCGTTCTGCAACACGGTGCCGACGCCTGAAGGCGGAACCCATGAGGCGGGGCTGCGCGCCGCCTTGACGCGCAGCCTCAAAGCTTATGGCGAGCTCACCGGCAACCGGCGCGCCCAGCAAATCGCCGCCGAAGACGTGATGGAAGGCGCGGCGGTGATCCTCTCGCTCTTCATCCGCGATCCGCAATTCCAGGGTCAGACCAAGGAGCGCCTCTCCTCGCCCGAGGCGGCACGGCTCGTCGAAGGCGCGCTCAAGGACCGGTTCGATCATTGGCTGAGCGATGACCCGGCGAGCGCGCGCCTCCTGCTCGATGCCGTGATCGAGCGCGCCGAGGACCGCGCGCGGCGCCGCCAGGAGCGCGAGCTCGAGCGCAAGACGGCGACGCGCAAGCTGCGTCTGCCCGGCAAGCTCGCCGATTGCAGCCGCTCCAGCGCCGACGGCACGGAGATTTTCCTCGTCGAGGGCGACAGCGCCGGCGGCTCGGCCAAGCAGGCGCGCGAGCGCGAGACCCAGGCGATCCTGCCCTTGCGCGGCAAGATCTTGAACGTCGCCTCGGCCTCGAGCGACCGGCTGCGCGCCAACCAGGAGCTCTCCGATCTCGTCCTGGCGCTCGGCGCCGGCTCGGGCGAGCGCTATCAGCCCGAGAAGCTGCGCTATGAGCGCATCATCATCATGACCGATGCGGATGTCGACGGCGCGCATATCGCCTCGCTGCTGATGACATTCTTCTTCCGCGAGATGCCCGACCTCGTCGCCACGGGCCATTTGTTTCTCGCCGTGCCGCCGCTTTATCGGCTGAGCCAGGGCGAAGCGACGCGCTACGCGCGCGACGACGCGCACAAGGACGAGCTGCTGAAATCCGCCTTTCCCCCGAACAAGGGGAAGATCGAGATCAGCCGCTTCAAGGGCCTTGGCGAGATGCCGGCGCGCTATCTGCGCGACACGACCATGGACCCGAAGAAACGCACGCTGCTGCGCGTCAAGCTGCCGCCGCCCAAGGAGCGCAGCTACAAGGAGACGGTCGGGCTGGTCGAAAGCCTGATGGGCCGCAAGCCCGAATTGCGCTTCGAGTTCATCCAGAAGAACGCGAAATTCGCGCGCGATCTCGACGTGTAACGGGATGCGCGCATCCACCGCGCGTGCTAAGCATGGCAATTGGGGGAAGCATCATGCGCTATTGCGTTATCGGAATCGCGGCCTTGTTGAGCGTGGCGCTTGCCGTGCCGGCGACGGCCGATCCTTTGACCATCCGCACCGGCTGGGTGGTCGCGACCTCCGGTTATTCGCCGCTCGTGCTCGAGAAGAAGGAACTCCTCAAGCATCTCGGCAAATCCTACATCCTCGAGCCGCAGCATTTTCGCGGCACCGCGCCGCAGCTCACCGCCTTCGCTGGCGGCCAGCTCGATATCGCGACCATCGCTTACTCGACCCTTGCCCTCGCCGTGCTCAACGCGAAGCTCGCCGATATCCGCATCGTCGCCGACGGCTTTCAGGACGGCGTCGAGGACCATCTCAGCACGCCCTACATGGTGCGCAACGACAGCGGCATCAAAACCGTCGATGATTTGAAGGGCAAGGTCATCGCCAGCAACGGTTTCGGCGGCGCCTATGACGTGGCGATGCGCTCGATGCTGCGTCAGCATCACCTCGAGGACAAGCGCGACTATTCGGTGATCGAATCGGATTTCGCGCATATGAGCGCGATGCTGCTCGAGCGCAAAGCCGATCTCGTCATCGGCTCGATGCCCTATGCGATCGCGCCCGACATGCGGGAAAACGCCCATGTCCTCTTCCGGGAGCGCGATGCCGTCGGCCGCACGCAGATGATCATGATGGTCGCGCGGGCGGAGTTCCTTGCCAAGAATCGCGCGGCGCTCGAGGATTTCTTCGAGGACATGCTGGCGAGCCTGCGCTGGTTCCACAATCCCGCCAACCGCACCGAGGCCATCGCGACGGTCGCGCGGGTAACGAAGCAGCCGGTCGAGCGGCTCAGCGCCTATCTCTATTCGTCGAACGACTTCTACTACGACCTCGACGGCAAGCCGGACCTCGCCGCGCTCCAGCACAATATCGACACGCTGCGCGAGCTCGGCATGATCAAGTCCGACATCAATGTAAAGCGATATGTCGATCTGAGCTTTGTCGAAGAAGCGGCACGGCGCCTCAAATGACCGGCACCGGCCCCCAACCGCGCGGAGGCATGATGCACACTCGAAAACTCCTGGTTGCTCTCGCGGCCGCCCTGCCGCTCGCCATCGGCAGCGCCCAAGCCGAGCCGCTCAAAATCCGCGCCGGATGGAGCAACACCCCGACGGCCATGGCGCCGCTCATCTTCAGCAAGAAAGAGCTCTTGAAGCATTACGGCCAGAGCTACACCATGGAGCCGATCCACTTCAAAGGCTCGGCACCCGAAATCACGGCGCTCGCCTCCGGCGATCTCGACATCGCGACCCTCGCCGCCTCGTCTTTCGCCTCGATGATCGAGAACGCGAAGATCACCGATGTGCGCGTCATCGGCGACGAAAACCAGGACGGGGTCGATGGCTGGTACTCGAGCCAGTTCTTCGTCTTGAAGGACAGCCCGATCAAGACCGTCGAGGATTTGAAGGGCAAGGTGCTCGCCTCGAACGCGATCGGCGGCGGCCTCGACGTGGCGATCCGGGCGATGCTGCGCAAGCACCACATCAACGACCGGCGCGACGTGACGATCATCGAGGGCCCGTTCTCCGGCATGGTGCCGATGCTCGAAGAGAAGAAGGCGGATCTCGTCAGCGCCGTGCCGCCCTTCAGCTTCGTCGGCGAGGCGAAAGGCACTGTGCGCACCCTCTTCACAGCGAAGGACGCCGTCGGGACGACCGAGTTCATCTTCGATGCGGCGCGCAAGGGCTTCATCGACAAGAACCGCGCGGCCTTGGTCGATTTCACCGAGGATTGGATCCGCGCGCTGCGCTGGTTCTTGGAGCCGAAGAATCACGACGAGGTGGTGAAGATCATTTCCGATTTCACCAAAATCCCGCCGCAAGGCCTCTCGGGCTGGGTCTTTACCCACAAGGACCTCTACCGCGATCCCGATCACCGTCCCAATCTCGCGGCCTTGCAGAGCAACCTCAACATCCAGCAGGAGCTGGGATTTCAGAAAACCCATATCGACGTCGCGCAGTATGCCGATACGAGCCTCGTCGACGAGGCGGTGAAGCGAATCCACTAACGAGAGAGTGGTGCGGACTCAGTCCGTCAGCCATTGGCGCAGGAAGACGCTCACCTCCCAAGGCCGCTCCATGGTCGAGAGATGCCCGCATTCCTCGACGATGGCGAGGCGGGAGCCCGGGATCAGTCCGGCGATCTCCTCGCTGAGCGCGAGCGGGGTGAGCTGATCCTCCCGCCCGCACAGGACGAGGGTGGAGCAGCCGATCGCGGGAAGGCTCGGCCGGCTGTCGGCCCGGCTCATGATCGCCTGCTGCTGGCGCAGGAACGCCTCCTTGCCGACCCGCCCGGCCATCGCCTGGACGGCATCCGTCAGGGGCTTGTCCTCGAGCCGCTTGGGATGGAGGAAGACCGGGAGCAGCCGCGGCGTCACACCGTGAAACTCCCCTTTCTCGGCGAGGGCGATGAGGTCCCGCCGGCGCTGGGTCTGCTCCGGCGTATCGGGGCGGGCGGTGGTATCGAGCAGCGCCAGGCGCGAGACCCGCTCCGGGGCCTGGCGCACGATTTCCTGCGCCACATAGCCGCCCATCGACAGCCCGGCCAGGGCGAAGCGCGGCGGCGCCTCGCCCAGCACCCGCCGCGCCATATCCGTCATCGACGCGTCACGCGTGAGGTCGGCGATCCAGGGCTCGGCAATATCGGCGAGCTCCTCGACCTGGCCGCGCCAAAGGGCCGCATCGCAGAGGAGGCCGGGAAGGAAAACCAGGGGCATCTTGTTAACCATGGCTTAATCATACTCCGCGACCCTGCGGGAACTACCGCCGTCATGGCGGCCATGCGCCGCCCGAGCCGAAATCATTTGACTTTGGCTTGGCCGCACCCAATTAAAGTCAAGTCAATTTCCAACAACGAACGAGAAAAGTACGACAACGGATGAGTTTTGAAGATTTGGGCCTCTCCTCGGAGGTTTTGCAGGCGGTCGGCGATGCCGGATATACGGCCCCCACCCCCATCCAGGAACAGGCCATACCCTACGTGCTGATGGCGCGCGACGTCCTCGGATGCGCCCAGACCGGCACCGGCAAAACCGCCTCCTTCACCCTTCCCATGATCGACATTCTCGCCGCCGGGCGGGCCCGCGCGCGAATGCCGCGCTCGCTCATTTTGGAGCCGACGCGCGAGCTTGCGGCGCAGGTCGCCGAAGCCTTCGAGGTCTATGGGAAGTACCACAAGCTCGAGAAGGCGCTGCTCATCGGCGGCGAGAGCTTTACCGACCAGGAACGCAAGCTCGACCGCGGCGTCGATGTCCTTATCGCGACGCCGGGCCGGCTGATCGATCTCTACGAGCGCGGCAAGATCCTGCTCTCGGACGTCAAGATCCTCGTCATCGACGAAGCGGACCGCATGCTCGATATGGGCTTCATCCCGGATGTCGAGCGCATCGTCGGGCTCTTGTCGAAGATTCGGCAAACCCTGTTCTTCTCGGCGACCATGCCGCCCGAGATCAGGCGCCTCGCTGATAGTTTCCTGATGAACCCCAAGGAAATCTCGGTGGCGCCGCCCGCCTCGCCGGCTGCGACCGTGACCCAAGGCCTGGCCGTGGTCGCGCCGACCGGCAAGCGCGACGCGCTGCGCCGGCTCATCCGCAGCGAGGACGTCAAGAACGCGATCATCTTCTGCAACCGCAAGCGCGACGTCGACATCCTCCACCGTTCCTTGAAGAAATACGGCTTCGATGCCGCCGCGCTGCATGGCGACATGCCGCAATCGAAGCGCAGCGAGACGCTCGAGCGCTTCCGCAACGGCGAGGTGAAGCTGCTGGTGGCGAGCGACGTCGCGGCGCGCGGCCTCGACATTCAGGGCATGTCGCATGTGTTCAATTTCGACGTGCCGATCCACGCCGAAGACTATGTCCATCGCATCGGCCGTACCGGCCGCGCCGGCCGCGAGGGCCGAGCCTTCACTTTAGCGACACCCGAGGACGGGCGCTTCGTCGACGCGATCCAGCACCTCATCGGCAAGCCCATCCCGCCCATCACAATCCCCGGCGTCGAGCGGCAAGAGGCAACCGAGGAGGAGGCGCACCGGCCGGCTCATGACAGCGAGGGCCGCGGCCGCAAATCGCGCCATCGCCGCCCCGCGCGCGACGATGCCGCGCCCGAGCGTGCGGCGCAGGAACGCCCGGCGGAGCCTCGGCCCGCAGCCAAGCCGCGCGAGCGTCAACGCCAGCCGCGGGAGCCTGCTTTCGCGCCGGTGACGATGAATCCCGCGGCGGAGCTCGCCGGCAATGTCACGAAGCTGCCGCGCCGGGACGCACCCCCGCGCGACGAGCGCGACGATGATCGGCGTGTCGTCGGCTTCGGCGACCACATGCCGGCTTTCCTCGGCCGCTCGCGCGCCCGCCCGCTCTGATCGCCAGGGACTGGCGCAGGCCCGGCGCCGCATTATGATGGCGCTGAGGGCAGCGAGGGCGGCGTCATGAAGACGATTTTCGTGATGATGAAATGCGATCTTGGCAAGGCCTATAAGGTTGCCGAAGCGGCGGTTGAGACCGTCGAGTACGTGTCGGAAGTCTATTCCGTCTCCGGCCAATACGATCTGCTCGTCAAATGCTATCTCCCTGACGACATGGACACCGGCCATTTCGTCGTCGAGCATTTGCAAAAGCTCGCCGGGGTGCGCGACACCTTCACCATCACCGCCTATAAGGCGTTCTCGCAGGACAAGGCTTGAACACCAGCACCTTGTCGAAGCCGCATGTCGTGATCGTCGGCGCCGGCCATGCCGGCGGCCGCGCCGCCGAGGCTTTGCGCGGCGCGGGCTTTGCGGGCCGGGTGACGCTGATCGGCAGCGAGGCTTATCCGCCTTATGAGCGCCCGCCGCTGTCGAAAGAATTGCTGGCCGGCGCGATCCCGCACGAGAAGACATTTCTGCGGCCCGCCGCCTATTACGCCGAAGCCGAAATCGATTTGAAGCTCGGCACCACCGTCACGGCGATCGATCGCGCCGCGCAAAGGCTCGAGCTCGAGGCGGGTGGCTCGATGCCTTACGACACGCTCCTGCTCACCACCGGCGCCCGGGCGAGGCTCGTTCCGCTGCCCGGGGGCAAGGGCCCGCGCATCTTCTATCTGCGCGACATCGATGATTCGCTGGCTTTGCGCGAGCGCCTTCAAGACGGCGTCCGGCTCGCGGTGATCGGCGCCGGCTTCATCGGTCTCGAAGTGGCGGCGACGGCCCGCAAGCGCGGCGCCGAGGTCGTGGTGCTGGAGTTGGCGCCGCAGCCTCTCGGACGCGTCGCCGCTCCGGAAATCGGTGCATTTCTCGGAACGCTCCATCGTCAGAAAGGCGTCGAGATCCGCACCGGCGTCAAGGTGACCGCGATCGAAGATTTAGGCGACCGGCTGCGCCTTGCGATCGAGGGCGGCGAGCCGGTCTTCGTCGATTGCGCGGCGATCGGCATCGGCGCGCAACCCAATACCGAGCTTGCCGCGGCGGCCGGCGTCGAGACGCGGGACGGCATCGTGGTCGACGCTTTCGGGCGCAGCAGCGATCCGGCGATCTATGCTGCGGGCGACGTGACGCGGCATCTCAATCCGCTGCTCGGCCGGCATATCCGGCTCGAAGCCTGGCAGAATGCCCAGAATCAGGCGATCGCCGTCGCCAAAGTAATCGGCGGCGGCAGCGACGCCTTCGCCGAGGTGCCGTGGTTCTGGACCGACCAATACGACATGAACCTGCAAATGGCGGGGGCACCGGATCGCTGGGAC
>Ga0207707_10003887_pt1 | contig 13249 bp, 7 predicted proteins | sample KBSC83BmetaG_FD_184336 | JGI IMG/M metagenome (GOLD analysis project Ga0207707, IMG submission 184336) | Corn rhizosphere microbial communities from Kellogg Biological Station, Michigan, USA - KBS C8-3B metaG (SPAdes) (version 2) | ecosystem: Host-associated > Plants > Roots > Rhizosphere ...
CGGTTAAGATCGACACGTCGATCGTAAGATTGAATGTCGGCGTCGTCGACCAGCGCGGCCGACCTGTCACCAATCTCGATAAGTCCAGTTTTCGGCTCTATGAGGACGGTGTTCGGCAGGACATCATTAGTTTTGAACCTTCAACGGCCCCTTTCAGTGTAGTTCTGATCCTCGATATGAGCGGCTCGACGCTTCCGATGCGTCAGGTCATGAAAATGTCCGCGTTCCGATTCTTGGACGCCCTCGCGCCTGACGATAGGGTCGCGGTCGTCGAGTTTTATGACAAGATAAATCTGCGGAATGACTTCACCACCGATCGATCGTCCATAGCCCGGTCGATCGATGTCTCGAACGGGCGCGGCAAAACGCAATTTTACAAGGCGCTCGATTTCTCTCTCGACAAGCTTGCCCGCGAAGGCAGCCGTCGCAAGGCGATAATCGTTCTTTCCGACGGCGTCGACACAGCGGCGCAAGACGCCGATCGGGACACCTTGGCAAAAGTGGCCGACGCCCAGGTACCGACCGCGATCGTGCCGGAAAAGAACGACATGCTCACCAGGGTTCTGCGAAGGGCCGACCTGCTCGGCGTCACCATTTATCCGCTGGCGCTGCCGACGGGCGACCCGGCAAGGCTCGTCGACCCGACTCCGCGTCAGGTCGCTATGTACCAGGCCTCGAGAGCGCGCCTCCAACTTGTCGCCGACCGCACCGGCGGGACGCTCCACGCGATAAACCATCTCGAGGACATGGGCAATCTCTACGCGACCGTCGCCGCCGATATCCGCACGCTCTACACCATCGAGTATCAGCCGCAGAACGATAAGCACGATGGCAAATGGCGCACCATCTCGATCAAAACCGAAAATCCGAATTTTATCTCACTCACGCGACCCGGCTACTTCGCCAGGTAGCTGAACTGGTCTAACACATTTGAAGTGGGACACTCCGGACATGCTTTTCTTTGCGTCCTTTGCGATCTCTGCGTGAGACCGGTCCTGTTCACGCAAAGACTGCCAAGATCGCAAAGAACCCGTAAAGCATTCGCTAATATCCATCGAATTGACGAAAACGCGTCCGATGTCTAAAACTTGACATCCGCGACCGCTACCCGATAGTCTAATCATTCGTTTTTGCACCCGTAGCTCAGCTGGATAGAGTGCTTGACTACGAATCAAGAGGTCGCATGTTCGAATCATGCCGGGTGTACCAGTCTTAGCGATGAGAGGCCGACAATTCGCCGGCCTTTTTTCGTTTCTAAAGCTCACTCAGACGTAAATCCTGACAGCTTCATAACGTAATCGGGGACACGCGGTTCATCCGGGACGAGATACTCGCGTCCTTTCGCGAGCGCCCAGCGATGCAGCCATGAGATACCCGCCGGGCGTGTGTACTCGTCGGGCAGGCGGTAAGCATCGTCCTTGAGCGCGGTATCGAGATCGATAAAGCCATATCCGCTACGATTGAACACTTTCGCGAGACGGCCCAAATATTCGGAATTCATTAAACTCGCGTGGATCAACAGGATCTGCGGGATTTGGCGTCGGAACAAACGGTCCGATTGCTTCTCCCAGTACGCGATCTTTTTGTCCATATAAACGAGATAATCATCGCCGATCTGTCTCGCGAGCTTTTTGTCACCCTTGTCGAACGAGCGTTCGTATGCTCGTGCAAAGATATAGTCCGAATCGTCGATGCTGACCGGCGCAATCTTGTAACCATGTTCGTTGAGAAATCGGGCCAGCTCAGCCTTTATCTCGAGCGTGCTTCCCGATCTCAGAAACGGGTGCCGAAAATATCTGATCGGCCGGCCGCGATCCTGCAAAAGCTGTTTGGTGATCGTCTCGCCCTTCAGTATCTCGGCTTCGTATGCGGGCAATCCGACGTCGTCTAGATTGACGTGCGAGAAGGTATGATTTCCAAGCTCTAGCCCCGCGTCAAGCCACATCCTGAGCAGATCGACCTGCGACTCGTCACGCTTTCCGTCGACATACAACTTGTTTTCATTGACAAAGCCAATGACCGGAATTTTTGCGGCTGTAATATTGCGCAAGAGTCCTTTGGTGATCTCGACGCGGTTCTTCGTCCCTTGACGCTCGGTCACGACCGGCAGATCGTCGATCGTGATCGCGACAAATTTTGCCGGCGACTGCGCGCCAGCCTCGCCGGCAAATGCCAGAAGCAGCAGTACGAAACACAAAATAAACCTGATCATAAAGTCGGAAATAAAATTCTAACTGGATCCTACGGTGCGCGAGCTTATTTGGCTATTATGCCGAGGCTGCGCATACGGCGATATAGATGGCTGCGGTCGACGCCCATGTCTTCGGCCGCCTTTGCGACGCTGCCGTCAAATTCGGCCAATTTGTGCTGGATGAATTCGCGCTGATACGCGTCGGTCGCGTCCTTAAAGCTCGGGAATCGAAAGCTCGCTGCCGGTATGCCGTTTTCCGCTCCCAGCGGCGGCAGGTCGCCGTCGTCAATGCCGGTTTTTTGACTCATTATGACCACACGCTCAATGGTGTTTTTAAGTTCCCTGACATTGCCCGGCCACGAATGATCGCGAAGCCGATCGACCGCGTCTTGAGTAAATTCCTTCGGCCGCCCCGCATTTGCCGCCGAAAATTTTCGATTAAAATATTCGACAAGCAGCGGAATATCTTCTGCCCGCTCCCGAAGCGGCGGTATCTGAAACGGGATCACGTTCAAGCGGTAAAAAAGATCGTGCCGAAACATACCGCCCTCGATCAGCGAATCGAGGCTTTTGTTCGTCGCCGAGATCACGCGAACGTCGACCGAGATCGGTTTGTTGCTGCCCACCGGCTCGAATCGTTGCTCCTCAAGTACACGCAGCATCTTTGCCTGAACGCGCGGTGACATGTCGCCGATCTCGTCGAGAAAAAGCGTCGCGCCGTCGGCTATCTCAAACTTTCCCTTCTTCGCTTTTGTAGCTCCGGAAAACGCGCCTTTTGTGTGACCGAAAAGCTCAGACTCGACCAGCTCTTCCGGGATCGCCGCCGAATTGATCTCGACAAACGGCGCCGCGCGGCGTTTTGATTGCAGATGGATCGCGCGTGCGACAAGCTCCTTGCCGGTACCGCTTTCGCCCGAGATCAAAACGCGGCCGTCAGACGGAGCAACGATCGCGATCTGTTTCCTGAGCGCGCGCATCGCCACCGACTCGCCGATCATCGCGTATTCTTCCGAAAGCTCGCGCTGTATCTCGGCGTTCGCGATCTCAAGCTGGCGCTGTCGCACAGCGTTCTTCACAGTAACAACCGTCTTTTCTAAACTAAGCGGTTTTTCAATAAAATCGAACGCACCAAGCTTTGTCGACCTTACGGCTGTCTCGATATTGCCGTGGCCCGAGATCATGATCACGGCCGCGTTATTTCCCGTATCACGAAGCCGCTTCAACGTCTCAAGCCCATCTATTCCCTTGCCCAGCCAGATATCGAGCAAAATGCAGGCATAGTCACTTTGGGCGGCGCGCTCCAAACACTCCTCACCCGTCGAGGCAGTCTCAACCTCAAATCCCTCGTCTTCGAGCACCGCCCTAAGCGATTCTCGGATACCCGGTTCATCGTCGACTATGAGAATAGACTTCATCCAGAATAAGGTTCTTCTTTGCGTTCTTTGCGAGCTTTGCGTGAGCCTGATTTACCCCCTAACGATCAAATCCCGAACCCCTCATCCGCTAGTTGGCAATTCGATCACAAACTTCGCTCCATTCGCATGATTCGCCGCCCTTATCTTCCCATGGTGATCGGCGACGATCCGGTTTACAATCGCCAGCCCAAGGCCCGTTCCGCGCCCCTTTGTCGAGAAATACGGCTGAAAGAGACGCGGAAAATCCGCTGGATCGATGCCTTGCCCGTTGTCCGTAAATTCTACGACTATTAGTTCCCGTGCGGAGTCAAAGCGGCTCGTGACCGCGATCGATCTATCGTCCGCCTCGTCGCCAAATGCCTCGATCGAGTTTTCGATCAGGTTTACAAAAACTCGTTTCAACTGTTCCGCGTCGAGCATCGCGTTCGGGAGATCGTTTCCTAAACGCGGCTCAATAATTACATCGCGATGGCGGTCTTCATACATTGCGAGAGCTTGGCGAATGACATCGTTGACATCGCCCGGATCGAGCTTGATGTCGGGCAGTCGAGCAAACCGGGAAAACTCATCAACCATCGCCTTCAGGCTGGCGACTTCGCGCAGGATCGTGTTCGTGCCATCACGGATCACATCCGACGCTTGAGGTGACGTGGTTGGCAAGCCCAGCGGCGTGACGGCGGTTTCCGCGACGGCCCGCTTGGCTATCCGCTCGGCCGAAAGCTGTATCGGCGTCAGCGGATTCTTGATCTCGTGTGCCATTCGACGTGCTACTTCCTGCCAGGCCGACGTACGTTGGGCGGCGATCAGCTCCGAAAGGTCCTCGATTACCAAAACACATCCGTCACCGCCGCTGAGCGCCGTCGCGATCAATGCGACTGGTATGCTGCTATCGCCATTCGCGACGCCCGAGATGTTCTCTCGCCGCAGAGCCGCCTGTTCCGAAGCATGTCCGACCCGCACCGCCCGCGCTAGCAGACGCTCGATCACCTGCCGGTTGTCGTCGCTAAACAGCGTCTCAAGGCCAACCATCGTAAAATCGGTGTTCTCAAGGCGCAGGATATTAATTGCCGCGCGGTTGATCGTTGTAACGCGGTTCGCGGCGTCAAATGAGATCACGCCCGTTGGCAGCGATTCCAGAACCGTCTCGATGTAGCGACGTCCGGCCGTAAGTGCCGCGGAGCTTTCCTCCAGCCGCGCCGACATCGTGTTGAACGAATTAACGAGTATCGCAAGTTCGTCCTCGGCCAAAACGTCGATCCTGTGCGATAGATTTCCTTGCGCGATCTCATCGGCGCCTACTGCCAAAGCGCGGATCGGATCGGTCAAACCCCGCGCGATATAAAACGCCGTCCACGATGACGCAAAGATCAGCAAAAACGTCAGCACACCGAGTGTAAGCAAACCTATCCGACGGACAGTTGCCTGTTGGCTCTTTAGCCGGTCAAGCTCTACCAGTGAATTCTCGACCTTTTGACTGACGGTCTCCTCGGTACGAATGTCGGGTACGACGATCAGCTTGCGTCCGTCCGCCAGATCTGCGACCGCAGCGTCAAATCCCTTTCCGTCCTGGAGCACCGGTGCCAACGGATCGCCGTCACGGGCAACCGCCAACACGCGCTCGAGCTCCGGTTCCTGCGCGGCCGACACCGACTTTCCGGCTGATTTAAGGACGGTATTATTCTTGCCAAGTATCTCGATCCTTGTCAGATTTCCGGCCGCGGCGATCGCCGAGAGGTCGATGTGGTCCAGATCGCGCTGCTCGACGACGGACGCCAGCATCCGAGCCGTCTCCGTCAGCTTTGCCGATTGGTCCGCTATCGCTTGGCCCTGAACTTCATGCGCCTGCAATGTGACACTCTGCGGGATCTGTTCGAACGATCGCTCGATCGCTCGATTCATGAAAAGATACGAAAATGCTGCCATCGCAATGATCGGCAGCAGGCTGATCGCAGCGAAATAGAGCAGGAGCCGTGTTTTTATCTTCGACCCTAGCTCTAGCGCGCGACGTTCGCGGATGAGCTTGATAACGCTTCGCAGGAAAATAAATCCAAAGATGACAAATGCAATGAAATTCAGCGACGACAGACCGTAGATCAGCATCGTGTCGCTCGCCGTCTCGATCGAAAAACTTTTCCAAAGGTTTGACGACTGCAACACGATAAGCAAAACCAGGAGCGCGAGCACAAAAAGCCCCATCACCCATGGAAACCGGCGTCGTTTTTTATCGGGTCGGGGCTGAGACATCTCGCCCAAGTTTAGCATAGACACCGTGCTAGGTTGGTGTTTTGCGGCGCGATGAGCCCTCAGCTAAAATCAAGCCTTCATATGGTGTTACGCGATGTTTTTGTTGACGATGACGGCCGTTTACGTAGCGGCTGGAGATGCGCGATCTTTGCTGCGGGATTCGTCCTTCTGACCGCGCTATTGGTGATGATGCTGTCGGTCATGGCTGGCCCAGATCTTCTTGGCGGACCAAATGGTTTAGTTGCAAATCTCACCATTGGAAATTTCGCTATTCTCCTCTCGGCATTGTTTGTCGGCTGGCTGTGCAATAGATTTCTCGATCGGATGCCATTTAGCGCATTGGGCGCATCCTTTAAAAGCGGCTGGCTCAAAAATCTTGCTCTTGGCCTCGTATTGGGTGCTTTGACGCTCTGCTTTGCGGTGGGCATCGCTGCCGTGGCCGGCGGCGAATCGTTCACCTTCGATCGGGTCGATCCGGCAAGCATAGAACGCACGCTCCTCGTGTCGTTACTGATCTTCATCCTTGGTGCTGCCGCCGAGGAGGCACTCTGCCGCGGGTATCTGATGCAAACGTTTTTTCACTCGCGGCTCGCGACATTTGGTGTACTTTTCACGGCCTTTGTCTTCGCATCCGGCCATATCGGAAACAAAGACTCGACGCTCTTTTCATGGCTCAACACATTTCTCGCCGGCATCTGGTTTGGCGTCGCTTTTTGGCGGACCGGCAGCCTCTGGTTTCCGTTTGGAATGCATATGATGTGGAACTGGATGCAGGGCGCCTTTTTCGGCATCGAGGTCAGCGGGTTAACGGACATTACAACCGCTCCGTTGCTAAAAGAGATAGATCGCGGGCCGGCATGGTTAACAGGAGAAAATTATGGCATCGAGGCCGGCATCGCCTGCACTATCGCCCTGCTCGCTTCGACCGCTCTCATCTGGTTCTGGCCTGAAAGGAAGCCGCAACCCTAATTGTAACAGATGGTTACAGGCATACTCTTTAACTATCCGTTATCAACTATCAATTATTCGCTGTTCCCGACAAAAGACTTAGCGGCAATGGGATCGGCAATTTTTACAACCTTGTCTCCAAAATGAGTTGCTCTGACGAAGATGCTAATAATAGTCCCGATCCAAGTTTTCACTTCTAACTTCTACCTTTTCACTTTTTACGGAGCTGGTGAATATGTAGATGTAAACGGCGATCGGTCGAAGCAGCCAATGTCTGGTGAACATGACTGTTCAGACACCGATCAGACGGCCTGGATTTTGAACGAGATGTCGACTGCCCTGGCAGAGTGGGTGAGTCGACCGACCGAAATGAGATCGACGCCGGCCTCGGCATACGCGCGAACGCGGTCGCGGTCCATACCGCCCGAAGCCTCGATAATGACGTTGGGATTTAGATCGTGTGCCATGTTCACCAGCTTTGCGGTTTCCTCGGGCGACTGGTTGTCGAGCAGGATGATATCGGCACCGGCCTGAAGAGCTTCGCGAAGCTGGGCCCAGTTGGTTATCTCGACCTCGATCTTGTGCAAATGGGCAACGGACTTTTTCGCGGCGATGACGGCCTCGGTCACGCCGCCGGCCAGAGCGATGTGGTTGTCCTTGATCAGCACCCCGTCGTCGAGGCCCATGCGGTTGTTGCGACCGCCGCCGATCGTGACGGCGTATTTCTCCAGCAATCGAAGGCCGGGAGTCGTTTTTCGCGTATCGATGATCGACGCATTGGTCCCCTCAACGGCGCGGACATACTGTCTGGTGAGTGTGGCGATGCCCGACAGCCGCTGGATCAGATTTAACGCGACACGTTCACCAGCCAGCAGCACATCGGCATAGCCCTTGAGCGTCGCAAAGACGGTCCCTTCTTCGACCTCGTCGCCGTCACGATGGTTCGCCTCCATCTCGGGGATCTCGGGGTCGAGGCTGACAAATACGCCTTCCGCGATCTCGAGTCCGCATATGACGAGCTTTTCTTTGGCAAGAAATCGCCCCTGCGCCCGCACCTCGCGGTCGACCGTCGCCTGCGTCGTAATGTCCCCCCGGCCAACGTCCTCGGCAAGAAATTCACCGATCGCCGCCATAATGCCGCCACTCTCAAGCCAGTTCATTTTATTGTATGGGCGCTTCGATCTTAATATTCAGATCGTATTCGTAGTTTTGAGTAGTTCTTACCCAATTCCGGCCATTGTACGCAATCGAATCTTGCTTGCAGAGAACTCCGCGTTCATCGAACCAGAATGTATATATAAAAATGCTTTTTTCCGGATCTTGAAGCTCCGGCTCTCGCTTAGAAACAAGTCGGAACGCGGTTAGGTTCTTTTCCGGAAGTTCCGAGCTTATGTTGTAAAACGTAGTCGAATTGTTAGCAAAGCCGAGGCGAGGACTCGCCGGATTCACACGGTCAAGTTTTCGTTCTTCAACCGTCCTTGTCCAACGCCCTTGAGGGTCTATACTATATCTCGTCTTTTCAATCTGAATAAATTCACCGTTACCTCGCGACGTATATTTGAAATGCAGCCGCTCTGGTGCGATTATTCCCTCGACCCATGAACTATAAGGTTTCCAATCCTTAGTCGTTGCGGTGTCACCTGTTTCGACGACAGTAATATTGCGAAACGGACTATCTTTTGTCAGACCGTAAGACTGTTTTACTTGTGCCAAGAATTGCGATCGAGTACCTTCGCCATCTTGGGCTATCACGGCCGAAATGCCAATTATGTATGCTACCAAAACCCCAGCGCAAAATTTGACCGATATCCTCATTCTTTTCACCTCCTTGCTCGCTCGGAGCAATGCGTTTTTTCGTCCGTAACGCCAAGTCACTTGTTAGTCTAACGCTTCCAAATTGCCTCTCAATGCTTTCATTTGCTTTTCGATCTCCGCGTGCCGATCTCTCAGCTCCTGCACTTTCTCGGCAGGGGCCCGCTCGACAAAGTTCTGATTCGAAAGCTGCCCGTTCAGCCGCTGCAGCTCGGTGTCGAGCTTTGCGAGCTGGTTTTGCAGGCGTTCGCGTTCCTTGTCGAAATCGATCAGACCTTCGAGCGGCACGGCTATCTCTGCACCGCCGGTCAGGACGGCTTTTGCTGAAGCCCTTGGCACGTCAAGCTTTTCAGACAGAGAGATTTTATCAGCCCGTGCAAGCTTTAAGATCTGCGGCTCGTTTTCGGCAAATATCTTTTGAAAATCCGCGTTTGCGGCAATATGAACAGCCACCTTTTCACTCGGCTTTATGTTCATTTCCGATCGGATGTTTCTAACCTTTGTAATCAGCTCGATGACTGCGGACATCTCAGCCTCAGCCTGCTCGTCGATGAACTTTTTGCTGCCGCCCTTCGGAAATTCCGTAAGCATTATGGAAGCCTCGGCTTTCGAGTATGCCGGATGATGTAATTCATTCGACGAGCCGGGTAGTTTAAGCCAGAGTTCCTCAGTCAAATATGGCATGAACGGATGTAACATCCTTAATGCCATATCGAGCACCCAAAATATATGGGCTGTCGCTAATACGTTTCCAGAAGTAATTTCATCTTTCTTTAACTCGATGTACCAGTCACAAAACTCATCCCAAAAAAAGTGATAAAGAACGTTCACGGCCTCATGGAACTGATAAGTCTCAAGTGCTCTATTTACAGCAGCGGCCGTCTTGCTAAGTCTTGAGTCGATCCAATGGTCCGCCAAGGTAAGCCTACCGCGTTCTTCAAAATATTTTCTCCTATCTATTTCATCAGCATTGGACCAATCAAAGTCTGATTTATCGGCATTAATCAAGCAAAAACGCGTCGCGTTCCAGATCTTGTTTGCAAAATTTCGGAAGGATTCGACACGCTCGTCTCGCCACGCAAAATCGACGCCCGTCGCCGATCCGGCCAGTGTCATACGGGTCGCGTCGACGCCATATTTTTCAAACACAACCAGCGGGTCGATGCCGTTGCCCTTGGTTTTCGACATCCTTTGGCCGTTCTTATCTAGCACGGTGCCCGTAATGACAACGTCATCAAACGGCCGCTCGCCGATAAATTTCAAACCGGTCATGACCATCCGCGAGACCCATAGAAAAATAATATCGCGACCCGTAACAAGAACGTCCGTTGGATAGAAGACCTGAAGGTCTGTTGGCAGTTGGCTGTTGGCAGTTGGCCGCGGTTTTTGACCACCAACCGCCTCCTGCCAACCGCCTACTTCCTGCCCTGTCCAACCTAAGGTCGAAAACGGCCAAAGAGCCGATGAAAACCACGTATCTAGCACATCAGGATCTTGCGCCAGGTCGGTCGTGCCGGCTTTATCGTATGCCTCTTCCGCTGTGTGTGCTACGTAGACTTTTCCGTCGCAGTCGTACCAAGCGGGTATCTTATGGCCCCACCAAAGCTGACGCGAGATGGTCCAGTCGCGAAGGTTTTCGAGCCACGTTGTATACACCTTTTTATGCGGCACTCCCGGAAAGAAATGAGGCAGGTCCTTTTCACGCATCACCCCGAGAGCAAGATCGCGCATCTGGTCCATTTTCGCGAACCATTGCTCGGACAAGATCGGCTCGATCACCGTCTTGCAACGCTCGCAAACCGGCAGCGTCACGTCATAATCTTCGACCTTTTCGAGCAGGCCAAGCTCGTCAAATTTCACGACCACCTTCTCGCGGGCCTCATATCGATCGAGACCTTCAAATTCCGGGCCGGCCGCAGCATTCATCGTCGCGTCGTCGTTCATCACGACCAGCTTTTCGAGGTTATGCCGCTCGCCAATTTCCCAGTCGTTCGGGTCGTGCGCGGGCGTGACCTTGACAGCACCGGTACCGAATTCCGACTCAACGTATTCGTCAGCAATGATCGGTATCTCGCGGTCCGTCAGCGGCAGCGCGATGGTCTTTCCAACAAGGTCTTTGTATCGCTCGTCGTTCGGATTGACCGCGACGGCCGTGTCGCCCAGCATGGTTTCCGGACGTGTGGTCGCAACGGTGAGGGTTTGACTCGTGCCCTTGATCGGATATTTCAGAAACCAGAGCTTTCCGTCCTTGGCCTTTTCATCTTTTACCTCGAGGTCCGAAAGAACGGTCTTGTCTCGCGGGCACCAGTTCACGATGCGCGTGCCGCGATAGATCCAGCCTTCGTTATACAGGGTCACAAAGACATTTCGCACTGCGACAGAAAGCTGCGGGTCCATCGTAAACCGCTCGCGCGACCAATCAACCGAGAGCCCTTCGCGGCGGATCTGACGCGTGATCTCGCCGCCGTATTGCTCTTTCCAGGCCCAAACCTTTTCTGTAAAAGCTTCGCGGCCGATATCCTGAGGCGCTTTATGCTCGTCCTTTTTAAGCTGACGTGTGACCATCAATTGCGTCGAGATGCCCGCGTGATCGACGCCGACCAGAAACAACGTGCGATATCCGAGCATCCGCTTCCACCGGGTCAGCACGTCCATCAGCGTGTGCTGCAACGCATGGCCCATGTGCAGGCTGCCCGTAACATTTGGTGGCGGGATCACGATCGAGTACGCCTCGGCCGAGGGATCTTCGTTGATCTCGGGGGCGAAAAAACCATTGGCTTCCCAACGCTGGTAATGTGACTGTTCGGCTTCTCTGGGATCGTAAGCCTTTGCTAGTTCCATAGATAAACGGGCCGCGAAACGCGGCAAATGAACAGGCTAACAGCCTATCCGACAAAATCAAAAACGGCCGGCCTTCTTATGAAAACCAGCCGCCAATACAAACGTTATATGCTCTCTTCGCTAGTTATTCGATTCGTCTCGTTTGTTGGCCAGCGTCTGCTGCACGACCATCGGTACGACCCGTTCCGCGATCTCACGAATGATCTGTTCCGACATCTGCGATGCGACGATCCTGGCAATATGCTCGACCGTTTCCATCGACAGGCCTTGTGCCGCCTGCGCATCAGCTCGCTCATCGATGCGGTCGGCCTGACCCGGTATCTCGAGCACGTTTCGGTCGTCAAATTTTATCTCGCCATCCGTCGACGACGCCACGGTCTCCCAAGGGGTCGACACGTGGGTCGTCTCTGGGAAATTCCCGGGGGGCGCGTCCGAGCTCTCTGATCCTAAATGTAAGTCGTTCTGATCTGCCGACAGATCTTCAGTCGGCGGAGCTTCAGACGTGTTGCCGACCGGCTCTGCCGTCGGCTCAAAAAATGCCTCTTCGCCGCGGAACTCAAAATTATACTCGTCCGTCGGCGCGTTCTGCGGCGTCAACCGCTCGGTTGGGGCGTCATGTGGGCTTTCTTCGAAAGTTACCGGCGGTTGATCCGCCGCGATCGCCGGTTCGGCCCACGGGGCATAACCATTTGTCGATTGCGTCGACTCCTCCGCGGTATCGGCCTCGATCGGCGGCTGCACCTCGAATGTGGTTTCCGGTACCGCTTCGGCACTTTCAGGTTCGGCTGCCGCCTCAAACGAAACGGGCTCGTCCGCCGCCTGCTCGGACGGTTCAGAGACCTGCTCCTCATCAACCTGCTGAACAGGTTCGTGAGTCTGCTCTTCTGCTGCGGGCCCGGTAAACTGAGCCTCAATCAATCCGTCATCCGAAGAAACGTCCGAAAAGCGGGCACGCTCCGCAATTGTATGCGGCATTTCGACAGTCGCGGCAAAGCTCTCGCTATAGAGATCCTCAATGTCGGTCGTTGAGTGAAAATTTGGTTCTTCTGCGACTGCAACCGGCTCTGCAGACTCAGGAACTAATTCCCTTGCAGTTTCGGGAACGGCTTCCGGTTCCGGGGCTTGAGCTACCTCGTCGGTCTGACCATCCGTCTCAACGAGCTCGGAGCTATCGTATTCCGCCGTCGGCATTACGGACTCATCCGGCAGCGTCTCAACCATTTCTTCAGGTTGAGGCTCGACCGAGATCTCCTGGACCTGTCCATCAACCTGCGAAGCCGATTCTTCGGTTGCCGGCTGGTCATCGAGAAATGCCAGAACGGTCGCAACCAAGCGTCGAATAGACGAGAAAGGTTTGGTCAGATAGTCGTTTGCGCCGACGCGATGGGCCTCGTTTGCGTCAAATGGCTCGAACGAGCCGACCAGCAGAACGACCGGCGTTGTGGCAAGATCCGATGTTTTTCGGATCTCTTCGCAGATCTCGTAACCATTGAGGCCAGGAATGTTAACGTCGGCCAGCACGATATCAGGCTGACGCTCGTGGTAAAGCTTTACCGCCGTATCGCCATCGGCCGCCGTCAGGACCTCGATGCCCTCGTCGGCAAATGTCAGGCTGACGACCTTTTGGGTCGTCATCGAGTCGTCTGCAAGTAATAGCGTCGCCACCGGAGCTGCTCCTCTTCTGATCGCCGTCGGTTGTGATTGAAAAAACAGGTGCGACCTGTCGTCTCGGGGAAAGGATATTCTAACAGGATTGTCCGAGAGTTTCATCTTTTGTATTTCGAACGAGTTCGGCTGC
>Ga0207707_10003889_pt1 | contig 13244 bp, 9 predicted proteins | sample KBSC83BmetaG_FD_184336 | JGI IMG/M metagenome (GOLD analysis project Ga0207707, IMG submission 184336) | Corn rhizosphere microbial communities from Kellogg Biological Station, Michigan, USA - KBS C8-3B metaG (SPAdes) (version 2) | ecosystem: Host-associated > Plants > Roots > Rhizosphere ...
GCAAACGCAGGCGACCCTGCAGGTCGGCGTGGACATTACCGATGGCATCCAGGCGCGCTTCACCCTCGGCGGCTGGCACAACCGCGCGTTCGACGCGACCCGCAGTTTCCTGCGCGATGCAAACGGCGACCCGGTGTACGGCGGAGCGATCCGCGCCGATGGCCAGGCGTGGACGCTGCCCGCCAGCGGCCTCGCGCCGAGCGCGTTCGACCAGGCCCACGTGCTGCTCGGCGCGCAACTGGATGGCCGTTTCGCCAACGGCTGGCGTTGGCAGGCTGTCGCCAGTCGCTACGATTTCCAGCACGACCTCGAACACGATGCCGCTGCTGCGCAGGGTAGTGCCGGCACGCTCGCCGACATGGGCGGCTCCGGCTGGGACACCTTCGACTTCGGTGCTTCCGGGCCGTTGGGCGAAAACAACACGCTGTACACAGGCGCGCATTTCGATCGCTACCTGCTCGATTCGCGCGTGTTCACCGCTGCCGATTGGCGTGGCGATGCGGAAAACGGCGCGCACGTGAGCGCCTACGGTGGCCGCACGCAAACCCGCGCGCTGTATCTGCAGGACGTGTGGGATTTCGCGCCGGCCTGGACGCTGACGCTCGGAGCGCGCTGGGAACTGTGGCGTGCGTATCGCGGATTGCTGGCGAACGCTGCGTCCAGCGTCGCCTATCCGGATCGCCAGCGCAGCGATGTCTCGCCCAAGGCCAGTCTCGACTGGCGCTTCACCGGGCCGTGGCGGCTGCGGCTGTCGTTCGGCAAGGCCGTGCGCTATCCGACGGTCGAAGAACTGTTCCAGGGTTCGCTCTCGAATGGCGCGATCGTCAACAACAATCCAAACCTCGAACCCGAACGCGACTGGTCCACGGATCTCGACTTGATCCGCGATCTGCCGCACGGCCAATGGCGGGTGTCGCTGTACCAGGATCGCTTCACCGACAGCTTGTATTCGCAAACCGACATCACCTTGCCGGTGCCGGTGACGAGCGTGCAGAACATCGACGCGGTGCGCATGCGCGGCATCGAGGTCGCGTTGAATCTCAAGGACGTGCTGCCGGGCGTCGACGTCGAGGCCAGCGTTGCGTGGAACGACGCGGTCACGCTGCGCGACGCGCAATATCCACTGGCCGACGGCAAACGTTTCCCACGCATTCCGCGCCTGCGTGCGACCCTGTTCGCGGACTGGCGTTTCGCGCCCGGATGGGACGCGTCGCTGGGCGTGCGCCGTTCAGGGCGGCAGTATTCGACGCTCGACAACAGCGATTTCGTGGACACTTACGGCGCAGTCAGTGCGTTCACCGTGGCCGATGCCAAACTGCGCTGGCGGTTCGCGCCGCAGTGGACCGCTTCACTGGGCGTGGACAACCTCACCAATGAACGCTACTGGGTCTACCACCCCTATGCGGGGCGCACCTGGTTCGGCGAGGTGAGTTGGAATATCGGAGGTTCGAAGTCATGAAACGTATCGGTTGCCTGTTCCTGTTGCTTTGCTTCGCGGCGGTGCCGGTGGCGTTCGCGCAGGATGGGATGCACATGGCCGGCATGGGCCACGAACCGGAACTTGGTACCAGCGCCGCGTTCGACGCGCACGGACGACTGTGGCTGGTGACCGTGCGCGACGGCCATGTGTTGCTGCAGCATTCGGATGATTTCGGCAAAACGCTGAGCAGGCCGGTCGAGGTCAATCAAGTCGCCGAGAAGATCTACGACGAAGGCGAGAATCGCCCCAAGATCGCGTTCGGTCCGCAGGGACAAATCTACGTCACCTGGTCGCACCCGCTGGCCGGGCCGTGGACCGGCTACGTGCGCTTCGCGCGTTCGCTCGATGGCGGAAAACATTTTTCCGCGCCGGTCACGGTCCATCACGACCTGGCGAGGATCACGCATCGCTTCGATGCGCTGGCGGTCGATGGCCATGGCCGCGTGGTGGTCGCATGGATCGACAAGCGCGACGAGGTCAGGGCCGAGGCCGCGGGCAAGCCGTACTTGGGCGCCGCGATTTACTACAGTTGGTCCGACGATGGCGGCAAGACTTTCGCGCCCGACCGCAAGCTGATGGAGCACAGTTGCGAATGCTGCCGCATCGCGCTGGCGCGTGAACCGGATGGCGATGTCGCCGCGTTTTTCCGCGGCGTGTTCGGCGACAACATCCGTGACCACGCGTTCGCGGTGCTGCGCACCGACGGCAAGGCTGTCCATGTCGAACGCGCGACCTTCGAAAACTGGAAGATTGCCGCTTGCCCGCACCAGGGGCCCGGACTCGCCATCGGCTCGAACGGCGTGCTGCACGGCGTGTGGTACGAGGCCAGCCATGGGCCGGCGATCTGGTACGGCCAGCTCGATCCAGGCCATCCGCCCACGCACGTACTGAAAATCGGTGGGCCCGGCGCCGGTCATGCCGACGTCGCGGTGCGCGGTCGCGACGTGTGGGTAGTGTGGAATCAGGTGGACGCGAAGGGCTACCGGTTGATGCTGCGCGGTTCACACGATGGCGGCGACACGTTCGATGCGCCGCGCGTCATCGCCGATTCCGATGTCGCCGTCTACTCGCCGCAACTGCTGGTGCACGACGGACACGCGTTCGTTGCATGGAACACCGCCAACGGCTTCCGCCTTGTCGCGGCGCACAGCACCCCGGGGAAAACGCCATGACGCGTCGCATGCTCGTCTTGCTGCTTCTGTGCTGCACGCTGCCGGTGTTCGCGCGCACCGCGCCGCTCGAATCGCTTGCCGCCGCCGATGTTCCCGCGCTGGTGAAGCCGCCAGCACACGGCGAACGCATCATCGCGTTGTGGGCATTGGATTGTGCCTATTGCGAACCGAATCTTGCCGCGCTGGTGAAATTGCAGCGCACACATCCGCGCGATGTCCAGTTGGTGCTGGTGGCCACCGACGGCCCCGCGATGCGAGGCGCCGTTGCGGCGCGCCTCGATCACATGCACATGACGAATTACCCGGCGCGCCTCTACGCCGAACCGAATCCCGAACGCATCAATTACCGGATCGACCCCGACTGGGGCGGCGAAACGCCGCGCACCCTGGTGATCCGTGCCGACGGCACGCGTGTCGGGATCAGTGGGGAATTGACGCTCGCGCAGTTGCAGCGCATCGAACCGTAACCGTGCCGATTCGCGCAGGTTGGGCTGACCCGGGCTTTATCCGGGGGAAGCCCAACATCTCTCGTTGGGCTTCGCTACGCTCAGCCCAACCTACAAAGTCGGTGTTGCCGGGTTCAGTTGCTGTCGAACCGATTTGCGTAGGTTGGGCTGACCCGGGGTTTATCCGGGGAAGCCCAACATCTCTCGTTGGGCTTCGCTACGCTCAGCCCAACCTGCAGAGTCGGTGTTACCGGGTTCAGTTGCTGTCGAAGCGATTCGCGTAGGTTGGGCTGACCCGGGCTTTATCCGGGGGAAGCCCAACATCTCTCGTTGGGCTTCGCTACGCTCAGCCCAACCTACAAAGTCAGCCTTGCCGGGTTCAGTCGCTGTCGAAGCGCATCGACAGATCGACGGCGCGGACGTGCTTGGTCAGCGCGCCGATGGAGATGCAATCGACGCCGGTTTCGGCGATGGCGCGGACGCGTTCAAGGTTGACACTGCCAGACACTTCCAGCGGCACCCGGCTGGCGGCGAGCGCAACCGCGTCGCGCAACATTGCATCGCTGAATTCGTCCAGCAGCACGCGATCGGCGCCGGCCTCGATCGCGGCGCGCAACTCGTCGAGTGACTCAACTTCGCAATCGAGGAACACGCCGGGACTGGCGGTGCGCGCGGCGCGGATCGCGTTGGCGATGCCACCCGCGGCGGTGACATGGTTTTCCTTGATCAGGATCGCGTCGTAAAGTCCCATGCGATGGTTGTGGCCGCCGCCGCAGCGCACCGCGTATTTCTGCGCGAGCCGCAAACCCGGAATCGTCTTGCGCGTGTCGAGAATTTTTGCACGGGTGCCGGCGACGGCATCGACGTAGGTGCGCGTGATCGTGGCGGTTCCCGAAAGCGTCTGCATGAAATTGAGCGCGTTGCGTTCGCCCGCGACCAGTGCACGCGCGTTGCCTTCGAGTTCGCACAGGACGGTATCGGGGGTGATGCGATCGCCGTCGGCGTGATGCCAGCGAATGTGCACGTCGGGATCAAGCTGGCGAAAACATTCATCCGCCCACGGGCTTCCGGAAAGGACGGCGTCTTCGCGGCAAACCATGCGCGCGCGCGCGCATGCGGCGGGAGCGATCAGCGCCGCGGTGACGTCGCCCGTGCCGATGTCTTCGGCCAGTACGCGTTCGACGTCGGTGTGTATCGTCCGCGGCGGCGCGAATCGCGGATGTGCCTCACTCATGGCGACCTCGAAGAACCCGCTTTTTGCTCGTCATGCCGGCCCCGGATCAGGAACTCTTCCGGGGCAGGCCGGGCTTCGCCCGGGCCGGGATCCGGCTGTTGTTGCAAAAATCAAAATGGATTACGCGCTGCTTCAGCAGCGCGCCCTACCGGCCATCGACTCTGTCGATGTTCGCTCCGGCATCCTGCCTTCGCAGTCCGGCTTGCGCCGGAATGACGCAGACTGGAGGTTTTTCGAGGTGCCCTCAAGCGGCGGGTTGCTGCGTAGGTTGCGTCTTGCGCAGGCGATCCACGATGGCGTCAAGGGCGCGGTCGAACAGCGGGACTTCCTCGAGGATCATCGCGCGATTGTCGTGCAGCTCGGTCGCCAGTTGCACGGCGGTGCGATCGGCCACCTTCAGGCCGCGCCGGTTGACGAACAGGTATTTGCCGCTGATGGGGCTGATCCACGACAGCTTGGCGCGCTCGCGCGTGCCGGTGTCGTCGACGAATTCCACCCACCCACCCACTTTGAGATCACGCACGGCTTGCAATGAACCGGCATCGATGTTGACCGACATGTCGTCGGGATCGAAGTCGTCGACATCCGGGGCGCCGTCGGTGATGGCGGGTTGCGCATCGGGAGCGACGCCGAGCACGGCCTCCGGGTCGATGGCGGGCTGGGGCGCCTGCACGGCCGGCGCGGGTTCGCCCAGTTGCTGGCGCCAGAACTTGCGCAATTCATCCAGCAGACGCTCGATGTCGGGTTCCTGGAAAGCGACCGTGGCCAGGCCTTCGCGCAGGTGTTTCTCGATGGACGGCAACGCGTTCTTGTATTGCTGGTGCGCGGATTCGCCATGCGGCACTTCGGCCGTCGCGATGAAGTCATTCACGAAATGCACGGCCGAGCGGAATTCGGCGGAGTCGGCGCCCTGGCGCAACACGATCAGCACCAGATAGTTGGCCCACGGACGCGTCAGTACGCCGCGCAGCAGGGTAGGCAGGTTGCGCTCATTGATGCGCGACAGAATTTCCTGTGCGGCACGGCGGCGCGCGTTCTGCAGGCGTTCGCGCCCGCGCGCCGCTTCGGTGGCGCGGCTTTCGGCCAGTTCGGCGCGCTTGCGGTTCTGTTCGACGAACTGGGTGAACTCGGTGAGCTTGCGCTCGAACACGCCGACATCGTCGTCGAAATCCTGCAGCAGCGCTTCCACCGTGCTCTTCACTTTTTCGAACAGGCGATGGTCGCGGTCGGATTCTTCCGACCAGCCCTTGGCGGCGTCGGCCAACTGGTCGAGCAGCTTGCGCGCGGGGTGCGAGGCGTGCGCGAACATCCGCCGGTCGAGGATCGCCACTTTCAGATAAGGAATCTGCAGGCGCGAGAGCAGTACCTGCATCGGTGCCGGGGTGGTGTGGTCCTGCAGGATGTACTCGAACAGCATGCCGACCAGGTCGATGGTGTCCTCGTCGCTGCCGGAAACATTCGCGTGGGCCGCGCCGGACAGGCGCTGGATCTGCGCCATCAACTCGTTTTTCAGGCGCTGCACCATGTCCACCGCGGACGTGGTATCGATGGCTGCCGGCAGCGCCGGCAGCGGACGGGATTCGCCCTGCAGCAGGGTGAGCGCGCCGAGCAGTTCGGCCGGCGTGAGTGACGCGCCGCCCGCACCGCCACCCATGTAGCTGCCGCTGTCCGGCCGCTCGGCGTGCCGGCGCGCGGCGAGCAACGAGGTGAGTTGCTGCATCAATTCCTGGTGCAACTCATCGGCGGCCATGTCGGCACCCGCCGCGTATGCCTGCGCGCCGCCTTCGACATCGGCAGCTGCGGCGGCCGTGCGCGCCGTGCGTGTGGCGCCGCCGGTTGCGCCGGGACGCCGTACGACTTTCGGATGGTGCAACTGCGGCAGCACGCCGGCCTGCACCAGCCTGACGTTGACGTCGTGGTACAGCGTGTCGAGCGCCTTCAATACGTAGCGCTCGAACATCTTGAGGATGATCAGCCGCACGCGGATGTTGACGTCGGCCAATTCGCCCAGCGCTTCGCGGAAGGCTTCGGTCAATGCGTTCGGGGCGAGCGGGTTGGCGGCGCTGGTGGTGGTGCGTCCGCCGCTCAACACCGACAGCCGCTGGTTGAGCGCCAGCAACGCCGCCGACAGGCGCCCGTCGGCCTTGGCGACCATGCTGGAAACCGCCAGCGATTCCTCCAGTTCGCGATCGTCGACGAGACTCAGTTCGCCGCTGGCAGAAAACGCGCGTTGCGTTTCGTTGGTACGCGTCGGGCGGCCGGCGGCAAAATCGGCGAAGCCGCGCGCAACGCGTTCGCCGAACATGCGTTCGATGCGCGGGCGCTTCTTGCGGGTTTCGCGCATGCCGTCGAAGTATTCGGTCTGGCTGGCGTTGCTTTCGGCTTTCTCGGCAAGGTCGAACAGCGTGTCATCGACGTTGTCGAGCAGCTCGGCGAGCAGGTTGCCGGTTTCCTTCAGCGTCATTTCGCGCACGGCCACCAGCAAACCGCCGACGTGTTCCTGGCCGGTTTCGGACGCGCGCGAGCCGATGCCCACCACCTTGTTGTCCAGGTCGGCGTGCGGGTCGGAGGGAATGGGCGTCATCGAAAAAACCTGATCGCGAGTGGGAAACAGGGCTGCCAAGTATGCCCAAGCGTAGTTGCCGGAACGTGAAGCCGCTCACAGGCCTGCGTCGACGGTCGCGAGGAACCGGTTGCTGGTTCCTGATTTTGCTCGTCATCCCGGCGAAGGCCGGGATCCAGCGCCTTGGGTCGCCCGGCTGCCTGGCCAGGTTGACCTGGGTTCCGGCCTGCGCCGGAACGACGAAAACGCGATGGATCGGACCCTGTCCTAGGCCGGGAAATCGTTGAGCTGCAGGGTGCCGATGCCTTCCTCGGCCAGCATCACGGGGATGTCGTCCTCGATCCGGTAGACCACCTTGCGGTCGGTGGTGATGAGCCCGGCGTCCAGCGGCGAGCCCACTTTCTGGCCGGCCACGGTATCCACCGCGCCACTTGAGATCGCGCGGTTCAAGGCGTCCAGCTCGTCGCGCCGCAGCGGGCGCACCGGGGTCTTGGTGACCGGGTCGCAGAGGATGTCCAGCAATCGCTTGTCCATGCCGCGTACAATACCCGTTTTGCGCCGGTGAGACCATGCGGAAGACGACGGTCGCGCCCCGGATCGGGGTGGTGATGGGTTCGCGTTCGGACTGGGAAACGATGCGGCACGCCGCCGAGATGCTGGCGTCGCTCGGCATCGCGCACGAAGTCGAAGTGGTCTCCGCGCACCGCACGCCGGACAAGCTGTTCGCCTACGCCGAAGGCGCGGCCGCGCGCGGCATCGAGGTGATCATCGCGGGCGCCGGTGGCGCGGCACACCTGCCCGGAATGCTGGCCGCCAAAACCCGCCTGCCGGTGCTGGGCGTGCCGGTGCAGTCGCGTGCATTGAAGGGCCTGGATTCGTTGTTGTCGATCGCGCAGATGCCGGCCGGTGTTCCGGTGGGCACGCTGGCGATCGGCGAAGCCGGCGCGAAGAATGCGGGGTTGCTGGCGGCCGCAATCGTGGCGCTGCACGACGACAAGGTCGCGCGGACGCTGGATCGTTTTCGCAACGACCAAACCGGGGAAGTGCTGCGCCATTCCGATCCGCGCCTGACGCCGCCGCATCCGGCGCCGGTTGCGAAGGCCAAGGCGAGCAAGCAGAACGCGCGCTGATGAGCACGCTTGGCATTCTGGGTGGCGGTCAATTGGCACGCATGATGGTGCTGGCCGGCACGCCGCTGGGCGTACGCTTTCGCATCGTCGATCCGGCGGCGGACGCGTGCGCGGGGCAGATCGCGCCGCTGCTTGCGGCGGGCTGGGATTCATTCGACCAACTGGAACCCTTTGCGCGAGGGATCGACGCGGCGACGTTTGATTTCGAGAACGTGCCGGCTGCGACGGCCGAATGGCTGACCGCGCATGTGCGCGTCGCGCCGAACGCACTGTCGCTCGCGACTGCGCAGGATCGCGTGTTGGAAAAAGCTCTGTTCCGCGAGTGCGGGTTGCCCACCGCCGAATTCGCGGATGTCGCGACGCGTGCCGGTCTGGATGCCGCGCTCGCGAAAACCGGCGCGCCGGCGATCCTGAAAACGCGCCGCGAGGGTTACGACGGCAAGGGGCAATTCCGCATCAAGACGCTGGCGGATGCCGATGCCGCGTGGGACGCGCTGGGCGCGCAGGCCGCAACGCGTGGATTGATCCTGGAAGGTTTCGTGGCGTTCGATTTCGAAGCGTCGGTGGTGGCGGTGCGCGCGGCCGATGGCGAATTCCGCGCGTGGCCGGTGACGCGCAACTGGCACGTCGATGGCATTCTTTCGGCCAGCCTCGCGCCCGCCGTGCGCGGCGAGGCCATCAACAAGGCAGCCTTCGCGCATGCACGCGCGATCGCGGAAAAACTCGATTACGTCGGCGTGTTCGCGCTGGAACTGTTCGTGAAGGATGGCCAGTTGCTCGGTAACGAAATGGCGCCGCGTGTGCACAATTCCGGCCACTGGACGATCGAAGGCGCGGTGACCTCGCAATTCGAGAACCACGTGCGCGCGGTGCTGGGCATGCCGCTGGGCGACACCTCCGCGCGCTTTCCTTCGTGCATGCTCAACTGGATCGGCACGCTGCCCGACCGCGACAAGCTGCTCGCGATTCCCGGAACGCATTGGCACGACTACGGCAAGTCGCCGCGCGCCGGCCGCAAGGTTGGCCACGCGACCGTGTGCGCGCCCGATGCGGCGACGCTGGTCGAGCGCCTCGGACAGGTTGGTCGCGCGCTGGGCCGCGAAGCGCAGGTGGCGCCGGTGATCGAGGCGTTGACAACCGGGTGATCTACTTCCCCTTCCGCGGGAAGGCCGGAGCGAAGCGAACGCCTGCGTTGCGACCGAGGGGGATGGTTTTTTGCCTCCCCCTTCCGCAGGAAGGGGGATTGAGGGGGATGGCTTTTCGGTAGTCAATACACCCCCCTGATGTCGTTGCCTTCGGCAAACAACATTCGCGCTGCGTGCGCATTCGCTTCGCTCCGACCTTGGGGGAAAGTTGTCCGCATCGCCCAACCGTCCGTCCCCTCAAGGGCAGGTTGCTGCCTTTGACATCCCGTGTGCGACGATCCATTCTCGTTTGATCACTCGACACGATGTGCCGCATTCGGGAGCCGTCATGCGCAAGTTGTTGCTTGCAGTTACCGTTTTTCTGGTTGCCACTATCGCCGCCTCGCCGGTGACGTTTGCTGCGGCGCAAGACAGTCACGCCGCGCAGGATGGTCCGCTGCAGGCGAAGGTGCAGCGCGACGCGCAACCCCCGCGTCCCGACGAACCGCTGGTCAGCGCGAAACACGGCATGGTCGTCAGCGCGCAGCACCTCGCGACGCAGGTCGGCGTCGACATCCTCAAAAAAGGCGGCAACGCGGTCGATGCCGCAGTCGCGGTCGGCTATGCGCTGGCGGTGGTGCATCCGTGCTGCGGCAATATCGGCGGCGGCGGATTCATGACAATCCATCTCGCCGACGGCAAGAACCTGTTCCTCGATTTTCGCGAAAAGGCGCCGCTGGCCGCGACGCCGGCCATGATGCGGAACGCCGCCGGCAAGGTGGTGAAAGGGCGCAGCACGAAAACCTATCTCGGCGTCGGCGTACCCGGCACCGTGATGGGCTTCGACGACGCGCTGAAGAAGTACGGCACGATGAGCCGCGCGCAGGTGATGGCGCCGGCCATCAAGCTGGCGAAGGATGGCTACGTGCTGCAGCCGGGCGACGTGCGCATCCTCGACACCTCCACCGATTATTTCAAGCTCTACCCCAATGTCGCCGCGACCTTCCTCGACCATGGCCAGCCATCGAAAGCGGGGCAGGTGCTGAAACAGCCGCAGCTCGCGCACACGCTGGAACAAATTGCCGAAGGCGGCACCCAGGCGTTCTACGACGGCCCGATCGCCGCCGCCGTGGTCAAAGCCAGCCAGGCCAATCACGGGCTGCTGACCCTGAAGGATTTCAACGCCTACACCGTGCAGTGGGAAAAACCCATCGAGTGCGGCTATCACGGCTACATGATCTATTCGGCGCCGCCGCCGAGTTCGGGCGGCACTACGATCTGCGAGACGCTGCAGATCATCGCGCCGTATCCGCTCGCGCAATGGGGTTTCCATTCCGCCAAGAGCGCGCATTACTTCATCGAGGCCGAGCGCCGCGCATTCGCCGACCGCAACACTTATCTCGGCGATCCAGCGTTCGTGCAGAACCCGATCGGAAGGCTGCTTTCGGCGGAACATGCGGCCGAGCTGCGTGCGAGCATCCAGCCTGACAAGGCCACGCCGTCATCTGAAGTGAAAGGCAGCCTCGGGCCGTACCAGGCCACCAATACCACGCACTATTCGGTCGTCGATGACAAGGGCAACGCGGTGGCGGTGACCTTCACGATCAACAGCTACTTCGGCATCAAGCAGATCGCGGGCGACACCGGATTCTTCCTCAACAACGAGATGGATGATTTCACCTCCAAGCCCGGCGTGCCCAACCAGTTCGGCCTCGTGCAAGGCAGGGCCAACCGGATCGAACCCGGCAAACGCCCGTTGAGTTCGATGAGCCCGACCATCGTGATGCACAACGGCAAGCTCGCCATGGTCACCGGCAGCCCCGGCGGATCGACCATCATTTCCACCACGATGGAAAGCATCCTCAACGTGGTCGAGTACGACATGAACGTGAAGCACGCCATCGCCGCGCCGCGCATCCACATGCAGTGGTACCCCGACGAAATCTTCGCGGAACCGGACGCTTTCACGCCCACGGTGCAATCCGCGCTGCAAGCGATGGGCTACAAGATTCGCGCCGTGCATTCGATGGGCGACATCGCCGCGATCGTGGTGAACCCCAAGACCGGCATGCTGGAAAGCGTCAACGACCCGCGTTATCCGGCGGGGTCTGCGGCGGGGTATTGAAACCTGACTTGAGGCGACCAGCTGGTTGCGGCAAGGCGTCCGCATCGGGTTGATGAATATACGGCACTGCCGTATATTCGTACAAATACACCGTCGCAGAGACGCCGGAGTTCAAGCACGACGTCGACGCAATCCGGAATACCGAAGCGTCTGGCATTTTGCGCGTGGCTTGCCGCCAATCCGGAAGCTGGCCACGTGATTCCTGGCAGTGGCGGTTGTCGCAAGGTGCGGTAGGCGGCGTCCAATCGCCGCAAGCGCGGCGGCGCCAGAGTCATTTATTGCAACCGGCTGGACGAAGGTCGCATCTGGCTGCTGGTGATCTACACGAAAGCTGTGCGCGGCAACATACCGGCCCATATCTTGAGAGCCATCAAGGAGGCACTATGAAAACCATGACTGGCAAACAGCTCGGCGAGAAGCTGCTGCGCTCCGTGCGGCAGATGCAGCGTGGCGAAGCGGCCCGTGCAACCCGGGTCAAGCCGAACGCAGCCGCCAAGGCTCGTGCCAACGTTGGATTGTCACAGGCACAATTCGCAGCGCTTCTGGGCGTTTCGACCCGCACGTTGCAGGACTGGGAGCAGGGTCGGCGTGAGCCCACCGGAGCCGCGCGTACGTTGTTGCGGGTGGCATCGACGCACCCCAAGGTGTTGCGCGAGCTGGCCGCCGCGGCTTGACTGGCGTTACCGCGAGTTTCTCCAGCCTGGATGGCCACTCGTTCCGGTAATCGTTGACCGAGGCACCGGTGTGGGCCGGTTGCGCTGGTTGCGCGGTTGAGAGTGCTTTCGACCCCTTCCGGTCCTTGACGAGCGGCCGGTTTGGGGAAAGCTGGTGGTTATTGCGCCGCTCGCTGGATGCGGCCTCCGGCCGGAGCGGTCACTACCTGCGCGGAAGCGTGGGATTGCGTACACTTGCCCGCGGGAGGCCGGCTTGTCGCCGGCGGGGACTTCGTGCGTTCGTGGTCGTGCGTCCATCTTTCTTCGCGGAACTGAAGCGCCGCAACGTGCTGCGCGCAGGCGTGCTATACGCCGGCGCGGCATGGGCGCTGTCGCAGGGCATCGCACAACTGGGGCCGCTGTTCGACGCGCCCAACTGGGCGATGCGCGCGTTCGTGATCGCCTGCGTGATCGGCTTTCCGTTCTGGGTCGCGCTCGCGTGGTTCTACGAGTTCACGCCGCAAGGTTTGAAGCGCGAAAGCGAGATCGCCGCGGATGCGCCGAGCCGGCATAGCGCCGCGCGCAAGCTGGATTTCGCGATCATCGGCGTGCTGGTGGTTGCGGTGATGCTGCTGGGTTCCGGTTATTTCATCCGGCGCCAGGCACCGGCCGTTGCGCCTGCGCTCGCGTCCGCCATCCCCGCCAAATCCATCGCCGTGCTGCCGCTGGTCAACGAGAGCGGCGACAAGAACCAGCAGTACTTTTCTGATGGACTGTCGGAGGAGATGATTTCCGCGCTGGGACAGGTACACGACCTCAAGGTGATCGGCCGCAACTCCTCATTCCAGTTTCGCGGCGACGCGCAGAACGACAGCGCCGTGATCGGTGCCAAACTCGGCGTGGCGACCTTGCTCGAAGGCACCGTGCGCAGACAGGGGGACCAGGTGCGCATCGTGGCATCGCTGATCAGGGGCCTCCGATGGCAGCCAGATCTGGTCGCAGACCTACGACCGGCAACTCAAGGACATCTTCGCGATGCAGAGCGATATCGCCACCTCGGTGGCGAGTGCGTTGAAGGCCGGCGTCTTCGGGCAATCCATCGAGGCGATGGACAAGCCGCCCAATGGCAACCTCGCTGCATACGACGCCATGCTGCAAGGGCGCTATTACGCCGAGCGCCGCACCCGTCTGGACTACGTCAAGGCGGAGCAGTATTACCAGCGCGCCATCCAGCTCGATCCGGATTACGCGCTGGCCTACGCCCGCTTGGCGATCGTCGAGCAGTGGTTCAACGACTGGGAAGCAACGTCCGACGAG
>Ga0207707_10003893_pt1 | contig 13239 bp, 13 predicted proteins | sample KBSC83BmetaG_FD_184336 | JGI IMG/M metagenome (GOLD analysis project Ga0207707, IMG submission 184336) | Corn rhizosphere microbial communities from Kellogg Biological Station, Michigan, USA - KBS C8-3B metaG (SPAdes) (version 2) | ecosystem: Host-associated > Plants > Roots > Rhizosphere ...
CGATCCTGGCGGTCTCCATCGTTTATAACGATTACCTGACGAAAAACCCCGAGGCCGTGGCCAAGTTCATCGCCGCGACCCGCAACGGTCTTCAGTACGGCTCGAAGAACAAATCGCGGGTCGCGGAGATCTTGCAGAAGGCGGCGAACATGAGCGCCGCCGATGCGCGCGCCTACGCCGGCCAGTGGGACGGCGCTTACATCGCGAGCTTCGAGTCGGCGGACATCGCGTCGCTGAAAAAAATGTATGACCTCGTCAAAGCCGCGGGCGGCGCAACCAAGGACGCGCCCGACAGCGCGTTCGATACCGGACCGTATTTACGCGCAAAAAAGATCAAATAAGCCGGCGCGGCGATCAGGGAATGTCGATGCCGCCGATTTCCGCAATCGGCCGGCCGATGCTTTTTCTCAGGAGCGCCACGACGGTCAACAGAAATTCTTCGTCGTCGAAGTAAAGCGCGCCGAAATACTCTTGGCGGTTGTGCCGCATCACGAGCACGCAGTGCGGCGTCTCCAGGATATGCGATGCATCCTCCGTGGCGGTGAGAATACCCACTTCCCCCATCGGCAACGGCGTGTCCGGCCCGTACGGACCCGCCCATTCCGGCGGCCAGTTGCTCCGGCCCAAATACTTCATGCGCGGATGTTTTCTGAGCTCCATGGCAATCGCTTCTGGCGCGAAGCTGCCGAGATCGACAAGCGCCGCTACGGCCGGCTTCCCAGAACCTTGCGGAGATTTTTCGGGTTGACGATGATGCGCCGCCCCTCCCGCAAAATGATTCTTTCGCGGTCGAATTCGTTCAGGTACTCGGTGACCTGCTGCCGCGACGCCCCGACGATGCCGGCGAGAGTCTCATGGCTGATAGCCAGGCGGATCAGCGTGCCGCGCGGATCCGGCGCGCCAAACCGCTCGGCCAGGTGCGCGAGCTCGAGAGCGACCCGCCGGCGCACGTCCAGGCCGATGCCGCGGATGCAGTGGATGTAGAGGCGCCGGCTGAGGTGTAGCGTCGTGGCAAAGCCACTCAGAAAGTTTTCGTACGATGCGCCGAGCAGTACCTCGACAAAGACTTTCGGCCTGATCAACCCTACCACCGAAGTCTCAAAAGCGTCGCACCGAAAGGCGTGGAACGAGTCGGACACGAGAGCGTCGATCCCGAAAAACTCGCCGGCCGGGAGCAAGCTGACAATCGTCTGACGGCCCTCGCCGTTGTAAGAAACCCTGGCGACCCCGGAAACTAGCAGGTAAACCGACTTCGCCGGCTCGTCCTGATCCAAAATGACTTGGTCCTTCTGAAATGTCTTTACCGTGAGATTTTGTGCGAGCCTGTCTAATTGAGCATTGGACAGGCTGCCGAGATTCTTAAGATGCTTAAGAATGCTCGCGTCTGTGTTGGCCATAAGTGGGATTATCTCCAGCTAGCTGAATCTCTAGAATCCGCGAGTCCTGCGCGCGCGAAATTCACGCGCCACATGCATCTGAACCAGGCGGAACATACACAAGCACATTGGAAACATCTGTCAGATAGCCGACATTCCATTACAATCCTCCCTTCTCTGCCTCATCGGGCGCACCTTCACTAGTTGTGCAACCTCCAGGCCACAGACTTAAGCGCAATTTTTCTGGGAACATCGACGAGCTTTGACATGGTCGAACAGAAAAGCCGCGAGGATTGACAGGATTTTTCATACCGACGAATTTTGTTCGCGCGTGAATCCCGCCGTGCGGATGAGCAGCGATTTCACGCGTCTGCCATCACGCGCGATGAAACTTTCCGTATTTGTAGAGTTTGGAAAAAACGATGCGGCGCGGCTTAGAACCGGCCGTCCGGGTCAAGCTTTCGCACGATGCCCTCGTCGATCAGATCTTCGACTTTGAGTCGGCGGATTTGTCGTTGCCGGCGCCGAGCAAGCGGACTTTTGATTTTCGGATTGGCGGCGAACACGCCGGTCAGGCGATTGATGAAGCCGGCGACGAAGACCAGATCGGCGCCCTCGGCGATCGCGCCGAGATTGGCTCCCGACCGAGCCCCAATGCATGAAGGATTCACCGGAACTGAGTGCCGCCATGCCGACCGGCCCGTTGCGCGCCTGAAGGAGACTGAAGTCGACGCCCTGGCGGCGAAAAAATCCCTGATCCTGGGCCACGTACAGCGCGCCTTCCCGCTCGCTTGCCGAACCGGTGGTTGCGAGCACTTTGACGAGCGGCGCCGCCGCATGCGCAATGCCAGGCTGAAAAATCAGCGTTAGGAGCAGAACCCACGAATGCAACGATCGTTGTTTCATGAGTTCTTTTCCGCGCGCCGTCGCTAATGTTCTAGAACTGAAGTTCGTGATTGAATCATCCGTGGTTTTACCCGTCCTGCCGGTGAAAACCGGCATCCAGGCGTATCTAAAAACTCTGGATTCCGGGTCGCGCTAGCCATCGCCAGCGCGCCCGGAATGACGTCGATTCATTTCCCGAATTGGCTGACACAATGCTAAAACTGAATGAGGTCAGAGCGAGTGACCGTGACGTTGTAGCGGTAACCGAAACTACCGAACTGAGAAAACGCCTGGAGCTTTTCCTTCTCGTCACGCTGAGTGGTGCAGTCCAGCGGGACATAAACGTAGTAGTCACGGACGCTGAACCCGGTCACCGCGCACTGCACGCAGCCGCGCGTGGCGATGCCGGTGACAATGATGCGGCCCTCTCCGGGACGAAGCCGCAGCCGCTCCAGCAGCGCTTCCATGTCGGTTTTGTAGAAGCAATCGTGCGTGTGCTTGACGACCACCGGCTCGCCCGACTGCGGCTTCAGCTCGTCGACGAATTCCGCGCCCCAGGTTCCTTCGACTTTGCGCACGACGTTTTTGAAAAGCGTGAATTCCAGCGCGTCCGGCTTGCGCACCGACTGAGTGTGCGCTACCAGGCCGCCGGCCCGCTTTACGCGCTCGCGCAGAGCGGCGATCGTCGGAATGATTTTCGCCGCGCCTTCTCCCATGTAGCGCTTGCCATCCGGATGAAGATCCTCGTTCTCCATGTCGACGATTAGAAGCATCGTCTTGGCGGCCTCCAGTTTCACCGGAACCGGTTCTGGATAGTTAAGTTCGATTTGCATGCTCGCTCCTCTTTGACGCAGCTATTTGCGCAGCCGTTCGATCCAGCCTTCCTTGACGATCTTCTGCAGCGGCGCGTCATCCTTATAAAAATCCGGCTGGCGAAAAGCGTCGCTCGGAAACGGCTTGCGCGCCGACTGTTCGCGAATGACGGTTTCCAGCCCGGCGGCGGGAACCGTCGGAATCGATTTAAAAAGCCCCGCGTAGACGGTGACAATTTTATCCACCACCGCGGGGTCGGACTCGCGATATTCCTTGGCATAAACTCGCTTGGCCAGGGCCGGATCGGTTTTGATCACGTGAATCGCTTCCGTGTAGGCCTTTAAAAATCGCTCCACCGTGTTGGGGTTTTTGCCCACGAAAGCGCGGCTGCTGCCGACGCAGGACGGCGGATATTTGAGATCGGTCTTGGACAAATCGATCAGCACCGGCCAGCCGCGCTGCAAAAACGGCAGCGCGTAGCGGATCGTCAGAATGCCGGCGGCAATCCTGCCGCTCTCCAGCGCAGCGGCGATTTCCGGCCCGCCGCCCAGCTGCAAAATCGTCATATCCTTGTCGGCATCCATGCCGAGATACTTCAAAGCCGAGCGCAGATAGAAATGAATGCTCGATCCCAAACGCGTGACCGCAGTCGACTTGCCCTTGAGCTGCTCCGGCGTTTTGATGTCGGGCCGGCCGATCAAATAGACCAGATCGGTATCCAACGGACAGGCCAGCAGCACGGCGTCGCCGCCCTCGACTTTCGCCGCCACCACCGACTCCGCGCCGACGCCGGACAATTGCAGCTCGCCGCTGAGAATTCCCATGGTGATCAGCGCGCCGCCGCGCATGAAGATGATCTCCACGTCGAGGCCGTGCTTGGAAAAAATTCCCGCGTCGCGCGCAAGCCAGACGGGCAGAAAATGCGGCGGGTTGGTGACCGCGAAGCGAATACGCCGCGTCTCCTGCGCCGCAGCTTTGAACGGCAAGGCTGCGGCCAGTAGGAGAAAGATGATCTGTATCTTCAGGCAAACTTTAAAACACTTCATGTAGTTCAACACGCCGTGCTCATCGATCAGTTCTTTTTCTTATCGCCCGCTCGCTGATCCGGCCCGCTGTCGGCATAGCCGGGCTCGATCACGGAATCGATGAAGTACCGTCCGCCGTTCTCGACGATGGCCGCGCCCTTCTGCAAGGCTTTCATCAAACCTTCGGCGGTCGTCACCGGCGCTTCGCCTTCGAAGCCCTGGGCGCGCGCCATGGCGACCAGATCGACGCGCGGATCGTCGATGCGCTGCCCGATCCAGCGATTCTGCGCCGGGCGACTGCGCATTTGCGCCACGCGCTCCTGGTGCATCTCGTCGTTGAAGTACGAGCGATTGTCGGCGATCACGAACATCACGGGAATGTCGAAATGCGCCGCGGTCCAGAGCGCGTTCACGCCCATCAGATAGTCGCCGTCGCCGATGACACCGACGGTGATCCGGCCGCTGTCTTTGAGCGCCAGCGCGGCGCCGATGGTGTGTCCGGGACCGGTGCCCACCGCGCCGCCGCCGTCGTTGCCGAGAAACGAAAGGGGTCCGTCGAATTCAGCGGCTTCACCCGGCCAGCCGAGCGGCAGGCGCGCGAAAGTGATCGGCCGTTTCTTGGCGAACTCGCGCACGGTCATCGCCATGTCCCATAAGGTCATCGGCCCGCTTTTCGACGAAATTTTTTTCAGCGCATCGTTCCAGTGAAGGATGTTTTTCATCTCCGGCCGGGATCGGACTTTGGCTACTTTCTTCGATTCCAATTGCTCGAGCATTTGCGCAACGAAGGTGTCGGGCTCGGCATGAATCGGAATGTCTACCGCTGGCAGCGCCTGATGATCCATGCTCCAACCGTTGGTGCGGTAGCTGTCCACCGAACAATGGATGATGGTTTTATCGACCGGTTGCTGCGTTTGCGCCGCACCGAGTGCCAGGCGCAACACGCCGGCGAGATCGAGCCAGTCGAGGCTGATGAGCAGATCGGCCTTCTCGAGCAACGCCGTAGCGGCCTTGCTCGGACGCAGGCAGGGCGCGGCGAGATGCAGTGGATGCGTGGTCGGAAACGACGAGCCGTCGTTGCTGCTGGTCATGACCGCGGCACCGATCGCCTCGGCAAAGCGCACGCGACGGTCCCAGTCCTCTTGCTTGCGCGACATGCGACCCATCAGAATGACCGGAAACTTTGCCCGTTCGACAGCTTTGAGCGCGTTGGCGATCGCAGCCTGTGGCACTGCGGGCGACGGCGCCGGCGCGAAGCGCGCCGGATCGGGAATCGATATTTCTTCGCTCAACGAAGATTCCTGAAGCCCCGCGTCGAGACAAATATAAACCGGACCGTAAGGCGCGCTGCGCGTGATCTGATTAGCGCGCAGCACCGACTCCACGGCGGCCTGCGGCGAAGCGGGCTGATCGTCCCATTTGGTGTAATTGCGGATCATCGACGCCTGGTCTTTCGAGGTGTGGATCCAGTCGATCCACGGCCGGCGCCGATACGCGTCCACCGGTCCGGTGGCGCCGAAAATGATCATCGGCGTGCGATCGCACCACGCGTTAAAAATCGGCATGGTCGCATGCATGAGACCGACGTTGGAATGGAGCGCGACGGCCATCGGCTCCTCGGTCACCTTGCCGTAGCCGTCGGCGATGGACACCGCGTGCTCTTCGTGCAAACAAATCACCATCTGCGGATTACGATTGCCCAGATAGTTGACGATGCTGTCGTGAAAACCGCGATAACTCGCGCCGGGCACCAGCGCGATGTACTTGAGATCGAGGCGCCGCGTGACCTCTGCGACCACGTCGCTGCCCCACTTCATCTGCGGTTTGCCGAGATTTTCCGGGCGATCGAGCGCGGCTGAATCGCTCGCTTTCCCCTGCCTGGCTTTGCCGACCGTGGCTATTTTCATCGCTTCTCCTTGTTTATAAATTGCATCGAGGCGCAAATCAGGGCTGACCGATATAGCTGCAATCTTCTAACTCACTCAGGGCGACATCCGTATCCACCAGCTCGGGATAAATATGCCCAACAAAAAATCCGATGGAGATACCTAACCGGACATATCGCACTTGCCCGCTCTCAAGCATAAAGGTCAATTTGCGCTCCACTTCGGTTGAAGTCACGATTTCGTGGTTGCCCAGCGCTCGATCCACGTAAAAAAATCCGAGAGGAACCGCTTTACCGATCAATTGACCGTCCATCCTGATCTCAGGTTGCACAGCGGCTCCCATGGCGCTCGCGCGATACACAAAGACATGCCCCTGACCGGAGGGCAAGTTCGCAAAGCTTGATGCTACCGCAGAATATTTGGGGCCCGTGGCACATCCGCAAAAGAATGTGACCGCGAAAGCTAAAAAGACCCAACTTTGCCGCTTCGACATTAAAGAAAGCCTCCATGGAACTTAATCGGTCTCGTCCGGTTTGGTGGGCGAAATTGTAAGGGCGATCGGTTTACCAAGTGGCGAGTAAGTCTTTTCAACCGGCAGGTAAAAGCCGACCAGCGTTTCTTCAGAAACCACCAGATAGGCTTCGTGGATATTGGAAGCCTCAACAGTAAAGACCTGATCACGACTTCTATAAACGCCGCCGTGAGCTAAGGCGCCGACGTAATCCCATTTGGTACCGCGGCGCAAAGTTCTGGTAAACCCGGTACCCAATGGAAAAGTTTCCGCCCGCGCTAGATAAAATGGGTTCTTGGCGCCGTCCGATTGGATTTGCACTGGCTGCTGCTTTACGTGAATCACATCAAAAGCGCATGATGCCAAAACGGCGATCCCGCAGATGCCCGCGATTCTCTTTGCGATTCTGATCGTCCAGCCTCGGCGCTTGCTCATCTCAAGGACTGCCTCGATTCGGACCTACGCGGGCTTCGCGTATTTCCCCGTCAGTTGCGGCGTGAAGCCTTCCAAGCCCTTTTCCTGACGCTGCAAGCGTGTCTCGCGCGCCCAGGTGCGCTTGAGATCGTCGCGAATTTTTATGTGCAGGCGGCCGAGCGGCTCGGTTTCGAGCTCGATCGAATCGCCGTCCTGAAATGGATTCAAGCCGCGATGATTGGTGCCGCACGCGAGCACGTCGCCGGGCTCGAGCGGATGGATCGAGCTCACCCACTCGATGCAGCGCGGAATTTTGTGCGCCATGTCGCTGGTATTGTAGTTCTGCATCAGCACGCCGTTGTTCCACAGGCGCACCTGGAGATGATGCGGGTCTTGGATTTCATCGGCGGTCACAAGGTACGGACCCATCGGCCCGAAGGTCGCGCGCGACTTCATCTGATAGAAAGTGTTGCCCGCCGGCGGCAAACCGCGCGCCGAGCCGTCGATGAAATTGACGTAGCCGAACACGTAATCCATGGCTTTCGCCGCCGGCACGTTGTCCGCTCGCTTGCCGATCACCACTGCCATCTCGGCTTCGCCCTCGAAAATAGCCGCGGGCGCGTCGGGTAGAATCATCGTGTCTCCGTCGCCGACCAAGCAGGTGGGCGATTTGTGAAACGCGTTGATCGGCGCCGGCTCCTTGCGCGTGCCGTCTTCCATGTAATTCACCGCCATGCAGTCGATGTTGATCGGTCTTGGCAGCGGCGGCCGGAGCCGCACGCTCTCGAGCGGCACGCCGCCGCTTGCAGCGGCTTTCTCCAGCGGGCTCCGATACTCGCTGAAATGCTCGATCAGTCCGTTGATCAAATCATGCGGTCCGATGTGCGGAATCTCTCGGACCAGCGCCGATACATCGACCACGCGATCGCCGTTCAGAATACCGAGCTTGAAATCGTCAAAGAACACGAGCTTCATTCTTCCTCCTCAGCGGCTTCGATTTTCACTTGAATGTGCAACCGCAGATCGAGGCCGGATCGAAGCTTTGGCGATCTCTATCCTCGATCCTCCATCCTCGATCCATCACCAGCGCTCTTCGCCCATCGACCAGCGGTCAAGGCTGGCGAGGTATTCGCGAAACAGCACCATGCGCATCGCGACCGCGCGGCGCACCCGGTCCTGGCGATCTTCCGTGGTCGCGTAGCGCTTCAAGAAAAGCTGCGGCACGCTGCCGTGTCCTTCCTCGTCCTCGGTGATTTTACGGTAGGGCTGCTTGATCCATTCGGGAACCTCGGGCGACTTGAGACACATTTGAATGAGGTGATTGGCGACCGTTTCGCCGGCCAAGGACAAACCGGCGATGCGCTCGCAGGTGTCGTTCAATCCTTCCATGGCGTTGAACATGGCGATCTGCGCCGGCAACGGCTTGTAGTCGAACGGCTCGGCGCCGAGATCGCGGATGCGCTTGCTCAACAATTGCGCGTGCACCATTTCTTCGTGCGCCGACTCCGCCAGGGTCGCCTTGACGTCCAGCTCCGGCGTCGTCTTCAGCCATGCGCCGAAGAGATCCGCCGCGCGCAGCTCATTGAAAAGCCGGCTCTGCATGACGCGAATGCGCTCTTCATCGGTGCGCAGCGGAATGTAGCTGTACGCCGGCGGGTGACTGTCGAGGAACCGACAGAAATCGTTGACCGGCGTCAGGATTTCGTTTAGAAGTTCTTCGCTGTTCATCGCCTTGACCCTTTTCGATTCAGGCCGAGGATCGAGGATGGAAGATCGAGGATCGCTGAAGGCGTTTTCCATCCTCCATCCTCAATCGTCTATCCTCGACCCATTCATTAAACCCGCCAGCCCTTCTGCGAGATATCGATGCCGTTCCCTTCCGGATCGTGTACGCGGTATTCGGCGAAGGGAATCCTGTCGGGACGCGCCGCGCCGCGCGGCACGCCGGCCTTTTCGGCGCGCGCCTGCATCTCTTCATTACTCTTTACATGAAAGCCGAAATGATTGAGTCCAATCGGCTCTTCCGTGCGCTGATAAAGTAGCGCCAAGTTGAAATAACCGTCGGAGACGAAGATCGAAGAACGATCGGAGCGCTGGACTTCTTTCATGTCGAGCAAGATGCAATAAAAATCGGCGAGACGCTGCGGCTGCGGCGTGTAAAGCGCGATGTGGCGGATCGGCACGGGCCGATGTTCGTAGGCCACGTCAAAAGCGCGCCGGCAGATGCCCACGCGATTGCCGTCGGGATCGCGCAGCTCGAACTCCACCCCGGTGACCGAATCCATCGGCGCCAGATCCGATTCCGCGCCGCCGACGCGGACGAGCTTCTTTCCCAGCGATTCCACGCGCACGGTTTCAAAACTGAGCTGGCGCAAGCCCTGCTTGTTTGTCTCGGGCTCGCGTACCAGCGCGAGGCTGAAAACTCCGTCCGACAGAAACACCGCTTCTTTGCTCTCTTCGATTTTCTCGAGCTCGAAAACTTCCTGGTAAAATCCCGCAAGGCGCGCGGGATCTTCAGCGGCAATCATCAGTTGGCGGAGTTGGGGCATCGAGGTTCTCCTGTTTTTTGGATTCGAAATCTATCCTGCGGCCGCGGCAGGCGCACCGCCAAGAGCGCTGATCGACGTTGTGGCCGGCGGCTCGGCTGCCGGCGCGCGCACGGGCACCAGCAGCCTGAATATACTGCCGATGCCGACTTCGCTCGACAGGCGAATTTCGCCGCCGAGCGCGGCGGCGAGTTTACGGCAGAGCCCGAGGCCCAAGCCGGTGCCGCCATATTGGCGCGTGGACGAACCGTCGAGCTGGCGGAAGTCCTCGAAAATCACGTCCTGATCTTCGCGCTTGATGCCGATGCCGGTATCGGCGACGGCGATCTCCAGAAACTTCGCGTCGGCTTCGGCGGTCTCTCGGATGGAAAGATCGATCTTGCCTTTCTCGGTGAACTTGAGCGCGTTGGTCAAAAGCTGCACGAGAATCTGCTGCAGCTTCTGGCCGTCGCTTTCGATGGTGTCGATGGCGGATTCGATGTGAATGCCGAACTCGATCGGACGTTCGCGAATCAGCCGCTGGGTCATCAGCTCGAGGCCGGTCAGGATTTCCTTGAGCTTGACGATTTCGAATTGCGCCGAGGGGCCGTCGGTCTCCATGCGCGAGAAGTTCATCAGATTGTCCATGAGCCCGGACAATTCCTGGCCGTTGTTGATCAGGCGGTCGAGCATCTCGCGCGCCTTGCCCGCCAGGTCCCAGTCGCGCAAAACCTCGCTGTAGCCGATGATCGTGCTCACCGGCGTGCGCAGCTCGTGGCAGATGTTGGCGACGAAGTCTTTTTTGATGCGGTCCATCTCGATCAATTTCCGGTTGCTGCTTTCCACCCGCCGGTAGGCTTCGATCGACTCTTCGTAGAGCCGGCCGTTTTCCAGGGACAAGGCGAGCTGCTCGCTGAGGAGCGCCAGCAGGCGGAAATCCTCGGCGCTGTATTCGCCACCGGAGCGCTTCGCGCCGAGCGCCACGGCGCCGCGCACTTCGCGCTCGTACACCAGCGGCAGCAGCAGCTCGGCCTTCCAGCGGCGGAAAATTTCCAACACTTCTCCGCGGTTTTCCTGGTAGCGCGGATGACTCGCTGCTTCGGCGCGGGTCACGGCGTGAAAATCCGCGCCGCGCCAGACTTGCGCCAGACTCTCGATCGGCGCCGCGTCCGCGCCGTTCTCGATCGGCATCGACTCGTCCGCGACGAGCAGCGGCTCGGCCGCATCCTTGGCGCGGTAGACGATCGCCGCGCCGGCAATCCCGAGCGGCGGCGTGATCCGCTCAAGAAATCCCCGAGCCAGCGCCGCCGCGGGATTCAAAGTGCGCAAGTAGAGACTGATTTCCGCCTGAAGCGCGGCCGGATCGTACTCCTGACGAAAGATGTAGCGGTCGACGACACTTTCGAGCCAGCGCAGCAGCGGATTGAACAGCACGACGACGAGGACGGAGAAGAAAATCGGCACCAGCGGATTCTGCGCGTAATCGCCGAGCCAGGGCGCGACCACGTAGGCGATCACGGCGTAGATCGCGACCAATAGCGTCAGCAGACCGATGCGGCTCAAACCGACGCGCAGCGCGTTGCCGAGCTCGAACAGGCTGTATTTGAGCAGCGCGTAGGCGACCGATATGGGGAAAAAGATCGTCGGTACCAGAGCGAGATTGTACGGAATCTGGATCGAATAGGCGCTGGTCAAAAACGCCATCAAAGCCGGCAGGAGAAATCCCAGCAGCGCGCCGACGAACATCACGCGCAGGCGCGAGCGTTCGAGATGCGATTCGCAGCGGCGCAGCGCGCCGCCGGTGATCAGCAGAAAACTCGCCGCGCCAACGCAGACGTAGAGATAACCGGCGCGAAAATTGTTGATCCAGATCTCGAGCGGACCGAAGTAAGTCAGGCTGTTCAGCAGCCCGAGCGCCAGGCCGACGCCGTAGAGGAGCGCGAGGACGCGCGGCCGCGGCGCGGTCTGGGCGCCCGCATTCTTGAGCAGCAGCGCCAGATGAATCGCGGCGCTCGGGGTGAGCGCCAGCGCGAAGATACGCAGCTCCTTGGGCAGCATCGCCTCGGTCATGAAATCGAAAGTGGTCTGAAACCAGACGAAGACCGCCAGCACCATGAAGCACAAGGGCAGCGCGACGGGCGAGGAGGCGTGGTAAAAATAGGGCGCGACGCCGATCAGCAAAAACGCCAAGCCGATGATGAGATAAACGCCGAAGCTGAGCAGCCAGTCGCGAAAACTGAAAGTCATCGTGGCGACGGTGTAGTCGCGCACCTCTTCGCCGTGCTGGATCTGATAGTGAATCGGCGTCCCCGCCGGCGCGCGCCGGACATAGCCGTACAGCGCCGCGCGATCTTGAAGCGGTCGCCCGGCCATACTCACCACACGATCGAGCGATTGCAGGCCGGCCTCGGCGCCGGTCCAGCCGGGCACGAAGTAAGGACCGACGGTGAGATTTTCGTGAACGAAAAATCCGGGAAAAGGTTGATTGATCCAGCGGCCCGAGGAAAGAAATGATTCGCCGATGAGCAGCACGCCGAACAGGCCCGTCAATGCAAGCAGTGTGTATCTTTGCCAGGTCTGAGGACCCATGGGCTCTCCCTCCCCGCGCCGGAACTTACCGGCTTATCAAGCCGTCTCGAAGGCTGTCAAGATAACCGAAAAATCGTAAAGTGCAGGATAAAGAAGAGCGGGAATCGAGTCTTCCGATCGGGTTGAGCGCCAAACCAGCGCCGCTAAATTTTCGCGACGGTTTCGCTCGGCAGCACGATGCGCGTTTGCCGGCCGAGAATCTCCAGCAGAACGGCGACCCGTTCGCTGCCTTTGAGCTTCTGCTCGAAGATCGCCTCCAGACCCGAGAAAGGACCTTCGTTGATACGGACGGTATCGCCGGGTTTGGCGTTGACCGGATCGACTTCCGCGACGCCGCCCGGACAACGCTCGCGCAGGGCTTGAATGATACCTTCGCCGACCTCCGCGACGCGGCTGCCGAAGGTGAGAAAGTCTTTGACGCCGGGAGAATAGCGCGCGGCTTTGCCGGCAAGCACCATGTCGAGCCGGCAGAATATATAACCGGGAAACAGCGGCGCCAGCACCCAGTGAAAGCGGCTACCGATGCGCCGCCGCGTGCGGACCCACGGCAAAAAAACCTCCAGGCGAAGATCGGTCAGCCGCCTTTCCACGTCTTTTTCCCGGTTCGCCTTGCTTCGAATGGCGTACCAGCGAAGCCCAGGCTCGATTTGCAGCGATTCCTGTCTCATGCGGCTCAACTCACCTCGTTCGAGCATTTGGAAAGCATCGCGCTACCACGACTACTGTAACAGACAACTTGCCGTAGTAAAAACTCGCGCGCCGAGAGTCGATATACGAGCGCGCGCAACTGAATTTTCTTGACTTCATCGATAATTTAAGGTGCAATATCCCTCTGTGAGATGAATTCTCGGTGTATTATTGACGTCTAACGTTTGAAGAGGCGTGTGGCTGCCCGACCAGGAAACTTGAGGAGGTCGAATGCAAGCCTTGAAATACAACCGGTTCCCCGCATCTCTGGTCTTTCCCTTCGCATTCGTGTCCCGGCAGTTTGCTCGCGCAAGGTGATGCACGATTTCCGATCACCCCGCTTTTTTGTTTCCTATCCGCATTTCATTATTCACGGCATTTTCGCTTTCTCTTCAGTTTTTGGCGCGGGGCATTTACACCAACCATCGGGCATAGCATGATGATAAAGGGAGGCTGCTCCAATGGAGAACAAGGAATTCGAGAATCTCATCAAAAAGGACCGCGACCTGCACCAGGCGAGCGGCTGGC
>Ga0207707_10003894_pt1 | contig 13236 bp, 10 predicted proteins | sample KBSC83BmetaG_FD_184336 | JGI IMG/M metagenome (GOLD analysis project Ga0207707, IMG submission 184336) | Corn rhizosphere microbial communities from Kellogg Biological Station, Michigan, USA - KBS C8-3B metaG (SPAdes) (version 2) | ecosystem: Host-associated > Plants > Roots > Rhizosphere ...
ACTGCATGAAGCGAAAGGCGTAACTCAACCACGACACCGGCCCATTGAGCACGGCGCCGGTCACCGGGTCGACGATCTCCGAGGCAAAATTGGTGTTGACGAAAACGTTGATCTGCACCGCCGCGGTGCCGATGATCGCCGGGCCCATGAGGCGCATGATCTGGCGCACGCCCGGGTCGGTGAAGCTCAGCATCGGCCGATAGCGAAAGCCAGCGCGGCGCAGACTCGGCCACTGCACGGCAAACTGCAGAAAGCCGCCGACCAGGGTGCCGAAGGCCATGCCTTCGATGGGATTGAGACCGAGAAAGTTGCCGACGATGAAACCGAAAAACAAGCCGGCGATCACCGAGCCGAGATTGAAAAACACCGGTGCGATGGCGGGGATCGCGAAGTTGTTGCGCGCATTCAAGATGCCCATCGCTTTGGCGGCGAGCGCGATCAGCAGCAAAAACGGAATCATGATGCGGGTCAGGTGAATCGTCAGATCGGCCTTGCCAGGCACATCGAAAAATCCCGGCGCCAGCCAATACACGATCGACGGCGTGAAAATCCAGCCGGCGATGCAAATCGCGCTTAAGAGCAGCACCAACGCCGTGGCGACCCGGTTCGACAGTCGAAAGGCTTCCTGCTCGCCTTTGATCTGCTGGACCTGGGTGAAGGTGGTGACAAACGCGGCGGACAAGGCGCCTTCGGCGAAGAGATCGCGCAGCAGATTGGGAATGCGAAAGGCGGTGAGAAATGCGTCGTACTGCAAGCCGGCGCCGAAAAGCGCGGCGAACACCTGATCGCGCACCAGCCCGAGAACGCGGCTTGCCGTTACCGCCAAGCTGATGACGCCGGCATTGCGCGCGACGCTGGCGCGGTCGGTTGGGGCGCGGTCATTTTCCATGGGTGCGATGATGAGTGTTTCAACAGGGGTAGCATGAAACGCGCCGCAGGTCGACGCGACGCCAATTCGCCGCTCGCGGATGTTTCAGGGAACGCGAGCGTTGACAGCAGCGCCGCTGTTCGCATAGCCTCCGGCATCTCACAACGGTGAAAGATCGCGTTCCCGATGTACTCTTTAGTTGTGCCGCAGGGTTCTATTGCCGTCTCGCAATCGCAAACCACGAAAGGATTTGGCGAAAATGCAGGAGCGCTTGAAGCAGTTCCACTACTGCGTCGTCGTCTGTCTGATCACGGCTTGGCTGGCGCCGTGCGCTTGGAGCCAGAGCGAACCTTTTTACCAAGGCAAAACGCTCCGCTTCGTGGTCGGCTCGGCGCCGGCGAATTTCTACGACTCCTGGGCGCGGCTGCTGGCGCGCTACTGGGGCAAGCATATTCCGGGCAACCCCAACGTGATCGTGCAGAATATGCCCGGCGCTGGCTCGATCTCAGCGGCCAATTACGTTTACGGCGTCGCTAAGCCGGACGGTTTGACCGTAGTGCTGCCGAACAACAGCATCTACATCGAGCAACTGGTCGGACGACGGGAAGCGCAATTCGATCTGCGCAAATTTCACTGGCTCGGCTCTGCGGCGCAGGAATCGATCATGTTTTACATGCGCGCCGATACGCCGTACAAAACCATCGGCGACATCGTCAGAGCCAAACAGCCGCCGAGTTGCGGCGGGTCCGGGACCACGAACTCGGATTATATCGTGGCGAAGATCCTCGAGCTCAGCGTGGGCGCGAAGATCAATTCGGTTTCGGGCTATCAAGGCGGCAGCGACGCCGACCTGGCGGTGGAAAAGGGCGAGATCGTCTGCCGAGCGCATACGTTGGCGTCGCATTTCGGCCGCGAGCCGTTCAATTCGTGGCACAAAAAGGGTTTCGACCTGCACCTGCTCCAGTCCGGACGCAAGCGCGATCAGCGCGCGCCGGAGGCCCCGACCTTGTATGAGATCTTGGAGGAATTCAAAGTCGCCGACGCCAAGCGACGGGTTGCGCAAGCGCTCTTGTCCGGCGGCGAATTCGGCCGGCCGGTGTTGGTGACGCCCGGTACAACGCCGGAGCGAGTCAAAATTCTCCGCGACAGTTTTCGCAATCTCATGAAAGACCCGGACCTTTTGGCCGAAGCGAAAAAGAGCCGCATGGATGTGGAGTATACGGCGGGCGAAGAACTGGAGAGTCTGCTCAAGGAAGTTTTGAACCAGCCTGCCGAGGTGGTCGAGCAGGCGCGAAAGATTCTCGGCAATTGATGAAATGAACAACCCCGCAGCAAGCTGCGGGGTATCAGGAGAACACAACGGCAACCTATCCAAAAAACGTCACCCCCGAACGTTTTAATCGGGGGTCCAGGTTCGGATTCGCCTGGATTCCCGCTTAAAACATGCGGGAATGACGGTCTTCCGAGAGGAATCAATTCAACGCATCAAGCTGCGGGGAATCTACCCGCAGCAATTAAATTGGAGGCAAAATGGACGTCACCGCGAAGCTCGCTAAATTTGTGACTGACCTTAGCTACGACAAGATACCGCCCAAGGCGGTGCAGACGGCGAAGGTTGCCGTGCGCGATTGTCTCGGCGTGGCGCTCGCGGGCAGCGTCGAAGAAGACGCAAAGATCACCGCCGAAGTCGCGCGCCAGGAAAATGCCCGCGAGGAAACCAGCGTCATCGGCCAGAAATTCAAAACCTCCGCGTTGAATGCCTCGCTGGCCAATGGCACCGCGGCGCACGCGCTCGATTTCGATCACAGCTTTACAATGATGGGGCAGCCGACGGCGCCGATCGCGCCGGCGACTTTTGCTTTGGGAGAAGCCCTCGGCGCCAGCGGACGGCGCGTGCTCGAAGCGTACGTCGCCGGTTTCGAAGTGACCGCGAAATTAGTTCACTCGCTGCGTGACAGCGAGCACGACGGCTGGCACGCGCCGAGCACGTTGGGGTCTTTCGGTGCGGCGGCGGCGTGCGGCAAACTGCTCGGTCTCAATGAGTCGCAAATGCAGATGGCGCTGGGCATCACCGCCTCGATGTCGAGCGGCATCGTCGCCAACTTCGGCACCATGACCAAGCCTTTGCACGTCGGTCTTGGAGCACGGAACGGCGTGCTCGCTTCCAAGCTCGCGCGCGGCGGCTACACGGCCAACGCGAAAGCCATCGAGGGCGGCTTTGGACTCTATCAGGTGCTGCATCAGGATGCGCCGATCAACGAGCGGGCGATTGAAGAGCTGGGACAATCCTATGCGCTGGTGACCGACGGCTTGCGCATCAAGCCCTATCCCTGCGGCGGCCTCACGCATCAAGTGATCGATTCGGCGCTCGAGTTCCGGGCCAAACACGCCTTGACCGCCGAGATGATCGAGCGGGTCGACGTGGACGTGGTCAAACATACTTTCGATCGCATTGTGTTTCGCGTGCCGCAAACTGGCATCCAGGGAAAATTCTGCATGCCCTATCTCGTTGCGCGGGCGATCATCGATGGCCGAATCGGCTTGCATATTTTTACTGACAGCGCGGTGCGTGATCCCAATGTGTTAAAACTCGCCGAGCGCGTGCAGATGAACCTCGATCCTAACTTGAAAAAGAGCGATGCGGCGGGACGCCCGTGCCGTGTGACCGTGCGTTTGAAAAATGGCCAGACCTTCACGCGCGAAGCGCAGCACGCCAAAGGCGGCCCGGAATATCCGATGAGCGAAGACGAACTTCGCGGCAAGTTTACCGAGTGCGCGCGCGAAGCGCTCGACGCGAATGGCGCCGCGCGCGCGCTGGATTTACTCGAGAAGTTGGAAACCCTTGCCGATATCCGTCCTCTGTGCGAAATCCTTAGGAGTTGATGGTTGTTATTCCACTTCTTTGCACCACAGAGGTCTCATTCTCTCAGCTTCTTGAGGTCGATTATCTTTGCCAACGTCCGTCATTCCCGCATGTTTTAAGCGGGAATCCAGGCGAGTCCGGAACTAGACCCCCCGATAAAAACATTCGGGGGTGACGCCTTTGAGATAGATATTCATCGCTATGATCTGACAGTCTGGTGCCAGGTATTCCATTGCACCATGAGCATTTGCCTGATTCGAGCGATTGACGCTATAAACTTTTATGCTTTTCGATGGGCCGACGCTGCAGCCGGAGGTTTGTTTCGTGTCCGTTAGAAAAGGAGCAGATTACATCCAGGCGCTGCGCGACGGCCGGGAAGTTTGGCACGCGGGTAGGCGAATCGATGACGTGACGGTTCATGCCGGCTTCACCGGCACGATCAAAACGCTTGCTGATTTGTACGACCGTCAGCATTCCGCGGAATATCGCGACGTGATGAGCTTCGATGGCGACGGTGAACGCTGCTCCTATAGCTACCTCGCGCCGAACAACGCCGAGCAACTGGCGCAGAAACGGCGTAACATCGAGTTCTTGGCGCAGCAGACCTTCGGTCAGATGGGGCGCTACCCCGATTTTTGCGCGCAACTGGTTGTCGGGCTGTTCGACTGGGCGCACGCCATCGAAAAGCACGATAAACGCTGCGCCGCGAATGCCAGAAATTATTATTTCCCTTGTCGGCATAACGATTTGTGCCTGACCCACGCGCTCACCGATCAATATTACGACCGCTCCAAACGAGCCAGCGAGCAGAACGATCCCGACTTGATCCTGCACATCGTCGGCGAAATCAAGGAAGGCCCCGTGGTGCGCGGCCTGCGCACCTTGGCGACCCTGGCGCCGATCTCTGATGAAGTGCTGGTTTATCCGAACCGTCCGCGCGATCCCGACGAAGCGGACTACGCGATCGCCTTCGCGGTGCCGATGAATACGAAGGGCTTGAAGATTCTCTGCCGCGATCTTTATGCCGAGCATGCCGACCCCGAGCGCCAGCCTTTGACGACCCGCTTCGACGAAGTCGACGCGGCACTGATCTTCGAGGACGTGGTAGTGCCGTGGGAGCGGGTGTTCGTCTACAAGAACCCGCAACTGCTCGCCGGCATCATTTACATTCACACCTGGGCGCAGTACTCGACGATGGTCCGGTTGATCACCAAGCTGGAGGGTTTTCTCGGTATGGCGCAATTGCTCACCCAATACGGCGGGCGTAACAAGAGCGCGGCGGCGCAGATTTTGCTTTCGAGCCTGATGCAGGACATCGAGATTCTCCGTTCTTGCATCGAGGTCGCCGAAGCCGAAGGTTATGTGAGTCCGGGCGGCACGTGGGCGCCGCGCTTGAGCGCGGCCTATCGCGTCCACAGCATCGAAGCTTCGGACCGCGCCGAGCGAACCATGGAAGGTTTACTCACCAGCACCCTGATGCTGAGCGCCGGCGCCTCGGATCTCGACGGCGGTGACATCGGGCCGTTGGTGGAGCGCTATTTTCGCGGCGGCGCGCCGAACACAAAAGCGCACCTGCGCTTGATGGCTACCGCCGCCGATATGGTCATGACGCCCTTCGGCAAGCGCAGCCAGCTTTACGAGCGTTTGCAGAGCGGAGAAGTCGACCGCATGCGCCAGCGGCTTTACGCTCAGTATCAGGATTCGGCGCCGGCGGAGCGCATGCTCCAATTTATCGACACCATCGACGACGAGGGTCGATGCAAGTAGGCTCTGTTTTCAGGAGAGTTCATGCAGGAAGCCAAGAAACAGCGGCGCATCGTCGTACGTAACTCGCCGATTCACGGCCGCGGCGTATTCGCGTTGAGAAAAATCCCCAAGGGCACGCGCATCATCGAATATAAAGGCCGGCTCATCACCGACAAGGAAGCCGACCGGCGCTACAGCCGCGCGCACGAGCACTCGCCGCATACGATGCTGTTTTCAGTGGACGGCGGCTGGGTGATCGACGCGACCCGGCGCGGCAACTCGGCGCGCTGGATCAACCACTCCTGCGCGCCCAACTGCGAGATCGAGGAAGAAGACCGGCGGGTTTTTATCGAAGCGCGGCGCGAGATCCGCCCTGGCGAGGAGCTGACCTACGATTACAATCTGCAGATCGGCGAGAAGCACACCAAAGCGGCCAGGCGCGAACACGCCTGCTTCTGCGGCAGCCGGCGCTGCCGCGGCACCATGCTCGGCGAAGAGGAATAACCCGTCGGGAAAATTCAACCGCAAAGGGCGCAAAAAGGGAACAACCTAAAATTTCTTCGTGTCCTTCGTGTCTTCGTGGTGAAAACGATTTTTTTTCGAGTCTGTAGTTCCTGATTTGGCGATAACAGCCGAGAATGGAAGCACCGGCAGAAATAAATTGGGCCGGCTATTCGGTGGCCGAGCGCGACTGGCGTTGGCGACGCGTGTGTGACGAAGCCGCCAAAGCGGGCTTCGACTGCATTCTCGTGCCGCTCTGCGTCGATGGGCGCAATCTGCATCTTTCGCTCGAACAGGCGCGCGGCACGCGCTCGGACTGCCGTTTTCTCACCGGCCTCGACAACGCGGCGGTGATCCTGCCGACCGACGGCCGCGCGCCGATCGTTATTTCCGACGACGAGCGCGGCAACGATTGGATTCCCGAGTTTCGCCCGGTGGAAAATTCCTGGGGCGAAAGCATGGCGCGGGCGCTGCTCGAGCTTGGCATGGAGCGCGCGCATATCGGCGTTTCCGGCCTGCGCCGCGGCTTTTACACCCACGGGCGGGCTTTTCACGGCGTGGTCAATCACAGTTCTTATGCGGAAGTGCTGCGGCGTTTGCCCAACGCGCGCTTCGAAAATGCCACCGCAGTGGTCGGCCATGCGCGCTACGTCAAGAGCGCCGAGCAGATCGCCTGCCTCCGGCGCGGCGCGGCGATCGCGGCGGCGGGCATCGACAAAATGATCGAGCTCGCGCGCCCGGGCATGGACGAGGGCCTGCTTTACGCGCGCGTCATGCAGCGGATGGTTGGACTTGGCAGCGAATATTATCCCATGGCGTTCTACAGCGGGCTGCATGGCAGCGGGCGCTTGCCGCGCTTCGAAGATCCGACTGAAGGTCGCACACTCCAGACCAATTACCGCATTGCAAACGAAGTCGATGCGGTGTTCGGCGGCCTGATCGCACAGGAACAGCAGCCGATTTATTTAGGCCAAATTCCCGACGCCTGGAAACTGGCCATCGAACTGCAGCGCGATATGTATTACGCGGCTTTGGAACATTTAACGCCGGGTCGGCCGTTTGCGGAATTCATGGATATGATCAACGGCTTCGGCGAAAAACGCGGCATGAAGAGCCGGCTGCTCACGCATGGGCGCGGCTATGGTGACGACGGTCCGCTTTTCACGCCGCAAAATCACGGCGGGCGCAATCGTGATTTAGTAATCGAGAAGGATTGCGTGTTCATCGTCAAGCCGATTGCCTACAGCGCCGACGGAACCTTCGACACGAGTTGGGGCGGCTGCGTGCTGGTCACGGAAAAAGGTGGCGAGCCGCTGGTGAAACGCACACCGGGGATGGTGGAAGTTAAGTAAAAGGATAAGGGCAAAAGGATAAAGGCAAAAGGATAAAGTTAAGAATTTCGCAATGAATTTTCGATCACTTATCCTTTTGCCTTTATCCCTCATCCTTTCAACGGGAGTTGTTTAATGCCTTGGACTCCGCCGGCGGGAGCCGGCGCGACCGTGCATATCTGGAACGGCTATTCGCTCGCGGAGCGCGATCGGCGCTGGAACGCGGTGCGCGCTAACGCGATCAAGGCCGGCTTCGATTGCATTCTCGTTCCGCTCGGCAACGGCGCCGACGCGCGTTACATGACCCAGCTTCGCTGTTCGGCGATGGCGCTGTCGGCGGACGGGCGTGCGCCGATCATCATCGCCGACCGCAGCTCCACGAATGAATGGGTGCCGGAGCCCTGGCAAACTGGCCGCGAGTGGGCCGAGCCCATGGCCGAGGCGCTGCTCGATCTCGGCATGGAGCGCGCGCGCATCGGGGTCGCGGGCCTAAATGGCGGCGCGGTGACGCACTGTGCTTCCGTTGACGGCGTGGTCAATCACACCGCTTTCCAATTCGTTCAAAGCAAGCTTCCCAACGCTCAATTCGCCGACGCTACGGACGTGGTCGGCTTGGCGCGTTACGTGAAGAGTGCCGAAGAGATCGCCTTCGTGCGCGAGTCGGCGCAGGTGGCAGAGGCGGGGTTGGAAGAATTGATCAAGCTCGCTAGTCCCGGAATGGACGCCGGCACGCTCTACACCGACGTGCTGGCGCGCCTGCTCGAACTTCGCAGCGAATATTTTCCGCTGACCTTGACCATCGACTCCATCGACACGCCGGACCCACGGCGCTATTCCAATCCGCCCATCGGCCGGCGACTGGAAGCGAACGCGCTGATCACCAATGAAGTAAACGCCATCCGCGGCGCGCAACTCACCCAGGTAAGTCAGCCGATCTTGCTTGGCAAAATCACGGAAGCGTGGAAACCGGTGATCGAACTGCAGCGGGAAATTTATGAAGCCGGTCTCGCGCTAATGAAGCCTGGCGCACCCTTTGGCGCTTTGATCGATCTGGCGGTCGGCTTGGGCGAGAAGCGCGGCATGAAGGGTGCTGCGCAACTTTGTGGCTGCGGCTACGGCGACGATGGGCCCTTGCTGACCGAGAAGGGCGACGGTGATCGAGCGCGAGATCTGACGATGGAACCGGGCAATGCGTTTGTCTGGAAACCGGCTGCGACGACCGCGGACGACAAAATTCAGTTCAGTTTCGGTGGGGCGGTGCTCGTGAGCGAGCGGGGCTGTGAAAATTTGTTCACGCGCGTCCACGGGATGATCTCGGTCTTCTAGGTGAGAGACCCGCACCTGAGGTGTCGGATCACAGCGACGAGCAGCGATCTGAAAAAAGCGTCACCGCCGAATGTTCTCATCGGGGGTCCAACTCCGGTCGCCTGGATTCCCGCTTAAAGCATGCGGGAATGACGGATTAAGCCTGATGGTTTCACGCCTGATCAAAATCTGTTCGCTGGTGTTCCTGCTCGCAACAGCAAGCGTCGTCGCAGCGCAGGAAATGAAGAAAATTTCCATGGGCTATCCGTCGCTCGCCTTCACCCAGAGCCACATCTGGGTGGGAAAAGAGCAGGGACTGTTTCGCAAGTACGGTCTCGAAGTAGATCCGGTTTTTCTGCGCGGCGGGCAGGTGGCGACTCAGGCGCTCGCCGCCGGCGAGCCGCCGTTGGTCAACGTCGGCACCGTGATCCAGGCCAATCTTACCGGCTACAATCTCGTGCTGATCATCAGCATGGAAAATAAATTCTATCAGCTCGTCTTCGTGCGCCCAGGCATCACCAGCCTGGAGCAGCTCAAGGGCAAGCGGCTCGGCATCAGCGGTTTCGGCTCGATCACCTACTATGCCGCGCAGATCCTGCTCAAGCATCTCAACCTGGAGCCCAACAAAGACGTGGCGTTGATCGCCGGCGGCCCCGACGCGGAGCGGCTGGGCGCCATGAGCGCGGGGAAAATCGACGCGTCGTTTTTCAATCTCTCGACCGCGCCGATCGCGCGCAAAATGGGTTTCGTCGATTTATTGCAAATCGCCGACCTCGGCGTCGAAGTGCAGGGGAACGGCCTGGCGACGTCGTGCGCCTACTTAAAGAGCAATCGCGATACGGTGAAGAACGCCATGAAGGGCTACCTGGAAGCGATCCAATTCATCCACGCCAACAAGGCCGAGTCGCAAAAAGTTTTCGCCAAGTACATGCGCACCAACGATCCCGAAGTGCTGGAATCCTCGTACCAGAATTATGTGAAAACGATCCAGCGCAAGCCCGTGTTCACACCCAAGGGAATTCAGTTCATCCTCGACATGCTCGCGCCGCAAATGCCCCAGGCGAAAACCGCCAAACCCGAGCAGTTCTTCGACGCGAGCTTGATGAATGAACTAGAGAAGGAAGGTTTCTTCGCCGAGATGGCGAAGCGATATCCTGTCAGAAATTAAACTACAGAGAGCAGCGAAATACGGGACACAAAAGAAGAATTAACCGCAAAGAACGCAAAGGGCGCAAAATAGAATGGTTCGGCGGCCTGTAGGGGCGACCGGCGGTCGCCCTGCGCGTGCGGCGCCAATCGTCGCAACAAGTATTCCAATCCGCAGCGGCGTGATTCATCGCGCTCGCTTTCAAAACGTTTGGGTTCCCTCCGGCGGTTCGACTTGGAATAAGCGGATCACCGTGCCGATAGTGATGTAGTGACCGAGGAGGCCGACGGCCTCGATGAATTTCGCGCGGCCGAATTCGCTTTCCATCTGCGCGAATACATCGTCGGGCAAAGTGTGGTCGCGCAGCAAGGTCCGCGTGAACTCAACGAGGATGCGTTCCTTGCCGGTGAACTTGTCGATCGGTGCTTTGGCGCGGAGCGCTTCGATCACCTGATCTGATATTCCCACTTTGTGCGCGCGAATCTCGTGGCGCGACCAGGCGTAGCGCGCTTCCACTTCGCGCGCCGCGGTCAAGATAATAATTTCCCGGTCGGCATCGGGTAGCAGCGATGCCGTGCGAAAATAATCTTCGGTGGCGGCGATGTGCTGCGCCATGGCCGGCGAGTGGAGCAGCATCGAATACGGTCCTCCGCCGCCGCTGCGCGCGGCATTAATGTGATCCCAAATCTGCTGGTGCTCGGGCGACATCTCCTCGCGGCGGGCGCGCGGTAGCCGGCTCATCGTTCGCCTCCATTCAAGTTGGTCGAGAGATTCATCAGCTTCAGGGCGGCGCGGCCGGCGATGCCGTAGGGGTTGCCCAGCGTCTCTTGCATCTCGAAGTGATTGAAGCCTTCGCCGACGATCAGTTCCACCGGCTTGCCGGCGGCTTTGACGGCGGCGGCGAACTCGCGCGATTGGCGCTGAAACTCGGGCGTTTCCTGAGTGCCGTAGGCGACGGTGATCGGCGCGTTCAATTTATCCAGATGGCGCTGGGAGCTGAGAGCCTGCTCGACTTCATCGGTGAAGTTGACGTACTGGCTTCGTTTGGAAAGTCGGACCGGCTTCAGATCGTACATACCGCTGATCAGCAAACCGCCTTTAATAATATTCGCCGGCAGGCCGAATTCTTTCTGCCAGTCGGTGATTAAGGTACAGCCGGAGAGATGTGCGCCGGACGAATGGCCGGTGATGTAAAGGCGCTCGGGATCGCCGCCGAAGGCCGCGGTGTTTTTATAAACGCAGGCGACGGCGCTGCGCACCTGGCGGATCATCGGCATCAGATCGCCGCCGGTGTCGGTGACCTGCACGAAATCGACGACGACAAAATGCGCGCCGGCGTTGACGAAGACTTCGGCCGGAAAGGCGAAGTCCTTGGCCTGCCCGTTGCGCCAGGCGCCGCCGTGAACGTAGACGTTCACCGGCGCGTTGGGACGCGAAGTTTTATAGACGTCGAGCTTTTCGATCTCGCTGGCGCCGTAGGCGAGGCGCAGCGGCTGGCCGAGACGCGCCAGGGTCGCTTTGCTGGCCGCCGCCCGGCGCAGCGCGAGCAATTTCTGGTTGGGTGCGTAGACGCTTTGATCGTAAGCGTCGTCGAGCGCCTTCTGATCCATGTCGAGCCAGACCAGCGGACCTTTTGCTTTCGGCGCGCTTTCGTTTGCGGATTCAGCTTTAGATAAAATTTCCACGGGGATTTTCCTTTTTAGTCCGAATTAGTCGATGCCGTAAAACTTTTGTGCATTTCCGCCGAGAATCGCTTCCTTGTCGCTTTGGCTGAGATCTTCGCGGCCGAGAATGTGCTGGATCTCGATCACGCAGGACTTGGCGTCGAAGCTCTCGTGCGGGAAGTCGGTGGCGAAGACGAAGGGCTCGCAGCCGGCTTCGCGCACGGCGTAGCCGAGACCGTGGTCGTCGCCGTCGAATCCGACGAAAATCCTGCCCGCTTTGGCATGGCGGCGGAAATATTCGCTCGCCATGATCTCCGGGTTGCAGCTCGGCAAAAACTCGCCGTGGATGTCGACCTGCAAATGATGCGGGTAGGAACGATCCAACCTGTCCATGAAAAACGGCACCCAGGTTGCGCCGCCTTCGAGAAATCCCACTCGCAGCTTGGGAAAGCGGTCGAAAATTCCATAGGCCAGCATCGCCGCCGCTTGTGACATGATGCCGAAGGGATGGCCGAGCGCGTGCACCGGGTAGTAAACGCCGACGCTGTCCATGCCGAGATGATGCAGCGCGCCGACGTGCACGGCGAGCGGTACGTTGAGCTTTTCCGCTTCCTCGTAAATCGGCCAGTAGATCTTTGCGCCGAAGTGGCCTTTGATGCCTTCGCCGTTGGACGGCAGCATGGCGGCGACCATGCCCAGCTCTTTCACCGCGCGGCGCAGTTCTTCGACCGCCGCATCCGCGTCCTGGATCGGGATCAGCGCCACGCCTTTGATGCGCGGTGTGACCTGGGTGAATTTTTCGTAGAGCCAGTTGTTGTAGGCGCGACAGGCGGCGATGGCCCAGTCTTCGGCGATGATGCGCCCGACAGCGAGACCGGCGGTCGGATAGACAGCGGTCCAGGCGATTTCCGTTTCGTCGAGAAAACCGAGCCACTCCTTCGGTCCGACAGTCCCGGTACGCGAGCGCTTCTCGCCACCTTCGAGGAAGTGAAAGTGAATGTGATCGAAGGCAGGGAATACCTGGGTGCGATTGCCCGGCGGCATGAACCGGGAAATCTCGTCCATGCAAGGCCGGTCGTTGACGTGGCCGTCGGCGTCGATGATCCGCATGCGCATTTCTTCCTTTCGCGCGATCCCTCACGGCTATAACAAGCCCGCTTCGCGCATGTCAACGATGTGCGCGCGCCGAGTTTCCGAGCTGCCGATCCTGCTGCGCTTCACGCAATTCAAAGTGTTTCAAACCTTTCATAGGCTCCACTTCACCGCGGTGGCAGCGCGCCACCGGATGTAGTAGTTTCGTGCCTGATCTGGATCCACGACAAAGCTTGCGAATGGAATCCGACCAAGGAGAACGAATGATGGCGATCAGACTCTGGTTCGTGGCGGCCTTGGCAGTGATCCTGGTGACCGCGGCGCCGGTTCGCGCGCAGGAATTTCTCAAGGATAAGACGCTCACCTTTATCGTCGGCTACTCGCCGGGCGGCACCTACGATCAATACGCTCGGCTCATCGCACGGCACATTGGCAAGCACGTAACCGGCAACCCGGCGCGAGTCGTCGAAAACATGCCCGGCGCCGGCGGCATCATCGCTGCGAATCATCTTTACAACCGAGTGAAACCCGACGGCCTCACCATCGGCGCCTGGGCGTCGCCGCTGATCCTGCAGCAGATCATGGGCAACGAGGCGACCAAATTCGACGGGCGCAAGGTCGGCTGGATCGGCGTTCCCGCTCCCTACAACACGGTCTGCCAGTTCAACCGCGAGAGCGGCATCAAAACCGTCGACGACTGGTTCGCTTCCAAGCGGCCC
>Ga0207707_10003895_pt1 | contig 13236 bp, 7 predicted proteins | sample KBSC83BmetaG_FD_184336 | JGI IMG/M metagenome (GOLD analysis project Ga0207707, IMG submission 184336) | Corn rhizosphere microbial communities from Kellogg Biological Station, Michigan, USA - KBS C8-3B metaG (SPAdes) (version 2) | ecosystem: Host-associated > Plants > Roots > Rhizosphere ...
GGGAGCGACGAGACGCTGGCGGGGTACGGTCGCTATCGGACCACCATGCTCAACCTGGCCATGAGCCGGCGCTGGCAGGCCCTGGCACCGGGGGCACTGCAGCGGGTGGTGCAGGCGGGCGTGGAGCGGCTGCCGCGCGGTTCGCGGCTGCGGAGCCGGTTGCTCCGGACGGGAATCGCTCTCACGGCGGATCTGGATACGCTCTACTTCGACAACTTTGCCGTCTTTGGCCGGGCTCGCCAGCGCGAGATGCTCGCTCCCGAACTGCGGGCGGATCTGGGTGATCTGGACCCGTACGCGGCGGCCCATGCCGCCATGGCCAACGGCGACGCGGCGACGTTGCTCAACCAGCTGCTGTATGCGGACATTAAGACCTATCTGCACGAGCTATTGATGAAGCAGGACCAGATGAGCATGGCGGCATCCCTCGAGAGCCGGGTGCCGTTCCTCGATCACCCGCTGGTGGAGTTTACCGCGCGCCTGCCCGAGCGGCTGAAGCTGCGCGGCAGCACCACCAAATGGGTGCTGCGGCAGGCCATGAAGGATGCCCTGCCGCCCGAAATCCTGTCACGGAAGAAGATGGGATTCCCGGTGCCGGTCGGGGCCTGGCTCAAGGGACAGTTCCGGCCGTTGCTGGATGAGTATGTGCTCTCGGAGCGCGCGCTGGGACGCGGCCTCTTCCGGCCTGAAGCGGTCCAGGCGCTGGTAGGCGAACATGTCGCCGGCCATGCCAATCATGAGGAGCGCCTCTGGTCGCTGCTCAATCTGGAGATCTGGCAGCGGATCTACCTCGATGGGGAGGCGGTGGACCGTCATGCGGCAGGCCAGCTCGCCGTGGCAGCTGCAGGCTGACACCGGATGCACATCCTCTGGCTCAAGACGGAATTGCTGCATCCGGTGGACAAGGGCGGCCGGATTCGCACATACCAGATGTTGCGGGCGCTGCGGAAGCAGCATCGAGTCACCTATCTGACACTGGAGGACGGGTCCGCAGCGCCCGATGCCAGGCAGCTGGCCGCCGAATACGCAGATGAAGTGATCTGTGTCCCGTTCTCCTCGGCGCCCAAGCGCAGTGGGCGGTTCTGGTGGGAGTTGGTATCCAATCTTGCGTCACGGCTACCCTACGCTGTGGCGAAATACCGGTCTCCCGCCATGACGCAGGCAATCCATCATGTCCTGGCCCGCGGCGACGTGGATGTCGTGGTCTGTGATTTTCTGGCGCCATCACTTAATGTGCCCGGCGATCTGGCGGTCCCGACCGTCCTCTTCCAGCATAATGTGGAAGCGATGATCTGGCGCCGGCATTTCGAAGTGCGTACCAACCCGCTGGCCCGCTGGTACTTCCGCCAGCAGTGGCGGAGGATGGAGCGGTTCGAGGAGCAGGAGTGCCGGCGTTTCGGACGGGTCATCGCCGTGTCCGCCGAGGATGCCGCCGTGATCCGCGAACAGTACGGGGTGCCCACTGCGGCCGATGTGCCCACCGGTGTGGACACCCAGTACTTCACGCCGTCTGGTACGGTTCCGCAGGACGCCGCAGAGCTGGTTTTCACGGGCTCCATGGATTGGCTGCCCAATGAAGATGGCATTCGCTGGTTTGCGGACGAGATCCTGCCCCGGGTGCGCGCCCTGGTGCCGGGCGTCACGGTTACCATCGTCGGCCGTCATCCGCCGGAGAGCGTGCTGGCGCTGGCGGCGCGTGATCCGTCGGTGCGGGTGACCGGCACGGTGCCCGATGTCCGGCCCTACGTCGAGCGCGCGGCGGCGTTCGTGGTGCCACTGCGGATCGGCGGCGGCACCCGCCTCAAGATTTTCGAGGCGATGGCGATGGAGCGGCCGGTGATTTCGACCACTGTCGGGGCCGAAGGATTGCCGCTCCGGGACGGAGTCCATCTCCTGCTGGCGGACACGCCGGACGGCTTTGCGCAGGCGACCGCCGCACTGCTGTCCGATGCGGGTCGGGCCCGCGCCATTGCCCAGGCGGCCGCCGGCCTGGTGCGCTCGTCATATTCGTGGGATCGGGTGGCCGATCGTTTTTCGGAACTCTGCGGGCCGATGCATGTCTCGGCTCCATCACTCTCGACAGCAGACAGGGAATGACAACTACCATCAGCGTGTTCGGTCTCGGGTACGTCGGCTGCGTCTCGGCGGCGTGTTTTGCCAGGGAAGGTCATGCCGTGACCGGGGTGGACGTAAACCCTGCCAAGGTGGACATGATCAATGCCGGCAAGGCGACCATCGTGGAGACGGGCATCGGCGAGCTGGTGGCCGAGATGGTCGAGTCGGGGCGGCTGGTTGCCACGAGCGACGTGGCGAAGGCGGTGCGGGACACCGTCATTTCGCTGGTCTGCGTCGGCACGCCCAGCCGCACCAACGGCAGCCTTGACCTGACCTATGTCGAACGCGTCTCGGAGCAGATCGGCGAGGCCATTCGCACCAAGAGCACCCGTCATACCGTGGTGATCCGGAGCACCGTGCTGCCCGGGACCATCCATGACGTGGTGGTGCCGGCGCTGGAGCGCACCAGCGGCAAGCAGGCGGGCCGTGACTTCGGCGTGTGCGGGAATCCGGAGTTCCTGCGTGAGGGCACGTCCATTCGCGATTTCTACGATCCGCCTTTCACCCTGGTCGGCGCGGACGACCCGGAGACCGGCAAGGTGGTGGCGGCGCTGTATCGGGGCATCGAGGCGCCGGTGCATGTGATCCCGGTGCGGACCGCCGAGATGGTCAAGTATTCCTGCAACTGCTTCCACGGACTCAAGGTGGCGTTCGCCAACGAGATCGGGAATATCTGCAAGGCCACCGGGGTGGACAGCCACGAAGTGATGCGGATTTTCTGTGAGGACCGGAAGCTCAATATTTCGCCCTATTATCTCCGGCCGGGGTTTGCCTTTGGCGGATCGTGCCTGCCCAAGGATCTCCGGGCCACGGTGTACAACGCGCGGGCGCACGATGTGCCGGTGCCGGTGCTGGAGGCCACGCTGGAGAGCAACCGGCTGCAGATCGAGAAGGCCTTCGGCATGGTCATGGCCACCGGCAAGAAGCGGGTGGGGGTGCTGGGGCTGAGCTTCAAGGCCGGCACCGATGACCTTCGGGAATCTCCCATGGTCTCGCTGATCGAGCGGCTCATCGGCAAGGGCGTACAGCTCGCCATCTACGATCCCTTCGTCACCAGCTCCCGTCTCATGGGCGCCAACCGGGAATACATCGAGCGCGAGATCCCGCACATCTGGGAGCTCATGCGCGGAAGCACCAAGGAAGTGCTGGACACGAGCGACGCGGTGATCATCGGCAACAGCGCGGGCGAGTTCCGCGAAATCCAGGGCCACCTGCGGCCGGATCAGCCGGTGGTGGACCTGGTGCGGGCCTTCGGGGCCCGGCTCTCGGACGGGAACGGCTATGAGGGGATCTGCTGGTGAGTAAGCCGGCGGTGAAGCCGGCGGCGGCGGACCACGCCGCCGAAGTGCGCCGAGGTGAGCGATTCGAGTTCGGTGCGAACTGGACCCGCTTTCTCGAGGTCCTCAACGAGAGGCGAATCGCACAGGCCGTTGACGGGCTTGCCGACATGCTCGGTACCCGGGACCTGACGGGGAAGACTTTTGTGGATGTAGGCTCCGGCAGCGGTCTCTCGAGTCTTGCAGCACGGCGGCTGGGCGCGAGCGTGCGCTCCTTCGACTACGACCCGCAATCGGTGGCGTGTACCGCGGAATTGAAGCGGCGCTATTACCCCGATGATCCTGCCTGGCTCGTCGAGCGTGGCTCCGCGCTCGACCCCGACTTTCTCGCCGGGCTTGGAACATTCGATATCGTCTATTCGTGGGGCGTACTGCACCATACTGGTGCCATGTGGCGGGCGCTGGAACTTGTAGCGCCCATGGTCGGGCCTGGCGGGACTCTGTTTATCGCTATCTACAATGACCAGGGCGCCTGGTCGGGCCGATGGAAAAAAATCAAGCAGTTATACTGTTCCGGCCCGGCAGGCAAGGCGCTGGTAAGTGGGGTGGCCATCCCGTACTGGATACTCCGTGGTGCCGCAGCGGATATCGTCTGGATGCGGAACCCGCTCACGAGATACCGGGAGTACGGGCGCGAGAGGGGCATGTCCCTCACGCACGACTGGCACGATTGGCTCGGTGGCTACCCGTTCGAATATGCCAAGCCCGAAGGCATTCTGGATTTCTATCGCAAGCGCGGATTCCGGCTGGACCGGCTGGCCACCGCCGGCGGCTCGGTGGGTTGCAATGAATTCGTCTTCACCCGCGCTGACTGACTGGATGAGGCGGGCCGCGCCGGCCGGCCGTAAGGCACGATGAAAGCCGCCATCAAGCGTGCCGTGCTGGGCGCCGCGGAAGCAACTGGCGTGACGGGCCGTACAGGCAGGTCGGAGTGGCGTCGCCGCCGGCTCCTCGTTCTGTGTTACCACGGTGTCTCGGTGCGCGACGAGCATCTGTTCAACCCCGAGCTGTATGTCTCGGTCGAGCGGCTCCGTGCCCGGTTCAGCGCGTTGCGCAACATGGGTGCTTCTGTCATTCCCCTTGCCGAGGCACTAAGTCGTCTGGAGGCTGGCACCTTGCCGCCCTGCAGCGTGGTCATCACGTTCGACGATGGCGCGTCCAATTTTGCCAGCCAGGCCGTACCGCTTCTTCGCGAGTTTGCGTTTCCGGCTACGGTGTACGTTGCCACCCACTATGTGATGCACCAGCTGCCGGTCTGGAACATGGCGGCGAAGTACCTGACATGGCTCGCGCGAGATGGAGCGGTGCACGTGATCGGGGACCTCTCCCCCGACGAGCGCATGGAGCTGTTCGGGAACAGCAGGCCCTCCGGGTCGATTCTCGATGCCTTCCTGGCCAGATGGAGCAACGCCTCCTCGATTGAGCAGGATGCTGCCGTATCGGCGCTGGCCCGGGCGCTTCGTGTGGACGGAACAGACATGCGCGCAACTCGGCGCTGGCATCTGATGACGCCGGACGAGATTGCCGCCTTGCCCGCTGACCTGGTGTCCGTGCAATTGCATACGCATCGCCACCGCCAGCCCTCGGACAGTCAGGCCTACAGCGATGAGGTCCTGCGCAACCAGGCACTGATCGAATCCATGACGGGCCGGCCGGCGCGACACTTCTGCTATCCCAGCGGCGTGGTGGAGCCGGCCTTCCCGGGCTACCTTCGCGCGCTGGGTGTGGAGAGTGCCGTCACTTGTGAGCCAGGCCTCGCGAGTGCTGGCTCCGATGCCTGGCGGCTGCCGCGACTCATTGACACCATGGATACGCCATTGCAGACGTTCAGGGCGTGGGTGGCGGGCACCATGGGATGGCTCAAGAAGCCATAGGCAAATGCACCGCACAAGAAGGCCCCGGCAACCACCGGGGCTTTCTCGTATTCCATGCCTTCGGCCCGATCAGCGCACGGTGCCGAGGAGTGCGGTTACGGCGGCTGCATCAGCTCCCGGCGCGCGCCCATCAGTAGAGCCCGTGAGATACGGGCTCGATCCACTGAGCGAGATGGAATTGATGATGCCGGCGATCAGATCGGTTGCCGGGTAGTAGTTGCTGGCTGGATACAGGCTGGTCGGCGCGGCCACAAGCACGTTGCCACGGAAGATCCCATCGGGCGCATAATATGAGAGCGCACTGGTCCCTTCGCCGTGCCCGCTGCCGAAGACGCCATACTGGCCACGGCTGAACAGGTTGTCCCGGATGATCAACCCTGCCGTGGGCACTCCGTCGAACAGAGCAGTCTTGTCGTCGCTGAAACCGGTGTTGTGCACGATCTGCAGGTTCCGCAGGGCGCCAAGCAGCTGAAAGAGAATCCTCGAACCGGACTGGCTTGCCTGGCCCACACCCTGAAAGACGTTGTTCGTAATCAGGATGTCGTTGGATGGAATCGAGGTGCCCCCACTCTCGTTCTGCTGCGCCGCCATGTTGAACCCGCCCGGCGCGTTGACGATCATATTGCTGCGGAAGGTCAGATCCTGGGCCACGCACCAGTTGCAGCCACCCTGCTGATTGACCGACTTGAACACGATGGCAAAGCCGGTCTGGCCATCGGCCCAGTTGTTCTCGAAAACGTTGTTCTCGACCAGCACCCGCTGGGCATTCTTGATCTCCAGCAGGTTCTTGGCGGTCCAGACCCCCTTCCAGCTGAGGGGCTTGACCACGTGATTGTGCCGGATGGTGATGTCGCTCGGCACTACCCCCGCGATCGTCGGGTCGGCCCCGCCGAACATGATGTTTTCGCCCGAGCCTTCCAGATGGTTGTTCTCGATCTTGAATGGCCCCGGACTGGTCCAGCTGATGATTGCCTGGGCGTCGGTACCCTGCTCGTGGCAGTCCGAAAGCCAGCTGTCGATCACTGCGCTGGACCGGCTGTTGAGCGTGACGCACCGCTGCAGCTTCATCTGCGGTGTCCCGTGGACGTAGACCCGGTCCAGGACGATCCACTGCGGAAGTTCACCAACGCTGCCGCCGACCCGGTCGTAGTCGCCCAGGTTCACGATGGCGTATGTCATCGAAGCCTGGCTGGTGAGATCCAGCCCCATCAGGCGGTAATAGCTCGTCGAGCCGCTGGTCCGGGTATAGATGGCTGGCATGGCATTGCCCGAAACGATCTTGGCGAAATTGGCGGCCGACTGCGGCGTCACGCGGGTGCCCTCCGGAGGCAGCGTGCCAGCGCTCCGGATGGTGATCCAGCCGCTTCCCGCCTTGGCTGGCAGGGCGTAGTTGCCCACAAATCGGGCGCCAGCGGCCAGCTCGATGACATCGCCCCGCTGCGCCAGATTGATGGCTGCCTGCAGGTCTCCACCTGCCGCCACGGCAATGGTCTTGCCGGTCGGCGGCACATAGCGGGTGTCGAGCGACACCCGCGGGAGTTCCGGCGCTGAACCGGATGTGACCGGAGCGGCTGAAGCCACGGTCGTGTCCGCCGACCCGGCTGGAGTGCTGGAGCTGGAATCAGCTGTTGGTGCCGTGGGCGTACTGGTGGCTGGCGGTGGGCTGGTTGCCGGTGCGGTGTTGCTCTTGACCGTAATCCATGAGGTGTCAGCGAGCGTGCCTTCCATGTTCTTGGCTCGGACGCGGAAGACTCCTGGCTGCGTGATTACCCAGGACATGCCAATGGCCCGGCCACTGTCGGCCAGCAGGTAAGTGCGCACAGGCACACTATCGCCGGCTCTGGTCAGGCCGTAGGCGCGGAAGTGGAGTGTATCGTTGGTGCTGATCGTGTCACGGCCAGGGGTGAGCACGATGCGCGCAAGGATGGCCTGTGCCGAGCTGTCGCTTGTCTGTGGCACCACGGCAGTGACGATCAGCCGGGCCGTGACGCTTATGGCAGTGCCCGGAACGCCCGCGGTGATCTCGAAGCTGCCCTGGCTGGTCCCGATGTAATCGAGCCCGCGCACCTGCCCGCCCTGGGCGCTCAGCTTGACCGGCGCCGCGATGCTGTCGCCCGTGGACGTCCTGCCCCACACGGCAAACCGCAGGGTGTCTCCCAACTGGATGGAAGCGCTGTCCGGCCGAATGCCAAGCGCAACAATCGACTTGCGCACGGCCTCGCTTGCCACCGTGACGATCGCGGTATCCGCCGCTGAGGACATCCGGTCCTTGCCCACCAGGCGGTAGCTGCCCGCCGACGAAGCCGTGAAAGCGGTGACCGCTTGAGAATCCACCACCGCCCGGATCAGGTCGCCACCATCCAGGCTCCGCCAGGTGACGTCGGCTGGCACCGCCTGCCCGTCAAGTTCGGCGGTCGCGCGCAGTACGATTGTGTCCCCTGGCAACATGGTCGGGTTGTCCGCCCGGACGCGGAGCGTACCGGTTCCCGGAGTCATGGACCCGGGCGTGGGCTGGTCCCCGAGGTCGGGTCCGGCGGAAGAGTCAGAACAGGCAGTGATCGCAAGGAGGAAGATGGTGAGAAAGGCAAACCGTCGTACTACGGCCAGCGGGCTCCACGGGAAGCGTGGAAGGCGCATTGGGCAGCTACCTCAGAGCATGCCTGTCGCGCTCCGGGCGAGACAGGTCGGTACTGGGGGTGCGCACGCGCAACTCAGCCGGTGGTGATGGCCGTCAATTGCGCTGGGCGAGGGGGTGATTGGGAGAGCAGTTGTGGGACGTCTCTGCCCGCGACTTCAAGAAATCAGGCTGTCTGAAGACAGCGTAATCTGTTGTCGAGTGCACGCCACTGCAGTGAGCCACGTCACACATTCACCCTCTTTCACAAGGCAGGGCATGCAAAAGGAAACGCCCGGGCCGGGCCCGGGCGTTTCCCAATGTGCAACATGCCGATGCTGAGGTCAGCGCACCTGCGCCACCGCGTTGATTACCGCACTGGTCTTGGCGCCAGGCGCCGTCCCGTCCGTTCCTGCTGTGGCATAGGGGCTGGAGCCAGTCAGCGTGAAGTCGCCGCCGGCATAATCGGTCATTCCAACGGTAAGCGAGCTTGTCGGATAGTAGTTCCCGGCAGGATACTGGCTTGCGGGGGCCGACACCACGACGTTGCCGCGGAACACGCCGTCCGGAGCATAGTATGCGAGCGCGCCAGAGCCTTCGCCGTGCGCGCTGCCGAAGACACCGTACTGGCCGCGGCTGAACAGATTGTCCCGCATGATCAGCCGCACCGTCGGTGCACCATCGAACATGGCGACCTTGTCGTCGGTGAAGCCGGTGTTATGGGCGACCTCCACGTCCTGCATGGCGCCAAGGATCTGGAACAGGATCCGGGAACCCGCTTGCGTGGACTGCGCCACGTCCTGGAACACGTTGTTCGCGATCAGGATGTCATTGGCCGGGATCGAGGTCCCGCCACTCTCGTTCTGCTGGGCCGCCATGTTGAAGCCACCCGGCGCGTTGACGATCAGGTTGCTCCGGAAGGTCAGGTCCTGCGCCACGCACCAGTTGCAGCCGCCCTGCTGGTTGACCGATTTGAGCACGATGGCAAACCCGGTCTGGCCATCCAGCCAGTTGTTCTCGAAGACGTTGCCTTCCACCAGCACCCGCTGCGCGTTCTTGATCTCGAAGAGGTTCTTGGCGGTCCAGATGCCCTTCCAGCTGAGCGGCTTGACCACGTGATTGTCCCGGAAGGTGATGTCACTCGGTACCACCCCCGCAATGACCGGGTCGGCCCCGCCGAACATGACGTTCTCACCTGATCCCTCGAGATGGTTGTTCTCGATCTTGAAGGGTCCCGGACTGGTCCAGCTGATGATCGCCTGGGCATCCGTTCCCTTCAGGTGGCAATCAGCCAGCCAACTGTCAATGACGGCACTGCTCCGGCCGTTGAGCATGACGCACCGCTGAATATCCTGCGTGGGCGTGCCATGAACGTATACCCGGTCCAGAATAATCCACTGAGGAATCTGGCTCAGTGACGTGGCGCTGCGATTGAAAATCTGCACCAGCGCATACGTCATTGACGCCGATGAACGGACCTCCACTCCCATGAGGCGATAGTAACTGGCGTCGCCGCTCTCGGCGGTAGTGATCGTGGGCATCGCGTTCGGGCTGGCAATCTTGGCAAAATTGGCCGCTGACTGCGGGGTGACCCGGGTGCCTTCCGGCGGCAGGGTCGTCGCCGAGGTGATTGTCACCCAGCCGGTGCCGGGCTTGGCGGGCAAGGTAAAGTTTCCAGTGAAGGTGGCACCCGCAGCCAGCTGGATCACATCCCCGCGCTGAGCAGCGTTGAGGGCGGCCTGCAGGCTCCCGCCAGCTGGCACGACAATCGTATTGCCGGTCGGTGGCACATACCGGGTATCCAGCGACACCCGCGGCAGCTCCGGCGCCGAGCCGGATGTCACCGGCTGCAGCGGCGCCGAGGCCAGCGTCGTATCGGTAGTCGGCGCGGTTGGCGCCGGTGCTTCGGGCTGGGTGATGGGGGCCGGCGCCGAAGCCGGCGCAGCAATGGCGACGGTTGCGGTATCGGAGAGCGAGCCACCATGCTGCTTGGCCACGATCCTGAAGCTGCCAGCGGTGTCGCCAGCGGTGTAGTTGAGGCCGCTGGCAGTGCCGCCTGCGACCTGCTGAAGGTCGGCGACCACCGGCACACTGTCACCGGCGCTGGTGCGGCCATAGACAAAGAACTGCTGGCCCTGTCCCGCGAGAAGCGAGACTGCGGCCGGCAGAATGTACAGCTTGGCGAGACTCACGGAATTGGCCTTGGGGACGGTGACCCTCGTGGTATCGCGGAACTTCTTCCCGCGGTCAAAACTCACCAGGCGGTAGTCGCCCGGCTCTTTGGCCGAAAAGTAGGTAAGGTGCTTGGAATTGACGACCGTATCACGGAGCTCGCCGCCGTCGAGGGCCACCCAGTCCGCCTGGACAGGGGTCCGGCCGCCATCGGCAGTCACCGCTACTGCGCGGACCGGCGTGGCCTGGTCCGGCGCAACCGTCGGATTGTCTGAAGAAGCAAGGATCCCCACAACCTGAGCCGAGCCTCCGGGTGCATCAAGGTCCGAGCCCAAGGGGCCTCCGTCCATGCAACTTGCGCTGGCGCCGGCCAGCACCGCAAACGACAGTTGCCTGAGAATCGCGAGACGGCGGGAGAGCTTGTGCTTGAACGTCATGGAGGGCGCTCCACAGAGTGTCGGGTACGCGACGGGCCGCCAACGGCGCCCCTGTCTGGGGGTGCGTATCGCTGGCGGCCCGGCTGACATGGCGGATGTCCGCTGTAGTCCCGTGGCTCTGCGTGGCCGGCGTTTCCGCCGGGTTGCTCTGAGCAGCGCCCTGCCCAGAAGCAATCATCTTGCCATCTGCGACGGCGATTTTATCGATTGGTATGTAAGGAGTTACGGGCCGTGCAAAGGGGTGCACTGGACGCAAGCATGGTGTTTCGCGGTATTTTTCGGCAAGCTATTAAACGTCCCGCGTCCGGCGTCCCGCCGTCAGCCGCCTGGGCGCAGCACGATGGCGCGCGCTTCCGCGACCTCGCGCTCGCAGGTGGCGGCCAGCGCCCAGATCAGGGCGACGTGGACATACAGGAACGTCAGCTTGGAATAGCTGCCCCAGATGCCGGCGATGAGAAAACAGATGAGTCCGAGCTCGAGAAAGCGCAATTGCATCGCGCCCGCCGGCAGGGTGTATCGGATTCGTCGTCGCACACTGGCGGATTTCCCGATCGTAGCGCCGACCAGCAGCAGAAAAAGCAGCACGCCGACGACGCCATTTTCCGCCAGCAGGGTCAGGTAGGTACTGTGGGCATCCCGGTTGCCGAGTACTTCCGAGATGGAACCATTGGCATAGCGATAGGCGCCAAGCCCGACACCAGTGATTGGGTGCTCCCTGGCCACCCGCATTCCGGTCTGCCAGATGGCCCAGCGCTGGGCCGCCGATCCTTCGGGGTCGACCTCGCTGAGGGTGGCCGTGGATGTCGCGTACTGCAGCCCCTTGAGGCGGTCCCAGAGTCCGTTCGGGGCAACGACGACCACCAGGCCACACAGCAGGACGAGGGTGGCAAGGATCTTGACCTTCTTGGGGTGGGTCCAGACCGCCGCCACCGTGAACACGCCGAGCGCGAGCAGCACCGCACGCGACTGGGTGACGAGAATCGTAAAGGGCAGGAGCAGAATGGCCAGGATAGCGCCGAGTCGGACGATTCCTTTGCGCTCCGTCATAAGAAGCGCGCACGCCATCGAAAGCTGAAGCAACGTGAGCGCACCGAGGTCGTTGGGATTTGTAAAAATCCCCTGATACCAGGCCGCTCGCCCGAAATAGGTGTTGCCCGTCAGGTAGTTGACCACGGCACCCCGCACCGGGTGGCTGCCGTACAGGGCCAGGAAGAACACCATGAAGAACCAGATCTGAGCGCGGCTCCGTACCGCGTTGACAATCGCGAGATATATCAGCCCGACTTTCCCCAGTTCCAGAACTGCGTCGAACGATACCGATCGCCACGGTGACACCGCCGCCCCCAGCACAGCCCAGATCAGGAAGGCAGCAAAAAACCCGACGCTGGCCGGAAAGCGGATTCCTTGAGGAATGAAGATCAGGCCTACCAGCGCCACAATCGCCGAGGCCGCGCCGATCGGGAGCCGGTAGGTCGTGGCGGCAAACAGGTAGCCCAGAATCCCGATGAACGAGAGCGACCAGGTGACGGCCTTGAGCCGCGACCGGACGTCCACCAGGCTGCGCCAGACCTCCCGCAGGGTACGCTTCGGAGGGCTGATGGCGGGCGGGGCCAGGGGCGCCGTCCCTGGCATGGGTCCCGCTTGCACCACGTGCTGCGCCGCATCGAACGAGCGCTGGGTACGCCATCCGTCAGGCTTGCGCATCATCGTGCCAGTTCTTCGTAGAGCGCGATCAGGCGATTCAGCACGACCTCTTCGGAGAATTGTTCCCTGGCCACGCGCTGTCCTTCGCGCCCCAGCCGTTCGGCCAGCACAGGTTCATCGTGCAGCCGGCCGATTGCCTTGGCCAGCCGGGCATCGTCCCCCGCCGGTACCAGCAGGCCGGTGCCGCCATCCACAACGGCATCGCGGACTCCGCCCACATCGGTGGCGACAACGGCGCGGCCCGCAGCCATTGCCTCGACCACCGAATTGGGAAAGCCCTCACTCCACGACGTGAGCACCGAGATATCGAACAAGGTGTGAGGGTTGGGCCGGTTGGGCAGAGTGCCGGTGAACACGACTCGTGCACCAAGCCCCGCTGCCGTGGCCATCTCCTCGAGCGGTGCGCGCTTCGGGCCGTCGCCAACAATTACTATATCCAATTCCGGCCTCGCATCTGTGAGACGCCGCACGGCCCGGAGCAGAAGCGCATGATTCTTCACCGGTGTGAGCCGGGCCACGATCCCTGCGACCCAGCTGCCGGGCGGAATGCCGAGGGACGTCCGCCAGCGCGCCCGCTGGTCCGCGGAGACCGGATCGAACGCCGCTGGCTCCAGAAAGTTGGGCAGGATGGCCAGCCGCTCTGCTCTATAGCCCTCGCGTTCCACCAGCCCGCGTCCCACCTGGGCGCTGTTGGCCAGCAGTCTGGTGGCTCGGCGTGAAAAAAAACGGTTGAGCGCGTCCAGGCGGGGCTTGGACGAATCGCTGCCCCATCGCCGGCTCGCGATCAGACTGCGCACGCCGGCGATCCGGGCCCAGAAACCGACGAAGATATTGCTGTAGATATCCTGGCAGTGGACCACATCGGGCCTCTCACGGCGAAGCCATGATGCCAGCCGGAGTCCCTGCCTGATGGCGGCAGGGCCGTACATGTTGCGCAGCGGGAACACGGTGACGGGAATGCCCGCGGCATCGTAACGGCCCCG
>Ga0207707_10003896_pt1 | contig 13234 bp, 10 predicted proteins | sample KBSC83BmetaG_FD_184336 | JGI IMG/M metagenome (GOLD analysis project Ga0207707, IMG submission 184336) | Corn rhizosphere microbial communities from Kellogg Biological Station, Michigan, USA - KBS C8-3B metaG (SPAdes) (version 2) | ecosystem: Host-associated > Plants > Roots > Rhizosphere ...
TGAATGTTGGATTCTCTTCGACCGTGACCAAGACTCATTCCGATCAGTTCGAGATGCGGCGGCTGGAATCGCTCTCCAACACCATCTTCGGCGTGGCGATGACGCTGCTCGCCTACGGACTGCCGCAGGCCGCGCGTTTCGACCAGGCGCCGAACTGGGCCGACCTCTATCACGCCTTTGGCGGCCGGCTCGTCGGCATGATCATGAGTTTTGTCATCGCCGGCGTGTTCTGGTTCAGCCATAACCGGCGATTGGCGCGGCAGCCCTGGGGCGGCCGCTGGGTGGTGATGCTCAATCTGCTGTTCCTGCTCTCGATCGTGCTCTTGCCCGTGACCAACGGCCTCTACGGCAATTACAGCATGACCAGCACCATCGCGATGCTCTATGGCTTGCACCTGACGGTCATCGCGGGCATCAATGCGCTGTTGTGGCGGCTTGCCACTGGTCCGGGGTTCAATCCCGAACTCGCCGCGTCCGTCTTTCCGCTCCTGATGTTCATTCCCGGCACGCTGGTTGCGGCGATCTCGCCGAGATATGCGATCTATTGCTGGCTGCTTGCCTTTGGCGGACTTTTTGTCAGCCGGCTGTTGATCCGCCTCGCCCGCGAGACCTAGGCAAGCATCATGATGCGGGCAGGGCAGCCCCCGGCAGGTAGGTGATGACCGGCCGGATTTCATAGACCGCGCCCGGATTGGCACGGCGCAATTCGCGCGCGGCCTCGATCGCGGCACCGTCGTCCGCGCAATCCAGCACGTAGAAGCCGAGCAACTGCTCCTTGGTCTCGGCGAACGGGCCGTCAATCACGATGCCATTGCCGGGCCCGCGCAGGGTGCGCGCCTCGGGCGTGGCGCCGAGCCGCGCCGCGGGCCCGAGCCTGCGGCCCTGGTTCACCCGCTCGTGCGCCTTCGTCAACTTGTCCATGACATTAGCGTCCTCGGCCGGCGTCCAGGACATGACGTCGGCTTCGACGTGATAGGCGAGGATCGCGTACAGCATTCTCTCTTCTCCCTTGGGGTTCGATCCATTAACCCAAGGACGCACAAGACGGTCAAATTCCGACAATCGCGCTTGCGTTCTTTTTCGCACGTTCATTTCGCCGATATTTCCGCGTGATGCGGGCCACGAAACGGTCCTGAAACACGATAAATGCCCGTCACCTTGAACGCGCCGCACCACGGAACCGACTGATGGCCAGAACGCAGGCAATCTGCGCAGGCCTGAAGCGGAGAACGTCATGTCACAGCCCCGGATCATCAGCGACCGCGCCAAGGGACTGTCAAAGGGGCTGGCAACGACCCCGGCATCGTCGCAAATCGGCGACTGGCACGACGTGATCGGCCACCACCGCTATTACGGCAGCTCCGCGATCTCGGGCGCGCCGATCGCCGAAAGCCGCCGCGGCGCGCGCCCGCGCACCGTCAATGTCTTCGGCTTCTAAAGAGCAGCGCCCCCTCAAAACGTTAGTCCAATGTCGGCCCTTATTGCCGGCATGACGATCGCGGCAGGCCTCGTTGCGGGCCGGCTGCCGGCGGCGCGGCGCGACATTGCGGTAGAAGACCCTGGCAATAAAAAACGCGGCGGGATGGCTCCCGCCGCGCTCAACTCTTGAACTCGCTGGTCCAGGGCTGGAAGCGCCCCGATGCCAAGCCTACTCAATGCTCAGCGGGCGATCCCAGCGAGGTGACAGCGCTTGAAACAAGACACTGGATCACCTCCTTTCGTTGATTGATGGGACGCGCAATATAGTCCACGAATCACCGCCCGTTAAGGCCGGGATCGGGCCTAATCCGTTGAAAAACGGGGCCGATTGCGGGACGGGGCGGGGACAGTTGAGACGGCCCGCGCGCCGTGTTAGGTGAACTCCCGATGCGGGTGTAGCTCAATGGTAGAGCAGCAGCCTTCCAAGCTGAATACGAGGGTTCGATTCCCTTCACCCGCTCCAGAATTTCACAGGCGATCCGTCCTCAACGCCTGGCAGCGCCAGTGCCTCCTTTCGCCGCCTCGTACGTATCGCGATAGCCCCGTGCGATCGTTCGAACGCCGCGTCCGATGTCGTCGTAGACGTCGTCGGGCAGGTTTGCGAGCGACACGCGGAGCGACCATTCGGGGGCATCGAATCCGCCACCGTTCAAGAGCACGATGCCGTGGGCTTCGGCCAATCGAAATGCCAGATCGAGCGGGTGGACGTTCTTCTTCAGGTGCTCGACGGCGTCATCGCCGATATTCTTCCGGGCCCAGAACTCGAAGTCGACCAGTCCGTAATAGGCGTCGTAGTTGGGATTCGGACTGAGCTTGTCCGCAAGGCCGAGGCCGTCGAGCAGCGCATGCAGGCGCTTGTGGACAATCTCCATGCAGGCGGCCTGATAGGCCTTCTTGTCATCCATCATTTCCGCGAGCGAGAACAGGCTCATCATCACCTGCTGCGGCAGCGACAGACCCGCGGTGTGATTGAGCGCCACATCCCGGCTGTCGGCGACGATGCGGTCGATGAATTTCACCTTGCGCGGTTCCAGCGTCAGCGCCCCATACCGCTTGTCGAGTGCCTTCACGGCGGCGTCGGGCAGTTTGGCGATCATCTTGTCGAAGATGTTGTCTTCATGGATCAAGATGGTGCCGAGCCGCCATCCGGTGCAGCCGAAGTATTTCGAATAGGAATAGACGCCGATGGTGTTGTGCGGGAGCTCCCCGAGCAGCGAGCGGAAGCCGTGCACGAAGGTCCCGTAGACGTCGTCGGTGAGGATCATCAGATCGGGACGCTTGGTCTTGACCAGGTTGGCCAGCTTGGCGATCGTCTCCTTGCTCACTCCCATGCCTGAGGGATTGGCGGGATTGACGACGAAGAAGGCCTTGATCTTGGGATCCTCCAGCTTCTTGATTTCCTCGTCGGTGAACTGGAAACGGTTTTCCTGCGGTGCCCGGATCTGGACGACCTTGAGGTCGTAATCCTCCAGATGCGTCATCTCGATGTAGGGCGTGAAGATTGGTGTTCCCAGCGCAATGGTGTCGCCCGGTAGCAGCAGGCGATTGGCCTTCAGCGATTTGAAGAGATAGCACATCGCCGCCGTACCGCCCTCGACCGCATAGATGTCGAACTTGCCGGGCGGTCGCGGCTCGCCGCACATGGCCCACATCAGATATTCGTGCGTGATTTTTTCGTTGTGCACCAGCATACGGTCCGGCACCGGATAATTGTCGCCGATGATGGAGTCGACGAGCTCGTGGACGAATGCATCCGGTTCGAAGCCGAACTTCTTGACCGCGAAGGGCAGCATGGCCAAGAGGAAATCTGCGCCCGGCATATCCTTGTGCTCTGCGAGCCATGTCTCGTACCGTCCGGCAATGCCCTTGGCTTGCGGCATACCGCCGACACCCGCCGGGTGGCTCATCACCCGCTTGCTTTCGGTGATCGCGAACTGTCCGAGCAGGAAAAAGCCCTCGCGCGGCGTGGTGGCTATCCAGTTCGGATTGCCCCGCCCGGCGTTCAGGAAGGCGCTCTGTGTCCGCTTCGAGGTGTCCTTGGCCAGATTGATCAGTTCGTCCTTGATCTCGAACGGGCTCAGCGCTTCGAACTTTTTCAGGGTGAGGATATCGGCCATTTAACGCTCCCGATCTGTGCAACTGTTGAAATGGAGCCGGATCGGCTCCCCTTCGCTTTTTTAGTCGTGCTCAGGATCGACGAGAGCCCGCGGCGCCCCTTGATCTATCTCAAGGCTCTCGAGGTCCGATGGCGGCTTCACGCAAAAACCCGGCGGTTCGCCGCCATGCGGCGATGCAGCGGGAAAATTCAGGATGAACGAGGCACTCCGCCATGCGATTTCGCCAGACGGAAGACCGCTTGACATAGATCAACAGGCGCTCGGCGAACCGTCGCCTGATGACGGCCGACGAGGCTTCCGTTCTCGCCGCTGCTTCTTCGGCTCGCCAGGTCGGCTGGGCCGAGGCGGGCGCGTGCCGACGCTTTGGGACAGCATGAACAGGTGCAATCATGATCGATTGGTTCTTCCAGACACTCAAGAGCTATCCGGAAATCGCGATCTTCCTCTCGCTGGCGCTCGGCTATTATTTCGGCTCATTCACTTATAAAGGCCTCGGCCTCGGGGCCGTCACCGCGACGCTGGTCGCGGCCGTCATCATCGGCCAGATCGGGATCACGATTTCGGGCCCGCTGAAGCCGTTCTTCTTTCTGATGTTCCTGTTCGCCATCGGCTACGGCGTCGGGCCGCAATTCGTGCGCGGCATCGCGCAGGATGGCGTGCCGCAGGCCATATTCGCCGCGGTGGTCTGTGTGTTCTGTCTGGCCGCCGCCTATCTTGGCGCCAGGATCGCCGGTTACGATGTTGGATCGGCCGTGGGACTCTATGCCGGCTCGCAGACCATCTCGGCGTCGATGGGCCTTGCGACCGACGCCATCAACCGGCTCGGCTTGCCGCCGGAGGAAGCCAAGAAGCTGCTCGACGGAATGCCGGTCGCGTATGCCGTCACCTATATCTTCGGCACTGTCGGCTCTGCGATCGTTCTCGCCCTGCTCGGGCCGGCGCTGCTCGGCATCGATCTCGAAGAGGCGTGCAAGAAATATGAAGAAGAGCACGGTAGCAAGAAACAGACCGGCGGGCCAGGCACGGCCTGGTACCGGTTCGAACTGCGCGCGTTTCGTGTTCGCGAACGCGGGCCAGCGGTCGGAAAGAGGGTCCAGGAGGCGGAAGCCCTGATCCCTGATCAGCGGGTCTTCATCGAGCGCATTCGACAGAACGGGCAGATCATGGACGCGACAGCCGATACGGTGATTCATGCCGGCGACGTCGTGGCCGTGGCAGGCCGGCGCGAGGTACTGGTCAAGCTGATCGGCGAACAGGCGGAGGAGGTTGACGACCGCGAGTTGCTGGCCGTGCCGATCGAGGGCGTCGATGTCTACGTGACCAGCAAGAACGTCGACGGCAAGACGCTGGCGGAGTTGTCGAACGCACCGTCTGCGCGCGGGGTCTTCCTGCGCAAGATCACCCGTGGCGCGATCGCGGTCGAGATTCCCATCCTTCCGGATACCAAGCTCAATCGGGGCGATATCGTCAACATCGTCGGCCGTACGCCGGACGTGGTAGCCGCAACGAAGATGTTGGGACGGCCGGACCGCGTGACCGATATCGCCGACGTCGCCTTCATTGGAGCAGCGATAGCGATCGGCGCGCTGGTCGGTGCCTTCGTCTACAAGATCGGGAGCGTACCGCTCACGCTATCGACTTCCGGCGGCGCGCTGATCTCCGGCCTGTTCTTCGGCTGGCTGCGCTCGGTGAAACCGACGTTCGGGCGGATTCCGTCGCCTACCGTGTGGTTCATGAACTCGGTCGGATTGAATGTGTTCATTGCCGTGGTCGGCATCTCCTCCGGACCGGGATTTGTCGCCGGCTTGCAAAAACTCGGCTTCAGCCTGTTCCTGTGGGGCGTGGTAGTTACGACCGTGCCGCTGATCCTGGCCATGTTCGTCGGCAAATACGTGTTCCGCTTCCACGACGCGATCGTGCTCGGATGCTGCTCCGGCGCGCGGACCACGACCGCCTCGCTCGGCATGATCAACGACCGCGCCAAGAGCCAGATTCCGGGGCTCGGCTATACCGTCACCTATGCGGTCGGCAACACGCTGCTGACGATCTGGGGAATGGTGCTGGTCATGCTGATGACGTAGCAGCGGTCGCCCACGATGCTGACCTGGCTGGAGCAGTTTCTCGTCCGTTATCCGGAGCTCGCGCTCTTCCTGGTGATCGCCGCGGGCTACTGGATCGGAAGCTTCGGGATCGGCGCCTTCAGCCTCGGCCCGGTCACGGGTGCGTTGTTCGCCGGCCTCCTGGTCGGCGACTTCGCACATGTACCAGTCTCCAGCATGACGAAGTCCTTCCTGTTCCTGCTGTTCTTGTTTGGCGTCGGCTATTCGGTCGGACCGCAATTCGTGCTGGCGATGAAGCGCGACGGGCTGAAGCCGATGCTGATGGCCGTGGTCGTGAGCTTCACGGGCCTTGGGGCTGCCATTGTCGTGAGCAAGGCGCTCGGGCTGGATGCTGGCTTTGCGGCCGGGCTCATGTCGGGCGCTCTCAGCCAAAGTGCCGCCATGGGCACAGCGACCGACGCGGTCAACGGGCTCGCCGTGCCAGAGGCGCAGCGCGCGCTGCTTGTCTCGCACATCGCTGTTGCCGATGCCGTCTGCTACATCTTCGGCTATGCCGGCGTGATCACGTTCTGCATGGCCATCGTACCGGCATTGCTCAAGATCGACCTGAAGGCGGAAGCGCTCAAGCTCGAACAGGCCCTGGGCATCACCCGCGCCAAGCCGGGCCTGGCCTCCGCCTGGCGCAAATTCGAGCTGCGCGCCTATCGGCTGGACGCGGACTCGCCGATCGCGGGACTGACCGTCGCAGCGGCCGAAGCCCGCATTCCCGATCACCGCGTGTTCATCCATCGGGTCCGACGCGCAGAACGCCTCATCGAGGCGGAGGCTGGAACGCTCCTCGCTGCCGGCGATGTCATCGCACTGTCGGCGCCGCGCCAGATTATCGTCGAATTGATCGGAGCTCGCGGCGAGGAGGTGGAGGACCGTGAGCTCCTCGATATTCCCGTGATTTCGGCCGACGTGTTTCTGATCAACCCGAAGCTCGCGGGCACGAACCTTCAGGACGCGTCCGAAGAGAACTGGACACGGTGCCTCTATTTGCGCTCCTTGAGCCGGGGCGGTCAGGAGCTTCCCATCGCTCCCGGCGTCGTCCTGCAGCGCGGTGACCTGCTTCGGGTCGTTGGCCCGGAGCCGGTTGTGCAGAATGCGGCCAAGAACATCGGTGTCATCGTCGCACCCAGCACCAGCATCGATTTCGTGGTGCTGGGGCTCGCGATTTTCTTCGGCGGCCTCGTCGGGGTTCTCGTGAGCTTTCCCATTGGCGGCATCACAATCTCGCTGAGCACCAGCGTGGGCACGCTACTCGCCGGGCTTCTGGTCGGCTATCTTCGCACACGTCTCCCGCACTTCGGCCGGATCCCCGATGGCGCTATCAGCCTGATGACATCGCTCGGATTGGCGGCCTTCGTCGGCCTCACTGGCATTCATGCCGGGCCAATCTTCCTTTCCGCCTTACGGGAGTCGGGCATCGGCCTGCTTCTGGGCGGCATGGTGGTGACCCTGTTGCCGCAGATCGTCGGCTTCTGCTTTGGCCATTTCATATTGCGCATGAACCCGATCCTGCTGCTCGGCGCCCTTACCGGTGCCCAGACGGTGACGGCCGCGATGGCCGCGCTGCAGGAGCGCTCGGGCAGCTCCGTGGTGGTGCTGGGCTATACACCCGCCTATCCGATCTCCAACATTCTGCTGACGACCTGGGGATCGGTCATGGTGGCCGTCTTTGCCGGCTGAACCATCATCAGGGCGATGCCGCCTGCCGCCCGAACCGGTTGCCGGAACACGAACGAGGAGATGCGGATTGGCACGGTGTTCAGACCGCCAAACGATCCGGTCGCTTGGCCTCGCGATCGCCCTGATGGTCGTGCTTGCGGCGACCGACGCGAGGGCGCTGGCGCTGACCCCATTTCGCCATGAGGATCAGGCGCAACGGCATTGTCCCGCGGACACTGTGGTCTGGCTCGATTTCAGGAAGCGCAAATATTATCTCAGCAGCCAGAAGCTTTACGGAGTGGGCTTCCATGGCAGCTTCGTGTGCCTTCAGGAAGCGCGCCGCAGCCTCTATCGCCGCTCGCTGCTTGGACGACGCCAGGCCCACCTCTTCTAGAGAAGCGGCAGCGTCAGATGGACCACCTGCGGGTCGGGGCTGCGCGCGGTCCGGAAGCCGAATTTACCGAGCACCTTGCGCATGGCCATGTTCGCGGGCAACACATCGGCTGCCAGCTCCCTGAGCCCGGCCGCTCGCGCCAGCCCCGTGAGATGCCGGGTCAGCAGCGCGCCGATGCCTTGTCCCTGAAAGGCGTCGACCACGATAAAGGCGACTTCGGCTTCGCCGGGGCCGGTCACGACATAGCGGCTGCCACCGACGATGGCGGACCTGCCGTCCTCCTCGATCACCGCGACCAGCGCGACATGGTTGACGAAGTCGATATTCATGAAGAATGCCTTTTCCTTCTCCGAGAAGCCGCGCTTGGGCACGAAGAAGCGGCGCTGCAGCGAGTCCGCACCGGTACGATCGATAGCGGCAAGCATGTCGGCCTCGTCGTCCGGGCGCAGCGCGCGGATTTCGACCGGTCGCCCGTCGCGCAATTGCTCGCGGGCAGAGTAGGTGGCGGGCGGCATCGGGGCTTTCTGCAAGGATGTCATTTGCGCACGAGATGAGCCGGGCGGCATTTTCGTCGCTTGATCTGGATCAAGCCGGGCGGGGAAGGCTTGCCAATAGGTTCCGATCACGGCGGGCAGAGAGGCCAGTGAGATCGATGGACGTCGGCGAGCATTCGAGAGCGGTCCGGCCGAGCCGATCCGGCGAGGAGGTGATCCAGATCGCCATTCGCCTCGGACTGCTGGCCTTTCTCATCTACTGGTCGTTCGTGCTGTTGCGTCCGTTCATCCCGATCCTGGCCTGGGCCGCGGTGCTGGCGGTTGCGCTAAATCCCGCATATGATTGGCTATCGGCGCATCTCGGCCACCGGCCGAGGACCGGCGCATTCATCATGACCCTCGCCGTCATGGCGGTGTTTCTCGGGCCGGCGGCCTGGCTTGGCCTCGGCCTCGTCGATGGATTGCGCGGCATCTCCGATCAATTGACCTCGGGCGATCTGACAATTCCTTCGCCCCCGGACAGCGTTCGTGACTGGCCCTTGATCGGCGTGCCGTTGCATGACCTCTGGAAAATGGCATCGGAGAATCTCGATGCTGCGCTCCGTCAATTCGCGCCGCATTTGAAGCCACTCGCGGGACCGGTTCTTGCGATCGCAGGCAGCGCGGGAACGGGAACGCTCAAATTTCTCGCTTCGGTCGTCATCGCAGGCTTCCTGCTGCCATCGGGTCCACGGCACGTCGCGGCCATCAGGACCATGCTCGCCAGGATTGTCCCCGAGCGTAGCGCGGATTTCCTGGCGCTGGCCGGCGCCACCATCCGCACCGTCTCGCAGGGCGTGATCGGCGTCGCGGTGCTGCAAGCGCTCCTCGCGGGCATCGTCATGAAGATCGCGGGCGTGCCCCATGCAGGCGTACTGGCCTTTGCCGTGCTCGTGCTTGGTATCGTGCAGATCGGGTCGCTGCCCATCCTGCTCCCTGTGGTCATCTGGGTCTGGATGGTCCGGGATGTCGGTGCTGCGGTCCTGATCACGATCTTTCTGGTGCTGGTCGGCCTCTCCGACAACGCGCTCAAACCGTTATTGATGGGGCGTGGCCTGTCTACGCCGGTACTGGTCATTTTCATGGGAGTCCTGGGCGGGACGCTCGCACACGGCATCGTCGGGCTGTTCGTGGGTCCGATCATCCTGGCGGTCGCCTGGGAATTGCTGATGGCCTGGAGCCGCGATGCGCCGGCGGGCGTCGTCGCAGCGGACCAGAAGACCGGCGAGTTGAAGCCTTGACCTAAATCAAGAGTCCGCGTGCGCGCCCGAGCATCGTGCAATGGGCAGGCTTAAGGGTGAGAAACCATGATGGGAAAGCCGGCAATTCCAGGTAACGCGCTGCCTGGTGTCTTTGCATCCGCTTTTGAATACCTCGTGGACAGCGGACAGCGCAGTGTCCTGTTCATGGACGTCATGCGCCGGCGCGGCGAGCAGTACCGCGAGCACCTGGCCGAAACCGTACCCCATGTTCTCGATTATGAGATCGAGCTGATCGCGGATGGCAGGAACCTGAAGCGGCCGGTGAATTATGGACTGGTGCGCGTCAAGCCGCCGAGCGGCGTCGAGATCGACCCCGCCCGCCGGCCGTTTGTCGTGGTCGACCCGCGCGCCGGCCACGGTCCGGGCATCGGCGGCTTCAAGGCCGACAGCGAGATCGGCGTCGCGATGAAGGCCGGCCACCCCTGCTACTTCATCGGATTCATGCCCGAGCCGGTGCCTGGGCAGACGATCGAGGATATCGCCCGCGCGGAAGGCACCTTTATCGAGAAAGTCATCGCGCTGCATCCGGACGCCGACGGCAAGCCTTGCGTGATCGGCAACTGCCAGGCTGGCTGGGCGGTGATGATCCTGGCGTCGCTGCGGCCCGAATTGTTTGGTCCGATGATCATTGCCGGCGCGCCATTGTCCTATTGGGCGGGTGTCCGCGGCAAGAACCCGATGCGCTATTCCGGCGGGCTGCTCGGCGGAAGCTGGCTGACAGCGCTGACCAGCGATCTCGGCGGTGGCAAGTTCGACGGCGCCTGGCTGGTGCAGAATTTCGAGAACATGAATCCCTCGAACACGCTCTGGACCAAGCAGTACAATGTCTATTCCAAGGTCGACACGGAAGCCGATCGCTATCTCGAATTCGAGCGATGGTGGGGCGGGCATGTCAACCTGAACGCCGAGGAGATCCAGTTCATCGTCGATGAATTGTTCGTTGGCAATAATCTCGCGGCCGGCCGGATCAAGACTTCGGACGGCGAGGTCGTCGACCTCCGCAAGATCCGCTCCCCGATCGTGGTGTTCTGCTCCAAGGGCGACAACATTACCCCGCCGCAGCAGGCGTTGAGCTGGATTCTCGATCTCTACCGCGATGTCGACGAGATCAGGTATTACGGCCAGACGATCGTCTACACGGTCCACGAGACCGTTGGCCATCTCGGCATTTTTGTGTCCGGCGGCGTTGCCAGGAAGGAGCACGCCGAGTTTTCCAGCAACATCGACCTGATCGATGTGCTGCCGCCGGGTCTCTATGAGGCGACATTCGAGGCGAAATCCGGCGATACTGCTCACGCCGATCTCGCCGGCGGTAACTGGATCATGCGCTGCGAACAGCGCACCCTCGACGACCTCCGTGCGATGGGCGGTAATTCGCTCGAGGACGAGCGACGGTTCGCGACTGCCAAGCGCGTGTCGGAAATCAATCTTTCCAACTACCGCAGCTTTATCCAGCCCTGGGTCCGCGCCCTCGCGACGCCGCAGATCGCGGAATGGATGCGCAACCTGCATCCGCTGCGGGCGGGGTATGAGGCCTTTGGCCGCGATACGCCGGCGATGAAGGCGATTGCCGAGGAAGCCGAGGCGATCCGCGAGAACAGGAAGCCGGCGGCCAAGGACAATCCATTTCTCAAGGCGCAGGAGACGCTGTCGGAGAGCATCGTCAATGCCCTCGACAAGTGGCGGGATGCGCAGGAAGCCCTGAGCGAGTCGCTTTTCCTTTCGATCTATGGATCGCCCGCACTGCAGTCTGCGGTCGGCATCGATCCGCAGGCCGATCCTTCGCCGGTACCGGAAATGTCGGCCGAGCATCGCAAGCTCCTCGACGCGCGCATTGCCGAGCTGAAGTCCCGGGTCGGCACAGGCGGCCTCAGGGAGTGCGGAATCCGCGCATTGCTCTATGCGGGCATGACGCGGGGCATGGTCGACGAAAGAAGCCTCGAAGCCCTGCGCAGGATGCGAAAGGAAGATGCGGCTTCGCGCCTGACCCTTTCCCAATTCAAAACCCTGGTCCGAGAGCAATTCTTCATGCTGCTGCTCGATCAGGAAGCAAGCCTTGCCGCCATTCCCAAGATGCTTCCCGAGGAGATGGAACCGCGTCGCGCCGCGGTTGCCGCCATTCGCGACGTGCTGTCCATCGCAGGCGAAATCTCCGGTGAAACGGCAAGGCGTCTGGACCGCATCGCGCAATTGTTCGGCGTCGGCGAAGGTGCGCCCGACACGAGCGGCAAATCCTTCAAGCCACGGGCGAAGGCGTCGTGACGTCTCTCAGGGATCAAGGAGTGCAACGATGAGCGCGCAAGCCGCAAATGTGGGCGAGGCACGGTCGCACAGCAAATACGATCGTCTGATCGCGGCAGCAAAGGCCATTTCTCCGGCTACGACCCTGGTCGTGCATCCCTGTGACGAAAGCTCGTTGCGTGGCGTGGCCGAAGCGGCGGCGGCGCGCCTGATCGAGCCCATTCTGGTCGGGCCGGCTGCGAAGATCAGGGATGCCGCGTCCAAGCACGGCATCGACATCGGCGGCTACGAAATCGTCGACGCGCCCCATAGCGAGGCGGCCGCCAGCAGGGCCGTCGAGCTGGTTCACGAAGCCAAGGGCGAAATGCTGATGAAGGGCAGCCTGCACACCGATGAGTTGATGCGGAGTGTGACGGCCAAGACCGGATTACGCACGGAACGCCGCATCAGCCATGTGTTCGTGATGGATGTGCCGGCGTATGCGGACACGGTGTTCGTCACCGACGCCGCCATCAACATCTTCCCCGATCTCGACTGCAAGCGGGATATCGTCCAGAACGCGATCGATCTGTTCACGCAGGCGGGCTTCGGCACGTCGCCGAGGGTCGCGATCCTGTCGGCGGTCGAAACGGTGACGTCGAAGATTCCATCCACGATCGAAGCGGCAGCCCTCTGCAAGATGGCGGACCGCGGCCAGATCACCGGCGGACTTCTCGACGGCCCGCTCGCCTTCGACAACGCGGTCGACAGGGAGGCCGCCCGCATCAAGGGTATCAAGTCGGAGGTCGCGGGCCGCGCCCAGATTCTCGTGGTGCCGGACCTCGAGTCCGGCAACATGCTGGCCAAGAATCTCGCCTACTTCGCCAAGTCGGACGGCGCCGGCATCGTGCTCGGCGCGCGCGTTCCGATCGTGCTGACATCGCGCGCGGACTCGCTGCGAGCCCGCATGGCGTCCTGCGCGGTCGCAACCCTCTATGCGGATGCGCGCCGGCGGGCGGCGGCGGTAGCGGCGTGACCGCCATGGATACCATTCTGGTCGTCAACGCGGGTTCGTCGAGTGTGAAGTTCCAGGTCTTTGCGGTCGACGGCGATGGCCGGTTGCGAAGGCAAATCAAGGGTCAGATGGACGGCATCGGCAGCCGGCCACGTCTGCGTGCCACCGATGCCGCGGGAGCCAAGCTGGCCGAGCGGGCCTATCCGATCGAGAGTGTCAGGGATGTCCCGGCCGCGCTGCAGGTGGCGGCCGACTGGTTGCGTGACGAACGGCAGGTCACGCCGCTGGCGGTCGGACACCGGGTGGTGCATGGCGGACCTGAATATGATCGGCCGGTGCTGATCGACCACGGCGTCGTCAGCCGGCTCGAGCGCTATGCGGCACTGGCGCCGCTGCATCAGCCGCATAATCTGGCGCCGATCCGCACGCTGCTTGCGAACTTTC
>Ga0207707_10003907_pt1 | contig 13219 bp, 20 predicted proteins | sample KBSC83BmetaG_FD_184336 | JGI IMG/M metagenome (GOLD analysis project Ga0207707, IMG submission 184336) | Corn rhizosphere microbial communities from Kellogg Biological Station, Michigan, USA - KBS C8-3B metaG (SPAdes) (version 2) | ecosystem: Host-associated > Plants > Roots > Rhizosphere ...
CTTGACCCCGACACCGCCCAACCAAATACACGCGGCTACGAGAACGACGCCAAAGAACAACGACCCTCAGACCATTGACAGGCGAAGGGGTGCCATAGGTAAGCGGCACCTATCCTGCTGCCGTGACCACTGCCGGTTACGAGCAAGGACCGCCACCCGTGCCGGGCACGGGGACGATCTTCATCAGAGACATGGGCGGTAGAGGCTGGGCAGCGTCCTGGCAATCCGAGGCGAGCTGCCGAGAGCAGCTTGGTAGCCGGGACGCCGTGCTCGCATGGGCCCGCGCCCAGAAAGTCGAGCGGATCTTGCTCTTTGACGAACAGGTCGACGGTTACGTCGATGTGACTTAGATCGGATCCCCTCTCTGTCAAGACACGGCTGCGGCGGCGGGCGTAAGGTCGGCGGTGAGTCCGGAGAGTGGCTGCTCCGAAGTGCCGGCCATGGGGATTAGGTCGGTCGCGCTGGATTGAACAGACGCCCCCACTTGCCCTCCCGGACTCTTTGCTGCGTGGTCGGCGACGAGTGCTCGGTAGACGGCGTCGGACAGGCGTCGTTTGAGGCAGCGGAGTGCGCCGAGGCTGCCTTTGCCGGCGGCCTTCTTCCGCTCGTAGTAGGCACGGCCTCGTGAGTCGTAGCGGATGTGCACGACGGCTGCGGTGTGCAGCGCGTGGTTGAGCATCCGGTTGCCGAGCCGGTTAAGCCGGTGACGGACGATGTCGCCACTGGATGCCTCGAGCGGTGCGGTGCCGGTGAAGCTCGCGAAGTGGTGCCGGGTCGGGAAGCGGGTGATGTCGCCGACCTCGCCGAGGATCACCGCGGCAAGGACTGGGCCGATCCCGACGATGTCGGTCAGGGTCGTGCCGGTTGCAGCGACAGCGTCGGTGATCTGTTTGGTGACCGTCTTGATCTTGCGATCCAGCGTGACGACGTCGTCGATGAGGTCGACAACCATCGCTCGGCGGGTGCGGCCGGCAACGTCACGCGGCTTCACTGTCGCGACCAGAGCCTTCGCCTTCGTCGCGGACAGTCTTTTCGGTGCGCCGGAAGGGATCAGCTCGCTGAGCAGCCGGTGGATCCGGTTCAACGTCTGCGTCCTCGAATGCACCAGCTCGCGCCGGCGGTCCGACAGCAGCCGCAGCGCGACGGTCTCGTCGTCGACGGTGAGCTCGACCAGGTCGTGGTGGCGCAGCGCCGCGACACCGACTGCGTGCGCGTCGGCTGGGTCGTTCTTGCTGCCGTGACCGGTGTCCAGCACCCGCACCCGCGTCGAGAGTTTCGCCGGCACGTCGACGACGCGTTCACCATCGGCAACGAGTCGCTGTGCGAGCTGCCGACCGACACCTCGAGCTCCTTCAACTGCCCACCGCCGCGACGGCCACTTGCGCACAAAAGCGCGCAGCTCGCGGTAGCCGGCGTTGGTGTTCTCGACGCGCAACGTCGCCAGCACGCGTTCGCGCAGTTAAGCACCTCGATGGTGTGCGACCGTTTCGCCGGATCAACCGCGACGATCACTTCTTGCATTTTGCAGTCCCTCCCGTCAGCCCGATGTGGTCGACGGGACGGGCATGCCTACCTGAAGCGCAGCAGACCCCTCTTGAGCCACGACCCGTCAGCGTCGGCCGGCGGGAACGCAATCCGAATCCAGAGCCGCACCGGATGGTGGGCAGGCACCTAATGAGCGACCCGCCGGCCGACTAACCCGAAGTCTGGCCTGACGTCGAGCTGCCGTCATTCAAGAGGTAGGCACCTATTAGTCGGCTTGCGGCTACCACGGCAGGGGCTCGGAACCGTGATGGAGCCGCCATCTCCATTGCCCGGCCACCCGCACGAGGCAACCCGTCAGGCGGTACGGCCCCCGCCTGTCGCCGCGTGGCGACCGGAGGTGCGCGGTGCCGAACGCGGCCAGGAGGGCGACGTCACCGAGGATGCTGACTTGGACCTCCTCTGTGTCCACTGTGAACTGCACGCCGTTCGCCCGCATAGCAAGCTCAGCGGCCATCGCTGCGATGGCCGCCCTTCCGACAGCCTGTTCGCCATCACCTGAGCCGATGAAGACGACGTCTGCCGTGCAGGTCGCAAGCGCTGCATCTAAGTCCCGACGCTCCAGAGCCTCGTCGAACTGTCTGACAACCTCGAGCACGGCGGACTCGTCGGACGCGACATCAGCCATGTCCGAACGGTAGCGGGCCATCACATTGGAACGGCACTTCCGAGGCGACAACTCGGACGCCACGAAGCGGCAGCTATGGGCTGGCGGTGGTTCCCTGGTGAAACCGTAAAAGCCATTGGCCGTCAACCCTCAGCCAGACGGAGCTACGAAGTGTCGTGCGCTGTTCGCGGTGCGCCTTATAGGTGAGCAGAAACGCGTCGGGGGCTAGCTGCAGCGCTGTCATCTCTGTGACATCGATCTGCTCGTCGTCAGTTGCGATGGCGTTGGCAACCGCCTCGGCGGTCCACACGCGACCAGATGTCCCGAACTCGACAAAATCTGGGTGGAGCAGCCCTACCACCGTGTGTGAGCTGGACCGCACCGCCGGATCGAGCAAGCGAAATTCAAGGGCCACGACTTCCTCAGCGGAGGCATCCACGGTTCGGACGCTATCGGCACCTCAAACGCGGAACTTGGACAGCTGTCGCTCGGTGTACGTCAGTCCGTCGCTCCGGATACGTTGGTGATGTGACAGACGGGGGCACCCCGTCGCCGGCGTGGCGTCAGGTCAAATTGCTCAAAGATGGACCTGAGCCGCCACCTCGCCGCCGGCGTTGGTGGATGATGGCGGCCGCGGCAGTTCTGGCATTGGGTGCTTTCATAGTCGTGGTGCAAGTCCTGCATGGCTCGACCTCGGGAAGCCCGGAACCATCCCCGGCCGCTGCGGTTGCCGACCATCTTCCGTCGGGCGCACGCCCCTTGCCGGGGACGAGCGATGCAGCGGGTGAATCTTTCGGCGTTCTAGGACCAGCAATACAGCAACGAACACAGGTTTCGAGGCGTCAGATTCTGCGGCGCTATGACCACATTGCAGGTGTGACCAGCCGACACGGTAGTCACCGACGGACCTTCGCGGCGCTCGTGCGTGCAGCGTTCATCGACCGCGGCCGCGTCGAACAAGCCACCCTTTGGATCGTCAGCGTGTGGTTTCATCCGCCGGACATCGGCGTCTCTCCTCAGCACCAGTGGTGCGTTGATCATGAACTCATGGACCCCGACACCGGGGCAGCAGTCGGGTCCGTCAGGGGCTGCTTACCGACCGGCGAGAAACCTCGCGTTGTCGTCTGACGGTCCGCAGGCAACACCTACCAGCGCCTGTCTAGTCCAGTCAGATGGGCGCCGAGGAACGCCGGGTTCGGCACCGTAGCGACGGTCTTACTCAACGCCGCACCACGGCACTTTCGCTGCAACCCGCTCCGCTCTAGGGTCGATCGATGGGAGCCGCACGGCCTGATCCAGCCGACTACATGCATGAGGTGGCGCGGACGGCGTCGGCAGTCGCGTACAAGGCACACGTTGTGGCCGAGTTGGGCTTGGCGCGAGGCATCGTCGTCGTCGACGTCGGGTGCGGCCCTGGTACCGACCTGCCGACGATGGCGGAGACGATCGGGCCGACGGGCTTAGCTGTTGGGGTTGACCTCGACCCGACGATGCTCGGCCGAGCCGCACGTCGAGAGTCCGCAAACACCGCTCTGGTGGCGGGAGATGCGCACCGGCTGCCGTTTCGGTCAGCCACGGTAGAGCGGATCCGCACTGATCGTGCGCTGCAGCACATGGCCGACCCCCGCCTAGTGCTGTCCGACTTTCGTCGCGTGTTGCGTCCAGCGGGACTTGCAGTGATCGCTGAGCCTGACTGGGGGACGCTCGTGATCGATGCTGCCCGAAGCGATGCGAGCGACGCCTTCGTCCAGTACACGTGCCGCGAGGTTGTGCGCAACGCGGTCATCGGCCGGAAGGTCGCTCGGCTGGGAGCGGAGGCGGGCTTCGTTGTGGACGACGTCGTGGCGTTCCCGACGGTCGTGCGTGAATTCGAGTCCGCGGACAAGGTCTTCGGCCTGACTCGCAATGCCCTTGCAGCGGCGGAAGCGGGATACCTCGACATCGACGAAGCCAGACGGTGGGTTGGCGACTTGGAGGCGGGTCCGGTGCTAGTCGCAGTCACGCTTTTCGTGACCACGCTTCGCAAGCCTGTCGACGCTAGGACCTAGACCGCCGCGACGCGCCGAACGGCGCTGCCGTGGATCGGCGCTTCACCACCGTCCGTGAGCATCAGGTACGCCGGGCATGGTCGCCCAACGTGAGAAGCATCCCAACGAGCACCGCTGTTACGACTCCGACGATCAGCACGACGATCCAGTGAACGTCCGGACCCGGACACCGCAACTCGGCGCATGAGAACCCCGTGCTGCCGCCGCAACGATGCGCCGGGATGACACATAGCGGATTGTTTTCGTAGTCTGGATGGCGACGACCGCCGCGATGGCCGGGGGCCCATGTAAACCGTCTACGAGCCTGGGGCGTCCACTTCTCGTGGCGACATATGTCGTGTCGGGGCACACATTGCGGGGCGGGTCGGGCTCAGGCGCCACTGGCACACGAGACGTACCCACGCCGTTCTTGTTGAGGCGTCGCCCGCACGGAGTGGCGTCGACGTGACCAGCGGCGATCCGGACCCGTTCGACGATCTGCTGCGTGGTCTACTTCGGTACGAGGCGGAGGACATCCACCCGGCTGGCGACGGCTTGGCACGCATCCGATCGCGTGTTCGCGAGCGGGATTGGCGACGACGCTGGCTTCGCCCGGCCGGAGTGGTCGCCGGCGCCGCCGCTGTGGGTATCGGTACCGCGGTTGCGCTGCACTACTGGTCCCAGTCGGCCCGGCACAGCGACAGGCTCTCGGTCGCGGAGCCGGCGACAACAAGTTCCAATACCGAAGGTCAGTCACTCCCGGCGCCGTCGACCGTCGCCTCCCCGACCGCATCGACAACGGTCACTGCGGTTAACACGCCGGCGTACTTCTACGGGATCAACAACGGTCAGATCGCTCGGTTCTCCAGCGGTAGTGGCGCGTCCGTGAACTACCTCACCGACGACCAGTCGCCCGGTGTCGCCAGCGATCCACAACGCGTCGGCAACGACATCTACTACCTGCAGGCAGTCAGCGGCTGCGGTAACAAGCTCGTCAACATCCCTGCAACGTCACGCGACGGCGATCAGACCGCAACCACGATCGTGACGCCCGACGACGGCTACGTCATCAAGCATTTCGGCGCGTCGGGCGCGATCACCGCGATCTACGAAACCGCGTGCGACCCTCAGACCGTTCCGCAAGCCCAACTAGTGACCTTCGGCCTCGGTGCGAGCCCACACCGGGTTGCCTTCCCTGCGGCGCCCCCGCTCATCGACAGCGAAATCGCGGTCACACAGACGGCTGGGGCCTCGGTGGCCTTTGCAGTCATCCGCACGGGAACACAGACCTACACAGCACGGTTCGACCCCGCAACCGTAGACAGCACCACGCCAGGCGACCATCTCTGCGGGTCGCTGCCAGGTCAAGCCGCGGCGGTCGCCGTAAGCAGCAGCGGCCACGCTTACGTAGCGGTTCAGACGGGATCCTCGATTGAGGTGCTCGGATGCTCCGCCACGGGCAGCCACGCGGAGTTCACCGCCACCGGCAATGCCAGCCCGTCGACGCTATCAGTCACGAACGACGGAAGCGCCTTCCTCTTAACCGACACAGCCGGCCATGTGTGGACATCGACTCGAGGCGTCGTTGACCGGCTGGCTGTCTACAACCCAGTACAAACTGCGACCTGGTAGCGGCGCCTACAGACGGAGCCGACCACCTACGGCCTGCTGTGCTTGCCGGGCAAGATCGTCGCTTGAGGCGGCAACCACCCACGAACCACCCACAACGAAGTCGCCACGCCCGCTACCATCGCTTGCGTCTTGCACCCAGTAGTCCCGCTTACGGCTCGACGTGAAGAAGTACGCCTGAATCTCGCCTCGACCGTCCATGTCGCATAGCCAGGCGTCATGGGCAAAAGGCGCTCCTGACGTAGCGCGTTGCGTGTTGCACTCGACCCCGCTCGCGTTCAACAACCGGACGATGTCACGGGCCGATTGCGGCGGGCGGCCGGGCGACGATGATCCCGAGCACGCGCACAAACTGAGTCCTAGTCCCAAGCTCACGGCTGCGCCGACCACATGCCCCCGCATGTTCTGAACGCTACGCCTTCCGGCTGATCGGGGTGCGGTGTAACCGGATCACGCGCGACTGCGGCGGGCCTATCGGTGACGGCTATCACCTACGAGTCGTCCAGCGCCACGGGTCGCGGCAAGGCACTGGGCGGTTCAAGCTGCACGAGGACGGAGGCAACCGCGGTCGACACCCCGACAGAATGGAGGACGAGCCGCCATGGGACTGCGGGCAGTTCTGCCGTACCGACCCACGATGACCCGAGATGCAGCGTCGTCAGCGTGGCGTCGAGTCCATCAACGACGATCGGCAGTGAGGACTCGTAGACCCTTTCTGTCGGTGGGATCCAGCCCGGTCCACCGAAGGAGGACGGCATCTCCTGAAGCCCAAGCCAGTTCATCTCGACCTGGCGATTCCGGTACGTGTACTGCGGCAAGGTGGTCACGCTCAGTCGCGTCGTCGAGTCGACATACTTGACTCCGGCCGCGGTCAGGCGCCGACCACCCCTGCTGACGCTGAACGTCGGTTCGCCCAGACCCGCACCGCTGGGCACGCCAAAGAACGGCAGGTCCGTATCTGGCTCCGGTTGCCCATCCGCGAGATCGTTCGACACCTCAAGCGAGCGTAAGCCCGCATGGAGCGTCGCGTCACGGCACCTTCAGGGCGCGCCTGACTCCTAGGTTTCCTCGTAGGGCCGAAGGAAGGCGTCTTCGTCGGATGGAGGGTGCTCACTGCGGTGCTCACCCTCAGGATGGGCGGCGCGCTCTTGCCGTCGTTTCTCTAGGGCGTCTTGCCACAACACATCTGAAAGGCCGGGTGCCGACTGAAGGTCGGGATCGCTTCCATCGTTCAGTCCCTGCCAGTACTGCTGGCGACCTTGTTTGCTGAAGGTTCGCCGAAGCCTGGTGCTGCCCGCCCGCGACCCGCCGGCGAGAAAGACCCATCGGGTGCCCTGACCACCGGCAATCGAACGCCAAAGCCGAGAGAACCACCCAGACGCCGACGAATCCACGGCACAAGTGTGCAGACAATTTCCGTCGTTCGCTACTGACGTCGCTGCGCCGACCAGTGCCTCGACACGGCACGTATCAGTCGCCGGCAGTCGCGCCGGGGCGGACCGCCGCGAGCCATGCTTCGATGACATTCCGGAGGTCGGACAACTTCGGATCGGCCGCCTTCGCGAGTGCCACTTTCGGAGTCACGTCAGCGGCGGAAACAGTTACACGGCGACCATTCGCCAAGATGAGGCGGACCGCCTGGCTGCTAGGTAGGTCGCCTTCGCGTGACTTCGCGACAGCTGAGGTAATGTCTGCGACCTCCACACTCTTGATCGAGGTGGCGGGCAACACGCGGGTTTGGAACACGCCCAGGATGCACAAGGCGTCGGGGCGCAACACGATCTTGCTGCGGACAACGCGCGCGGCCACGATTGCGGCAGCGACACAGGACACGCCAAAGGCACCCCACAGCCAGCCGCCGTAACCGATCGCGAGCAGGAGCACCGCAATCACACCAGAAGCCAGGCCAGCCAGCCGAGTCTGCCGACCCGGCATCGGCCATCTGGCTCCGACGGGACTTCCGCCTAGCGTTGCTCTGCCGACCTCCGCTGCGCGCGCCGAAGTCTTCTCCGCTCGGGTCGCAGCCGTCTCCACTTCCTCGCCCAACAGCTCCCGCGCCGCGGCAAAAAAGCCGGGCGACTGCACCGGTTCGCCGCCCTCCTGTGACATGCAGTCAGCGTCGCAGACGCGCACGCCCAATTGAAAGGACGGTAGTGATGTAACGCCGGGAGTTGGCGCCACGGCTGTTGCTATCGGGTGCAGGTGAACGGCACATACAGGGTGGCCGATCAAAGGCCCAGCGCGACAGACTGAACCCGTGCTTCGGGTATGGGTCGACGACTGGCAGATGCAGTGCTGCGGGCAGCCCATTGAGGTCGGCGCAAAGGTGAGTTGGACGCTGAAGCCCGCTGATGATCTCGACTTCGCGGCCGCTGTCCTTGGCCAGGAGTTGGCCCAGAGTCTGACCCACGCCGAAGAGCACCATGGCGGCTTGCCTGACGGCGCACCCGTGACCGTCGGGACAGTGACTGCCATAAAGGCCGTGCGCTGCCGTTACGACCGGGCGCCTGGTGGTGATGACAAGACCCTGTATCCCGTAGAGGGCACAGTGGATCTCCGAGAGGTCAGTCGAGCAGACGGGTGGGAGCGCGACGAGCCTGACTTGCGTTTCGTCTGCTACCTAGTCGACGTGGACGAGGACTAGCGGCACCTTCGCGACGGCAACGCGGACACCGAATGGCGCCGGCTAGACCCCCGCGGGCGACTCCCGGGGATAGGGACCGATCTCCCCTCCGATCGCCGGTAGGTTACAGGGCGTGACCCTCATCCTGGGCGCGCTCACGAAGGGCTATGCGTTCCAGGTTGGCGATCGGCTCGTGTCGCTCAAGTCCGGCGGGCAGTTGCGCGACTTCGATCCGCTGGCGAACAAGCAGATCGTGCTGCTCGCCACCGACGCTCTCACGTCGTTCGGCTACACCGGGCTCGCGTTCATGAGTGGTGGTCTGCCAACGGATCGTTGGATAGCGGAGCAGATAACCGGAGTCGATCTTGGCGGCGGTGGCTTTATCGCGTGGCAATCCTCAACGCCGATGCACTTACAAGCGGTTGTGGATCGGCTCACGGCCGCACTGGAGGCGGAATTCGCCCGGCTACCGCGACCGCTCCGATCACAACCCCTCACGATCCAGATCGTCGGGATTGCCCGACGCCGGGGAAACAGGGCGCGTCCCCTGGCATGGGAAATCACGCACTCGGCACCGTTCCGCGGACACTTCGCGGTTACGAAACACGAATTGGCGTCGCTGCGATGGGACGCCGGCTACTTCCTTCTCCCGTCGGGCACGAATGATGCCCAGGCATTGGACGAGATGCGCGAACATCTGAAGGCTCGAGGCGAACAGTCACCTGAAGCTTTCCGCAGCATTCTCGTGGACGGTATTCGCGCAACTGCTGCGACGGCAAGAGGAGTTGGCGCGCACTGCATGGCAGTGCAGTTAGTCCCCGCGGCCGGCACCGTCAACATCGATGTCGAATACTTGCCAGCAGTTGAGCAGCTGCTAACAGTCAACGCCCGGGAAGCTGAGCACGTGGTGCCCGCCGCTTACTCGCCCTGGATCATTCTTCAGGGATTCGTATTCGCGCCACTGGTCCTGATTTCCGACCAGACGTGGCATAGCGGTGACATCCAGGTCCGGCTGCGCGCGCCGTCCTCCGACGCTGGCTTTACCTATGCCGGAAGCCAGCCGCGAAAAGCGGGCCCAGGGGCAGGTCCTTAACTTGAAGTAGCAGCACGACCTGTCTTTGCCCAGGCAGGCAACGCACGCCGGACAGCGGTTCCCCTCTGTGTCAAGACATGGCTGTGGCGACGGGCGTAAGGTCGGTGGTGAGTCCGGGAAGTGGCTTATCCGAAGTGCTGGCCATGGGGATCAGGTCAGCCGCGCTGGATGTGAGTGTCGCCCCCAAGTGCCCTTCCCGGACCTTTCTTGTCTGGTCGTCGACGAGGGCCCGGAAGACGACGTCGGAGAGTCGTCGCTTCAGGCAGCGCAGCGCACCTTTGGTGCCTTTGCCGGCGGCGAGTTTGCGGGCGTAGTAGTCGGCGCCGCGGGCGTCGTAGCGTTTGTGCACCATCGCGATGATGTGCAGGGCGTGATTGAGCTGCCGGTTGCCGGCGCGACTGAGTCGGTGCCGAACGACGTCGCCGGAGGATGCGTCCAGCGGCGCGGTGCCGGTGTAGGTGGCGAAGTGGTGCTTGCTGGGGAACCGGGCGACGTTGCCGACCTCTCCGAGGATGAGTGCGGCAGTGATCGGTCCAACACCGACGATGTCGGTCAGGGTGGTGCCGGTCGCCTCGACCGCTTCGGCGATGCGCTTCTCGATCGTCTTGAGCTTGCGGTCCAGCGCGGTCACGTCGTCGATGAAGTCGGCCGCCAGCTGACGTCGAGCCTTGCCGGCCACGTCCCGTGGCCGCACCGTCGCGAGCAGCGCCCGCGCTTTGGTCGCGGTCAGTTTCTGAGGTGCTCCAGCAGGAATGAGCTCCATCAGCACCTGGTGCAACCGGTTCACGGTTTCCGTCCGGGAGCGGACCAGGTCCCGGCGCCGCTCGGAGAGCAGCCGGAACGCCACCGTCTCGTCATCGACCACAACCTCGGTCAGCCCGCTCTTGCGCAGCCCCACCACCGCGACCGCGTGCGCGTCCGCCGGGTCGCTCTTGCGACCGTGACCGGTCGACAGCGAGCGGACCCGGGCCGACAACTTCGCCGGCACATCGACCACCCGCTCGCCGTCCGCAACGAGCCGCTGCGCGAGCTGCCGCCCGACGCCACTGGCACCTTCGACCGCCCAGACCCTCTTCGGGAAGCGGCGGGCGACCTCGCGCATCTGTCGATAGCCGTCGTTGTTGTTGTCGAACACCCCGGCAGCCAAGGCGCGCTCGCGATCGTCGATCACCTCAATCGCATGCGATCTCTTCGCCGGATCCACACCGATCACCACGTCAGACATTGCATCCCTTCCGATCGTCAGTTGGACGACGGGAAGGGCATGCCTACCTCGAGCGCAGCAGACCCCTCTTGAGCCACTCCCCGCCAGCGGTGACCGGCGGAACGCAAACCGCTAGAGAGCCACACGACTCGTCGTGGGCAGGCACCTAAAGAACGACCCGCCGGTCACCTAACCCCAAGCCTGGCCCGGCCGGAGCTGACGCGATTCAACAGGTAGGCACCTATCGCGCGTAGAGGCGCCCGGGGGCTGCGCCGTCAATGCCGATTGTGGCGACCACTGCGTCGTCGTCCGGCGCGAGGAAGACAACAAAGTCGTCCTGGCCATGAACACCGGTGATGCGGACCTCGTCGTAGCCAGAAGCAGCCAGTCTCGCCAGGGCATCCTCCCCTGTGAAACGAATGCCTTTCTCGCGCAGCTCCGCAAGGAGCAGCGAGTACCTGTCCCGGAAGAGGGCGATGGGACCAGGAGAGCTGGCGCTCTGGAGCGACGCGCCATTCAACAGTTCCTCACGGCACGCCTCGTCAGCCGGATTGCCGGTGGCGAGCGCAGCAGCGAGTTCAACGGAATCGACCACACCACCATCGTGCGCTGTCGGCGCCGTCAACTCAGAGCTTCCTGACTGTGGCGCCGTGTCGAACGTCGCGACGCGGCACGTACCGAGCGGCAATGTGCACTCGGGGTCGGCAGGTTCTTCGCCTGCCGGTGTCGAACCTGTTCGCATGGCTGTCGGCGATGATGTCGCGCTGTCGCGTGCAGACATGCGCATCGAGAGGCTCGCCTGGCTCGCATGCCGCGATGAGATGGAGCGCCGCGCCCGGCGTTGGTACGAGACCCTCGCCCGCGTCCTCAGCGCCCGCGGCTCTGAGGTGTCAATCTCGCGCGCCGGCCGCATGTACCCGACCGTGACCCGGCAGATGACCGACGCCGATCGGGCCCGCCGGCTCGGAGTGCTCGAGTTCGCGGTCGACGACATCGCGCAAACCCTGTCCGCCAGCGAGCAAGCCGCGCTCCGGAACACCGGTGTCCTGCCCCCGTGGTTCGTTGGAGCTGTCCTCAAGCACGCCAAAGCCGTCAAACAAGAGATGGCGAGAGCCCGCTAACGCGGCACCTATGGCTCGGTCGATGCGCTATCCCGACTCCTCCAAGTCGCGGAGTGCTACCGCGTGCTTCGCGTAGTACCTGGCCAGCTCAGGGCGCATCGCCGCCAACTCGGGCGCGGGGTCCTTGAGCAAGACACCCAAGGCGGCGGACGCGATCAGATCCGTTTTGACCCCGTGGATCGTGTCGTCCGGAGCCGGAACCCCAAGTGCATCTCGGAACACCTCAGCGAGCACCGGCACGTCCGCCTTCACAACCTCGTCAGTCGCCGGCTGGATGCGCTCGGCTATCGCGATAAGGCGTGAGGGCGCGTAGTCACCGCGTAACTCCTGGTGCAGCCGGTGGCCCAGGAGGTAGCGAATGTAGAGCTCCATCCGCCGCCGCTCTTGAACGGTCAGTTCTTCCCAACTGAGGAACCCGTGGGCATGGGCCTTCGCATCGCGACGATGCGCGGCAGAAACAACCGCGACCGACCGCTGCCAGATGCCATCGTCAAGCCCGTCCGACACAAACGGACGATAACGCCGGGGCTAGTGCATCCGGGTAGGTGTCGAGGAACGCCGGTACCCGAGCGCGGCGACCGTTGCTATCGATGCCGGAACACGGCACCTCTAATCGGACACGGGCGGCACGCCGACCCGCGCCTGTGTAACGAAATGCTCGACAAGCCCGAAGGGCAGCGGCTCGGTTGTCAGGGCCGTGAACGTGAACAGACCAGTGGTGTCATCCCAGAACGCTTCGAGGATCTGGCCCCTGGCCGGAGGTGGCCCTTCGTCCCAAAGCTCCCAGCCGTAGCCGTCACGAGTCGCCACGTCGCTGAACTTCGTGACGCTGTAGTGCCGTCCATCGAACTCCCAGCGCAAGGGGTCGTGCGCCTCCGTATTCACCGGTAGAACGTAACCGTCCGCAAAGGAGATCGGCACCTTCTCGGCACGTACCTCGACGCCGGAGGTCTAAGGCCGGATGCTTGAGCGGTGGACGACGTTGAGCACGGTCCCACCCCGGACATTCGTGCTTTGGGGGCGGAGATCGCCGGCCACGACGCGTCCAGCGTGCATCCACCGCCAGCTGCTCGGCGTGCTCCGCCAAGGTGGTTGATCCGATTGCGATTCGTCGGGCTAGTGGCCTTCGTTGCGCAGGCGATCTACGGCGGCGTTCAACACGACGGGCGCGTGCTCGTTGGAGGGCTCATCGGCTCGATCTTGTGGTTCGTGCTGCTGATGCGCTGACTGCTGGCCGGAGACGTTTATCGGCACTGGTGTGGAACGGCCTGTCAACCGTCTTGTTGTTGTGAGCGGCGAAGGCTTGTCCTTCGCCGTAGTTGCTTGGTAGCGGCTGTCGGGGCCCCGGGGTCAAGACGCAGCGCCCGCAGCGA
>Ga0207707_10003911_pt1 | contig 13216 bp, 15 predicted proteins | sample KBSC83BmetaG_FD_184336 | JGI IMG/M metagenome (GOLD analysis project Ga0207707, IMG submission 184336) | Corn rhizosphere microbial communities from Kellogg Biological Station, Michigan, USA - KBS C8-3B metaG (SPAdes) (version 2) | ecosystem: Host-associated > Plants > Roots > Rhizosphere ...
CGCGAGCGATTCCAAATTGATTTTTGAGTCAATCAGAGCGCGGGCGAACGAATTGACGGTGGTGCCAATGCCGCATCCCGGACACCAGATATGGGGCATCCGGTCGCTGCGCAGAAATGGTTCGACCGGGTTCACCGTGTCATCAATGTTCAGCATCGTATTGCCTCCACGATGGCGTTGAGGATCTGGTCTGGGTTGTGGACTCCGCCGCCCGCGTGGGGTAACGCGATGGTTTTCGCTTTGCCCTGTGCGGCGCGTTCCACTTCGCGGACCATCTGGCCGAGATTGAGTTCGGGGACGACCAAGGCTTTCACTTTGGACGCGATTTCGGCGATTTTCTGGTCGGGGAAGGGCCATGCGGTGATCAGACGGAGCTTGCCGACTTTCAGGCCGCGTTCGCGAGCCATTTGAACGGCGCGTTGCGCCACACGCGAAGTGATGCCGTACGAGACCACAACCACATCGGCGCTATCAATTCCATCTTCCTCAAACAGGCAGATGCGGTCGACCGCGGCCCGGATTTTGTTCTGCAAGCGGCGCACCAGTTTGTCCTGCGTCTGGGGCGTCATATTGGGATAGCCGCGCTCATCATGGGTCAGGCCCGTTACGTGAAATTTGTAGCCTTCGCCCGCGTGAGCCATCTCCGGAACCATGTCACCATTGCTGCCGTAGGGCAGGTAGTCTTCTACGGATTTGCGCGTGTGCTTTCGCGGCACTACTTCAATCTGATCCGCTGGTGGGATCACGACTTTCTCCGTCATGTGCCCCACCACTTCGTCCATCATGAACATCACCGGGACGCGGAATTCTTCAGCCAGGTTGAAAGCTTTGATGGTCAGATCGAAACATTCCTGCGGAGAGTTGGGGCAGAGCGCGATGATTTCGTAATCGCCATGCGATCCCCAGCGGGCCTGCATCATGTCGGCTTGCGCGGGAAGCGTTGGCAGACCGGTGGAAGGGCCGCCCCGTTGGACGTCGACAAAAACGCACGGCGTCTCGGTCATGGCGGCGTAGCCAATATGCTCCATCATCAGCGAGAAGCCCGGACCCGAGGTGACCGTGAATGCCTTGGCACCACCCCAAACCGCGCCCTGGAGCGTGATGGAGGCTGCGAGTTCGTCTTCCATCTGGATGAATGTTCCGCCCACCGTGGGCACCCGAGCAGCGAAGCGCTCGACTACTTCTGTGGAAGGCGTGATCGGATATCCCGCGGCAAACCTGGCGCCAGCGGCGAGAGCGCCTTCGCAACACGCATGATCGCCGTCGATAAAATGTGTCCCGGTCAAAACGCCATGAGGATCGGCCTTCATTTCTCACCTCCGGCGGCCTTGACGAGCTTGGGTTCGGCTACCTTGGTGCCGTAAATGGCGAAATCGGGGCAGTACATGCCACAGAGATCGCAACCGCTGCATTTTTCCGGATGCACCACGTGCGGCGGGTGGTATCCCTTGGAATTGAAGGCGGAAGAGAGCGCCAGCACGTGCGTGGGACAGAACTCCACACAGAAACCGCATGCCTTGCATCGCTCCACGACAATTGAAACGCGTCCTTTGGCCACCAGAGCCCCCAACGAGTGAAACTCACTGCAGGTATTGATATGCAGGATTCGATTATGGGAGATGAGGCGCGGGAAACGGTGTGATGCGGATCACAGATCAAGGTGAGGAAAAGCACGAGAGGGCATGCTTAGAATTGAAGCTAAGTAACTGAAACGTAGGGAGTTGCGATAAGAAGTGGGGCTCGGGTGTGTTTAGAAGCACAGCTCGACTGAGAGTGGCTCAGTGAGGGGAATCACTGGGGCAGAGGGGAACTGGTCCCACGCAGCGCGCCCGGCAAACGGATGTTGCCGGAGCGTGTTCATGCGGTTTGCCTCCGCACAGAGGACCATCTACACTCGGATTTTTGCCGCGACGTTAGCTGCCCGTCTGCCGCAGGAGCCCAGTTGGAGATTCTCGACCTCAGGCATTTCTCTTCCGTGGATCTACGTTCGTTGCTGGAGGACGAAACTTCCGTGTGGTCGCGGTTGTTGTCCTGGGACTATTCCGGTTCTGCAGAGATGATTCTGCGATACGTGGATGCCAAGATTCTTCCCGGATACGCGGCGGTGGACCGGGGGCGCGTGTTTGGCTACTCGTTCTTTGTGTACGAGGGCAGCAAGGGCGTCATTGGCGACCTATACGTTACGAACGGCAATCGTCTTCCCGACGCGCGGCAAGTTGAGATCCGGTTGTTGACGCATGTGATCGAGACGCTGCAACAATCTCCGGGGATCCACCGCGTGGAGGCGCAACTGCTCGCCCATGATGCCAACGTGGTATCGCGGCCTTTTCTGGAGACCGGGTTCCAGCGGCATCCCCGGCTGTTCATGGTGCTGACGATGGGGAAACCAGGCCCGCAGCAAAATACGATGCATCCTGAGGTGGAAATCCGGGGCTGGAATGAGGCTGACTATCAGCCGTCGGCGGCCGTGATCACCGCAGCGTATCGCGGGCACGTGGATGCGTTGATCAATGATCAGTATCACACGCTCAGCGGGTCGCTGCGCTTTCTCAACAACATCGTGCGCTTTCCGGGCTGCGGAGTGTTCGATAGCGAAGCTTCTTTCGTTGCGCTCGATCGCAAGTCGAAGAGCATCGTTGGATTGATCTTGTGCTCGCGGGTTCGCAGCGATGTGGGGCACGTGACGCAAGTTTGTGTGCTGCCGGAATATCGTGGAAAGAGAATTGGAGAGTTGCTATTGGCGGCTACGCGAGCCAACTTGCGAAAGAGAAATTTTGCTGCGCTCTCGCTGACGGTTACCGAGGCTAATCACAAAGCAGTGGCGCTCTACCGGCGGCTCAATTTTGATACTAAAAGGATTTTCGACGCTTTTGTGTGGGAAGGATAGCACGAGCCCTGAGTCGTTCCTGAGTCGTGAGCAAACGCCCTTTAGCGTTATCTTCGCAGGATCCACATCGCCCAGCCTGCTACCAGGACTCCACCCAGGAACATAGCGAAGCAATAGAGGCCGTAGCGCACCATTTCGCGGGTGGTGTCGCGATGGGTGATGCCGAAGACGACGGAGGCGAACAGTGAGAAGACAAGCGCCGCGCTGAAATGATTGAGAGTGATAGTCACTGCTTCAGTCTCCCCAAAGGATGGAGTTGTTCACCAGAGAGGACACAAAGGAACAAAGGGTCCGAGGTCTGCCTCATCGTTTTTTCCCGATCGCGATGTGGTACGCATCGGCAACCGCGATGAAGTTGAGCAATCCCGAAACGATCATGAACTTGGTGCCATAATCCGCCGTGGCATAAGCGATTGCACCTTGTCCCCAGTCATTGGCCAAAGTCAGGATGTAGAGGCCGCCCGCACCCACGTCGCCGATGAAACCGAGCATATCGAGGATGTCTCCGCCATTTGCCTTGTAGATGCGGCCTTGCATAGCCAAGCCAAGCAGAAACAAGGTCACGATGGAGACAAACAGCAGCAAGCCTCGAATCCAGCGTCTCTGGATCATGTGTCCCGCACCGGGAACCAGCCAGCCGATCGCAGGTGCGAGCACTGACATAAGGCTCAGGGTTTCAGAGGGCACAAGTTTCGCTTTATCTGTTGTGGAATTTGCCATTCAGATGGTCACAATCTCGCGTTGAATTTTCCCTGTTACTTCCGCCGATTTTGCCCGGACTAGCACGTTTACTTCACTCCGGACGCCAAATTCCGGAAGGTAAATGCCGGGCTCAATGGAGAAGCAGGAGTTCGGCAGGATCTGCCGCTCGTCATGGATTTCAAGATCGTCCATGTTGGCGCCGTTGGAATGGACGTCGGTCCCGATGGAGTGTCCGGTGCGATGTATAAAATAGTCGCCATAGCCTGCCTTCTGGATGTGGCCGCGGGTGGCGCGATCGACCTCCCAGCCGGCAATACGGCGTCCTGAACTTATCCCATCAACGACGGTTTTTACACCGGCATCGCGAGCATCACGGACTATGTGAAATATCTCCTGCATGCGGGGGGAAGGTGAGCTGCCTACAAAGCCCATCCAGGTGACATCGTAGTAGGTTGCTCCGGGAGTGTTCTTCTTTCCCCAGACGTCGAGCAGCACCAGATCGCCCTCCCTGATCGGTACCGGGCGGCTGGCATGCGGCTCGTAGTGCGGATTCCCCGCATTCGCATTGACGGCCACAATGGGGGGATCGTCAGTGAGGATATTCTCGCGTTCAAAGGCTTGCATGAACCACTGCTGAATCTCGTGTTCGGTGGTGCCGCCGTTGCGAACACGCCGCCCGATTTCCTTGAAGCAATCGGCAATAATGGCATCGATGCTGTCGCGGGCGGCAAAATGGGACTGGATCTGCTCGACAGTCCAGGTGGATTCAAATTGGGCAACCAGATCAGCTGCGCTGACGATGTTCTTGCCCAAGCCGCGCAGGAGGTCCACCGTACCAGCATCCACCAGCGAGATTGTGAAAACACTATTATTGGGAGAATACTGCATGGCGAGGTCCCGTTGATTGGCCAGCATCGCCTTCAGTTTCTCAAACAACTCCTGCCATCCCGAATATTGGCTCTTCTTGCCGGGAAGCGAATCGAGGTGCCCGGCCTCAATTTTGTGCACCAGCTTGATCGGGTCGCCTTCCGCCGGGATCAGATAGAACCATCGCCTCGTCACCATCAGATTTTGCGGCAGCCCAAGGACGCGGTAGGCAATGGGGTCACGATGGTGATGATCGCAGAACAGCCAAGCGTCAATGTTGCGATCGCGCAGCGCAGACTGAATAGCAGCTAGGTTCATGGGCGAACTTCTATTGTAAACAAGCGAGGGAGTTTGGGCGAATTCAGGCTTGCTGGCGCAATTCTAAATCTAGGTTGGGACCGTTCTCCGTGAAATCGCGCTCAGGTTTTCTGGTCAGCCGGGACACGCAGCACGCGGTCATAAATCCACAGCAGCAGGGTGGTCAGCAGTCCCACGGCGATTACACCCCACCAGACCATTTTCGGTTGATGCAATTCTTCTCCAAAATGGTGCATCAGCCAACCGCTGAACTTCCCGGCAATAAAGGAACCGATGCCAAGCGGTAGAAATGCAAAACCCATATAGGTCCCCTGCTGATCGGCAGGCGCGAGACGCGAGATGTAATCGTAATACCGTGGTTGCTGCACGATTTCACCAATGGCCACGGCAACGAGTGTGGCGACCGCCATCCACACCGAAGGATGCACGATCAGCAGAATCCAAGCCAGGCTGGAGATCAGAGTGCCCAGGACGATGGCATGGAATGCGTGCATACGCTTGGTTAGAAAGCCAATCAGCATGGTGAAGCAGATCACTACGATGGGGTCGGTTGCCAGAATTCTTGCGGTATTCGCATTGGGATCGATGTATGCCGTGATGTAGAGCGGCAGCGCGATGAACTCTTGCCAGAAGACAATCCAGTAGCCGGTGAAGATGAGCAGAAAAAGCATGAATCGCGGGTTGGAAAGCACGGTCAGGAAATTACGGCCAACCTGCGCGAGACTGGCCGTCTGACCATTGCCGGCGCGCCTGGGCTCTCTGAAGAAGATCAGCACGACGAAGAGCATCAGGAATACGCTCAGTGCTGCGATACGAAACAGGATCTCCGGGCTGCCGTGATCCTGTTCCCAGCCGGCAATCAAAGGACCGAGCGTGCTTCCTACGTTTACCAGCGTGTAATAGATGGAATAACCGACCGAGCGAACATTTTCTTGCGATGCTCTGGCCGTGGTGCCCACTACGCTCGGCTTCACCAGCGCGACGCCGAGTGCCGGCAAAATCAAAACAAAGGCCACCAGTGGGACCAGAGGAACAGCATTGCGGACTGGCGCGAACCACGACGCGCTCAGCGATCCCAACAGAAAATAAGCAGTACTGAGGATGAGATAAGCGAGCGAAAGTGCGCGGCGAAAACCGAGTCGATCCGCGACCGCGCCGCCCACGACAGCCAGAAACCAGACCCAGCCGCCGAACATTCCCGTAAGGCTGCTGGCTTGCTCCACGTTGAAGTGCAAGCCCTCGTGCAGGTAGCGCGCGAGTACGGCGAATACCGCGTAATAGGAAAGCCGTTCGAAAAGCTCGCTGATATTGGCGACCCAGAATGGGCGCTCGAAGCCTGTGCGAATCTCATGGAATCGTTCAGAGAAGGTCAAAATGGCTCCTGAATTCCGGTACGCAGCGTCATAGGTGCAGACGGTCGCGCACGTACTGACCCGTGACGCCCGCGATCCGAATGACTTTGTTTCGACCGCCCGCGCCGGACGCAATGGTAATGGAAGACCTCGGGACCTTCAAAGCTTTCGCAAAGAACTCGATGCAAGCGTCATTGGCCCGGCCCTCAACAGGAGGGGCGGTCAATGAGACCTTCAGCGCATCCCCGAGTTCCCCCATGATTCCAGCTTTCTTGGCTCGAGGATGAACCTTGATGGCAAAACTGACGCCAGCATCGTTCTCGCTGATCGGAATCATCTCTTGGAGTGCAGTGTAAATGGTGCAGCCGTTCGCGGAAGCGGCGGCGTTCTGAAATCACAATGGTATCGGGCGCTCTCCGAAGATGGCTGTTCCCACCCGTACGCACGTCGAGCCTTCTTCGATTGCCACTTCGAAGTCGTGCGACATGCCCATCGACAGCACGTCCATGCTGATGCCGGGAAGCTTCCTTCTCGCGATGGTGTCGCGGATTTCGCGTAGGCGGCGGAAGTATGGCCGGGCACCGTCGGCATCGTCGCTGAACGGAGGCACGGTCATGAGTCCGCGAAATTCCAGCGCGCCGAAGCGCGGAGCGGCTAGCAACAGATCTTCGACATCGAGCGACTCTGGTGCGACTCCGCTTTTTGACTTCTCGCCTCCGACATTCATTTCGATCAGGACCGGGATTTTCTTGTTCTCGTTTTCTGCCGCGGCGTTCAGCCGATCCGCCAATTTCACGGAATCAAGGGAGTCGACGGCGCCAAACAGTTCCGCGGCCTTGCTAGCCTTGTTGGATTGCAAGTGTCCGATCATGTGCCACTCCGCATCCGGCAAGCCGAGTAAGGATTCCGCTTTTGCCGCAAACTCCTGCACGCGGTTTTCGCCGAAAACCCGGATTCCACCGGCATAGGCTGCCCGAATTCGCTCTGCTGGATGGGTTTTGGACACGGCCATCAACACGACCTCTTCGGGCTGGCGACCGGCACGCCGAGTTGCAGTTGCGATGCGAGACCGGACATCGGCAATATTGAGTGGAATCGACATTAAGAAAAGGATAACGAAGAACACGAGGGCACACGCAGGAACTGCGAGTGCTTCTTGTCGCTTTGTGTCCTTTTGGTTTGCTTACATAATCGCGGTCGGCGGTGCGGGTTCATCCGGGCTGCCCGCATTGGCCAGGGGAACGCGGACCATCACAAGGATGAGCACCACGAGAGCGGCGATAGCGGCCCAGATCGAAGGTGTCCAGTGCAGCAGCGTAACGTCCTTACCGGAGCCCACGAGACCGGCGATCACCAAACCGCATAAGGCTTCCCCGGCAATCAGGCCTGAAGCAGTGAGTACGCCGGCGTTATCCACGCGTGCCTTTTGCGCATCATTCAGACCGCGGCGATCGCGCAATTTGTCCGTCGCCCAGCGGATGATTCCACCGACGAAAATGGCAAAGGTGGTGCCCAGCGGCAGGTACATTCCAACGGAAAACAGCATCACGCTTTTCACTTCAATCATGATCATCGAGAGGCCGAGGAGGATGCCCACAATGACGAGAGGCCAGGCCATATCTCCACCTACAATTCCTTTTGAAAGCATGGCCATGAGCCCAGCTTGCGGGGCAGGCAAGGCATTGCTGCCGAAGTGATAGGCCTTGTCGAGATAAGCGAGCGGAACGAAGAGCACGAGCGACGCGACCACAATGCCAAATAGATCGCCAATCTGCATCTTGGCGGGCGTGCCGCCAAGGATGTGGCCCACCTTCAAATCCTGCAACATCTCACCGGCGACCGCGGAGGAAACGCAAACCACCGCAGCCACGCCGAGCACAGCCGCCACGCCTCCTTTCCCTGAGACTCCCAGCGCTACCATCAAGAGCGCGGCGATCACCAGGGTGCAGAGTGTGAGGCCTGATACCGGATTGTTGGACGAGCCGATCATTCCTACCAGATTTCCGGAAACGGCGGCAAAGAAGAATCCGACGATCACCATCACTAAGGCCGCAACCAGTGCGCCCGACAGTATTTTGGAACTCGAAAGTCCTCCGGCGCCGCTCAGAAAGTAGTAATAGAGAACAATCATGGCAATAAACACCAGGCCAACGCCCGCGAAGACCGCTTTCGAAGGGAGATCGCGTTCGGTTCGAGTCGTGGCTGTATGGGCAGCAGCCGACTTCCTCAAATCCGAAATGGCGCGCCCCATTCCCACAGCCAGCTGCTTCCGCATCTTGAAGAGGGTGTAGGTAGCGCCCACGAGCATGCCGCCGACCGCAATGGGACGAACGACCGAGTAATAAATCGCTCCCGCCAGCAGTGACCAGGGAATGGGCTGTCCGTCCGGCTGTGCCGCTTGAATGTACGGACCGATGGTGAATGTCAGGAGGGGAACCAGCAAGCCCCACGCCAGCACGCCGCCGGCAAAATTCAGCGCTGCCAGCCGTGGGCCGATGATGTATCCCACGCCAAGATAGGCGGGACTTACGTCGGGTCCGGTGAACAGCGTACTGCCGCCGGTCAACGTGGTTGTCACATTCGGATTGGTGCCGGTGCGCAGCAGCAGTTTTTTGCCCAGCGCACTGATACTGATCGGGAAGGTGTTGCTCGCAGAGAATACGTTCACTGCGCCGAGCAGGTACATCAATCCGCCGAATCCCATATTGGCGAATAGGATTTTTGCAGCTTTCGCGCCCTGCTGTCCTGCCTTATGAATTTCGGAGGCGGCGACCGACTCGGGGTAGGGAAGCTCGGGATCTTCGACCATGACGCGGCGGAGCAGGGTCACAAACAGAATTCCGAGCGTGCCGCCGATGATCATCAAAGCTACCGACTTCCAATATTGTTGGGCCGTCAATCCCGGCCACAAATCGGCCATGACGAAGGCCGGGATCGTGAATACCGCACCCGCGGCAACCGATTCGCCGATCGAACCCACAGTTCGGGCGATGTTCTCTTCGAGCAGCGAGCCCTTCATCAAGCGCAGCAGCGCCATCCCAATCACCGCGGCGGGATAGGTGGCAGCAATCGTCATGCCCGCCTTGAGTCCCAGATAAGCGTTGGCGGAGCCGAGAATCGCGGTCATCACCAATCCGATCAGCAGCGCACGGAAGGTGAATTCCTTCATCTCCATAGTTTCGGGCACGTAGGGACTGTATTTTTTGCGGGGCTCGGAGATTACCGGGGTGCTCATAGATCAATCCTTTGCGAGCTGGGATGGTAAGCGCTGGTGTCGCTGTTGCCCTGCTGACAGAGCATAAAAAGACCGGAACGGCGCACGTTAGCACGCGGCAAGCCCGCAACACAAGTATGCTACGCACACCGTGTCGGTAGCACATGATATGTCCGGTTGAGATAGCACGTGATATGTCCGCTTTGCGGGCGGTGAGGGTTGGAGACCATGCGAAGCATGGATTGTTACCCGAAGGCCGCGATGAGCGGGCGATGGAAAGTACAGGATGTGATTTTGCGAGCCATGGCGAAGAAGATCACGTGGTGGCAGGCGGCGGAGATCCTGGGGATCAGCGACCGGCACATGCGGCGTTGGCGGGAGCGCTACGTCGAAGAGGGGTACAACGGGTTGTTCGACCGGCGGCAGGGTAAGCCGTCGAGACGGCGGGTGCCGGTGGCGACGGTAGAGCGGGTGTTCGCGCTCTACCGGGAAAAGTATTTCGATCTGAACGTGCAGCACTTTCACGAGAAGTTGCAGGCCGAACACGGGATCGAGCTGAGCTACACGGGGTGAAGCAGGCGCTGCAGGGAGCCGGCCTTGTGGGGCGGGGGCGCAAGCGGGCAGCGCATCGCAAAAACTGAGTTTTGTTGTATGCTGGAGGCAACAAGATGGCCGCGCCTGGCTGAGGTTGGCACCCCGCAGCAACGCAAACGAGTCAATCGCCCGTCCGTTGAACGGGACTGATGTAAAATGTTGGCACGTGGTTCTCGCGCCGGTTCGTCGGGAGTTCTTCTGATCTGGAGTACTTCTGAGGTGCACGCCTATGACTGATTCTTCCGATTCCTGGTTCGCCCGGCCTTATCACTGCCGGGATTGCGCTAGCGAAGTAGGGTTCCGCTCGCGCCGCCGAACTTTTGCTGAACGTTACATCCTGCCGCTGTTCCTGATGCAGCCGGTGCGCTGCGGTGAATGTTTTCGCCGCGATTACCGCTTCATTTTTACCCCGGTACACCAGCGCTCGACGGAGATTGCGCGCATTACACCCATGAAGGCAGCGGCGGCTCCCGCTTCCAAACAGAACGTTGCCTAGAGGTGCAGCCCACCGCTATACTGCAGTAGCAAAGCAGTTCTGGCCGCGGCCTCGTTCTGGCCGCGTGGTCGCGAGGAGGCAGTCTTCAGCAGTAGCGAGGACCGAATCCGGGCTGGCAGGGTTCCCGTCGAAGTACGCAGGCCTTCTATTGTTCCGTGGAGCTCTTGGTTCCATCTCGCTGGATGTGTCCAGCACGCGGCCGCAAGCTTGTTCTCCGCCTTCTTTCCATCCGATTGCCGCCTCTGTGGCTTGCCTCTGCTGAATATTTCGCGGCTGCCGGTGTGCCCGGAGTGCCTCCTACGCATTCAGCCCATCCAAGGGAAGGTGTGCTCGATCTGTGGCGAGCGCGTGCTTTCCGCATTCTTCGAGTGCGATGAGGACGGCTTGCGCCGATGCCCGGTTTGCCGGCGCATTGATCGTCCATTTCATCGGGCCATCGCTTACGGTAGCTATGACGACGGCTTGCGCGAGCTCATTCATCTGTTGAAATACAACGGCGTGCGGTCTGCCGCTGGCGTGCTCGGCCGGGTGCTCGGTGAGACCCTGACTACAATGACGCCCTCCTTGGAGCAGCCGCTTGTTCTGCTGGTTCCGGTCCCCCTGTATCGAGGCAAGCGGCGACAACGAGGATTCAATCAAGCGGAACTGATTGCCCAAGTGGCATTAAGAGCGCCTATTCCACGGGAGCGCTTCCAGTTGGCCTCTGGCATCCTGACACGCGTTCGCGATACACATTCACAGATCGGGTTGACCAGCCATCAGCGTCGTGAAAACCTGCGTGGCGCTTTCGCCGTAACGCATCCGCAGCAAATTGCTGGTCGCGAAGTAGTTCTGGTGGATGATGTGTATACCACCGGAACCACAGCCTCGGAGTGCGCGCGAGTCTTGCGCAGGGCGGGGGCATCGAGGGTCTGGGTGGTCACGGTGGCGCGCACCCTGAAAATGGCATCTAAGTACGAAGGAAAACAGAGGTTCGGTTTCTCAGAATTTCAAGGATTGATCGAGGAGGACGATGCCTTGGTCGTTCAGCACCACGCCGAAACCTTCAAAATTTGAAGCTTTGAAAATTATGTCGCTACGGACGGAACACGACTCAGGATCCCGGCACGCCGCCGGCCGGTTCTCGCCGGCGGCAGCGCCTCATCGCGCGGGAGACGGGCATGCCCTGCTCGCGCCCGTGCTCGTGCTCAACGCCTCCTACGAACCCATTAACGTCTGCGCGGCCCGGCGCGCCCTGGTGCTGGTGCTCAAGGGCGTCGCCATGACGGAGGAGGAGAACGGCCACTTCCTGCATTCAGCCCGGGTGGCGATGAGGCTGCCCTCCGTGATTCGGCTGCTCGAGTACCGGCGGATTCCGCATCAGAGCCGCGCCCTGTCGCGGAAGAACATTCTGCTGCGCGATCGCAACACGTGCCAATATTGCGCGACGGTTTTGCCGTCGGGCGAACTGACATTAGATCATGTGATCCCGCGGTCGCGCGGAGGCTCGTCCACCTGGGAGAATCTGGTCGCCTGCTGCCATCCCTGTAACCGCCGCAAGGGGAACCAGTCTCCAGCGGAAGCGGCTATGAAGCTGATGCGAGAGCCGCGAGCGTTCAATCTCCATACCAGTCGCCACATCATGCGATTGATGGGCCGTTCTGACGATAAGTGGAGAAAGTATCTTTTTTACTGAAGTTTCAGGTTTCGAGTTTCGAGTTTCTAGTTTCAAGTAAAAAGCCCGCCGACAATGGCGGGCTTTTCTTTGAACCCTTAAACCTGAAACTGCTTACTGCGGCTTTTTCTGATCCGGGGGCGGATTCTGCGGCTTCTGGTCGCCTTTTGGGAGCTCTTTGCCTTCGTACAGAATCTTCACGTTGGATCCGAATCGCTTGTAGTCCTCGTACTTCACGATTTCCTTGATGTGCACGTCCTCCATTTTGAAGTGGAGTTCATCGTCGGCCTTGGTATACACCGGAAACCAATATTGACCATCGATCTGTTGGCGCCACGTGGTGAATTTGGGGAAGAGATTTTCCTGGTCCCCGTGCTTGCTGCGAATGTCGGGAACGGTTTTACCGTAGGTTTTCACAATTTGGAAGTCGTGATCGTCGACCCAAACCCGCCCTTGAAAGTAACGTTTCTTACCCTCGATCTTTTTGGGAGCGATATCGAAGACGTAGCAGTGCAGTTCGTCCTCCTGTTGCTGGCCCACATAAAGGATGTTGTATTCGGGCAAATCCTCGGTCGTGAGGACAAAGGGCAATTTGTGCCGGATATCCTCCATGTCTTCCCGCGACATATAAATCTTCTGCAGGCTGGATTGGGGAGCAAAGACTACATTCTCAATGCGGTGGCCTTTGTCGTCGAACAGGACATCAAACACCTCGTGGTACTCGCCATCCACGGTGCTGCCGTCAACGGTTTGCACTTTTACGTCCTGGCGGTAGGTATATTGCTCGCGCGCCTTGGCAAACTCGGTTTCCTTTTCAGCGAAACGCTTGATGATCTCTTCCGGGGTAATGCCTGTGGGCTGCGCATTGTCGAGGGGGCCTTCCTGGGCGAGTGCGGGCACGACCGCAACTGCGCAGGCCAGGCAAAACAGCAAACGGCAGAATGACTTCATGTACTTAGTGTATCGAATTCTGAATCGGTGTACGCGACGGCGTAGAAACTGAAATCCCTGGGAGACGCCCTGGGTACTTGGCTGTACACAAGCGGGCAGACACCGCGGCGACCCCGCCCTCCGGCCCCTCTCCGCTCAGTGAGGTCGAAGGGAAGGGTGCTGCAGTTCTGCCGCATACTTG
>Ga0207707_10003914_pt1 | contig 13215 bp, 10 predicted proteins | sample KBSC83BmetaG_FD_184336 | JGI IMG/M metagenome (GOLD analysis project Ga0207707, IMG submission 184336) | Corn rhizosphere microbial communities from Kellogg Biological Station, Michigan, USA - KBS C8-3B metaG (SPAdes) (version 2) | ecosystem: Host-associated > Plants > Roots > Rhizosphere ...
CCATGTGGGTGGCATCCGAGCCGTGCTCGGGCTCGGTAAGACCAAAGGTGATGCGATATTTTCCTGTGATCGAGCCTTCGATCATCGCCTTCTGGTCGTCGCGGCCGTAGCGGTCGAGCATGGTGACCAGCGGCAGGTTGCCGACGATCGAATGCTCGTTCTGCAGATCGTTGTGCAGGCCGAGTCCCCTGGAGGCAAAATGCTCGCGGATCACGGCCATCCACAGATTGGAGCCGTCCTTGCCGCCGTAGCGTTTCGGGATCGCGAAGCGCAGGTGCCCGGCGCTGTCGGCGAGATTTTTCACTTTTCGCAGCAGCGCTTCCCATTCATGCCGCGGCAGTCCGCCATTGTCGAAATCGGTCCGCGCCCATTCGCGGCGATGATCGAAGAAACGGATGTTGTCATCGGCCTCTTCGATCGGCTTTATCTCGCGTGCGATGAATTGGTCGAGCTCACTGAGATAGGCGACCAGGTCGGCCGGCAATGCAAAATCCAAGGCAGTCTCTCCCGGAATGTTTTATTGTTGTTGCGACACCGCGTGGCGTGGTTTCAGCGGAAGATTAAGGTGGCAACAGCAAGCCAAGTCAAGCGCAGTAGGCCTAATCCTGAGGAGGCGCACTTGCGCCGTCTCGAAGGATGAGGTGTTCTCTATCGATCATGGTTCGAGACACGCGCCAGAGCGCCCTCCTCACCATGAGGCTGGAACAGAAACGCTTGGAACATGACAACACTCGATGGGAGCAAACATGGACTTGAAATTTTCTAAAGTCACCCGCAAGGGTCCGATCACGATCGTGACGCTGTCGCGCCCGGAAGTGTACAACGCGCTGCATACGGATGCGCATTTCGAGCTGAACAAGGTGTTCGACGATTTCTGCGCCGATCCGGAGCAATGGGTCGCGATCGTCACCGGCGCTGGCGACAAGGCGTTCTGCGCCGGCAACGATCTGAAATGGCAGGCCGCGGGCGGAAAGCGCGGCTGGGACACCGGCGGATTTGCCGGGCTGACCTCGCGCTTCGACTGCGACAAGCCGATCATCGCCGCGGTCAACGGCGTCGCCATGGGCGGCGGCTTTGAAATTGCGCTCGCCTGCGACCTCATCATTGCCTCCGAGAATGCGATGTTCGCATTGCCGGAGCCGCGCGTCGGTCTCGCGGCGCTGGCCGGCGGCTTGCACCGGCTGCCGCGGCAGATCGGGCTCAAGCGCGCCATGGGCATGATCCTCACCGCGCGCCATGTCACCGCCCGCGAAGGCCACGAACTCGGTTTTGTCAATGAGGTGGTGCCGGCAGGCGAAGCCTTGGCGGCGGCGGAGCGCTGGGCCGAGATCATCTGCAAGAACTCGCCGATGTCGATCCGCGCCTCCAAGCAGACGATCCAGAAGGGCCTTGCGGCCTCGTTGGAGCAGGCAATGGCCGAGCAGCGCGAATATCCCGCGGTGAAGGCGATGGCGGCGTCGCAGGATTATATCGAGGGGCCGAAGGCGTTTTCCGAAAAGCGCCCGCCGAAGTGGATAGGGAAGTAAGGGGAACGCCGACCGCCGCTATTGCGAGCGAGGCAATCCATTAGCACGAAGAAGCTGGATTGCTTCGTCGCCGGCGCTCCTCGCAATGACGGAATGATATTTTCGTCATTCCGGGTGAGGCGGAGTCGCGAGCCTGGAGCCCACAGCGAACGGAGGAAGAAGCTCTTGCATTCAAAATCACAATGGATCGGTATTGCGTGGCTAGTTGCTCTAATGGGCAATGCACACGCTAACAATATGGCCGTCAAATGTGAGCTGGCGTTGTTACGGCAAGCGCACGAAACCTTGATTTATTGCGGGGAACAAATCGATCCAGCGAGTGAGGCCCGTTATGATAAACTCACAAAGGATTTCTTGTATTTTATCGCTACAAATAGAGACTCCAAACCAGGATGGGATGACAGCGTCGAGGAAATCCGAAGACGCCTATCTCAGATGGATCGGGATCGCGTTTGTAAAGCGTTGGACTACCCGCTTTTGCGGCAAACTTTTTCCTATGCTGTCTCTGACGCCGGAATAGCTGAGGTCGGCAACCTATTGAGTCGCCCTCGTGATCCGTCTGAAGGGGACTGCTTCTAGTTTGCTTCGCTCGATCCATTTTGCGGTTTCTCCGCTCGTCACCCTGAGGTGCGAGCCCCGCTTGGGCGAGCCTCGAAGGGTGGAGATACGGGGAACCGCCAAGCTGCTGCCCATCCTTCGAGACGCCGCGCAAAAATGCGCGGCTCCTCAGGATGACGGCTTTGTTGCTGGACCGCCTTCTCCCAACTCCCTCTTGTACGACGCGTAGTTCGGCTGATCGACGGCGAGCTTGTCCATCGTGGTCTGCCACAGATGCTCGGCAAGCCCGGGCGTCTGCAAATCGAGTTCGCCTTTCGCGATACGATCGGCGAGTGCGCGGTTGAGCGCGGTGAGCGAACCTTGCACGCCCAGCAACTGCGACAGCCGGGAAACTTCCGCGGCGTCGCTGTCCTGCTCCAGCGTCAGTTGCCGTGACACCAGATCGAGCGCGTTGATCGAGACCCGCAGCTTGAACGCGTTATGCCCGCTGACCCCGGGCGCGATATCGCTGCGCAGGAAATCGGCAACCGCCTTGATCAGTTCTTCCGGTGTCGGTTCGTCCTGCATGTTACCCTCTCATTCTTGGGCATGATCTTATCCGAAAACCGGTATCCACTTTTCGGGATCATGCCCGCCGCGGCGCCAGCAGCCTTAGCAGATCGATTTCGGTCTCCGACGAGCGGCGGCCGATCATCGCCCGCTCGATGGAATGCTCGGGTCCGCTGCGAAAGCGCTGCATCATGCCGCAGCACATCACGCCCCAGCGCAGCGTGCCCATCACTTCCCAGAATGTTACGCGCTCGGGATCGACGCGGCGGCCGGTGGATTCGTAACCTGCGAATAATTCCTCGCGCGATCCGAACCCGCCGACAGGTTTATCGATTTCTCCGAAACGCCAGGAATTGACGCAGATCCATCCCAGGTCTTCCATGGGGTCGCCGATATGCGCGAGTTCCCAATCCAGCACCGCGCGCACGCCATCGGGACCGATGATGAGATTGCCGTGGCGGAAATCGCCATGCACCAGCGTCATCTGATCCGACGGACCGGGATCGCGCTGGCGCAGCCAGCGCAGCGCCAGCTCGAACACCGGCCGCGGCCAATCAAAACTGCGATACTCCCGCTCCAGGTCGGCAATCTCCTTCGTTGTCGTCATCTGGCGAAGTTTTGGCAGTTTCGACGCGGGCAGACCGTGGATGCCGGCGGCGACCTTGCCAAGCTGCCGCGCCAGGATCGGCCGCGCCTTGGCAAACTGCTGATCGCGCAGGATCTTGCGCGCGATGGTTTCGCCATCGACCCGCTGCATGATGAAGCCGGTGCCGAGTTCGTCCTTTGGGGTTAGCACGTGCATCACGCGTGGCGACGGTAGGCCTGCGTCATGAGCCAACTGCATCAGCGTAGCCTCGGCATCTAGCCCGGCCGCCCGCGTCGGCGACGCGCCATAGCCCGGCGGCGCGCGGCGCAGGATCGCGCCGATATTGCCGTCGGGATGGACGATATCGAACGACCAGGTCTCCTGGCTGGCGCCACCGGAGAGCCTGACCGCGCCGGCCACGCCGGTCGCGCCCGGACACCACGAGGCTACCCCACGTCCGAGTTGCTCTTCGATCATTTGCCTTTGAACTTCGCCGGGCGCTTTTCCAGGAACGCGGTGACGCCTTCCTTGAAATCTTCCGCCGCACCCGCAATCCGCTGCGACTCGAATTCAAGGTTGAGCTGATCCTCGAACGAATTGTCCGGGCTGTCCCAGTACAATTTTCGGATCAGCGACAGCGCAACCGTCGGACCGTTCGCAAGTTCATGCGCGAGCTTCATGGTCTCCTCCATGAGAGCCGCGTCGTCATAGACCCGATTGACGAGGCCCCATTCCAGCGCCTTCTCGGCCGGAAGCCGTTCGCCCATCAGCGACAACTCCACCGAGCGCGCCTTGCCGATCAGCCGCGGCAACAGCCAGGTCGATCCGCAGTCCGGCACCAGGCCGATGCGCCGAAAGGCTTGCAGGAAATACGTCGAGCGCGCGCACAGGATCATGTCGCCCATCAGCGCAAAGCTCATGCCGGCGCCGGCGGCAGGTCCATTGACGGAGGTGACGATCGGGCAATGCAGGTTGCGCAACCGCCGCAGGAATGGATGGAACGCGGTTTCCAGCGCCGCGCCGGCGTTGCTCTTGCCCGGCTTCTGGTTGTTGCGGCCCTGCAGATTGGCGCCGGTGCAGAACGCGCGGCCCGCGCCGGTGATGACCAGGCAGCGGACCTCGGCCTTCCTGTCGTCAATGGCATCGAGCGCCTCGGCGAGGCCGCCCAGCATGTCGATCGAGACCGCGTTCATCACCTCCTGGTGGTCGAGCTTCAGGATGGCGACCGGACCGTCGATATCGAGCGTGACGTGCTTGAACTGCATTTTGTTTCCTCGTGGGTTGTGGGCCGCGCTATTTCCGGCGCGGTGCAAAGGTTTCAATCTCGAACCCATATTTGATTTTTAAGGCGGCCTTGTCCATGGTTGGTACGGGAACATCTGCCCGCCATCGGACGCACGGCCTTAACGCGCGCCAAACCAAATGGAAACGCCCATGAGCATATTCGACCTCTCCGGCCGCGTGGCCATCATCACCGGCGGCAACGGCGGCATCGGTCTCGGCATCGCGCAGGCGCTCGCCTCTGCCGGTTGCAACGTCTCGATCTGGGGCCGCAACGCCGAGAAGAACAAAAGCGCGGCCGCAACCATGTCCGGTTGCGCCGGCAAGGTGCACACCGGCGTCTGCGACGTCAGCGATCCCACCTCGGTCAAATCGGCAATGGCGGCAACGCTGGAGCGCTTCGGCCGGGTCGATGGCTGCTTCGCCAATGCCGGTATCGGCGGCGGTGGACGGCACGCCTTCATCGACCGCACCGAAGAGCAGTGGCGGACCATGTTCGCGACCAATCTCGATGGCGTCTTCCACGTGTTTCAGGCCGCGGCGCGCCACATGACCGAACGCGCCACATCCGGCGATGCTTTCGGCCGGCTGGTCGCGACCTCGAGCCTGGCATCGCTGTTCGGCACCGCGCGCAACGAGCACTACGCCGCGACCAAGGCCGCCATCAACGCGCTGGTCCGCGCGCTCGCGGTCGAACTGGCGCGTCAGGGCGTCACCGCCAACGCTATCCTGCCCGGCTGGATCAAAAGCGACATGACCGCTGGTATCATGGCCAACGAGAAATTCGTCGGCGCCGTGATGCCGCGAATCCCGATGCGCCGGTTCGGCGAACCCTCCGATTTCGGCGGCATCGCCGTCTACCTTATGAGCAAGGCGTCGTCCTATCACACCGCGGATTGTTTTGTGATCGACGGCGGTTATACGGCGTTTTGATCGTTTCCCGTGCCGTCATCCTGAGGAACGAGCGTCAGCGAGCCTCGAAGGATGACTGGCGTGGCCAAGATAGGCCATGAGGGGCATACCCGAAAAAGAGATCATCCACATGCTTGCCTCGCAGCGCGCCCTCTTCGATATGCCGCGCCATATTTGCTACCTGAATTCGGCCTCCTACAGCCCGCTGCCGCTGCGAACTCAGGAAGCCGGCCGCGCTGCGGTCCGGCGCAAAGGCACGCCCTGGACGCTCGACCCCGCGTTCGCAAACGGCCAGCACGAACGTGCGCGGGCCGCCGCTGCCCGGTTGATCAATGCCAATCCCGCCGACATCGCGCTGATACCCTCGATCAGTTATGGCGTCGCGACGGCGGCGAAGGTTCTGACCATCGACCGCGGGACTCGCATCGTTGTTCTGGAAGACGATCATTCCTCGCCGGTGCTGGAATGGCAGGCGCGGGCCAATGCGCTGACCTTTACGGTCGAGACGGTTCGTCGACCGGAGGACGGCGACTGGACATCTTCGGTTCTCGCGGCCATCGAGCGGCCCGGGGCACCGCCGGTCAGCCTTGCCTCGATCTCATCGGTGCACTGGTCGGACGGCGGGCTGATCGACATCGATAAAGTGGGCGCCGCGCTCCGGCAGCGGGGAGCTAGCTTTCTTCTCGACGCGACGCACAGCGCCGGTGTGCTGACGATGGACGTGAGACGTCTCGATCCGGATTTTGTGATTTTCCCGACATACAAGTGGCTGCTCGGGCCCTACGGCAGAGCCTTTCTCTACGTTGCCAAGCGCCATCAGGGCGGTATCCCGCTTGAACAGACGTCGTTCGGCCGCCGTGACGTGCGCGCCGAGAACGAGGTCTATTTCGCGGATCTTCGCTACGTTGACGATGCACGGCGCTTCGACATGGGTGAGCGCGACCATTTTATTTCAATGGAGATGGCTTCGATCGGCATGGAAATGATGGGTGATTGGGGCGCGGCGGCCGTTGGGCAACGCCTCCTGATGCTGACCGAACGAATTGCGGAGGGCCTGCGCGGTATCGGCGTCAGCGTGCCGGAGCGTCGCATGCGCGCACCGCATATCCTGAGCCTCGGCTTCCGGGGTGGGATTCCGGCGGGCCTCATCGAGGGACTCGCAAGCGAAGACATCCACGTCGCCGCGCGCCTTCGCCGCATGCGTATCTCGCCCCACGTCTTTAACGACGAGGCCGATGCCGACCGCTTCGTTGCGGCTTTGGTCAAGCGGCTCCGAGGCTAGTTCGCTGCCGTCGGTGCGGAGGTCGCCTTGACGCTGCGGCTTGTGTAATAGCCGCGCCGCCGTCTAGATTGCCGGCGACGCGCAGAGAGCGCGCCCGGCGCAACAGGGAATCCACAATGGAATATGCCCCTAACGATCTCACCCCTCGCGAGCGCTACAAGGTACTGACAGGATTCGTCCTGCCGCGGCCGATCGCCTGGGTGACGACGGTAGGCCCTACTGGTGTGGTCAACGCTGCGCCCTTCAGCTTCTTCAACGTGTTCTGCGAGGATCCGCCGCTCTGCATGTTCGCCGCCAACCCGAGGCCCGATGGTCGCGTCAAGGACACGGTGGTCAATATCCGGCGCACCGGGGAATTCGTGGTCAACCTCACCGATGAGCCGTTGGCGCGCGCGATGCACGATTCCAGCGGCGACTTTCCGCCTGAAATCGGTGAACCCGGTTATCTCGGCCTGAAGCTGGCGCCCTCGACCAAGGTCACGGTGCCGCGGCTTGCCGACGCGCCGTGGGCAATGGAGTGCAAAACCTGGAAGACGATGGACGTGGACGGCAAGCGGCAGCTGATCATGGGTGAAGGCATCAATTTCTACATCCGCGACGAACTGTGGGACGGCGACTCCATGCGGGTGCACATGGACCGCTATCATCCGGTCGGCCGCATGTTCGCAGACCGTTACTGCCGCACCGACGACAGAGTGGTGTTTCCGCCGGCGCAAGGCGTAGGTGATGCATAGGCCGAAGGTTCAGCGGGTCCTCGGCACCAGACCTCAGATCTGCAATTGCACATCGATAATCGATGTGGAGCCTGTCATCGGGGCGGCCAAAGGCCGGACCCGCTGGTACCGCCCCGGAATGACGGCAGTTAAGACCCAACTGCGGCGCGCGGCTGCTCTACCGCCGTCATCGTAAACCCCTCATAGCCCTTCGCCGCGACGTCGTTGCAGATCTGACGGTAGACCCCGACGCCGCCGATATAGGGCATGAAGATCTGCGGCTTGCCGGGGATGTTGGCGCCCATGTACCAGGAGTTGGCCTGCGGATAGAGCGTGGTGTGCGCGACCTCGTTGACGTGCGCCACCCAATTGTCCTCAGCCTCTTTCTTCGCTTCCATGGCCTCAAAGCCGCGGCCGCGCATCCAGCCGATGCAATCGGTGATCCAGTCGACGTGCTGCTCGATCGAGACCATCATGTTTGATAGCACCGATGGGCTGCCGGGGCCGGTGATGATGAACAGGTTGGGGAAGCCCGCGCTCATCAGGCCGAGATAAGTTTTGGGGCCTTCTGCCCATTTTTGGTTGAGCGTCTGCCCCTGGCGGCCGCGAATATCGATTTTTGCAACTGACCCCGTCATCGCGTCGAAGCCGGTGGCCAGCACCAGCGCATCGACCTCGTAATCCTTTTCGCGGGTGCGCACGGCGTTCGGCAAGATCTCCTCGATCGGATTGGACCTGATATCGACCAGCGTCACGTTCTTGCGATTGAAAGTGGCAAAATAGTCGGTGTCGACACAGATGCGCTTCGACCCGATCGGGTGGTTGTTCGGCTGCAGCAGCTTTGCCGTCTGCGGATCCCGCACGATCTCCGCGATCTTTTCGCGGACGAAATCGGCAGCGGTGTCGTTGGCCGCCTTGTCGAGCGCCAAGTTGTTGTAGGCCGCCATGAAGGTGAGCCCGCCGTAACTCCAGCGCGCTTCATATTTTGAACGCCGTTCATTGTCGCCGTCGTCGAGCGCGCCCTTGTCGGGCATTTCGGTATAGATGCCGTTGCGCGCTTCTTCCCGCGCAAAGCGCCTGATTTCCGGATATTTTGCGCGAACCGCTTCTCGTTCCTCTGAAGTCAGCGCGGCGTTGCGGGCGGGAATGCTGAAGTTGGCGGTGCGTTGAAACACCGTGAGGTGGCTGGCCTGCTCGGCTATCACGGGCACCGACTGAATCCCCGACGATCCCGTGCCGATCACGCCGACGCGCTGGCTGGTGAAATCCACTGGCTCATGCGGCCAGTGGCCGGTGTGATAGACCTTGCCCTTGAAATCCGACAGCCCCTTGATATCCGGCACCCGCGCATTCGACAGGCAACCGGTGGCGAGCACGACGTATTTTGCGGTGACGGTCTTGCCGTCGGATGTGGTCACCGACCACGAATTGGCGCTTTCGTCGAAACTGGCGCGATCGACGCGGGTATCGAGCTGGATATCGTTGCGCAGCTTGAACCGATCGGCGACATGGTTGGCGTATCTCAGAATTTCGTGCTGCGGCGCGTAGCGCTCGCTCCAGTCCCATTCCTGCTGCAGTTCTTCCGAAAACGAATAGGAATATTGCATGCTCTCGACGTCGCAACGCGCCCCAGGATAACGGTTCCAGTACCAGGTGCCGCCGACATCGCCGCCCTGCTCGTAGACCCGCACTGACAGTTCCTGCCCGCGCAGCCTGTGCAGCATGTACATTCCGGCGAAGCCCGCGCCGACCACGACGACATCGTAGGTCTCAACGCCTGCGGCGTGGCTTTTGCCGGAAGCGGATTGCAAGGCGGACATTCGATCTCCCCAAAGATTTCTTTCGTGTTGCGGTCAGCATTCTACCCGCGGCGCGAAAGCGCAAGAGCCAAAACGACCCCTTCGCGCCCCGGATATTTTGCCTCACGGAATGCGCGCCCCTCATGGTGAGGAGGCGCTCTCCCGGCAGCGCACTTGCGCTGTCCGGTGCGCCGTCTCGAACCATGAGACGCCGTGTGGCACATCCTTCGAGACGCGGCGAAGACGCCGCTCCTCAGGATGAGGTCGGAGGCGCTTGGCATGACTGCCCCTGATGCGCTAGCGTCGTCTTAAGAATTCGCAAAATTCAAACAAAGTATGAGCAGCACCAAAAGTCTGCCGCAGGGAGTGAACACAACCATGAAATCGCCGATCTGCGACATGCTGGGAATTGAATTTCCCCTGCTGGCCTTCAGCCATTGCCGCGACGTGGTTGCCGCCGTCAGCCGCGCCGGCGGGTTCGGAGTGCTTGGCGCCACCTCGCATTCGCCTGAATCCATCGAGCAGGAACTGAAATGGATCGACGATCACGTCGACGGCAAGCCCTACGGGCTCGACGTGCTGATCCCCGAGAACATTTCGACCGCAGGCGAGAAGGACGTCACCTGGAAAAGCCTGGAGGCGCGAATTTCCAGCGAACATCGCGCCTTCACCCGCAACCTCTTGAAGAAATACGGCATCGAACTGACGACAACCAACGTCGCCGACAACCAGCCGCAGCCGTTCGACGGGCAACGCGCGCTGGAAGTTCTGGAGGCGTCGTTCCGGCATCCGATCCGCCTGATTGCCAACGCGCTGGGCGTGCCGCCGAAGGCGATGATCGAGATGGGCAAGAAGCACGGCGTGCCGGTGGCGGCCCTCGTCGGCGCCAAGGAGCATGCGCTTCGTCAGGTCGCGGCCGGCGTCGATATCCTGGTGGTGCAGGGCACCGAGGCCGGCGGCCATTGCGGCGAGGTCTCGACCATGGTGCTGGTGCCCGAGGTGATCAAGGCGATCAAGCCGATCCGCGACGTGCCGGTGCTGGCGGCCGGCGGCATCATGACCGGGCGGCAGATGGCGGCCTGCATGGCGATGGGCGCCGCCGGGGTCTGGACCGGCTCGGTGTGGCTGGCAACCGTCGAATCCGAGACCACCGAGATCTTCCGCGAAAAGATGATCGCGGCCTCCTCGCGCGACGCCGTCCGCTCCAGGGGCCGCACCGGAAAGCCGGCGCGGCAGTTGCGTTCGGTCTGGACCGACGCATGGGACCGCGGGCCCGACAGCCCCGGCGCGCTGCCGATGCCGCTGCAAAGCATCATCAGCCGCGACGCCTTCAATTCCATCGATCGCGCCGCGGCCTCAGGCAATGCGCAAGCGCGCGACCTCGTCAGCTATTTCGTCGGCCAAGGCGTCGGCCTGATCGACAGTGTGAAATCCGCAGGCGCCGTGGTGCAGGAATTCAAGGAGGATTTTATCGAGGCGGTCGAGCACATGAACGCGCTGGTGGCGGAATAGGTCTCGTCATTGCGAGGAGCGCAAGCGACGAAGCAATCCACTCTTGCTTCGCCACTCTATGGATTGCTTCGCTTCGCTCGCAATGACGAAAAAAGACAGGACCTGCCTCTGTTTCGAAAGTGAAAACAAAAAACCATGGCTAGCCCAGCCTCCCCCGTCCCCGACGACCGCATTCCCGTCATCGTCGGCGTCGGCGAAATCGTCGATCGTCCGAAGGAGATTTCCGAAGGCCTCGAGCCCCTCACCCTGCTCGAACAAGCGCTCAAGCGCGCGGAAGCGGATAGCGGCGGCAAATTGCTGGGCGAAATCGAATCGCTCGACATCGTCAGTTTCCTGAGCTGGCGCTACCGCGATCCGGAAATCCAGCTCTCCGGCCGTCTCGGCATCAAGCCGAAGCATGCCTATTACGGCCCGGTCGGCGGTGAAAGCCCGATCCGCTATCTGCACGAGGCGGCGCAACGGATCGCGCGCGGCGAATGCAGCGTCGCCGCGGTCTGCGGCGCCGAAGCGCAGTCTACCGCCACCAAGGCCGAACGCGCCGGCGTCGAATTGCCGTGGACGCCGTTCGCGCACGATGTGCCGGAGCCCAAACGCGGCGCCGCGTTCCAGAAGCCGATGGCGGTAAAACTTGGCGTGTTCAGGCCGATCACGGTGTATCCGTTTTATGAAGCGGCGACCTCGGCGCATTGGGGCCAGACCCCGCGCGAGGCGATGGCGGAATCCGGCCGGTTGTGGTCGGTCTATTCCAACGTCGCGTCGCAAAATCCCAATGCCTGGTTGAAGCGGCGTTTTGCGCCAGACGAAATCACGACGCCGACGCCGGGCAACCGGCTGATCGCCTGGCCCTACACCAAGCTGATGGTGGCCAATCCGACCGTCAACATGGGCGCGGCGGTGCTGATGACGAGCCTCGCAAAGGCCCGGGCCGCTGGGATACCGGAGCATCGGCTCGTTCACGTCTGGGGCGGCGCATCCGCCGAAGAGCCGCGCGATTATCTGATCCGCGACCAGTTTTTCGAGAGCCATCCGCAGAATGCCGTGCTCGAGGCGATCCTGGACCTTGTCGGCGGCGACGGCAAAGCGTTCGACGCGATCGAGCTCTACAGCTGCTTTCCCTGCGTGCCGAAAATGGCGCGGCGAACGCTCGGGCTCGGCGCCGACGTGGAGCCGACGGTGACCGGCGGGCTGACGTTCTTCGGCGCGCCGCTCAACACCTACATGACGCATGCGGCCTGCGCGATGGTGCGCAAGCTGCGCGGCGGCGCAAAACTCGGCCTGCTCTACGGCCAGGGCGGTTTTGTCACCAAGCATCATGGGCTCGTGCTGTCGCGACAAGCACCGGAGCACGAATTGGCACAGGGTACCAGCGTGCAGGCCGAGGCGGACCGGCATCGCGGCGCCGTGCCCGAGTTCGTGACCCAGGCCCAAGGCAAGGGCTCGGTCGAGAGTTTTACAGTGATCTATGGCCGCCATGGCGAGATCGAGCACGGCGTGGTGATGCTGCGAACATCGGACAATGCGCGCGCGCTGGCCCGGGTGCCCGCGCATGACGGCGCGACGCTGGCGCATCTTCTCAACATGGACCGCACGGCGGTGGGGTCGTCAGGCGACATTGTCACCGCTGATGACGGCGTGCTGGAGTGGCGGGTCTAGCGTCATGGCCGGGCTTGTCCCGGCCATCCACGTTTTGCCATCGCGAAAGGAAGGCGTGGATGCCCGGGGCAAGCCCGGGCATGACGGAGGAGAGACTGCGGTCTCTCGCCCCCTACCCCTTCACGTCCGGCCGTTCCGACACCGTCGCGGGCTTGCCCTTGGTGCCGGCAACGCGGACCTGATCGCCGTCGGCGATGCCGTCGGGCGGCGCGACGATGATGCGATCGTCCGGCGAGATGCCCGACGCCAGCTCGATGTCGCGGCCGAGGTCGCGGGCGATGGTCACGGTCTTGAACAGCACCTTGTCGTCGGAACCGACGGTCGCAACGCGCAAACCGTTCTGGTTGAAAATGAGAGCGCTCGCCGGGATATGCAGCGGCACGGCGTCGCGCGCGAGACTCATGCGCACATTGGCATAGCCGCCCGGCATCAACTCGCCATTGGCGTTGTCGAGCGCAAGCTGCATCCGCGTCGTGCCGGAGCCGACATCGACGGATTGCGAGGAGGCTTCGACGGTGGCGGCAAAAGCCCGGTTCGGATATTCCGGCATCGAGATCACGGCCTTGGCGCCGATCTTGATCGCGGGCACGTAGCTTTGCGGGATGTTGACGTAGACCCGCAGCTTGCTGATATCGGAGACCACGAACATCGCGGGACCAGAGCCGCCGCCGGCATTGATCAGGGCGCCGACGTCGGTGTCGCGGGCGGTGACCACGCCGTCGAACGGCACGGTGATCTTCTTGTAGCCCGCCAGCGCCTCCAGCCGTTCGACATTGGCCTGGCCTGAATTGACCGCGGCCTTCTTGTTGGAGAGGTCGGCGGTGCGCTCGTCGATTTCCTGCAT
>Ga0207707_10003916_pt1 | contig 13214 bp, 10 predicted proteins | sample KBSC83BmetaG_FD_184336 | JGI IMG/M metagenome (GOLD analysis project Ga0207707, IMG submission 184336) | Corn rhizosphere microbial communities from Kellogg Biological Station, Michigan, USA - KBS C8-3B metaG (SPAdes) (version 2) | ecosystem: Host-associated > Plants > Roots > Rhizosphere ...
CTGGATGCCACCGCTTTTGGGGCTTACGACTATTTGCTGAAACCCTTTGGTGTGGAAGCCTTGCAGTCTTTGTCACGGGCAGTGTCGGAACGGTTGGCTGGTAGTCCGCGGCACCGGCTGATGTCAGTGAAAGGCAGCGGCAATGTGTACCAGTCAGACATAGAGTTGGTAGGGCGCAGCGGTGCCTTCATTGAAGTGATGAAGCAGGTAGGGCGAGTGGCGGCGACGAATCTGCCGGTGTTGCTGACTGGGGAATCGGGGACTGGCAAGGAAGTGGTGGCTTCGGCGCTGCACCGGCGGAGTGCGCGCGCGACGAAACCGTTTGTGGCGGTGAACTGCGGAGCGATACCGGCGGAGCTGATCGAGTCGGAGCTATTCGGGCACATGAAGGGATCGTTTACAGGAGCGGACCGCGACCGGGCGGGGTTGTGGGAAGAAGCAGATGGTGGGACGGTATTTCTGGATGAGATCACGGAAACGACAGCGGCGTTTCAGGTGAAGCTGTTGCGAGCGCTGCAGGAAGGAGAGATCAGGCGAGTGGGTTCGAATCGGACGCAGCAGGTGGATGTGCGAGTGATCGCGGCGAGCAACCGGGATGTGGAAGCGGAAGTGAAGGCGGGAAGGTTTCGGCAGGATCTGTTTTACCGGCTGAATGCGGTGTCGATAGTGTTGCCGCCGTTGCGAGAGCGCCGAGAAGACATCCTGCCGCTGGCGAAGAGTTTTGCGGAGCAGGTGTATGCGTTGAATCCGGCGGTGACCTTTGCGGCAGAAGCGTTGCAGTTGCTGGAAGCGTATTCGTGGCCTGGGAACATCCGGGAGCTGGAGAATGCGGTGGTGCGGGCGGCGGCCCTGAGTGATGGGACAATCAGAGCGCAAGACTTGCCGGAGCGAGTGCGGGAGTACGAGAAAGAGAATGTGGCGCGAGAGGTGGACCGCGCGGAGCCAGCCAGCGAACCGGAAGCATGGGTCTCGTTAGCGGAAGTGGAAGCGAGATATGTGACGCGAGTGTTGCAGCATACGCGCGGGAACAAACAAGCAGCGGCGCGAGTGTTGGGTGTCGATCGGAAGACTGTCGAAAGGATCCTGCGCCGTCAGCAGGATCCCTTGTTACGAGAGGCCAGTTAGTTCACGTATTCAAATCGAGCGACATCGGATTCGCCCAGGATCACCGTGTCACCCGAGTTTAGTGAAGTTTCCTTTACCCGTGCCGACTTTGGATCGTTCACGAACGTTCCGTTGCGTGAGTCCTGGTCAACAATAATCACTCGTCCGTCGCGAACTCCAATCCAAAGATGACGCTTTGAAATTCGCGGATCCGGAATTACTACTTGCGAGCTTGAGCTATCGCGACCCACATACTCACCCTCAGGTTTGATCTCAAACTGCTTTCCAGCAAGCGCTCCGGAAACAAATCTTATTGAGCCGTAGTTAATCTGTGCTGTGTCCATCTCCGGAGCAATCGCTACTGTGCGCGAAAGGTCGATGGTCATACCCTGATCGCCAGCGTTCATTATGGGCGACACTCTTGCTGCCGCGGGCGCTGGATTATTTCCTGGCGATGCAGAGGCAGGCGACGGGTTATACGCCGGTGTTGGCGTAGGCGAGTACGCAGGAGTTGCCTTCGCTGAAGCCGGACTTGGTGTCGGCACTGCTGGTGCTTTCTTCTTACCGCGACGTCGAGCTACCACGAATATGATGATCGCGATAAGGATAATAGCGAGGATCACGAAAAAAACGACGCCAATGACTGCGATTACCCAAAAGGGAAAACTCGATTTGTCTTTTCCTTCCGCCTTGGCTTGCTGAGCTGACTGCAAGAGCCGCGCGATTTCGGAGTGTTGAGGGAATAGTCGTTGAACCTCTTCGAACTTTGGAATCGCCTCCGAATAGTGTTGTTCCCAATACGACTCTAGTCCTTCGCGATAGAGTTTGTCAGTTGGACCTTCTTCGTTTATTGCGCCTGCGCTTCGTATATATTCCATCACCGTGTTCGACGGTACGACGAAGGAAAAGCCGGAAACCTCCTGACCATTCACTGTGTCACCACGGAACGTAAGCAATCCGACAACTTCATCGTCATCGTTGATTACGGGTCCACCAGAATTTCCGTGAGTGGCTGGTGTGCTTGTTTGCAGGATAGGCGCGCCACTGCTCGCCGTTTTCCTCGCAGAGATCTTTCCGTCGTTTATGGTCGCTTCGAACGCTGACTTGCTATCAAGCAATCCTGAGTTGAATGTATCAGCGGCGCCCGGATATCCGATCACTGTGACGTGATCCTGTAGCTTCACTTTTTCAGAATCGGCAAGTTTTAAAATAGGTGCATTCTTAACTTCAATCTTAACAATGGCGACGTCCTTACCCTGATCGTTACTCTCACCCGTGGGTGCTCCATACTGTTTGATCTCAAAAGGAAACGCGCTGCCATCGGGAATGATCACGTGATGGAAGAGTTTGAAACTTTGTAGAGTGCTGTACTGGTCGATCAAATTTGTGTTTAAGCTTCGAGGATCCCGGTTCAGTTGTTTCGCAATCTGCTGAACCATTTGATAGAAGAGTGCTTGCTTTGCTTTTTCTTCGCCGTCGTGGGTAGTTGAGACGACGTGAGCATTGGTTGCAATATAGCCGTTGTTGCTAATGAAGAAGCCGGACCCCAATGAGATTAATGAGACATTGTAGGTTTGAGCCTGATATCCGGGTGGCTGGAAAGAGATTTGGCCCGCGGCGCCATCAACAATGCGCACCACCGCCGGTTTGCTAAACATCGCTAACCGTTCGCCCTGGGTATCGGCAGTTGCGGTGAAGTTGCGTTGCGTTGGGAGCAACATGGCTCCGAGAACAAAAGTTCCTAGTGCAACAAAAACTATTCTGCGCATACAAATAACTCCTTGGGGATGTTTTTTGCGGCCAAAGATGTTTAGTCTCAAATCTGAAAGCACGAAAGAAGATGTAGCTTTGGCGCCACTTGGAACAGGTTGGATTCGACGCCAGTCGCAGTCTTGCAGTAGAGTGCTTCTAAAGGAAATCCAAACGAAAGTCAATCGAAAATGGCTGATACGTCTAAGGTAAAGAGCAATCGTGCGAATTACGTACTGTATCTGAACGCTGGAGAACTTCCGGCGTATTGCTTTACTTATGAGCAAAGGCCTGAACTCACAAAAACCACTGGTGTATCGACGAATTGGTTGGTACGTTACTTGCTGAAATTGATGGAACGAGGAGGACGTTAGGCGTGACTATAAAGCTTTGTTTGTTCACTCTCGTGTTATCGATGGCTTTAGCTGTCGGTTGTTCTAAATCGAATGAGACTGTGGCGAGTGCGGGTGCTAATTCCAATAGTGGCGCAGAAACCCCTACCCGACCTGGTCCGGACAATTCACAAATCTCGACAAAAGTAGACGCCAATGGCGTCAAGACTGAAGAACGAGTTTTTCACAACAATCCTCGTATCTCGCGCGTCGTCGTGACGACCGCGAACGGGAAGAGAACCGTCAAGGCTTACTCTCCGAGCGGTGAAGAGCGCGAGGTCAACCAAAGTGAATCTGAAGGTGTCCTTGACGCGACTGGAGACAAGGTTGCGGATGCGGCCCACTTCGTTGCTGATAAAAGCGAAGATGTAGCCGGGAAGGCCAAGGACATAGGTTCTGCCACAAAGGAGAAGACCGAGTCAATCGGTGAGAAGACAGTGGACAAGTCTAAAACGGTAGGTGAAAAGTCTGCTGAAGTTGGAAAAACGGTAGGTCAGAAGTCTGCCGAAGGGGCAAAGACGGTAGGTGAGAAGTCTGTTGAGGGCGCACAGACTGTTAAGCGCAAGACGGTATCCGGTGCGAAAAAAGTGGGGAGCGCAGTAAAGAAAGTAATTCCTTAAAGGTGTTGCTAACGGCGGTCGGCAGCAGGGGTGACTCTTGGCGTCACCCCTTTTGTTTTTGTTGCTGATGTATACTTGGAGTAGCCCTGAAACAGAAAGGGAGTATGCCGTGGCTGACACTACAAAGTTCACTCTAATTTGCCCTTGCTGCGAAGCTACCTTGATGATCGATTCTTCAACCGGAGCCCTGCTTTCGCACGAGGAGAAAACCAAACCTCTTGCTTCTTTTGATGAGATGGTTAAGGGCCTGGATAAGCAAAAACAAATGCGTGAGCAGATTTTTGCACAGGAACTGAGTTCTATGAAAGATCGCGATCGGATCCTTGAAGAAAAATTCCAGGAAGCAATGAAGCGAGCCGAAAAGGACAAAGACAAGCCATATCGAAACCCGTTGGACATCGACTAATCAGAACCGGAGAACGTTTGATGGTTTGTTTCACCCGCCTAGCCCTCGTCATCTTTCTACTTACAACTTCTTCATTAAGTGGCTTCGCGCAAATGCGAATGCCGCAACTCAAGTTTACCGATCGTTCGCTCGAGAACGGTCTGCGTGTGCTGAGTGTGCCTGACCATTCCAGTCCTACTGTTGCGGTTCAGGTTTGGTATCACGTTGGCTCAAAAGACGACCCACCGAGTCGAAGCGGCTTCGCTCATCTCTTCGAACACATCATGTTCAAGAGTACGAAGAATATGAAGTCAGAGATGATGGACAGGCTCACAGAGGATGTTGGCGGTTTTAATAACGCGTTCACGCAAGACGACGTGACTGTTTATTACGAAGTAGTGCCATCGAATTATCTCGAAACTCTCATCTGGGCAGAAGCAGATCGGCTTTCCGGTCTTAATGTTGACGAAGCAAACTTCAAATCCGAGCGCGAGGTGGTGAAAGAGGAGTTTCGTCAGAGCGTTCTAGCGCCCCCCTACGGTAAGTTCTCTTATCTGCTTCAGCAAAAATCGTTCGTCGCCCATCCCTACAAGCGTCCCACGATTGGTAGTATCGAAGATCTCGACGCAGCTTCGCTGCGCGATGTTCAGGAGTTTCATTCGACGTATTACCGTCCTGATAATGCGACGCTGGTTGTGGTTGGTGACTTCGATCCGAAGCAACTCGATGCGTGGGTTGATAAGTATTTTGGTGGGATTGCAAAGCCAAACCTTCCCTTGCCGCGCGTGAAGACACAGGAACCACCGCGCGAGAGTGAATCACGTTTTACGGAATACGGCAGCAATGATCTGCCGGCGGTTGGTTTAACATATCTGACACCGCGAGAAGCGGATCCTGACTCGAATGCCTTGCGTGTGGCGGACGCTATTCTTTCGAGTGGTGAATCCTCACGTCTGTATCACTCGCTCGTGTACACACAGCAGCTTGCCGCGGAGGTCGAAGCGACTTCTGAGACTCGTGAGGATGTAAGCTTGTTTGTCTTGTTTGCGATCTTGTCCGAAGGCAAGAAAACTGAAGACGTTGAGAAGTCGTTGCTCGCAGAGATAAAGAAGCTCCAGGATGCACCGGTGCCGGCGGCTGAGTTAGAAAAAGCCAAGAACCAGATCGTCACAGATCAGCTACGAGAACTCGAGACGAGTAATGGAAAAGCGCTCGCTTTAGGTGAGGCTGCAGTCTTACTGGGTGATCCGGTACGGGTAAATACGGATCTTGAGCGCTTGCAGGCCGTCACTGCCGCCGACGTACAGCGCGTCATGAAGAAATATTTCCTGGACAAAAACCGGATGGTGCTCTACTACCTGCCCGAATCCGCAAAGAAGGGAGGCCAGTAACATGAAAGCAGCAGATCGTCTTCTCGCGCTCTTCGTTTTGATGCTGCTTTCTTTCGTGGTACGTGCGCAAACGCCTCAAGCCACACCCCCACCTCCAGCACCGCCGCGTTCAGGAGTTTTTCCGAAACCTGTCGAACAAACATTGCCGAACGGCTTGCGCGTAATTGTCATTGAACGTCATGAGTCGCCTCTCGTGTCGGCGCAAGTCGTCATAAAAAACGGCGGAGAAGTAGATCCACCTGAGCTGGCCGGCCTTGCAGACATTACCGCGAGTTTGCTTACTAAGGGAACTCAAACTCGCGATGCGACGCAGATCGCCGAGCAGATCGAAAGCCTTGGTGGTGCGCTCGAATCGGGCGCGCGTTGGGACTCATCGTTTGCGACTGTCGGCGTAATGTCTGACAAGATCGCACCCGCGATGGAGATTCTCGCCGACGTAGTTCGACGTCCGACATTCAAGACCGAAGAAGTTGAGCGGCTCCGCCAACAGTATGTCGACAATCTCACCCTGGCACTTGGTGAACCCGGATCAATTGCACGCTTCGTCGCCGCGCGCGTTGTTTTTGGCGATAGCCCTTATGGTCATCCTATTTCAGGCACTACTGAATCGTTGACCCGGATCAGTCCTGCGGACATTGCGAAGTTACACAGCCGTTTTTACCGACCAGACAACGCCATTCTCGTGATCGGCGGCGATATCGCTGCGAAAGATGCGTTCGCACTCGGCACGAAGTACTTCGGTGACTGGCAAAAGCCATTAACGGCTCTGCCTCAATTAAGTGCTGCAATGAAAGAAGCAGGGCCGACGCCGGGACGAATTGTGGTAATCGACAAACCTGATGCGGGTCAAGCAGCCGTATATTTAGCGCGTGCCGGAATAACACGGCGCGATCCTGATTACTTTCGAGGCATCGTCACCAACTCAGTATTGAGTGGTTACTCGGGCCGGCTCAACCAGGAGATTCGGATTAAGCGTGGTTTAAGTTATGGCGCAGGCAGTACACTGGACACGCGTCGTGATGTTGGTCCGTTTGTCGCCTCGGCTCAGACAAAGAACGAGTCTGGCGCGCAAGTCGCGGATTTACTCCTGGGCGAGATCAATCGTTTATCAAGTTCACCGCCCGCTGAAGCGGAGTTGACGCCACGCAAGGCAGTCTTGATTGGAAACTTTTCGCGCAACTTAGAGACAGCAAACGGGCTCGTTGGTCAGGTTGCATCATTGGCTCTTTACGGTTTGAGTCTCGATGAGATCAACCATTACATTGGTAATGTCGAGACCATTAATACGCAGGACGTGCAGAAGTTTGCCGGCACCCGACTAGACGCTAAGACGAGCAATATAATCATCGTCGGCAATGCGAAGGCATTTCTCCCTGAGCTACAGAAACAACACCCGAACGTCGAAGTTATTCCGATTACGGATTTGGACCTGAATACGAGGCTGCTGAGAAAGAAGCAGCCACAATAATTTAGTTTGGAGTTGGTGATGAGTATCTTTTCATTATCGTATCTTCGAGCTCTCCCTTATGTGATCGCTTTTCTTTTGGTCTCAATCGCACCTGTTAGTGCGCAGTCGCCAATTGATGGGATTGACGCTCGCGCCAACACGAACGATTTGGCGAGGCAACTCGGAAATCCAGATCCGCTAGTGCGGCAAAAGAGCGCTGAGGCACTGGCGCGTCTTGCCGCCACGGATCAGAAAAAGATCGTTGAAGGTTATCAACTCCAGGAAAAGAACAAAGACGTACGGCTGGCGCTTGATTGGGCACTCTATCGAACGGGACATTCAGAGGCTCTCTTTCGAGTAGTTAAGGAACTTGATTCGGGACGTCAGGATCAAGCCATAGGTTACCTGTGGGAGCTCGAGAGCCCGGACCTTCTTTATCCGTATTTGCAAAAGCAGAATAATCCGCCGCGTCTCAATGCGGGCCTGATGAAAGCATTTGCTCGGATAGGTAACTCTGAAACGCTTGAGATGATCAAGTCTTATCGCGAGTCGCTTCAGCCTAAAGTAGCGGAAGCTGCGGAGGCAGCTTGTGATGAGATTGAGAAGCGCATGGGCCAAACGGAATCGGCGCCGGGCAAGCTGAGGCCGCGGACTGTTGAAAAGCCTTAGTTGGTTGGTAGTTGATCAATCAGGCTACGATAGGTCCAATAGGTCATATAGGTCCTATATCGACGATCATCTTCCCCTGCTATACTGCCCGATCAATGCATGAGAGCCTCCGCACATTTCTCGATCTGCTCAAAAGAGAAAACGAAATAGTCGAGATAAAGGCGGAAGTCGATCCTTATCTCGAACTCGCAGAGGTCCATCGTCGAGTCATTGCCGAAGGTGGGCCAGCCTTACTATTTCGCCGAGTTAAAGGTAGTCGATATCCCGTCGTTACGAATCTTTTCGGAACTACACGTCGAATTGATCTGGCCTTCGGACCAAAGCCAGAGTCGATTATTCGAGATCTAGTGCACATCGCTGAGTCGATTCTGCCTCCCAAACCCAGTGAGCTTTGGAATCATCGTTCGTTGGCATTCGATTTACTCAAACTCGGCACTTCAAATACTTCTCGCGCACCGGTCACTCAAGTCATTGATCGCCCGGCCCGACTTGACCAGCTACCAGTCCTTACAACGTGGCAGGAAGATGGAGGGCCATTCATTACCCTTCCACTTGTCTACACTGAAAATCCGGCGACGAAGAAACACAATCTTGGCGTCTACAGAATGCAAGTCTTCGACAGTACCTCAACTGGATTGCATTGGCAGATTCAAAAAGGAGGTGGGTTTCATTATCGCGAAGCCGAACGGCAAAATCAGAATTTGCCCGTGACGGTTTTCCTGGGGGGACCACCTGCACTGATTCTCGCGGCAATTGCCCCGCTTCCCGAAGACGTGCCGGAATTGGTTCTGGGTTCGCTTCTGGCCGGTCAGCGATTGAAGATGGTCAATGTGCCGCACTCAGCTCATCGCCTTGCTGCGCAGGCAGAGTTTGCACTGGTCGGGAGTGCTCGTCCGCATGAAAGAAGAATTGAAGGACCATTTGGCGATCACTATGGTTATTACTCACTGTGCCACGAGTACCCGGTCTTTCATGTCGATGCGGTTTTTCACCGGCGCGATGCGATCTATCCGGCGACAGTTGTTGGAAAACCTCGTCAGGAAGACTTTTTCATCGGTGACTATTTGCAGAAACTACTCTCACCGCTTTTCCCACTCGTTATGCCTTCCGTCAAGAATCTATGGACATACGGAGAAACAGGTTTCCACTCATTATGTGCCGCGGTCGTTCAGGAGCGATATGGCCGCGAAGCACTCGTGTCGGCTTTTCGGATCCTTGGTGAAGGTCAACTTTCGCTTACCAAGTTTTTGATCCTTACGGACACGCCGCAGGATCTCACCAACTTTCCGAAGTTTCTGGAACACATCCTCGAACGGTTTCGTCCGGAAACCGATCTGTTCGTGATCTCAAATGTTTCGATGGATACCCTCGACTACACGAGCGGAAAAGTTAACGAGGGTAGCAAAGCGATAATGTTGGGTTTGGGTGAACCAGTCAGAAGCCTGCCGCGGGAATTTAAGCGAGCCCTGCCCAACGGTATTTCTCGCGCGGCCGTTTTTTGTGGAGGCTGTCTCGTGCTTCAGGGAAGTACCTTCGCCGAAGATGAGGAACTGCCGGATAGGGTAGCAAGAGATCCCGGCCTGTCGGATTGGCCATTGATTGTCTTGCACGACGATGCAAGCGTCAGCAACAACGTTTCTGATTTCCTGTGGTCAACGTGGACTCGTTTCGAACCGGCAGCGGATATCTACGCTGCACAGACAACCATTCAGCGTCATCACCTCGTTTATAAAGCGCCAATTGTGATCGATGCGCGCACCAAGCCCGGATTTCCCGATGAACTTATTGTCCGTGATGACATTCAGGCATTGGTTGATAAACGATGGGGTGAATACTTCGGCCACAGATGATGTCCGATATGCGTCTGTCTTGTCGTGACTCACACCACCGGGCTTTAGCCGGTGGTACTGCAACTTCACAACTACAAAGCAGGTGAAAACAGTTGGGACACCACCGGGCTTTAGCCGGTGGTACTTCAATTTCACAACTACAAAGCAGGTGAAAACAGTTGGGACACCACCGGGCTTTAGCCGGTGGTACTTCAATTTCACAACTACAAAGCAGGTGAAAACAGTTGGGACACCTCCAGGCTTTAGCCGGTGGTGTGCGTCACGACAAGCTAAAGAGGCTCTTGCAAAATTCATTACTCTTCTCATTCACCCCAAGCTTCAGCTTGGGGTTTGGCGCGCTTACATTCTCCGAACCGTTTCAACGGTTTATCAACTCGGGAATCACGAATCGGCGAAGGGCAAGATCCTCACGTAAACCGTTGAAACGGTTCCGAAATCAAATTCTTCCTCGACCCCAAGCTAAAGCTTGGGGAGAATGAGAGGTTGCAATTCCAAACAGTTCCGTTTTGCGAGCGGTTCCACTGATTTTGCAATAGCCTCTAAAGCATATCGGACATTGGTAATCGTATGGTGAATACTGCCCCACCATCACTAACATTGTGCGCAGTCAATGTGCCTCCATGCTGACTAATAACTCGGTGCGCGAGCGCGAGTCCTACACCATGACCTTCAGTTTTCGTCGTAAAGAAAGGAATAAAGATCTTTTTCAAGTCGTGCGGCGCTATCCCTGAGCCAGTGTCTTTAATCTCAATCACAATCCACGGTCTTCCGATCGAATCCGTTTCCGACTCGACATGCAGAAAGACCGAGCGTCGAGCACTGTTCTCGGGTATAGACTCAGCGGCATTGCGTAGAAGATTGAGCAGAGTCTGACGCAGCATTCGCTCATCCGCGGGAACAACAACGTCTGTAATCGAATTAGCGACGAGCTGAACTCTTCTTTCCTCGAACAGCGGATTCAACTCGCTAACGGATTCTTCAATCAGTTCCTTCAGGGAAACATCTTCGACGTGCAGTGGTTGTGGTCGCGCAAAGTTCAGAAACGACGTCACCATCGTTGAGAGGCTCTGGACCTCATCTAGTAAAGCGCCCGCGGTTACAGCCGCCTTCGTTTCAAGGTTCTGTGTCTGAAGTAATTGAACATATCCCTGCAACGCCGCTACAGCATTCTTGAATTCATGAGCAAGACCTGCCGACATTTCGCCGAGGCTTTCAAGATTGTTCTTTAGCAGCAGCTGCTCTTTGAGTTCAGTGACCTCAGTGATGTCAGTCAACAGACACAGGGCGCCATGAGGTCCGCGTTCCGAATGCCATTCGATTGGAGCGATCGTTGCGCCAAGTCGCTTTATGTGGCCGTCGGCTGTAATCGATTCGACTTCGACACGCCTGTAGAGTGTCCCTTCCTTCAGACAGTGGCCCACCATTTCCGCGAGCTCGACACAATTAGCGAGTAGTTTGTCATATGGCTTACCAAGTCCATGACCGTCGAGTTCGAGGAGCGTCTTCCCTGGAGAATTAATAGTGATCGAGAGTCCGTCCCCATCAAAGGCAAGTAACCCGGAAGGAAGACTGGCAACGATTCGTTCGCTGAACTTTTCAGCAGAGCTTGCGCGCTCGCGTGCCTGTTCACTCAAGCGCTGAAGTTCTTCCCGTTGTTCCTGAAGTTGAGCAACAACGGATTGGAAGGTCTCGAGCACAAACTCTGCTTCGTCTTGAGACTTTTGCAATTGAGAATGCACTGACGCGCGCTCGGCTTCTCCAAGCAGTTGCTGGTAGGGCCGCAATACCCAACGCAGCAGGAAAAGGATACCAAGAAGGCTGCCAAGAAGAATCGCAATGAACGATGTAAGGAGTATTGGCCCTCGGGCGGCAGGAGTCGCGGGTGTAAAACCGTAGAGGAGTATTGCGAACAGAACTGCGAGCAAGAACAGTCCCGCCAGCAAAGTGAATCCGAATTGAAAGCGGCGGATGGCCATGTAGAATTTCAGACTAAAGATTTCAGATTGAACTAGTGCTTAGTGGTTAGTGATTAGTCGTATAGGACGTATAGGACCTATATGACCTATTCGACCTATTCCAGTATTCACTAACCACCAAATCAAGTCTTCAACCTGAAATCATCGAAACTGTCCTGCGTACCAGTCGGCGACATGAGAGCCGAACAGCAGTGCCGCGACTGCGCCAAGTCCAAGGAACACACCGAAGGGCAAAAGCATCTGCATGTCCTTTTTCCCAGCTCGCGCCATCAGCAAAATGCCGATGATGGATCCGGAAAGAACACCAGCGAAAATAGTGATTATTGTCAGGCGCCAACCAAGGTAACCGCCAACCATAAACATCATCTTCACATCACCCAGACCCATGGCTTCGATGCCCCGGAGTTTCTCCCACGTCCAGCCCATCAGCCACAACGATCCGCCGCCAATCAATGCTCCCAACAAACCGCCAACAAGCGACGTGAGCCAAATCGGCGAACTAGACAGCGCGCCATGGGCCAGCGAAGGTAAATCATCAAAATGGTGCGTCGCCGTTAAGTAGGGAAGTGCTAAGCGCGCGATTAGAGCGAATACGATTCCGGGATAGGTGATTGCATTTGGCAGCAGCATGTGTTCAGCGTCTATGAACACAAGAGCAAGTAAGGCTGCAGCAAATACCAGATCGAATGGGAGTGCCGCACTAAGGCCGTCGTGCCAGGCGACAGTGATGAACAGAAGGCCGCACAAGAATTCCACCAAGGGATATCGTGCTGAGATGTGCTTCTTACAACCGCGACATTTACCACGAAGCATCAGATAGCTGACGATCGGCACATTGTCGTAGAACGCGATTGCTGCCCCACACGACGGACAGCGCGAGTTTGGAAATACGATCGACTCCTCACGCGGCAGTCGATGAATGACGACATTCAGAAAGCTGCCAATGATTGTTCCGAAGATACCGGCCAGAATGTATCCGAAGATTGGAGGAAGTAAGCTGAAGGTTGGGGAAACAAATAGCTCGGCAGCAAGCATCGGTTAGGATTGTAACGTGTTGGCGAGAGTTGTGCTTGGATTTTTGATCTTGGTGCTTTGCACCTGCTTGAAGACACCACCAGGCTTCAGCCGGTAGTACTTTAATTTCGTAACTAGACAAAGGGCCACCAACGGCGAGACACCACCAGGCTTCAGCCGGTGGTACTTTAATTTCATAACTAGACACAGGGCCACGAACTGCGGGACACCACCAGGCTTTAGCCGGTGGTACTTCAATTCGTAACTAGACAAAGGGCCACCAACGGCGAGACACCACCAGGCTTTAGCCGGTGGTGTCCCGCAGCTCTTGGCCAGGAATATCTAGTGATGAAATTGAAATACCACCGGCTAAAGCCTGGTGGTATCGAAGGTTGCTGAAGATATTTCCAAGCACGAACCACAAAGGCCAAAGTTCTATCTTTTGTTTTGCATCTCCCACAACATCAGATGTTTCAGAAACGCATGATGTGCGGCAAAGCTCGCAATGCTTAGCCCGGCCAGCCCATCGCGAAAGCCGGTTTTTAAAACGAAACTCCGAACGAACGCGAGCGGGCCCACAGTCGCGATCTTTAATGCTGATGTTCTTTTTCCTTCCT
>Ga0207707_10003919_pt1 | contig 13212 bp, 6 predicted proteins | sample KBSC83BmetaG_FD_184336 | JGI IMG/M metagenome (GOLD analysis project Ga0207707, IMG submission 184336) | Corn rhizosphere microbial communities from Kellogg Biological Station, Michigan, USA - KBS C8-3B metaG (SPAdes) (version 2) | ecosystem: Host-associated > Plants > Roots > Rhizosphere ...
GATCGACAACATCGTGGGCGTGAAGGAAGCCTCCGGCAACATCGGCCAGATGGCCGCGGTCGCGCACGCGGTGCCGGAGGAATTCGACATCCTGTGTGGCGATGACGCGATCGCCATTCCACTCATCGCGTTAGGCGGGCGCGGGATCGTCTCGGTGGCGTCGAACGAGATCCCGGGAGATATGACGAGGCTGACGCACCTCGCCATGGAGGGGAATTTCGCGGGCGCGCGCGCCATGCAGCGAACGTGGATGCCGCTCATGGAGATGAACTTCATCGAGTCCAATCCGATCCCCGTGAAGACCGCGATGTCGATGATGGGATTGCTCGAGCCTGTGTGGCGTTTGCCAATGACGCCGCCCACGGTGGAGAATCGTGCGAAGATCGAGAGCATCCTCAACTCCGTCGGCTTGCTCTCGACTCCGCACTACGCGCGCGTGTAGCCAATCGCCTTACGGCTCCCCGTCGTCGTGCTTCGCGTAGCTGCTGCTGTCCTCCGGCAGCGCCGTCAGGTGAATGTACGCATCGGAGGGCAGATATCGCTTCGCCGCGGTCTGCAGCTCGGCGGGAGTCACCCTGGCCTCAGGATACGGCGCCGGAATCTTGTCGAGCGGGATCCCGAGTCTGAGATAGCCGCCGATCGCGGTCATCCAGTAGTCGTTGCTCTGCAGCCGCGTCTCGAGCTGTCGCTTCTGCACCGTGGCGGCGCGAGTCGCCTCGGCAGCGGTCACGCCGTGCATGCGAAGCGAGTCCAGTACGTGCATCATCTCGTGATTGAGATCGTGCATCCGTTCCGGCGCGGCGTCGAAGGCGACCAGCACCCGATAGCGCTCTTCGGGCAGCGCGTACGTCTCGCTCCCGACGTACGGGCTGTACGTGCCCCCCAGCTGTTCGCGCAGCCGCACGCGCATGCGATCGTTGACGATCCCCGCGAGCGCCGTGAGCTTCTGACGCTCGCGCAGATAGACGGCCGGCGAATCGGGGAAAGGTCCATCGAACACGAGCAGCGTCTGCGCCTTCGGCTGATCGAGCCTGGGAAAGCTCGCGTCGATCTTGTGCAGGTTCGTGTGGTCTTCGCTGGCGGTCGGATGCTCGCGCACGCTCGTGCTCGGGAGGCTCGCGAGGTATCGCTCGACGAACGGACGCACCTCCTTCGGCGTCATCGCGCCGACGATGGTGAAGGTAAAATCACCCGCGTTGCCGAAGCGATCATGGTAGGCGTCGAGCAGCTGCTTTGTCGTAGCGAGTTCGGCGATACCTGTGGTCACCGGCAGCAGGCGCGGGTTCCCCCTGGCGAGCTGAATGTCGAGCTGATCGTTGAGCGAAAAACTGGGACTCTCGTACTTACCGAGACTCTGCCACCCGGCCAGCGCCGCGGTGTCGAGCATCGGAGCGGTGAACTGCAGATACATCAGCTGAAAGAGCGTCTCGAGATCCTTCGGCGAACCGGCGAGATCCATCGACTCGTCGGCATAGCCGATGTCCACCTTCATGTCGCGAAGACCGGTCGTCTCGAGCTGGCGTGACAGGGCATCATGGTTTTCAGTGCCGAGCCCCCCCGCCTCGCTCATGACGTGCGCGACCATGCGTCCCGGCGTGTCGAAGAGCGAATCGGGCATCATCGCGAATCCGCCCGGGCTCCATGCGCGCATCTGCAAGTCGTCGGGATCGTTCTGGCTCGGCTTCACGACGACGCGCGCGCCGTTGGAGAGCGCCCACTCCGTGATGCCCGCGACGCGATCGAACTTCTCGCTCACGATGCGTCCGGGCGTCGGAAGCGTGGCAAGCAGCGGTTCGCTGTTCCCTGCCTTCGTGCCGGCGGAAGGAAGCGGAGTGTGCTCGATCGTATCGATCAACGCGAGCACGCTCTCGCGCGTGGGAGGGCGCACGTGCGCGAACTCGGGGAGATCGATGAGTACGCGCATTCCGGCCGGAACGCGCCAGAACTGAGCGGCCTGCGCGAGCACTTCGGGCGTGATCGTCGGAAGAATCTCTCGCGCCAGCGCGAGCTCCTGCTGCGCGCTCAGGAGCGGGGTTTCGCCGGTGAGATCGTTTTCGACGTATCCATCCGCGTACGCCCCGGAGGAGCGCGCCGAGGCCCCAGCGGCTGCGTGCTCGAGATGGCTGAGGAGCACGGCCTTCTCGTGCGAGAGTGCCGGCTCCGGTATCCCGTGCTGCGCGACGCGCTCGAACTCCGTCAATACGGTCGACGTGGCGCGCTCGAGACTGTCGGGCCACGCGATCAACCGCGCGCCCAGGAGATTCAGCGGGCGCACGATGCGTCCCTGCTCCAGGTCGGCCGTGATGAACGGGCGCGACGGCTTCTCGCGAATGCGCAGGAGCCGCTGCTCGATCGAGTGCGAGATGAGATCTCGCACGATGTGCTGCGCCACGGCCTCTCGCGTGTGCGGTGGAGTCGGCGGTGCCGGCCAGAGTAGTTCCACGGTCGGAAGAACGTTGCCCCTGTAGACGTCGACCACCGGCGTCGCGCTCGTCGGAAGCGTCGCAGTAGCGCGCGCGCGGGGCTTCGTTGCTGCCGGTATCGATCCGAAGCGCTTGCGAATCTCGCGCTCCATCGCGGCCCGGTCAAAGTCGCCGACTACCACAATGGCCATGTTGTCCGGCTTGTACCAGTCCTCGTAGAATCGACGAATCGGAGCAGCAGTCGCGTGCTCGATGAGCGTGGTGTCGCCGATCGGCTTGCGTGTGGTATATCGCGAGTCGCCGAAGAACAGCGTATCGATGTGCGCCTGCGCGCGCTGGCTCGCGGTGTCGGGAAGGCGCATGCGCCATTCACCCATCACCACACCGCGCTCCGCCGTCACCTCGGCCGTATCGATCGTGATACCGCCGTCGGCCCAGTCCTGCAGCACGTCGAGTCCGCGCTCCAGAATCTTGTGATCGTCGGTGGGCAGCGTGAGCATGTACACCGTTTCGTCCTGACTCGTGAACGCGTTCAGGTCCGCTCCGAAGCGCATGCCGCTCGTTTCGAGGAAATCGACGAGAGCGCCGTGCGGGAAATGCCTCGTGCCGTTGAACGCCATGTGCTCGAGAAAGTGCGCGTATCCACGCTGGTCCTGATCCTCGAGCAGGCTCCCGGCGTTCACTGCGAGTCGCATCTCGACGCGGTGCGCCGGCATCGTGTTCGCACGCAGGTAATAACGAAGCCCGTTGGGCAGCGTGCCAACCGTGAGCGCCGGATCGCGCAGCGTATCCTCGACCGGCGATGAATCGCCGCCGCCTCTCGTGTATCCCGCGGCTCGCTCCAGCGAGGGCTGCCCGGTGCGACTGTCCTGCCGAGCGGGTACCGCGCCCTTCGCGCGGCTCGCGGAGTACGTGGTCGCGATGACCATGAGCCCGAGCGCGCCCAGAACCGCGGCCGTGCGTGTGCGTCCTGTCATGGTCAATTTCCCTTGTTCTGGCGTTGCATCAGTACTTCGATGAAATGTCCAAGCTCGTCTTCCCCCAGTCGCCAGGCGTCGGCGATCAGCCCGTCGGGGTCCACGAGGAACATCGATCCGCTTCCGACCTTCCAGCTCTTCCCGAAGTCGTAGCGCGCGACGTTCGGAAGAATCTTCTCGACCCGTCGCGAATCAGGATCCGGAAGGCGCCAGAACGGCGTCGACGTCACGCCCAACACCGCCTCCGGCACCTGATACGAATCGACCATCTGCTTGATCAGCGTCGCCTCCTCCGCGGGAGAGGTGGGCGGCAGATACATGAACTGCCCGTGGGTCGACATGACGATGTCGATCTCGACCGATGGAAATCGGTGGGCGAGGCGCCGCAGCTCGGCCATTCGCATCGTGCACTGTGTAGTCGGCCCGGCATCGTCGGTGGACGGCATGCCGATGCAGTCGGTGTGCTCGAGAAAGAGCACGAGCGCGATGCGCCCGCGCGTAGGGCGCGGTGGCGATCCGGCCGTACTCGGGAACCAGAAGTCCGCCGAGAGCGGCGCTGCGCGCTGCCCGATTGGAATCTGTAGCGCCTCCGGCCGCTCTCCGGTCGCTATCGACCAGTTCCCGCGCTCGAGCGCAGCGTAGGCCGCGGTGCTCTTGCGCAGGCTGTCCATGCGCGCCTTGAGGCCGGTGAGCTCATCGAGCGCGTCGTATATCATCAGCTGGCCGCCGTTTCCGTCGAAGAGTCTCTCGAACTCATCCGACTGTCGCTCGGGCACCGTGAGCGAGTCCGCAATGCCCACCAGCATCCGCGCAATTCGAACGGTGCGCGCGGTATCGCCGGCATTCCGGGATGCCACGAGCAGCGAGAAATACGTCTTCATTCGCTCCACGCGATCCGTGCTCGTGCGTGCGCGGTGCATCAGCAGCCCCTCGGCAGCATCGAGTCGAGACGGCTTCGCGTTCGTGTAGAGCTCCACCGCGCTGTCCACCACGGCACCGCGCTCACGGGCGCTCCTGGGCGGTGCCGCCGCGATGCGTCGCTCCAGCAGCGTGGCGGCATCGCTGTCCCGGCCCGCCGCGAGGAAGAGCTTCATCGCCGGTGCGAAGTCATGGACATCGACCTTCGCCTCGGCGAACTGCGCCGCGCACTTCGACGAGACTTGCGTCACCGGCTCGGGCTGTGGCTCGAGCGCTTCCCGCGGATCTCGCGGCATCGTATCGTGCCACTCGGTCAGCTCCCGGCGCCGCATGATGCTGCCTGTCACGCGGCCAGCGGCAGCGAGACACTCTTCCATGCTGGCATAGTGGGCGACGTGTTCCGACGTGTCGGGCCACTGAAAGCGAGTCTGCGCCGATGCGGACATCGTGCACAACACCGCGCTCGGCACCAGCAACGCCAGACTGATCTTCATTTGACGCATGCCGCTCTCTCCCTCTAAATGGCGTCGATCGTGGACGTGAAGCTGAAGTCGCGCGACTTGATTGGCGGCACGATCGCAGGCGTGAGCGGTGCGTTCTCCTCGTACGCATTCTTTACCGGCCGGAACACGGGCACGGGCTCTCCCATCTGGTCGATGCTGTTGAATGCGAAGAGCGGCGATTCGGTGAAGCGCAGATTCTTGACCGCCTTGGAGATCTTCCCGTGCTCGATGAGCCAGAGCCCATCGCGCGTGAGCCCCGTCGAGAGCAGACTGTCGCCATCCAGCACGCGGATGTTCGAGAAGTGGCTGACGAGAAGACCGCGCGTGGTCGTGCGGATCATCTCTTCCACCGATGTCGGGCCTCCGCTCATCCGATAGCCTGTCAATGGGCGTCTGGCCGCGTTGACGTTCAGCATCTGGAGCGCGTAGTCGCGGTGGAACGAGAGATTCGTGAGCACGCCCTTATCGAACCACGTGAGCGGTTGCATCCAGAACTCGGGAAAAATTCCGAGCATCGGATCGGCAGGGTCGTGACTGATCGTGATGCGCTCGTCCAGCACTTTGAGACCCAGCTTGCTGCGCCACAGCCCGAGCACGTCGTCGTGCGCTAGCACCCACGGCCCGTGCCCGAACTCGGGTATCTCCCGGTACATTGAGGTCTCGATGATCGAGACCATCTCGGCCACTGCCTGAGGCTCCAGAATCACCGTGTAGCGCCCGGGCTCGAGCGCCACAGGATGCTGCGACGCCACGCATTTCTCCAGCGCGCGCGCCGCGAGCGCGGGCGCATCGATGCGCGCCCAGTCATAGCTCGAGAGTCCCGCCCATCCGGACCCGGTGCCCTCCTTGTCGCGCACCGTCATCGAGCACTGCGCCTGCGTCCACGATGCATAGGGCACGTCCCACGGCGCCGGCGCGCTCCCCATTCGCTGGGAGCTCAGTCTCGCCCGCGAGCCCGCCCGCATCTCCAGGTAGCCCGCCGAAGACATCCCCTTCGCCTCGGCCGGCGCGATGAGCGCGCGCGCCGCCTCTCCCCGTACCTCCGGCGTGACGGCGTAGGTCGCATCGCTCCAGATCGCCGTCTTCGGCCGCTCGGCGTGCGGCAGCGGCGGTTGCAGCTGCGGCGGCCGTCGAACCTGCGGCGCCAACACGGCACTCCGCTCTGCCGCGCGCACCGCGGACTCGAGCGACACGTCGTCCAGCTGATTCGTCTCTACATTCCCTCGCCCCACTCCGACGTCGCGCGTGATCTCGAGGCGGATGTCGCGCCGGTCGCTCGCGAGGCTCGTGCGATTGCGCGCCCAGCGCAGCTCGCCCTGCCACCAGCTCATCACGCTCACGTACGTCTCGCCGGGGCCGCTCGCAAAGGCAAAGACACGCTTCGCAATGGATTCGCAGTCCTGCTCGGAGAGGATGCGGGCGTCGTCGGCGAGCCGAATCAACCGATCGCTGCGCGCGCTCACGCTTTCCTCAACGGATCGATGAGCGTCAGTCCCTTCACCACTGCCGGCGGGGCCGTCACGCTATGGTAGCACGTTTGCGGCGGCTCGCCTTTCTGCGCCGACACCCCGTAGCGGCGAAGCTGCGCATCGCTCGACAGGGTGAGGAGCGACTTCCAGAGATCGGTCGATCGAAAGAGAAATCCCGCCGATGGATATCGTGCCACTCGTTTGCCTCGCTTGACCTCGAAGACGTTGCCCAGGCCCAGGCCGCTCCCAGCCTGAAAATCCATGTCGAGACTCGCCTGCTTGATTGCGATGCCGTCCGCCAAGCCGCTCACCAGCGAGTCGAAATCACCCGCCTCGCGACCAGGTGCGAGCACCAGGTTGGGAACGTGCTGCATGGGCGCCTCCACGGCCGATGGCGCGCTCGAGCAGCCGTGCGAGCGCAGGGGCTTTCCACCCTTGAGGTACGCATCCCTGAGCCACCCCGCGCTCTCACGCGTGGTCTGAAAGTCCACGAGCAGCCCGTCCTTCACGAGCGTGAAGTCATCAGGGGCGATTCCCTCGTCGTCCCACTTCATCGTGGCGGCGCCACCCGGCTCCGATCGATTGCCGGAAACCGAGAACAGCGGCCCGCCGGCCTGATACGTGCCGAGCATGCCGAATGGATCGTTGAGGTAGCTCGTGCCGCCGGCATTCGCTTCGTAGCCCAGCGCGCGATCGAGCTCCGTCGCGTGACCGATCGTGCCATCGACGAGCCCCGCCACGCTCGAGGAATCGAGCACCGCGTCAAAGCGGCCGACGTCGAGCGCCTTGACCGGAAGCATCGCGTCTTCGCGCGCTTCCTCCATGCGCTGCCGAATCTCCTCACGCACGGAGTGATTGCGCACACGCGGAAGGCTTTCGGCGGAGTACAGCTCCCATCCCATCCCGGCTGGCGAGACGCATTCGATGTTGATGGCGGCGTCGGGCCGGTGCTGCTTCCGCATGTCTATTCCGAGGGACAATGCGCCCTGCGTGAGATACGACCGCTGCGTGCAGTAGCTGCCCAGCGTGGATGCGAACGCCTTTTCCTGCACCGTGCTCGAGGCCTGATTCATCGTGAGACCGACGCCCGGCGTGCGCCTCGTGAAGAGATCGAGGCTCGTGAGCTCGTCCTGAATCTCGAATGGGGACACCTCGAACGGATCGATCTTCACCGGCATCACCCAGCTTCCATTCTGCACCACCGGCGCCGGGGCGAGAGTGACGATGCGCGGCTTGCCGAGCGCGTTGGTCTTAGCCTGATGCACGGCTTCTCGCCCGAGGCGTGCCATTTCGTCCGGACTCCATACGGGGCCGCTGGCGAACCCCCAGTAGCCTTCGACGAGTGCGCGCACTCCGACTTCCATGTCTTCATCATCGTAGGTGAAGAGCGGAAAGAATCGGCGCATCTTCGTGTGAGACAGGCGCACGTCGGCGTACGCGGCGCCCGCGCTCTTCGCGCTGTCGAGTGCGCGCGCCGCGAGCGATGCGAGGCGCGGATCCTCGATGGGCGGGAGAGGCTCGGGCGCGCCGCCGAACTGCGCGTAGAGCGGGCGCGGCACGGCAGCCAGCGCCGCCGCTGCCACTCCGGTCTTTAGAAACAGCCTTCGATTCAGTGACATGTGCTCTGCGTCAGGGAGTGTGCTCGTCAGCGATGACAATCGTGCCCGTCGATCCGAAGATCGTGCTGTGGAACGTGTAGGTGCCCGGCACGGGAAACCGCCTGGCTCGCAGCCCGGTGATCCCGCTGTCATCAGTGGGATCCTTCGCCCACGCGTCGATGTTGCCCGTGCCGCACAGGCTCGGCAGGAAGCCGCAGTACAGGTCGGCTTGCGCGACGTTGGTGGGATCGTCGAACGTCACGTCGGTTGGAAAGGGCGTGACGTTTCCGAACAGAACGGTTGCGCCAGGCCCGAGCTCCACGGTGCTCGGCGAGAACACGTTCACCGCGTGGCCGCTCGCATCCGTCTGCGACACGATTTGCATCGCGAGCGTGATCGGATGCCCGATGATGTACGGCACCGTATCCGCCTTCGTGACGCCATAGGTGGTCGTCGTCGCGTAGATCGTGACGCTCCCCGGACGGTTCGGCGCGAGCAAGCCGGTGGTGCGATCGATCGTCGCGACCGAGGGGTCCGAGCTCGTGAAGTAGACGGCGACGTCACTGATCGGCGTGCCATCCCCGTCGGCGGCACGCGGCACGAGCGTGACGTTCGACGCCGCCGCGATCTTGGCGCTGTCGCCCACGTCGGGATGAATCGTGAACGTCGCGATCGGAGGCGGGCTCGCCTCGCTCGTGATGTTCAGCACGAGCGTGTCGGCGTGCAGAATGTTGTTTTCCTCGAGCGACGCGACGATTGCCACCTGGTCTCCGACGCCCACCGCGTGGACCAGGCCGGTCGAATCCACGTATGCGCGATCGAGATCGAGCGAGGTATACGTCGGCTCGCCGAGATCGGTGATCGGCGTGCCTGCGATCGTTCGCGGCGTCGCCTGAATCCGAAGCGTGTCGTACGGAGCGACCGTGGACATCGTTACCGCGTGCTCGTTGAGCGTGAGCTGCCAGTAAAGTGTGGTCGGATCCTGTACCGGCGCCGGCGTGACCGGCGGATCGCCGGCGCACGCCGCGCCAGTGAGTGCGAGCAGCGCCGCGATTCCAGATCGCGCGCGATTCGAGCGGTGCGACGATCGCGTCATCTCAGGCTCCTCGTCCCTGACAACCCGTGAACAGCGGATTGCTGATTCGCTCCTCACCGGGAATCGGTGCGGTCACGTCGCTGCCGTACATGTTGTAGGCACCGGGATACAATCCTGTGGGATACACCTGGCTGGGCTGACGCCCGTACTGCCGGATGAGCCGGCGCAAATCGCCCTGCCTCGTTCCAGTGAGAAAGAGCCAGTAGCCGCGCTCCTGAAACACGAGATTCAGCCGCGCGTCCGGCGTTCCCGGATCAGTGAGCGGCGCGAGCCCGGCAACGCCGCCGCTTCCCGCGTGCCAGAGTGTGTCGGTCTTCGTGTTGTCGTTCGGATCCTGCTGCGAATCGAAGGTGCCATCCGTGCGGAGCGCATTCAGGATCGTGAGCCAGCTTCCATCGTTCGCCTGCAACCGTGCTTCGGCTTGAATGAGGCGCGCCTCGGTTCCGCTCGCGATCACGATCGGCGCACTGCCGTCGATGGAATACTTGACGGGATAGACGATCTCACGCCCGTACTGGTTGACGCCGTTGTCCACCCAGGCGGTGCGAGGATCGCCGCTCGACAGGAACGGCAGCCCGTTGCCTCCCTCCTGGTCCACCATCGTGACGAGCATCCCCGTTCCGAACAGGCTGAAGTCTCGGGACACGAAGCTCTGGTTGACGGTGGCGTTGAGAGACCCCGGGCTCGCCGACTGATCGTAGAGCAGCGCGTACTGATAATCATCGGGCACATCGGCGGCGGCGGCCGCCGCGTCGGCGTAGTTGCCCATGTCGAGCAGCGCGCGCGCCTTGCCCACGCGCGCAAAATTCAGAATACGATCGCTGTCCGCGGCGAGCGTCAGCGCCGAATCGAAGAGGCTGATGGCGTTCTTGTACACGTCGACGGTCGTCGATCCTGCCTTGTACGTGAAATCCTTGCCGTAGTCGAGCGTGCTCAAGGGAACCCCCGAGCAGAACAGATCGGCGAGGTATACCTCCGAGTAGCCCTCGATCGCATCGAGATGTCCCTGCAGCTCGTTCGAGCCGGTGGGAATGAACGCCGCGAGCGCGCCTCGAGATTCACGCGACTGCCCGCGCGCCTTCTGGAGGAATCCGTACACGGCTCTGATCTCACCGAGCGTCGTATTGTCCTCGCCCGATCCGCCGAACTCCTTCATGAACCGGCTATCGATGAGCATCTGCGAGCTCACGTTGCCGATCTGCCCGAGATCGCCCGATCGCAGCTCATCGGTGAGCAGCCCGGAGATCGGAATCAGCGAGTTCGCATCTCCGCCCACCGCCGTTCTGAAGAGCAGCAACGCGCCGCGATACGTCGCGAGCGCGCCCGCCGGCGTGTGCGTCTGGGCGGGATCCGGTACGTCTGGTGGCAGCGGCGCATTCCCCACGAGCTTCTCCGGCGAGCACGAGGAGAGAGCGACTGTCGCGGCCGCGGCGAGACACGCCACGGCTCCGAGCTTGCGCATCGTCACGAGAGACATTGAATCGTCGCCTCAGTAGGTGGCGTGGACCGCGAGCGACCATGCGCGCGGTTGCGGAAGCACACCCGTATCCAGCGTGCTGTTTCCCGTCGCAAACGCGTTCACGTTGGGATCCTTGCCTTTGTAGTTCGTGAACAGGCCGAGATTCGTCCCCTGAAGGGCGACCGACAGTGCGCGCGCTCCGAAGTGGGAGGCGAAGCTCGATGACAGGTTGTAGGCCACCGACAGGCTCGAGAAACGCCAGGTGCTCACCGTCTGCATGAGACCGTACGCGCTCTCGCCCATGACGACGATCGCAGCCTGCTCTCCGAACGACGAGTGCGGATCGCTCGCGCCCGGCGAGAAGATGTCCTGACCAGCGGAGCCGATCGTCTGATTGATCTGTGTGAGCCCCGATTGATACGAGAGGCTGGCGCTCACCGACACCGCGCCCCGCAGCAGCGAGAGCGTCGAGAAGAAGTTCGCTTCGTAATTCGGCTCGCTTCCGCCCATGAACACCAGCGAATCGCCGAGCAGCACCTCGTTGCGCTGGATGATCCCGTCCCCATTCGCGTCGCTGTAGCCGAGGATCGGCCGTGCCCAGCGGCTGAACAATGGATAGCCTGCGACGATTCGCGCGTCGTTCGGCCCGAAGGGCAGCACGCCATCACCGAGCTTCGTCACGAGATTGTGATTGCGCGTGACGTTCACCGACGCCGTCCACGTGACCGGATCCGTGCGTACCAACTGCGCGGTGAGCGTCGCCTCGATGCCCGTGTTGCGCACGGTCCCGATGTTGAGCAGCTCGTTCACGCTCCCGCCGTACACCGACGGCGCCACCGGCACGAGCTCGAGCGCGTCGAAGCGCATCTTCCGATAGCCGCTGAATCCCACGGAGAGCTGGCCGTGGAGGAAGTCGGCATCGAATCCGCCTTCCATTTCGGACGACCGCTCCGGGCGAATCTGCGAGTTGCCGATCGTGGAAACCTGCGTCACGTCGACGAAGCCGCCGTCCTCCCACGGCCTCGAGCTGGTGTAGAGGCGAAGACGATCCGACGGGCCCGGCCACACGCCGGCGCGCCCGTACGCCGCGCGCACGCGCACGACGTCGAAGAAATGCTTGAACGGAAAGAACGGCTCCTGCGAGATTAGCCACGACACGCCGACCTTCGGAAAGATCGGCACGCTCACGTTCGAGCCGAACGTGGAGCTCCCGTCGAGCCGAAGTCCGGTGGTGATCGTGAACCGGTCGTGCGTGAAATCCGGTTCGACGTACCATCCGAAGCTCGTGATGTCGGTGGAGTTCTGCGTCGAATAGGCAATCTGCTCGGCGCCGTTCACGGAGCTCGTGCCCGGCGCGAGACCGATGACGCCCGTTTCGAGCGCCGACATGGCGGTTCTCGTGTAGTTCGCGCCGGTGGAGAGTTGCAAATGAAATCCCCACGGCAGCGGCGCCGTGCCGGTGGCGCGCAGGTTCACCGTGCTCACGACCGTGCCTCCGCTCCCGGTGAACAGCCGGCCCGTGCTGTCGGAAAACGGAAGCAGCCCGCGCGGCACCAGCTGGTCATCCTGCCTGGTGATCACATTGACCCCGGCGTCGGCGCTCGTCGTGAGCCAATTCAACGGACGCCAGTTGAGGTTGACCGAGTTCGTGAAGTTGGTCGCGTCATCGGTCGTGCGCTGATAGAAATCGGGGAGGAGCTCGTTCGTCGTGCTCAAGCCATCGCCGTATGCGCGCCAGTACGTGCCGGTCGCCGGGTCGATGTACGTCGTGAGGAGCGTCGTGATGTCCTGCTCGAGACTCGACCGTTGCTGCGTTTCGCGCGTGAGCGTGGTCGTCAACGACGCGTCGGTGTTCGCGCCGAGCTTCGCCGTGAGGCGGCTCGAGCCGCTCCAGCGGCGCAGCTGATCCGGGCGCGTCATCCACGCATTCGGTGCCGTACCGTGCTCGGTCGTATAGCGCGTGGCCTCGATGCCGGGCAGTCCGATCAGCCCCTCGTCATTGTCGTAGCTCCCCGTGATCGCATACGTGAGCGCTTCGCTACCGCCCGACACCCCGAGCGACAGGCTGGAGTTGCCGCCGTGCCTGAGCACCGTGTACCGGTCGTCGTTGAGCGCCTGAAATCGCACGAGGCTGTCCGCGCGGCATCCCGTGGCCTGGAGAGGGCACAGGACCGTGGCGAAGCTGCGCAGATCGGTACCCCACCGGTACAACCCGGTTGGGTAGCTGCCCGGCATGTACGAGAGGCCGTGAGTCGCGCTCACCGACCATCGCGCGGGCCCGGCCTGTCCCTTCTTCATCGTGATCACGATGACGCCATTCGCGGCATCGGGCCCGTACAGCGTTGCCGCCGACGGGCCCTTCAACACCTCGATGGTCTGAATCGCCTGTGGGTCGATCTGATCCAGTGGCGACGGCGCCGCCCTGTATTGCATTCCGCCGAGGACGTTTCCGCCGGACCCTCGCCCCGACGCGAGATTCGCGCTCGTCGAATCCGATTGAGCGGAGTAGACCCGAACGCCATCGACGACGACGATCGGATCGTTGTTCCGAAGCATGCTGCTCGTTCCACGCAATCGCAGCCGGCTCGGATCACCAGGCGCTCCCGAGGTGTGCTGCACCGTGAGTCCGGGTACGCGTCCTTCGAGCAGATCTGTGACGCTCGATATCGGCTGGGTCCTCACGATCGAGTCGGCATCGAGGATCGTGATGTCGTTGGCGAGCTCGTAGCGCCGCTTCTGCCCCGTCGCGGTGGTCACGACTTCCTGCAG
>Ga0207707_10003921_pt1 | contig 13212 bp, 15 predicted proteins | sample KBSC83BmetaG_FD_184336 | JGI IMG/M metagenome (GOLD analysis project Ga0207707, IMG submission 184336) | Corn rhizosphere microbial communities from Kellogg Biological Station, Michigan, USA - KBS C8-3B metaG (SPAdes) (version 2) | ecosystem: Host-associated > Plants > Roots > Rhizosphere ...
CGCTCCCTGTCCCTGATTGAAAAACGGGAGCGGCAGCGAGAGGCCGAACGTCGGCAGAATTCCGGACTCCGCTCCAGTGGGATCGTGATTCTCGATTCCGGCCTGCAGCGCGAGCCCGCTCCATATCCCGCGCCTCTCCAGCGCGAGCGTCTGCTCCGCGGACTGCAGGTCGCGCTGCGCAGCGGCGACGGGAAGAGGGACTCCGGTGCCGCCGAGCGTGTCGTCGCCCGGCACGACCAGTGTGTCGCCGAGCGCGATCGACGGCTCGGCGGCGGAGAGCCCGAGCGCCTGCTGGAGTTGGAGCAGCGCGGCGACCGCGGTCATGGAGTCGGCGAGCGCGGTATTGCGCGCCCGTCCCGCGTTGATGCGCGCAACGTCGACGTCCAGATCGCTCGCGTCGCCCGTGTTTCGCCGCACGCCGGCGATGGTAAGGAGACTCTCCGCATCCACGGCGTTGCGCAGCGAAAGTGCCGCGCGAGCGCGGCTCGCCGCCGCGATGGTGTACGACGTGTCGACGTCGAGTCGGATCGCCGCGCGCTCGTACGCCAGGCGGATGTGCGCGGCCTCGCTCGCCGACCGCGCGGCGGCCAGGCGCGGCCCGCGCATCGTCACGAAGTCGAGCGGCAGGTCTATGATCGCGTGGTATTGCGGAACGGCCTTGCTGTACGTTGCCGACAGCAGCGGATTCGCGAACGCTCCCGCCTCGCGCACGCGCGCCGTGGCCGAGCGGGAGGTGGCCGCCGCAATCGCGGCCCGCGACCCGTGCGTCAGCGCGATCGACACCGAGCTGTCGCGCGTGAGCGTCTGCGCCCTTCCGGGTACCTGGATGGCGAACAGCATGGCTGCGCACGCGAGCGCGACACGGCCCGCCGTCGCGGCACGCGCGACCGACGGGGAGTGGTGCGGTGACATCGAGGGAACGTTACCGGCGGTAGCTGTCATCCGCATTACACTACGCGTCCGTCATCCCTCACGCTGCGCTACGCGACGACGGGCGGAAACGCGACCGTCACTCGGGTTCCACCTTCGGGCGCCGGCTCGAGCGCGATCCGCGCGCCGTGCGCGTCGGCAATCCAGCGCGCGATCGCGAGCCCGAGCCCGGCGCCCGTGGTGCTGCCGCGCACCGACTCGGCGCGATAGAATCGGTCGAACACACGCTCGAGATCGGCCTTTGCGATTCCGACGCCTCGATCCTCCACCACGAGCGCCGCGCCCTCGGGCCGCTCGCGCACCGAGATACGAACGGAACCGCCGCTGTCGCTGAACTTGATCCCGTTATCCAGGAGAATCATGGCGAGCTGCCGCAGCTGCGCCGGATCGCCGTCGATCACCACCTCGTCCGCATCCTCCACGTGCAGCGTGATGCCCCGCCTCGCGGCAATCCACCCCGCCGTCGTCACCGCCTCCAGAACGATCTCGTCGAGCTGCACGCGCACGGGAGCGAACGTGCGCTCGTCCGCGTCGGCGCGCGCAAGGGTGAACAGATCGTTGACCAGCGACGCCAGCCGCTCGATTTCCCCGCGCAGCTCGCGCAGAGTGCGCTCGTAACCCTGAATGTCGCGCGGCTGCTCGAGGGCGACATCCACGCGGCTTCTGATCACGGACACCGGCGTGCGAAGCTCGTGCGCAGCATCGGCCATGAACCGGCGCATGTGCTCCATCGAGCGCTCCACCGGCTCCACCGACTTTCGCGCGAGCATCCACCCACCGGTCGCGACGAGCACGAGCCCGAGCGCGCCGAGGCCACCAACCAGCGTCATGAGCTCGGCGTAGCGATCGTCGATTGGATCGCGATCCACCACGACCGCTGCGACGTAGCTCGCGCCGCCCTTCGTCGTAAAGCGCTCGGCGTACCCCTGCAACGACTGATCTTCGAGCGCCTCCCAGCGACCGGACGCTTCGCCGCGCGCGGCAGCGCGGGCGGCGAGGGCGCGCAGCGCGCTGTCCGCGCTGGAGGGAGTGAGTGCTCGTCCCGCGAGATCGAAGAGGTAGAGGCTTCGGTCGGGAATGCGAAGTTCCTCCACCGCATCGATCGCGCCGCCTCCAGGCGTGGCGCGTTCCTGCTCGCGGCGCTGGGCGGCGTTCGCGATCTCCCTCGTCGATTTGCGCAGCGAGGCGTCGAGATTCACCGACACATCGCGCGCCAGCGTAGCGTAGAGCATGGCGCCGAGGGCGAGGAGCACAACCGCGAACGTGCCCACGTACCACGCGGTGACGCGAAGACGAAGGCGCCGGAGCGATCGCGCCGCAGACGCGGAAGGCGGCGTGCGTCGCTCCGGCTCCGGCGCTCTCTTCATGGTCCGAACCGGTAGCCCGCGCCGCGCATCGTGTGGATGAGTCGCGGCTGATAGTCATCGTCGATCTTGCGACGCAGGCGCCGCACCAGCACCTCGAGGACGTTCGTGTACGGATCGTGATTTTCGTCCCACACGTGCGCGGTGATCGCTGCGCGGTCGACGACGATGCCGGTGTGCGTCACGAAGAACTCGAGAAGCGCAAACTCCTTCGCGGTGAGATGGATCGAGATTCCGCTGCGCGTCACGACCCGCGACGGCAGATCCACGTGCAGGTCCGCCACCTGGAACTCCGCCGGCGTGAACGCTGGCTGGCGACGCGCGAGCGCGCGGATTCGCGCGACGAGCTCCCGAAATGCGAACGGCTTCGTTAGATAGTCGTCCGCTCCCGCGTCGAGCCCGCTCACGCGATCGTCCACCGCGTCGCGAGCGGTGAGCATGAGGATCGGAGTAGTGACGCCGCGTCCGCGTATCCACGCGCACAAGTCGAAGCCCGAGCCATCAGGGAGCATCACGTCGAGCACGATCACGTCGAATTCGCCGAGCTCGACGCGCTCGCGTCCCTCGCGCGCGCTGGCGGCCACGATCACCGTGAGGTGCTGCTCGTGCAGCCCCGAAACGACGATCTCGGCGAGCGACCGATCGTCCTCCACCAGGAGTACGCGCATCATGGAAAGCTAGCCCTCGAGAGAGGATCGGCGGACAGTGCCCGCCTCGCCGGCGAATGTACGGGGTGAATCTGTCGATTCCGTGACAGCAATCGCGTCGCCGAGCGCGGCCGTACGGCCTTTTTACTATTAGCGACTCGCTTGTCAATCACGAATTTCTCGAGGGTTTGACCGATGCACATATTCGCACACGTTGTCGGGATCATCTCTGTCGTCGCGACCGGGACAGTCCAGGCTCAGAGCGCTGCCGCTACCGTGCACAAGATCTCTGGAAGCGGCAATTTCGGCTTCGTCAACGCCTCGGGTAACACCGAGGTGACGACGCTCAATCTGGGCGAGGAGCTCTCGTACGCGCCTACGCCGTACTTCAAGGTTGCCCAGACGGTGGCGATCGTGTACGGCAAGACCGACGGCGTGGAGTCCGCGAGTCTCTGGCAGGGCACCGCCCGTGCGGATCAGGATCTGGGTAATCGATGGGGTGCATATACGCTCTTCGCGTTCGACAGGAACACATTTGCCAGCATCGACCGTCGCTTTCAGGAAGGACTCGGCGTTCTTTATCATCCGATTCGCACCGCGACCGACACGTTGGGAGCGGAGGTTGGTTTGGGACTCGTGGAGCGGCGATCGACCACCGACTCGAGCAGCACGCAGCCGATCGGTCGAGCGGCCGTGAACTACCGGCACAGCTTTGCGCCGAAGGCATACGGACAGGAGCTGCTCGAGATTCTTCCCGATCTGCAGCACGGCAACCAGTTCCGCGTGAACTCCACGACCGCGCTCGTGGCGCCGTTGTTCTGGAGTCTCGCGCTCAAGGCGAGCTACGTGGTCAACTTCGACAACGATCCGCAGCCCGGCCGTCGAAAGGCCGATCGGTTTCTGACGACGGGAGTGCAGCTCTCATTCTGATCCGCCGGAACGCACTTTGCTCCTGCTCACTGTCGTTCGCATCGCATCGACTCTTCTCGCACCGGTAGCCATCAATGGCACTCTCGGCAGCACAGCTCAAGCATTTCGAGCAGCGCCTACTTCAGGAGCGCGCTGCGCTTCAGCGCGAGCTGCAGCGGTACAGCAGCGCGGAGGCGGCGGATGACGAGCAGGAGCAATCCGGAGATCTCACGAAGGTGCCCTTTCACGCGGCGGATCTCGGCACGGATACGATCAACGCCGAGATCGATGCGTCCAACGCGACGCGCGAGTCCTCGGTGCTCGCTGACATCGATGCGGCGCTCGAGCGGCTCTACCAAACGCCCGAGAAGTTCGGCGTCGACGAACAGACTCACAAGCCGATTCCGCTCGAGCGACTCGAGATCATCCCGTGGGCGCGCACGGGAAGGGAAACGCGGAGGTAGGCGCTACGCCCGAACTACGGCTGCGGCTCGGAGGGTGCGTCCCACTTTAGCAGCGCGCCGTGCTGGCCGGGCTTCACCTCCACCGGTGGTCCGAGCATCTTCGACGTCGTGCTGCGCGCGGCGACGGTCACCGGCACGGCGCTCGAGAGTGTGAGCGTGGGGTTGCCGAGAAACATCGTGGTGCCGCCGATGTAGATGTGGCGGGCGTGGCCGCCGCACATCGCGTGGGCATTGCGACCGGCCACGAGCTCCGCTTTCAAATCGCCCGGCGCTGCGGCGAGAACGTTGATCATCACGCGCGACGCTCGCTGCGCGGCCTCGCCGTTCACGATGAGGTCGACGTGCGCGGGCGACGCGGAATCCCCTTCCTCGGCGCCGCAGAATCCTTCGAGCGTGATCATGGCCGTGTCGCCCATCATCATCCCCATCTGCGCGCGGGGTGCCGGAGGCGGTGCGGGTGGTGGCGCGACGGCGACGCTGGTGTCGACGGCGTTGCTCGACCCGTTCGAGCATCCGGCCAGCGCGCAGGCGGCGAGTGAGATCGTCAGGAATGAAAAGCGGAGAGTGCGTGGCGCGACCATTGGAGTACCAGAGAAGGGAAGTGACGCGGGGAAGGTACGCGATGGGGTGGTCAAAGGGCCAGCGGGCGCGGTCGGCGTCGGAGAAGTTGGGACAAGAAAATCTTTGTGGGTAGGTGGGGCACAAAGTTTCTTGCATTCTGGGCCGCGACCCTTAGGGTGTTGTCCACGTGGTCGATGGCGATCTCATCCTTTATGTGAGGATTCTAATGTCCCCGCGCGTTTCGTCGTGTTCCGTGCTCACGGCCGCATTGCTGCTCGTGTACTCCGGGAGCGCAATCGCGCAGCCCATGACCGACATGTGCAGCCAGCCGAAGATGAAGACGGAGAAGTGGCACTCGATTACGGCGCCAGCGGGCATGACGCTGATGCTTCCGCAGGGGTACGTCGCGCGAGGAAATGGCGCCTCTTCGAACCAGCACTACGCAGATGCGCAGTTTTACTGGAGCGGTGATCACCGATTCATTGCAGTCGGAAGCGGTGCCGGTCCCAGCGCTCTGACGGAGGGATCCGGGATGACGCAGACGGGGGAGTGCGAAGCCACGATCGCCGGGCGTCGCGTGGAGATCTCGAACTACAACTGGACGAACGAAGATCGGGGAATGAGCCCATCGGGAGCGGCAGGCAGCGAGTATCTCGTTGTCGCCCGCTTCTACTCGACGGGTGCGCTGCGCGAGTCGTTCATCGCGTACAAGACCAACATTCAGTCCGATGCGTCCTCGATGCGGGCGGTGTTCTGGACGGCGACTTTCGACGCACCGATAGCTGTCGCGTCGGCAACGCCTGTGGTTCAGGCGGCTGCAGGGTCTGCGCCGCCCGCGCAGGCAGTGCCGGCCGCCGTCGCCGCTGCACCCGCGCCGGCGTGCGTACCCAAATCCGATCCGAATCTCCCTACGCTGGACGCTGTGCTCGACACCGCGCTCGTGCAGATGCTCGTCTCGAACGCCGCGCCACCAATTCCGCACGGCTTCGAGGTGATCTCGCTGCGTTTCAACGACACCGGCGGCGTCGCCGGCATCTCAGTGTCGCAGAGCGATTTCCCCGACGCGACTCAGCGACAACTCACCACGCTCGTTGCCTCGAATCTCAAGCAGCATGACGCGAAGGCGCCGTCGGCGTTCCAGCTGCGCGTCGAGTCGCAGAGCTCGGGGATGCGGTACGCGGTTCAGTCGACCGGCAGTTGCGCGCCGTAATGCGGGCAGCGCGGAAAGCTCCTCCCCGCGCCGTCGGTAAATGGTTGGCTCTCGTTGCGTCCTGCGTTTTGTTGCCGAGCGCGAACGCCCGCGCGGAGTTCGCGGGCGACTCGTGCAAGGCACCTGAGATGCGCGTCGAGAGTTGGCACAGCGTGACACCGATCGGCGGCGTGACCATCGCGCTGCCGCCGGTCTTCAGCAGTTCGCCCACGACTTCCCACAACCGCCGATCGGTGTTTTTTTCCGGCGGTCGAGATCGATCGGTGGTCGTGGGCAGCGGTTCCGGTCCGGGCGGTCGGTTGGATGCCGCCTCGGGCATGGGTACCACCACGGCGATGGAGAAGTTGCCGGAGGGAACGACGACCGACCCGTACGCGGCGGTGAGCGGTCAGCCGAGCGGTCAGATGAGTCAGACGGTGCGGTGCACCGCGACGATCGGCGGACGGCTCGTCGAGATCACGGAGTACAAGTGGAGCGCCCCGGTCACGGTCACGTCGCAGAATGGCGAGCCGGGTTCCTTGTATCGTGCTGTCGCGCACTTTCGGAAAACGGCATCGCGGCCCGAGCTGTACATCTCGCTCGACTCCAGTACGCAGTCGGACATCGGGGCATTCAGCGCGATCTTCTGGACTGCATCATTCGGTGACGCGCAGTAGTCGAACACGAAAAAGGCCGGCCCAGGGTTGAGAGCCGGCCTTTTCGCTACTCTCGCGCGCTCGTACTACCGCGCGTAGAACTCCACGATCGCGGCCTCGTTCACGACGAACGGAATGTCCGCACGCGACGGCGTGCCGATCACGCGGCCCGTGAACTTGTCGTCGGGATCGAGCGCGAGATATCCGGGAATGCGAACCTGCGGTCCGCGCGACACCGACTCGAGCACGCCCGCGCGCTCGCGAATCTTTCCCTCTGGGAGCCCAACCGTCTCGCCCACTTCAACGAGGAAGCTGGCGCGATCCACCTTCTTGCCGTTGATGCGCACATGTCCGTGCGAAACGAGCTGACGCGCCGCGGGAATCGTAGGCGCAAAGCCAAGCCGGAAGACGACGTTGTCCAGCCGGCGCTCCAGGAGGCCGAGGAGGTTGTCGCCCGTCTTGCCTGGAAGTCGCTGCGCTTCCGCGAAGTAGCGGCGGAGCTGCGTCTCCGTGACTCCGTAGTTGAAGCGGACTTTCTGCTTCTCCTCGAGGAGACGGCGGAACATGCTGGTCTTCCGGCGCTTGGAACCCGTGGGGCCGTGCTGGCCCGGGGGATACGGACGACGCTCGCCGTCCTTGCGGGTAAGACCGGGAAGCTGAACGCCCAGGCGTCGGATGACCCTGAGACGGGGACCACGAATCGGCATGAAGGAGCGAATGGAGTGGTGAGGGGCAAACGCGTACAGCTTCGGATGATAACCCATCGCCGGGCGTCAGGCAACTCATCGTGCGAGTAACGGGATGGGAGAGGCGAGGGCTCGCGGGAGGCTCTCGCGTTTCTAGCTCCTCGCCGGAAGATTCACCCGCTCAAATCCACGGATTCGCCCGCCCGAGTGTGGCCCGACCAAACTCCTACGACGCGCTGTCCGCCACCGCCACGCTGTCGTCCGCCACCAGCCGCCGCGTCCCCTTCCACCGCTTCGGACCCGCAACCCTCGGCTTGAGCAGATCCGTCTCGATCACTTCGCCGGCCTTCGCGCTCGCGTGCACCATGCGACCGTTGCCGACGTAGATCCCGATGTGCGAGATCCCGCCCTTCCCTCGGCCAAACGTCACGAGGTCGCCAGGGAGCATCAGCGACGTGTCCCTTGGCACCGCTCCGCCCGCGAACGCCTGCTTCGCCGCCGTCCTCGGCACCACTATGTGGAGGGCAGCGACGATGTACTTCACCAATCCACTGCAATCGAAACCGCGTGTCGGCGACTCGCCGCCATGGACGTACTTCGTTCCCACCTGCGCCCTCGCCAGGGCCACCAGGCTGTCGCGCAACGACATCGCACTCCGGCTGAACGCCGCGAACGGCTTCGGCGCCTCGTAGGGCGGAGTCTCGCGCACGCCATCCTGTGCCCACAGCGCCGGCGCGATGAGCAAAGCTCCGCCCGCGGCGAGTAGCCGGAGCGTGCGACGCATCGAGAGATGGCGGGAGGGGAGGCGCACTGAGCCGTTGACGTTCATGCAGGTACACGACGAGCCGCACCGCTCACCAGCAACGCCGGTGCGCGAGTGGCAGAATGTGCCGGACAAGCTTGGAAAAGGCTAACGATCGAGGAATGCATGGTCAACCGCGCGCCGTCGAAACTTGTCCGTGATTCAGCAACGCCACGAAGATCACTCCGCCGACGATATTGCCCAACACTGCCGGCGCCACGAATCCGCCGAGCGCGCTTCCCCAGGTTGCAGTGCCACCTGCTGCCAGGTAAAAGACCTCCACTGCGCCAGCAATCGAGTGCCGGAAGTTGAGCGCCGCGATCGGCGAGGTCGTGAGCCAGATGAGAAAGATCTGCGCGCCGGTGTGCGACGTCGCCGACACCAGCCACGCTGTGAGCGCGATCAGCCACCCCGCAAAGATCGCGTGGTAGAACTGCGCGCCGAACGATCCCACCAGCAACCCTTTCGAAAGGCTCAGCATGCTCTCCCGCACCGTGTCACCGACCACGGGGGTCTTCGCGAAAAGGAGGCCGAAAAGCGCCGCACCCGCCAGATTTCCCGCGAGCACTATCGCCCACAGCCGCAGCATCTTGCCGAGGGTATAGCGCGAGGGCTTCGCGAGCACGGGAATCACCGGCTCGAGCGTATTCTCAGTGAAGAGCTGGCTCCGTCCGATGATCACGAGGATGAATCCGAGCGGGTACACCGCCGCGAACACCGCCTGGCGGTACTCCGGCCCCACGAGCGTAGCCGCGTACGCGCCACCCACGAAGCTCCACCCAATCGTCAATCCCGCCGTCACCGCCGACCAGAGGAGATCCCACGCCGGCCGGAGCATTTCCTCCTTCGCCTGCTCCAGCACGTTCGTGTGGATTTCCTGCGCGGAGAGCCGCGTGCCCACTTCGGGCCCCACCGGCGCATTAGATGCCCCCGATTCAGCCTGACCGCGACGCGGAAGACGAGGACGGAGCGGCAAGCGAGTCCGGGGCGAGGGAATGACGCGGTTGATGCTGGGCGGTGACTCGCGTCACTTCGGCCACCCGTTGGAAGAGTCATGCCGGGGAACGGATCGTGCGAGTACAACGAGCATGCTTTCGGCGCATCGCTCACGCGACGCCGCTCAACGCGTGTTGGTCGAGCGGTTTGGACACGAAGAGTTTCAGGAAGGGCAGTGGGAGTCCATCGAGGCTCTCCTCGAGGGACGGGATGCACTCGTCGTCATGCCCACCGGCAGCGGCAAGTCGCTCGTTTACCAGCTCCCCGCGCTGATGCTCCCCGGACTGACGGTCATCGTCAGCCCGCTCATCGCGCTCATGAAGGACCAGCAGGACAAGCTCGCGCTGCACGGCGTGGATGCGCTCGCGATGCACTCGCATCTCTCGACCGCCGAATCGCGCGACACCAAACAGCGAATGGAAGACGGAACCGGCGGCGAGATTCTCTACGTCACGCCGGAGCGGTTCAAGGACCGCGAGTTCTTCGAGCGCCTGCTCACGCGCAAGGTCAGCCTCTTCGTCGTGGACGAGGCGCACTGCGTGAGCCAATGGGGGCACGACTTCCGTCCCGACTACCTCGTCCTTGGCTCCATCGCCAAGCGACTCGGCAGCCCGCCGATTCTTGCGCTCACCGCCACTGCCACCGAGCTCGTTCGCGAAGACATCGCGCGCCAACTCGGGATGCGCGACCCTTACATCACGATTACCGGTTTCGCGCGGCCGAATCTCCGCTTCGAGGTTCGCCGCACGGTGAACCAGCAGGTGAAGGACGCGGAGCTCGAGCGCATTCTAGACAACACTTCGGGGAGCAGCATCATCTACGTCGCGACGATCAAGGAGGCAGAGCGGCTCTACGAGGCGTTTCGCGACCGCTATCCCATCGGCATCTACCATGGGAAGATGGCTGCCGCGGATCGCAAGGCGATGCAGGACGCGTTCATGGCCGACGAGATCATCGCGATGATCGCGACCAACGCATTCGGACTCGGAATCGACAAGCACGATCTCCGCTTCATCGTGCACTACAACTTTCCGGGGTCGATCGAGGCGTACTATCAGGAGGCCGGTCGCGCCGGGCGCGATGGCGAGCCGGCCACGTGCACGCTACTGTATCGCGTGGAGGACCGCCGCATTCAGTCGTACTTTCTTGGCGGCAAGTATCCCGAGGTGCAGGAGGCCGCGCGCGTGGCGCTGGTGCTCGAGGAATATCCGATGCTCACTCCGGTGCCGCTCATCGAGCTCGCGAACCGCGCCGATGTGCCGGCGCGCAAGGCGCGCATCTCGCTCATTCTCCTCAAGCGACACGGGCTCGTGCGCGAGCATCGCGGTGGAAGCTGGGAGCGCATGGCCGACCATCTCACGCGCGTGGACCTGAGCGCCGATCTCCACTCCTACGAGGAGCGCCGTGAGCGCGACCAGCGCGCGCTCGACAGCATCATCGAGTACGCGCAGACGGCGCGCTGCCGCACGCGCTACATCCTCGAGTACTTCGGCGAGTGCGTGGATGCGGACTGGCGCTGCCACCACTGCGATGCGTGCGACGCGATCGACGTGTGGATCGACAAGGCCCCCGCCCGCGAGCTGGCGAGACTCGCTACTCGGTCGGCGTGACCGGCGGTGATGCGCGCGGCGCCACCGCACAGTGCACGCCGCAGCCAAAGCGATAGCGATTGCGCGCGAACAGCCGGTAGCCGCGATCGGCGAGTGCGCCGAACGTCGGCAGCCCCCACAGCCAGCCGAGCAGGAAGCCGAATGGCAGAATTCGGAGCAGCTGGTGCGCCGCCGCGGCGCCGCTCCACGTGCGGCCATCTGCCGCCACCAGATACATCGACTCGCGAAACTCCTCTGGCGAGATCCACGGAAAGCGCGTCGATATCGTATCGTTCTGTGATGCGATCATCTGGATTACGTGGCGGCTGTCCCATCGAGCCACCCGCCGGGCCAGCCTGCTGCACACGTTGCACGTTCCATCGTACACGAGCGTCCACGGACGGCCCCCCGATGCGGGTCCCGCGTGCGTGCCATCCGTTTTTCGCTGCGTGATCGACATTCTGCCTCCCCCTCCCCCTCTTCCTTCTCCCCTCAAGCTAGCGTGCAAGACCTCCTCGCGAATCCCTTGAGAGACTGGATCACCGCGCTGATCATCGTCGCGGTGGTGTTCGCACTGCTCCTGTTCAGCCGAATGTTCGCAACGCGCAGGGGCAGACGCGTCGTCGCGCTCCCGTCCAACGTGCGTGCGCTGCTCACGGATCTGGTGCGCCGCACGCGGCTCTACTTCATGGTTGTGATCGCGCTCTGGGCGGGGTCGTTGGTGCTCGCACTCAGCGCCCACCACGAGCACGTCTGGCGACTGATCGTGCTCGTGGTCGCGCTTGTTCAAGTAGGGCTTTGGGCCGGCGGACTGGTCGGCTTCTGGACGGAGCGCATCGCCGATCAGCGGTCGGCTGACGCCGGGACACGGATGACGATCAACGTCGTCGGCATCACCGTGCGCGTGGTGCTCTGGACCCTCGTGCTGCTCGTGATCCTCGACAATCTCGGGATCAACATCACCGCGCTGGTCACAGGGCTCGGCATCGGCGGAATCGCGATCGCGCTCGCCGTGCAGAACATCCTCGGCGATCTCTTCGCCGCGCTATCCATAGTCCTCGACAAGCCGATCGTCGTGGGCGATGCGATCTCCGTGGGCGACACGTCGGGCACAGTGCTGCACATCGGGCTCAAGTCCACGCGGCTGCGCGCGAACACCGGCGAGCTCGTGATAATCTCGAACGGCGATCTGCTCAAGAGCCGCATTCGAAACTTCCGGGGACAGGAGCGCCGGATGGTCGCGCTCAAGCTCGGGATCGCATACGGCACTCCCGCCGACCAGCTCGCAAAAGTGCCGCAGATCATTCGCAACGCCGCGGCGAAAGAGAAGAACGTGACGTTCGACCGCTCGAACTTCACCTCCTTCGACTGGACCGGATTGATCACCGATTCGTTGTACTATGTGACGAATTCGAGTTATGCTGAGTACATGGACATCCAGCAGCGAATCAACCTCGAGATCCTCCGCCAGCTCGATGCCGAGTCGATCGACATCGCGCATCAGCTCCCGATTGCCGGGCAACGTCCCGCGGCGCAGCCCACGTGAGGCGCGTACTCGCTACCGTAGCGCTGGCGGCTCTCTGCCTCGGCGCTCAGCGCGCGAGCGCGCAGCAGCAGGAGCGCGCGCACCTGGGCATCGACCGCATCGGCAGCTTTCTCAGCTGGGCGTGGACCGATAACGGGAAGCACGGACACGAGCTCGGCGCCGATCTGGACATTGGCTCGGTGTTCACGCCCAAGCTGCGGCTCTCGGTGGGGCTCAACTACTTTCACGCGGACATCGACAGGCGCGATCACTTCGGCGATCCAGTGGACGGCACGTTCCATGACTTCAGCGTGCACGCCGAGGCGAGCTACGAAGTGCTGCGCATCGATCGATTCGGGCCGTACGTGGGCGCCGGTGTGGGCGTGCACTTTCGCGGCAGCGACATCAACAACGACATCGACAACACGGCTCGCCTTTACAAGGGCGCCGTGGTCGGGGCCGATCTGTTCGGGGGCACGACATTCGCAATCTCGAAGTCGCGGCGGTATTCGCTGTACGCCGAGGCGCGGCGCGTGGAAGCGCAGAATGTCGAACGCACACTCGCGCGGGTCGGACTCATCATTCGGTTCAGGTAGACAATGCCCGCGCCCGTTCGCGAAGAGGATGTAATCGTCCCCGCGGGCGAGGTGGCGGTGCGCGGGCTGCTCGCGCTGCCGGCCGCGCCAAAGGGGTTGGTGATCTTCGCGCACGGCAGCGGAAGCAGTGCCCGAAGCCGCCGCAACAGCGACACGGCCAACCAGTTGCTCGCAGCGGGACTCGGCACGCTTCGAATCGATCTGCTCACGTCGGAGGAATCGGAGCAGGACGAGCGAACGGGCCAGTACCGCTTCGACATCGAGCGTCTGTCGCAGCGGGTGCTCGCGGCGACGACCT
>Ga0207707_10003922_pt1 | contig 13211 bp, 10 predicted proteins | sample KBSC83BmetaG_FD_184336 | JGI IMG/M metagenome (GOLD analysis project Ga0207707, IMG submission 184336) | Corn rhizosphere microbial communities from Kellogg Biological Station, Michigan, USA - KBS C8-3B metaG (SPAdes) (version 2) | ecosystem: Host-associated > Plants > Roots > Rhizosphere ...
AGCTTCACCGGCCGAACCTGCAATCCCCAGGGCCATGATGAAATCGCTGTTCTCGACGCGCGGCATCCGGGTCGATTTGTCGCGCACAACGTCGACGGTGAATTCGACATCCATCGACGTTTCGAGGGCGTCGCCAGTCAACTCGCCATCGCCCTGGGCGGCGTGTCCGTCTCCTACAAACAGCAGCGCACCGGTATGAAATACGGGCAGATACACCGTAGAGCCTTCGCGAATCTGGTTGTAGTCCATATTTCCGCCGAAGCTGCCGAGCTGCCCCGAATGCAATGCCTGATCTCCGTCGGGCGCGACCCCTACACAGCCCAGCATGGGTTCGATCTTCACCGTGAAATTCTTGAGCCGGTCGGTGGGATGCGCCGGCATGGCCACACCCCGTTCCCGATCGAGACGCCACGTGCTGTCGAAGTTTTCCTGCTGTTTCGCATCCTTGTAATAATTGGGACCGATCAGCCTCGGTACGATCGAGTCGCCACTCTCGGCAGAATCACGATTCAGGCGGATGCGGTTGAAATGGACTACCAGTGTGTCACCCGGCAGGGCGCCTTCGATATAAAAAGGACCGGTCAGCGGATTGCCTCCCGCTGAGCGCCGCCGCATGTTCCCGTCGACTCCACCCGAGTCTACGGTCGAGGTGCTTACCGAATCGCCCGGATAAAGATGCATGACGGGTGCGAACTGGCTGGAGAACTGGCGTCGGAACTGTCGCGGCGTGAAGCGACGGGACTGCGGCCGACCCTGGGGACGCTCGGGAGCACGGCGCGCCGTCCATGTAGCTGTTTCATTCCCCGTTAATTTGGCAGTACCGACCATCACGTCCTCGATCATGTGCGCCGAAAAATCGCCGACAGGTTTGCCGTCCGGATAGCGCGCCTGAAACTGGATGGCGTCGGCATGCACCGTGCCTTCGAGCTTAATATCGCCATACTGTCCGGTGAGTTTCTCGCCGCTCGTCTCGATCGTGGCACGGTGCACCTCCGGATCGCCAAACTGGGTAATTGTCAACTCCCAAATGCCGTCAATCTTTGCAGCTAAGACGCACGCGGCAAAGCTCAGCCCAAACAAAATAAGACCTGCTGATCGCATATCCTGTTTCCTTTCAACAGCGGAGTAAAAAACATTGTCCGACATCTTGGAGCCGCCCCGGACGCAGCGTACAATAAAGGGATGGCGAGAGGCTGGGAAAGCAAGGCGGTAGAGGCCCAGATCGAGGCCTTCACCGGTAAGAGCAACAAATCTTTAGATCGGCAGCTCACCCCCGAGCAAAGCGAAACCCTCCGCGTCAAAGAGAACCTGGAATTGTCCGTTACGCGCGTGAAACGGGAGCTGGAGAGCAGCACGAACCCACGCTATCAAGTGATCTTGCGTAAAGCGCTGGTGGATCTCGACGCGAAACTCGCGCAGTTTGAACCCGCAAGGAAAGCGGCCGCGGCGGCCCGATAACATTTCTACCGGGCACGCGGGGCGAGCGCATCCGCGGTCACAAAGATCGGCTCGATGTCGGTCGGAATCTCTTTCAGTTTAGCCAGAGAGGCTGCCAGATCCGGACGCAAAACCCCCATCTCATCCAACATCTTCTTCGCAGCGCCATAGTTGCCGGTTGCTTCGAGCGTCAGCAGCTCCCGATCCAGATCGCGCACTGCGGGTTTCACTTTTTCGAAATTCACCTGGTACGTGCCATCCGCGTTCTTCACAAAGGCGCCGTGATCGCTGAGGTAATTGCATTGAACGGCCATGCCCTTCCCGTGCGACTCCTTGAGTCCAAAGCGCAGCGTCCGAAAGGCGGACGCCAGAAACGTGGTGTAAAGCTGCCGCTCGCTCTCCGCTCCGCCTGGCAGCATCCCGTGGTCGAAGAAGTATTGCAGCATGAACAGCCCTGTTACATCGGCTTTGGCTTCTTCGATCGCGCTGTAGAGTTCTTTTAATTCCTGGCGCGCGGTCGTTTCACGTCCGCCCACCTTGATGCCGTGCGGACCGATGCCGTGCGTCATCTCGTGCGCCAGAATGTGCGTAAAAAACGAATCGAAGCTGAGGTCTTGCTGAGAAGCGAGCGGCAGCATCCGCTGCGAGATCGGTACAAGAACGCTCTTGAACTTGGCCTCCTGCACGTTCTTCAGCATGACTCGCTTGCTGCCCTTCTGCTCGACTACGCGTTCGTCGTTGGGCAGGTTGTAGGCGGCCGTTTGCACGCCGTGATTGCCGTCACCCGCGGAGAAAATTTCGTTGACCACGCGAATCGGAGCGGCGGCGCCGATCTTCGGATTCCGGTACCGCGCGTCCAGGGGCAGGTTGTTCTCGATCTCCTGCATGTGGTTGGCGAAAAATTTTACCTTCGCGGTTTCCTTTTCGTCACGCAGGTTTACGTAAGCCTCAAACGCCGCCTTGTAACCGAAAAGTTCATCGTTATAGGTTTCATATGGGCCGATGGTGATATCGAGAGGCGCGTCGAGATCCATCCAAGCTACGTCGCTCGCATAATAATCATTCGAAATAAAAGCAGCAGCGCGCAGGGTCAGGAATTTCTTGAGGCTATCATTTTCAGTCGCTGCAGCCGCTTCCCGCAAAAGTTTGGCAGCGCGCTCGAGATCCGGCTGATAAGCCTTACTGTAGGGAACCGCTGCCAGGCGCTGCCCCGATTCGCGCACGATGACGCTGAAAAATCCTTCGGCCTCGCGGCGGCCCGATTCCGGTAGAGTTTTCACCCAGGCCTCAAATTCCTGCTTCGTCATATCCGGCGGGTAGAAATCGGCGCCAGGCAGTTTTTTCGGCGGCACTCCGGGAAGAAAGGCCGTGTGTCCATCCAGATCCGACCAAGGGCTTTTGTTGATCTGGAAATAATGCAGGCGCGCTCGGCCGAGCGGTGATTTATCTTTCTCGAGACGCTCCAGAAGTGCGTGATTCTCGCTCCACAACTGCGTCAGAAAAAGATCGTTGACCACGCGCGACGCTTCGATCAGCTTCACCAGCGCTTTCCGGTCTCCCGCTGTCAGTGCTGACGTGTCAACACGCAGCTCGGTTGGCGCAAAACGCGCAATCATGCGTTTCAGTCCGGCAAGGTCCGGGATTCCGGGCTCTGCTCCGCGCCATCGCCTTTTTCCTGGTTATCTCCCTCCTGCTGCTCGGAATCGTCATCAGAAATTTCGATCGTCCAGAACAGGCCGACCGGCGGAAATGTGCTCGGATTGAGGTCGTGAATCTGATTGCCCGGACCGGGCAAAAAGACGTCCACTCATATGAAGGCGAAAGTGCCGTGATGCATGCGCCCGTCTGTGCCCCGGAATTCACCCTTCATGAACCGCATATCGGAATCGACGAATGGGAGCCGCAGTTTCTCACCGGTTTGGGTGTTGGTTTGCGTCACCGTTCCGCTGATGTACGCTAGGCCGACAAAGCCGTTGAAATTTGTAATGGTAGCGGGCTCGGCGTCAATCGGATCGAACGCCGCCGGGCCAAAGACATGGTAGGACCCGCCGAGAACCGGTGAGCCGCCGGGGATTGGAACGGGCGCGAACGAAAACTTCGCCTCCGCCATCCCCGGTCTCCACAAGGAGCCGAGAGCACCCATGACGGCAGTCCCCGCAGCGTTGCGTGCAAACTGGCGACGTGAAGTGGCGCTCCGAAAATGGCCGAAGGCGGCGGAGGTTTGATTGGCCTTCTGATCTCTGGTTAAGCTTGCAGCTTTCCAGGCCGAAATTGCGCGGACGTTCATTATGTCCTCCTTCTGATGCAACGGAAACGTTCCGAGGTCAGAGCAGAAACACCCGAACAGGCCCTACAACACATTCACCGCACCGGACCTCAAGAATCTTTGCGTCAGTGACCGCTAGATTAGATACCTGCCTTACGCCGGTGTCAAGCGTTCCGGCTCTGCAGCGACAATAGAAACAAATGCAGGATCTCACCGATGCAGACCTGCGACGATTCGTCGCTGACGGGTTCCTCCGGATCGAGCACGCGTTTCCGCGCGAGCTGGCCCAAGCGGGCCGTGAGCTGCTATGGCATGGTACAGGCTGCAATCCCGACAATCCGGCCACCTGGACGAAGCCGGTCATTCGGTTGGGCGACTACGGTCAGGAGCCATTCCGTCGCGCCGTCAACATGCCCGGCCTGCATGCCGCCTTTGACAAATTAGTCGGAGTTGACCGCTGGCTTCCCCGTTCCAGCCTGGGCACTTTCCCCGTTCGGTTTCCTAGCCGGGATGAGCCGGGTGACGCAGGTTGGCACGCGGAGGCCAGCTTTGCGGGGGACGACGGATCCTGGCGACTCAACGTCACTTCGCGCGGGCGTGCCCTGCTGATGTTGTTCTTGTTTTCAGACGTTGATGAGGACGACGCGCCCACGCGTATCCGGGCAGGTTCCCATCTGGACGTGCCGCGCCTGCTCGAGCCATTTGGCGACGCAGGGTTGTCCTTTCTGGATCTAGGAGAGAGGTTGGAACTAACCGCGCATCGGCCCCTGGCGCTGGCGACCGGTATGGCCGGAACTGTCTATCTGTGCCATCCCTTCTTAGTCCACGCCGCGCAGCCGCACCGCGGCGCCGTGCCGCGCTTCATGGCCCAGCCGCCGCTCTATCCGGCCGAGCCCCTCCGGTTACATCGTGACGACGGCTCCTACTCGCCCGTGGAGATCGCCATCCGAATCGGACTCGGGTTACAACATTGAGATTTAGTGGCACAGACATTCTTGCCTGTGCGTATATTTTAATTAGAAAAACCACACAGGCAAGAATGCCTCTGCCACTGAGGTCGGAATGAAGCGAATTTGCCTCGTGCTGCTATGCGCGTCCGTAATTTCAGGCGCCGGCGCGAAGAAAAAGCTGTTGGCGATTGGCGAAGAGAAGGGTTACCGGCATGAATCCGTCTCTCATGCGCTGGCAACCATCGAGCGGCTCGGGCGGGAATCAGGGCTGTGGGACACAACCATTCGCACCGACACCGAGGCCCTGACCAAAAAGAAACTGGAATACAACGCCAGAAACCTGAACGATTTCGACGCCGTTTTGTTCTATACCGCGGGCACACTCGAAATGGACGATCAGAAGAAGGCCGACTTCTTATCTTTCATCCATGAGGATGGGAAGGGCTTCATCGGTGTACACAGCGCCACCATCACTTTTACCGACTGGCCGGAATATGGCGATATGATCGGGGGATATTTCGATGAGCACCCCTGGGGCACTTTCAAAGCGCCCATCGTTGTAGAGGATCCGGCTTTTCCGGGAATGAAGCAGTGGCCGCCCTCATTCGACTTCACGGATGAAATCTACCAGGTGAAAGCTTATTCCCGCGAAAAGTTGAGGGTGCTCATGCGCCTGGACGCAGGCAAGCTCGACTTGAGCAACCCGCGCGTGCATCGCACTGACAAGGATTTCGCGGTCACCTGGGCCAAAATGTATGGCAAAGGACGCGTGTATTATTCGACGCTCGGGCATCGCGATGAAAGCTGGGACCAGCCCGAAGTGCGAGAGATGTATACGGACGCAATTAAATGGGCGATGGGGCTGGTGGATTCCGATGTGACTCCGCGGCCGGCGCCCTGACTAAACACGGAAAGAAAAGGGATTCTATGATTACGCGAAGAGCGTTCACGCTGGCGTTGACGGCGAGGCTGCGAGCCGCTTTCCGGCTTAATATTGGGATCGGCACTTACACCTACCATGGCGTATCGCTCGATGACATGGTCGCGCGGCTCACCGCGCTCGATATCACCGAGATCGAAATGTCTCGCGGGGAGTTCATGCTGATGAAGCCGCCCACCGTCGAGATGTGCCGGTCCGCGAAGAGCAAATTCGATCGCACCGGGATTCGCTGCGTGTCTTACTACTCGGCGACCATCAAAGACGATCAGGATCTCGATCATGCCGTCCGCTTTGCAAAGCTCCTGGGCTCGCACAACGTCTCGGGCGACGCGACCGGCGACATGTTGAGGAAGATCGACGAGCGATTTTCGCGCGAGGGGCTGACGTTCGGCATCCACAATCATTACTTCAAGCAAAAATTTGCCTACGAGAGCGCGGACGACGTTCTGCGGGGATTGGCCGGCCGATCGAAGACTATGGGCGCCACGCTGGATGTGGGGCACATCGCTTCGTGCGGCCACGATACGGTGGACGCGGTCCGCAAACTGGCCCCTTATTTAAAAATGGTGCATTTGAAGGATGTGGCCGCGTCGGGCGGCGAAGACAATGTTCTAATCGGCCGCGGCATCGCCCAAATTCCTACCGTCATGAACGAATTGCACAAAGTGAATTACCGCGGGCTGGTAGCCATCGAATATGAGAAAGAGGGCGATGTCGACGCGGACGTGAAGCAAGAAGTCGAGTTTGCCAGGAAACTGGCGTGATGGCATTGACCGGCTTTCGTTGGCACTCCTTGTATACTTTCAAGAAACGGGTAACCCACGATCGCTCAGAATCATCCCTTACACATGCGTTTACTTGCTTTAGGCGTTCTATTCATCTTGTCGTTGTCCCCCCTCAGGCTTCCGGGTCAAACGGTCCGTTTTCAAACGAACGTAGGCAACATCGATGTGGTGCTGCTGCCCAATGACGCGCCAAAAACCGTGGCGAACTTCCTGGCGTACCTGCACGCCAACGCGTATGCCAACTCGTTCATTCACCGCTCCGTACCTCAGTTCGTCATCCAGGGCGGGGGTTATCAGTGGTCGGACGCTAACGGTCCTGTTCCGATCACTCAAAATGCACCGGTTGTAAACGAATTCAAGGATTCGAATATTCGCGGCACCCTGGCCATGGCCAAGTTGGGGAACGATCCAAACAGCGCGACCAGCCAGTGGTTCTTCAACGAAGTCGACAATTCATCCAATCTGGACAGCACCAACGGCGGCTTTACGGTGTTCGGCCGCGTCGCGAATGACGCCAGTCTCGCGGTCATGGACCAGATTGCGAGCGAGCCGACTTACGATGCGTCGGGCACGTTCGGATCCGACTTTACCGATCTGCCGCTCGTCAACTATAACGGGACCTTCACCTCGCAGAACCTTGTAATGATCTCGGCGATCCTGGTGGTGCCCGGAATCGGGTCGAACGCGATTGTCGCGCCCAGCGATTTTGGCGGAGGTGTGACCGCCACGGTGGGTTCGTTTCTCGAAATATACGGAACAAATCTGGCAGGTACGACGAGGGCGTGGCAAACAAGTGATTTCAGCAACGGCAACGCACCAACCACGCTCGATAAAGTCAGTGCCACAATTAACGGGACGCCGGCTTTTGTGAGCTTCGTGAGTCCGGCGCAGGTGAATGTCGAAGTCCCTGCCGGCATCCCCACGAGTGGAACGGTGCCGGTGGTTCTAACGTACAACGGCAGGTCCAGCGCGCCCATCAACTTCGCCACCAAGGCTAACGGGCCGGCGATTCTCGCCCCTGTCAGTTTCAAGGTCAACGGAAAACAGTATGTCGGCGCGTATCATGTGAATGGCGCCCCAGTCACAAACGGCAATATACACGGTTTCCCGGCGGCCCCGGCGTTTCCGGGAGAGACGCTCGAGTTCTACGGTCTGGGCTTCGGCCCGGTGAAGTCCGGCGCAGCGATTGCCGGAAAAATTGCGACCGGCCAGACGACTCTTTCCAACCCGGTGCAGTTTCTTTTCGGAGATAACAAACTCCCTGGCACCGTTCTCTACCAGGGCCTCGCTCCCGGCTTCGTGGGCCTCTATCAATTCAATGTGACGGTTCCTCCGAATGCCCCAAGCGGGGACCTGGCGTTGCATGTCTCGCAGAACGGAAACAATCTGCCGCAGACGCTGTATATTTCTGTGAAGTAGGTCGACCAAAAAGCCAACACAAGCGGAGACCTTGGTTGTAGAATCATCCTGTTCGATAAAGGAGGGCCGATGTTGACGGTTGGCAGGGTGAAAACAGCCATTGGCTGGAGCTTAACGGTCGCGATCGCTACGGCCATGTGTTACGGGCAGGGAGTGATCAGCACGGTGGCGGGCAACGGCGCCAGTGCGTCTGCGGGCGACGGAGGACCGGCCACCAGTGCGGCGTTTCACCCGAACGGCCTGACGGTGGATAGCGCGGGGAACATCTACATTGCGGATCAGAACAATAACCGCATCCGCAAAGTCGGCGCCAACGGAATTATCACCACGGTGGCGGGCAACGGCAATACGCAATTCTCGGGCGACGGTGGCTTAGCCACTCACGCCACTGTCTACATCGCCTCCAACCACAATGGACTTGCCGTGGACCCGGCGGGAAACCTGTACATCGCTGACGATGGGCACCACCGTATTCGAAAAGTGGATACCAACGGGATCATCACCACCGTGGCGGGCACGGGAAAACAAGGATATTCAGGCGACGGTGGCGCGGCGACCAAGGCGCAACTGTACCGTCCCAGCGGCGTTGCGCTGGACGCCGCAGGAAACCTGTACATCGCCGATATGGATAACCGGCGCATCCGCAAGGTGGATACCTCGGGAATCATCACGACGCTGGCCGGCACCGGCGTATTCGGGTATACAGGCGACGGGGCTGCGGCCAACCTTGCCACGATGGAAACACCTGTGGACGTTTCAGTGGACAGTCAGGGGAACGTCTATTTTACCGATCAAGATACCGCTACAGTCCGCAAAGTGAATAAGGCCGGAATCATCAGCACGGTGGCGGGCAATGGGACCACCGGTTTTTCGGGGGATGGAGGTCCCGCCGTTAACGCCGCATTTGCCGGTCCTTACAGCGCTACGGTAGACAGTCTGGGCAACGTGTACATTTCCGATTTCGGCAATCATCGCGTGCGCAAAGTGGACACTTCAGGGACTATCACTACGATTGCAGGCGCGGGCTCATCCGCTCCAAACAACGGCGATGGGGGTCCACCCACCAGTGCGAATGTGGTGCCGAACGGTATAGCCTTCGATAGCGCCGGGAACTATTACATTGCGGACATCGGGCACAACCGCATCCGCAAGGTCACGCTGAGTGCAAGAGTTCCCGGGCTGTCGATCAGCGCGAGTTCGCTCTATTTCTCGGCCACACCTACCGGCAACACACCCGATGCTCAGCTCGTGACAGTGTTTACGACCGGCTCGGTACCGCTATCCTTCACCCTCTCGTCGTCGACGGCGTCCGGCGGCAGTTGGTTGCATGTGACTCCATCCGGCGGCAATACGCCGACCATCATCACGGTATCAACCGACATCCTTCCACCAGTAGGGACTTACACAGGCGCCATCGCTTTGACGCCGGCGGCAGCGGATCTGCCGGTGGTGAACATTCCGGTGACGTTCAACGTCGTCGCTACGGCACCGCCCCGGCCTGTGATCGCCGACAAAGGTGTGGTGAACGGAGCCAGTTTTACACCCGGGGTGGTGGCCAACTCCCTGGCGACGATCCAAGGGACCAACCTCGCTTCGACTATTGATAACTGGAATAGCGCGATCGCCGCTGGACAATTGCCGACATCGCTCGATGGCGTCACGGTGCTCTTCAGTGGAAAGCCCGCTTACCTGACCTACATCAGTCCGACGCAGATTAATCTCATTGTTCCGGACATAAAACCAGGCATAACGCCGGTGGTAGTGACCAACTCCGGAATCACCCCCACGGGCCTGTTCGAGACCACAGCCAGCGTATCTGGACCGGCGTTCTTCACCTGGCCGGGAAATCAGGTAGTGGCCACGCGCCAGGATTACAGCTATGCCGTGAAGAGCGGCACGTTTTCTGGTCTTGCCACCGTTGCCGCCAAGCCCGGCGACGTGCTGATCCTGTGGGGCACCGGATTCGGCCCGACCACTGCGACCGCGCCCGCCGGTATTCCAGTTCCAGGCGATAAGACATATGCGACCAGCACAGCCCCCGCCGTCACGATCAACAGCATCCCCGCAAAGGTATACGGAGGTGCACTGGCATCGGGCTATGCCGGCCTGTATCAGGTGGCAATCCAGGTTCCGAATTCGATTGCGGACGGCGACTGGCCGATCGTGGCGACCATCGGTGGCGTGTCGTCGCCCAGCGGAGTGCTGTTGTCTGTAAAGCGGTAACCAGTACGCGATCGGCGGGAAACAGGAACAAATTGCCGGCGGAGAGCGTATAGTTCTGAAATGAAACTCGCTCAGTCCGGCGAAACCGCTCCGCAGAAACCGCTCCGGCTATGGCTGGGGGCAGTAGCCATACTGCTGTGGCTGCTCAGGTTTGTCATACCCAACATCCTGCCCGCCGCCATGATTTTCAGTTTGCTTGGCGCCCTTTTGGGCGGGTTGGCTGTAATCGTCTGGTGGGCTTTCTTCAGCCGGGCGCCCAGGGCCGAGCGCTGGGGCGCTGTTGTCCTGATGATCGCCGCGCTGTTCGTGACGTCGCGCATCATCGATAAGTCGATCGCGACGGGGATGATGGGGTTCATGTTCGCCGCCTACTCCATCCCCGTCCTGTGCATCGCCTTCGCCGCGTGGGCGATCTTCAGCCGCCGCCTTCCGGATGGGCCTCGGCGCGCATCGATGGTCGCGACCATCTTGCTCGCCTGCGGAGGGTGGGCACTGCTGCGCACCGAGGGTATGACGGGCGACGCCGCTTCGGATTTCCACTGGCGTTGGTCCAAAACTCACGAGGAACGGCTGGTGGCTGAAGGCGGCGCCCTGCCCTCGGCCAAACCTTCAACGGTGGCAGCCCCAGCGCCGGCCAAAATTCCCGCGGAGCGGCTCGTTGCTCACAATGCCGAAGTCCAGCCGGTTTCGCTCCCGACAATTCCAGTCGCAGGGAAGACAGAAGCCGAATGGCCTGGCTTTCGCGGACCGGGCCGCGACAGCATCGTCCCCGGCACACAGATCAAGACCGACTGGTCCACGTCACCGCCTGTTCAGATATGGCGCCGGCCGATCGGACCGGGCTGGGGGTCCTTCGCGGTGAACGGGAACGTTCTCTACACACAGGAGCAGCGTGGTGACGACGAGTTGGTCACCTGTTACAACGCAACTACCGGCAAACCGTTGTGGGCGCACCGCGATGCAGCCCGCTTTTGGGAATCGAATGCCGGGCCGGGGCCGCGCGCAACACCCACTCTCCATGACGGCAAGGTTTACACATTTGGTGCGACCGGGATTTTGAACGCGCTCGACGCCACTGACGGCGCAGTGTTATGGTCGCGTAATGCCGCGTCCGACACCGGCATGAAGGTCCCAGGCTGGGGCTTTGCGAGCTCCCCGTTGGTGCTTGGCGACATGGTAATCGTCGCCGCCTCCGGCAAGCTTGCCGCCTACAACGCCGCGACCGGTGCTCCGCGCTGGGTGGGGCCGGCCGGCGGCGATAGCTACAGCTCACCCCATCTATTGACGATCGACGGAGTCCCGCAGATTCTGCTGATGAGCGCGCGTGGCGCGACTAGCGTCGCACCGGCGGACGGCAAGCTGCTTTGGAAATACGCGTGGCCATCCGATACCCGCATTATGCAGCCCGCCGCGACGCCGGATGGCGACGTCCTGATCACTGGCGGCGATGCAATGGGCGGAAACGGCATCCGCCGCATCGCGGTGGCACACGGACCCGGCGGTTGGACCACCCAAGAGCGATGGACGTCGCTGGGGTTGAAGCCCAGCTTTAATGACTTCGTCGTTCACGATGGCCATGCGTACGGATTCGATGGTGGCATTCTCGCGTGCATTGACCTGAAGGACGGCACGCGCAAGTGGAAGGGCGGACGTTACGGTCACGGCCAACTGGTCCTGTTGCGCGATCAGGGCTTGCTATTAGTGGTATCGGAGGAGGGTGAGCTCGCGCTGGTGAAAGCCGCCTCCGACCAGTTCACGGAACTTGCGCGATTCCCGGCGATGGAAGGCAAGACGTGGAACCACCCGGTGCTGGTCGGCGACCGACTATTGGTGCGCAACGGCAACGAGATGGTGGCGTTCCGGCTGCCCCTGGCGCACAGCTGAAATCTCACCTCCCGCCATGGACGGCCGCGCATCCTGGCGGTCCATTAAGTCATGATAGGATGGCGAATTAGAGGACGACAAATGGCTCATTGCTCCAGACGTAATTTCCTCAAGACCGGTCTTGCCGCGGGTGTGCTCGCCGGAACCGGAAGGCTGCCCTTGCGGGCGGCGCGTGGAACAGCTACGGATTGGGTCACGCTCGGGAAGTCCGGCGTCAAGGTGACCCGGCTCGCATTCGGCACCGGCACTTTCAGCGGGCGAACACAGCGCGAGTTGGGGCAGGACCAGTTCACCAGACTGGTGCGCTACGCATATGACCACGGCGTTCGCTTCTTCGAAACCGCCGAGAGTTACGGCGAGATGCACAAGATGCTGGGCATAGCCCTGAAGGGCATCCCGCGCGATTCGTACCGCCTGATGTCCAAGGTGACGACGCGCGAAGGCGTGAATCCGCAGGAGAAGATCGACGAGCTGCGGAAGCTGGCGAACACCGATTACTTCGACATCATGCTGCTGCATTATCAGCACGTAGCTACGTGGCCGACGGATACCGTTCGCTGGCAGGACGGGATTCTGGAAGCGAAGTCGAAGAAAGCTGTGGTGGGGCACGGCGCTTCGGTACATGGGCTGCCCGCGCTGCGCCGGTTCCCCGGAAACAATTGGCTTGAAATCGCCATGATCCGGATGAACCACAACGGCACCAAGATGGACGCCGAGGATTACAACACAAGCGGCGCCGGAAATGTCAGCGAAGTGGTCACGCACGTGAAACAGGTCCGCGCGGAAGGCATGGGCGTGATTAGCATGAAACTGGCGGGAGAAGGCGCGTTTACGTCGCGCGAGGACCGTCAGGCGGCGATGCGATTCGCATTCAATAATGCGGGTGTCGACAGTGTGACAGTCGGTTACAAAAATACTGCGGAAGTGGACGAGGCAATTGAGAATTTGAATCTGGCGCTGGCCTAACAAAAGCCAAAAACCGCTTGCTCACGCGCGCGGCTCTGTTACCGAGTCGTGACCGTGAGGGTTCGGTCTGTAGTCTGTGTGATGCCGGCATTTCGATTTGACTCGCTCGCGCAGAGCCCTCGGAGTGCCGGCTTCAAATTCCTGTTCTCGTTCTCGATGCATTTGTGCTCCAGAGCTTAGTACTGCGGTCGGCCGGCTTTTACGTTGGTCTTGGTTTTCATGGCTGCTCTCCTTTTTTTCGTTTTCAACTACTGAACCTTCTCTGCCCGCGATTAGAACTGCGGCCGGCCGGCTTTTACGTTGGTCTTGGTTTTCATTGTCTTGCTCCTTTCGCTTAACTT
>Ga0207707_10003924_pt1 | contig 13207 bp, 10 predicted proteins | sample KBSC83BmetaG_FD_184336 | JGI IMG/M metagenome (GOLD analysis project Ga0207707, IMG submission 184336) | Corn rhizosphere microbial communities from Kellogg Biological Station, Michigan, USA - KBS C8-3B metaG (SPAdes) (version 2) | ecosystem: Host-associated > Plants > Roots > Rhizosphere ...
CACGTGACTGATCGGCTTCCGGCGAGGTGATGCGGTCGGTGATCACCAGCATCGCCTTCCGAGTAAGACGTGTGACAGTGCGGGAATAGCTCAGTTGGTAGAGCACAACCTTGCCAAGGTTGGGGTCGCGGGTTCGAGTCCCGTTTCCCGCTTTCCACATCGCAAGTGGTACGACGCAGAAACGTGAGCTTGCTCGCGGTGTATGAGAGTGTTTGCTAAGATGGTTGTGGTTGGTGGACAGTGGGAAAACGTGATAACAAGCAGGAACCAGACGTCGGGCGGTTAGCTCAGTTGGTTAGAGCGCCACGTTGACATCGTGGAGGTCACAAGTTCGAGTCTTGTACCGCCCATTCGGTTTTCGCGGCAGATCGAGTCGGGTTGACGACGTTGGATCGCAGAAATTACGTTGCACGTCCGATTGGTTTTCGTTGTAGCAGTGTGTTGTGTTGTTGTGCCGTAGGCGCCCATAGCTCAATTGGATAGAGCATCTGACTACGGATCAGAAGGTTGGAGGTTCGAGTCCTTCTGGGCGCGTTGTCACCGCGAGCTTCACGGCGCTGACATCGATCGGCTGAGTACGAGTTCGGGGCGTAGCTTAGCCCGGTAGAGCGCCTGCTTCGGGAGCAGGAGGTCGCTGGTTCAAATCCAGTCGCCCCGACCATATATGAGAGAGCGGCCGCAGCGTGATCATCACGCCGCGGCCGCTCTGCCGTTTGTGGCGCTCATCGTGCAACGCGCTCGCGCCGGGGGCACCAGCGTCTGCCAGGGGCGGCTACGAAGTGGTGAACGGCACGATGATCAGCAAGCGTCAGCGACGGCGCGAAATCCTCGAAGTGCTCGTGCGTCACGGTATCGGCGTCGCCGAGGACGAATTCATCAGACATGAGGGCGGTGATCGCGCCCGCGCCGAACATCTTCGTCGCGCGTGTGAAGAGCTCGGGACGCTCTTCATCAAACTGGGACAGGTGCTCTCGACCCGAAGCGATCTGCTGCCGCAGGCCTACCGGGCAGAGCTCGCGAAGTTGCAAGACGAAGTCATACCGCTGTCCGCCGACGAAATCGCCGTCGTCATCCGGGAGGATCTCGGTGCACCACCGGAAGACCTCTTCGCCTCGTTCGACAGACAGCCGATGGGAAGCGCGTCCATCGGCCAGGTTCACTCCGCACGGCTGCGCGACGGTCGCGACGTCGTGCTCAAGGTCCGCAAGCCGGGTGTCGATCGTCTCGTCCCGATCGATCTCGAGATCATTGGACAGCTGATCGATGAGTGGTCGCCGCGTTTTCGCGTCCTGCAAGACACTGACGCGCGAGGCTTGCTTCGGGACTTTGGCGATTCGGTGATCGCCGAGCTCGATTACGATCGCGAGGCAGCGAACGTCAAGTTCTTCCGCGACGCGTTCGCGAAGGAGCGTGGCTACAGGATTCCTGATGTCATCGGCGAATACACCAAGCATCGGGTGCTCACGGAGGAACGTCTCGACGGACACAAAGCGTGGGACGTGAGCGATCTGCCGCGACGGCACCGAGGAATCGTCGCGCGGCGCATCGCTCGATTCGTCTTGGAGCCGGCCTTCGAGCGCGGCGTGTTCTATGCCGATCCGCATCCCGGGAATCTTCTGATCACGTCGGATGGCTCGCTGTCCATCATCGATTTCGGCAAGGTCGGCCGCCTCGGCCCGGAGATCCGTCGATGCCTCGCGGACATGTTTCTCGCGATCGTGCGCAGCGACGCACAACGCCTGACGGATCGTTTGATCGAGCTGACGGCGCCGGACCATCCGGTCGATCGACGCGCGATTCGGCACGAGATCGAACGAATGCTCGAGCTCTACGTCGACGTGTCACTCGAGAAACTGCGCTTTGGCGACGCCATCACCGACCTCCTCGAGTTGGTTCGCCGCGAGCGTCTCCGTATGCCCGGGGTGCTCGTGGAGTTCTTCAAGGCGATGGCGATGTGCGAAGGGATTCTCCAGGCGATCGATCCGGATTCGAATTTCGCGGACTACCTGGAACCGATGGTGCGGAAGCTGACCTACGACGCGTTCGTAGGTCCGCAACTGCTCGATCGTCTTCGTGACTCCGCGGTCGACGCGGCGCAGCTCACGATCCAGCTCCCGCATCGAATCGACCGGGTACTAGGCGACGTCGAACGTGGAAACCTCCGCGTCTGGGCGCACATCGAAAACATCGATCCGATCGTGAAGCGCCTCGAGCATCTTGTCGCGCGATCGAACGCGACCATTCTCGCCGCGGCGTGCATCGTCGGCCTGGCGCTTGTCCTGCAGTTTTATCGGCCGCACGGGTGGCAGGCGTGGATCGGCGTCGTGTTCTGGATCGCCGTCGCCGTGGCCGCCATCGACTACGTGAGAACGATGCTGGCGTTGCGAAAATGAACGAGGTCGCGCCATGGAATCGATCGAAGCAACGGAAGTAATCCAGCGGCCCATCGAAGAGGTCTTCGAGTTCTACCGCGATTTCACGAACTTGCCGCGCTTTCTCGGCGACGTCATGGCCGTCGAGCAGATCGATACTGCCACGTCGCATTGGACGATCCAAGGTCCCTTGGGCGTTCACGTGAGCTGGACCGTTCGCGTCACCGAGGAGCGCGCCAACGAATTGATTTGTTATGAGACGGTCGGGCCGTCCGCGCTCAAGACGCGATGGGAAGTCTACTTTTCGCGCACGGCGAACGCCGGCGAGACTCGAGTTCGCGAGACAATGCATACGCCGTTCGGCGGCGGCGGCCGTGCCGCGCTGGCCTTGATTGGAAAGCCGCCGTCGGACGAGGTCTCCGCGAACCTCCACCGTCTGAAAGAGCTCCTGGAAACCGGCCGAGTGACGGACACGAGCCACGCGGTCGACGGAAAATTCGATCGCCGTTGAAATGGCCAGACCGAAAACGCGGACTCTCTTATACGGTGCTTACGGCTACACAGGCCGACTCGCCGCGACGCTTGCCGCGGCCAAACGCCTCCAACTCGTGCTTGCCGGACGACGTGAGGAGCCGCTGCGACAATTGGGTCAACGCCTAACATTGCCGACGCGCGCGGTTGGACTCGACGATACGACACGGCTCGAAGAAGCACTGAGCGATATCGGGTGCGTGGTTCACATGGCCGGACCATTCGCGACGACGTCGACGCCAATGCTGAACGCGTGCCTCGCCACGGGCACGCACTACGTCGACATCACCGGCGAAATCGAGGTGTTCGAGGCGATCTGGTCGCGTGACAAAGAGATTCGCGGTGCCGGCATCAGCGTCGTGCCAGGCGCGGGCTTCGATGTCGTCCCAACCGACTGTCTCGCTGCGTACACAACCACGAAGCTCGAGGAGCCGCGATGGCTCGTCATGGCCCTCCGCGGTTTGGACGGCGCGTCGCAGGGCACGCTGCGCACCGCCATTCGACAGATCTCTAAACCAGTGCTCTGCCGCCGCCAAGGAGTGATCGTCGCGCTCGCCGACCGCGCGCCGCGGATGGTGAACTTCGGCGATGGCGACGAGCCATGTCTTCCGATTTCGTGGGGCGATGTCGCGACTGCGTTTCACAGCACCGGCATCGAGAACATCACCGTGTACTTCCGCCGTACGCGCTTGCTTCATGCCGCGACCGCCGCCGGGCCTCTGTTCAGCAGACTACTGCAAAGTCAGACGGGACAGAAAGCGCTCGCAGCGATGATTCGTCGGCTTCCCGAAGGGCCGAATGAATCGGAGCGGCTCAAACATCGAAGTACGATCAGGGCAGAGGTCGCCGACGACTCTGGACATACGTTCGCAGCGCTGCTGCACACGCCGGATCCGTACGACTTCACCGCGAACAGCGCACTGGACATTGCGGCGCGACTCAATGTATCGACGCCGTTCGGCCTCGCGACTCCAAGTCAGGCCTTCGGTGCCGATTTCGTGCTGTCGCTTCCGGGTTGCAGTCGCGTGGATGTCTCGCCGGAAACGACAGCGCCCGGCCTTGCCGGCGGTTCACGTCGTCGCGGCGTCAAAGCACGTGCTCGATCCTGATCGGGAGATCGCGGAGACGACGCCCTGTCGCATGAAACACGGCGTTGGCGATCGCCGGTGCAACGCCCGCCAACGCGACCTCTCCCAGACTCTTCACGCCAACACTATTGAAGGTGACATCCGGGACGTCGATGAACTCCACGTCGATGCTGCCGACATCTGCATTCACGGCAACGACGTACTCCGCAAGATCAGCATTCAAGAACCCACCATATCGCGGATCGACCTCGCTCGCTTCGCGGAGCGCCGCTCCGATTCCCCAGACCACGCCGCCGCGGACCTGACTCGCCGCCGTTCGCGGGCTGATCACGCGGCCGCAGTCGACGACACTGACCACACGCGGCACTCGAATACGGCGCGTCCGCTCTTCGACGTGCACCTCGACGAAGTGCGCGATATAGCTGAACGTCACACTGTGCGGATACTCCGGTCCCGCGGGAGAGACCAGACCCGCTCGAAGTCGATCATAGATCGCGTCTGGCTGTCCGGGCCCTTTGCGTTGAATTTCGACTGCAAGCTCGCGTCGACCCGCTGCGCGAAGCATCTCGGCCGGCGTGCCTCGTCGCGGAGCCGGCGCGAGTTTGGCGAGCGCGTCGAGCAGTGCATCGGCGGCATGGGCCGCGGCAGGTGCGACCGACGCCGTTCCCCACGCGCCTGCCGTCAGATGCTGCGGGACGACGAGTGTGTCGCCGATCGACGCAATCACGCGTTCGGGTGCGACACCCAGCTTTCGACCAATAATCGCGCCGAGCACCGTACGAATTCCCTGCCCCATCTCGTGTCCGCCGATGTCGATGAAAACGTCGCCTTCGTCAGTCGCCTTGAGTCGAACGATCTGTGGCACGGTCATGCACGGATACGTTCCGAGCGCGACTCCCCAGCCCACGAACGCTCCGTCGGGCAAACGCATCGAGCCCGGAGCAGCCAACCGATGATGCCAACCGAAACGCTCGGCGCCTCGTCGTAGACACTCGGCCACGTGACGCGACGACAGCGGCAGCTTCGTCACAGGATCTGTCGCTGTATCATTCGCGAGCCGTAGCTCGACGGGATCCATGCCGACTCGATATGCGAGCTCGTCGACGCAACTCTCCATCGTGAAGCACGCGACATGCTCGAACGGCGTCCGCATGTAGCCGGGCGTCTGCACGTCGGTGCGAACGAGCCGTTCGTGCCCGCGGAAGTTCTCGATGTTGTGAAGACGCGATGTCGTCGCGGCGTATTGCAGCGGGAAGAAATCGTGCTTCGATGTTTGGGCATCCACTTCGTGAATGGCGGCGACCATTCGGCCCGACGACTCCGCACCGAGTCGCAGACGATGTCGCGTCGCGGGTCGAAAGCTCGCGTCGTGGAAGACCTGCCACCGTGGGACGACCAGCTTCACCGGACGCTTCAATCGCCGCGCCGCGATGACCGCGAGGATGGTCTGCATTTGCAGCGAGTTTTTCTGTCCGAAGCCGCCGCCAGCGAAGGGTGACACGACGCGAATCCGGTCGGCGGAGATGTCCAGCGCGGTCGCAACGCCGTGCCGAATGGCTTCGGCGGCCTGCGTGCTCTCGTGGATCACGAGCGACTCGCCATGCCATTCGGCCACCGTCGCGAGCAGTTCCATCGGATTCTGGTGCTGCGGCGGAAAGGTGAATCGAGCATCGATCTTCACCGACGCGCCGGCAAATGCACCGTCGGCATCGCCGACCACGACCTCGGGAATGACTTCCTTGATCGGCGTGTCCGCCTGATTCACAATATCCTCATCAGGCACGTCGAGTGTTACGTTGAATGCCTCGCACTCATAGGTCGCACGGATCAATCCAGCACCCTCGATGGCTGCTTCCAGCGACTCGGCCGCGACAAGCGCGATCGGCTGCCCACGGTAGGCGATCCGGGCCGACTCCATCGGTTGCACGCTCTGAAAGCCGTAGCCCCCGCCCATGATGAAGCCATGCGTCTTGAGGGGCCCGATGTTCTCGTGGGTGAGCACCAAGTGCACGCCAGGCACGGCCTCCGCGGCGCTGACATCGAGCGTCACGATGCGTCCGCGCGCGATCGACGCCGTCGCAAGTGAGGCATGGATCATCTCCGGCCGAGCGTCGTCGGCACCGAAGCGGACGGTTCCTCGAACTTTGCCGATCGCGTCGACTCGCGGAATGTCGGCGAATTCAGAATCGGAAATTCCGCTCATTCGCAGCTCACCCGCGTGCTTTGGCAATCATGAGGGCATCCGCGACGGTTCGCGCCGCCAGCTCGACTCGGAATTGGTTGGCGGGTGTCGTACTCGCGCCAGCGAGCGCCGCGTGTCCCGCCCGAAGCGCCGTATCAAGCGTCAATGGCTGGCCGACCAGCCCGCGCTCGGCATCGCGGGCTCGCCATGGACGTGTGGCCACGCCGCCGATCGCGATTCGCGCGTCGCTGACGATGTCGCGCTCGAGCGTCACGGCGACCGCCGCCGATGCCAGCGCGAACGCGTAAGACTCGCGATCGCGAATTTTGTGGTACGTCGACGCGCGCGCGATTGGTGACGCAGGCACGCGGATACGCACGATCAGCTCGTCGCGACCGAGCGTCGACTCGATGTGCGGTGTATCCCGCGGCTCGACGTGCAGCGCTTCGACGGAAATCGAGCGCTCACCGCGCGGGCCCAGAATATCGATCACCGCATCGAGCGCGACGAGGGCGATCGCCCAATCCCCTGGATAGACGGCGATGCATGCGCCGCTGCCACCGAGGAGTGCGTGCCCCCGGTTGATTCCGTCCCTTGCCGCGCAACCACTTCCCGGCTCCCGCTTGTTGCACGCGAACGGTTCTCCGCTTCGAAAATACTCACACCTCGTTCGCTGCAGCAGGTTTCCGCCGACGCTCGCCATGTTGCGGACCTGCTGCGACGCGGCGCGCCAGAGCGATTCGGATAGCACCGGATATTCGCGCACGAGTTTCGGGTCGGCCGCGACGTCGCTCATGCGGGCCATCGCACCGAAGACCAATTCGTTCGATCCAGAAGTATCGAGCCGACTCAGGGCCGCCAGCGAGTTGACGTCGACGATTGTGCGGGGCGCCTCGACGCCAAGCTTCATCAAGTCGAAGAGCGTCGTGCCTCCGGCGAGAAAGCGCGTGTCCGGTCCGCTCGACGCCATCGCGCGCACGGCTTCATCGGGCGTTGCGGCTCTCGTGTAGACAAAGGGTTGCATGTGATCACCCACTCGCCATCTTGCTGGCCGCATCTTCGATCGCCGCGACGATCCCGACGTAGGCGCCGCACCGACAGATGTTGCCGCTCATGTATTCGCGAATCTCGTCCTTCGACGATGCGTGCCTTTCGTGCACGCACGCGACCGCCGCCATGATCTGCCCGGGCGTGCAGTAGCCGCATTGCAGCGCATCGTGGTCGATGAAGGCTTGCTGCATCGGGTGAAGCGGCGCGCCATCGCGCGACAGGCCTTCGATCGTCGTGACCTCGGTCCCGTCCGCCTGGATGGCGAGTGTCAGACACGAGACGACACGGCGGCCATTCACATGTACCGTGCACGCGCCGCACTGCCCGTGATCACAGCCCTTCTTGGTTCCCGTCAACGCCAGCCGTTCACGAAGCACGTCGAGCAGCGACGAGCGAGGATCGAGGTCGAGGGTGTACGCCGTTCCGTTCACGGTCATCCGCATCTCGAGGCGGCTGACCCGTGCATCGCGCTGACTCATGACGCGGTTCTCGACTGAGGCGCACCATGCAGTCAACGGCCGACGATCGGGTGGCACTAGTTGACCAAAGTCTCATCGCGTAGGCTGAGGCTGGTCATGGAACGCTCGCGTGCGCACGCATACGTGGCCTGTCCAGGTCGGTCGTGGTATCGTTAGGCGGAGAGAAGCCGAACGCCCGCCAACACTCGGCCGGAGACCGTAGCGTATGCTCATTGACGTCCTTGCAATCGAGCTTCGACAAACACTACGCGACCTCCGGCGTTCACCGGGCCTCACGCTGGCGATCGTCGCGACGCTTGCGCTCGGTGTCGGCGTGAACGCGGCGATGTTTACCGTGCTCGATCGCATCCTGTTCCGGCAGCCAGATGGCGTTCGGAATGCTGCCGAGGTGCATCGCCTCTACACGGTCGGCCGGGATTGGCTGGGTCAGATCGGGTATTCCCATTCGTTCAGCGCCCCGGAGCTCGACGGCGTTCGCGGGGCTGCCAACGGTATCGCTCGCGTCGCGGGCATGGTCTCGTCTCCGGTCCACCTCCTCGCCGCGGACGGCGACACGAGCCGCCTCCCGATGGCAATGGTCACGTCCGGCTACTTCGATGTCCTCGGAGTCACTCCACAACGCGGACGTTTTTTCGCCGACGATGAAATGCGCTACGGCGACCCGCGGTACGTTGCCGTCTTGAGCGATGCATTGTGGCGCAAGCGGTTTGGCGCTGACACTGCCATCATCGGCCGCACGCTGCGCGCGGTGATATCGCGCGACACAACGACCTACACGATCATCGGTGTGGCGGCGCCGGGCTTTCGCGGCATCAACGTCGAGGCGGATGAATTCTGGATCCCGTTTACCGCGAGAGGCGGTCCCGCCGAAGGGCGGGGTGAATGGTGGACGCAACGCGGACTGCAGATCGTTTCGTTGATCGCGCGCATTCCTCGGACGACCGACCCTCGGTCCGTCGAAGCGCGGCTGACGACCGCGGTGCGCCGAGTGAACGAGGGCGCAGGCAGTTGGTTCGATCCCGGCACTCGAATGGTCGTCGCACCGCTCGTGGAGGCGCGTGGTCCGCGATCAGCGGCAGGCAGAACACGCGACTTCACGCTCGCCACTCGCCTCGCGGGGATGTCGCTCGTCGTGCTCGTGCTCGCGATCGCCAATGCCGTCGGCCTCATGCTCATGCGCTCGCTCGCGCGACAGCGAGAGATCGCGGTTCGAGTTGCGCTCGGTGTCACTCGAGCGCGCATCGTGGCACGGTTGTCAGTCGAAGGTGCTGTCATCACGCTGTTCGCTGCATCGGTTGCGACACTGCTCGCGTACTGGGCTGGTGGTCTGTTGCGGCCGTTGCTGTTCTCGAATATCCAATGGTCGCATGCGCTGATCGATGGCCGCGTGATTTGGCTCGTCATTGTCGTGACGATTGTCGCTGCCGTCGTGAGCTCGATTGCGCCCCTCATTCTCGCCACGCAACGCGACGTGATGCCGCTGCTCAAGGCAGGTGGCCTCGGCGCGGGGAATCCGGCTTCTCGGTTACGCTCGACGTTTCTCGCGTCGCAAACGGCGCTGTGCGTCGCGCTGCTCGCGGCGGCCGGATTGTTCATTCAAAGTTTGCATCGCGCGGTCGCCGTCGACCTCGGCTACGACGCGGATCGTCTGCTCGTGGCAGATGCTTCCGGCTACGGCAGTGCGTCACCGCTTACGGCGTTCGCGGCACTCGCCACACAGCTCGCGTCGAGTCCGGGCGTTCAAGTCATCTCCAAGGGCGGGTTGCCTGGCGGTGGAAGGGTCGGTGCGCTCAAGCTCCAAGGCCGTGACAGCATTCCCATGGAACGAGCGCCCCGCTTCGACTTCGCTGATGGCCGGTGGGCCGAGGCGTTGGGGCTTCATCTGCGCGTTGGGCGCTCGTTCACTGACGACGAGGTCTCGTCCGATGCGCCGGTCGCGATGATCAATCGTGCGATGGCCGAGAAGTTCTGGCCAAGAGAGAGTGCGCTGGGCCAGTGCGTCGGAACGAGCTGGCGCGATTGCTACCGCGTGGTTGGCGTTTTTGACGACACTCGTTACGACATCGCCGCTCCGGCCAGCCCGTACTACGTTCTTCCCATTCGGCAACTTCCTGGCTGGAATCCGCCGCCCCAGTTGCTGTTACGGTATGCCCGCGCGGTTACGGACGACGATGTCGCTCACGTTCGCGCGGCTGTCGTCGCCGGCGTTGGGCCGACGCGTGCGTTCTTGAGATTCGTTCGCGTCGGTGCGTTCATCGATCGACAGCTGCGGCCCTGGCGGATTGCCGCGGCGCTGCTGTCGATCTTCGCGGTTGTCGGACTCGCGTCCGCTGCCGCGGCCGTGTTTGGGTTGATCTCGTACGATGTCGGGCGTCGCACGCATGAGATCGGCGTGCGCACCGCACTCGGCGCGACGAAAACTCGGGTGGTGGGCGATGTGCTACAGCCCTCTCTTCGGGTGATCGGGATCGGGATCGTCGCCGGCATTGTGCTCGCGCTCGCGTCAGGGCGCGTGATGGCATCGCTGCTCTTCGATACGTCGGCGGCTGATCCCGTGGTGCTGTTGATGACCGCCATCGTGCTCGGCGTTGTCGCGTCGGTTGCCGGCCTGGTGCCAGCAATGCGAGCGACGGCGGTCAATCCGGTCATCGCCCTGCAAGCCGACTGACGTCAGCGGTCGACGTTGTGTGGACCGCGACGCCGGGCGTTCCTGGCGTCAGGCTTTGCCGTCTCTCGCTTCCATCCGTCTTCGAGCGCGGCAATGAACTTCAGCCGATCGGCACGCATCGCACGCACCGTCTCCGCTGGCGCGTCGGTCTCCTCGTGGCGCGCCGCCCATAGGATCATGTCGATCAGCACTGGCGCCAGATCCATCCCTTTTCGAGTCAATCGATAGAGGACTTGACGCGCGTCCTTCGGGTTCGGGCAGCGTTCAATGATGTCCGCCGCTTCCAGACGCCCAAGGCGATCGGCGAGCATGTTCGTCGCGATTCCCTCACCCGCTGCCGCGAATTCGCCGAACGTCTTGCGACCCTTGAACATGAGGTCGCGCACGACCAGGAGCGACCAACGGTCGCCGAAGATCTCGAGCGAAATGCTGATTGGGCAACCGGAACGGCGTGACTGCATGGTCGGTCGATTCAAAGTGAGGTTTTTACTTGCTTTTTGCAAGTGATATTGCCATCGTTGCCTCCCGCTGATCGACGACAAGGAGACTCCGATGCGACGCCAATTCACGCTCGGGTTGCTGGCGTACCTCGTGCCGACCTTCCTGCTCGGCTACGTCTGGCACCTCAAACTCTTCGCCGGCCTCTATCATGATCTGGGAATCTACAGGCCGGACGTGATCATTCCTCTCGGCTTCTCGTCGATGCTTCTCCAGGGAGCGATCTTCGCGATTGCGTATCCTCGCCTGGCCGAGAAGCCCTGGCAGCTCTCGCATGCGTTGCAGTTCGCCGCGGGCGCCGCGTTGCTCTCGTGGACATTCACGACGCTTGCGGTCGCGGCAAAGCATCCGATGACATCCGTGAGCCGATTCGTGATGATCGAGACGTGCTTCACCGTGGTGCAGTTCGCGATGGTGGGACCGCTGCTCGCCTTGAGCGCTCGTGGCAGGCGCCCGGCGGCGGTCAATCCGGTTGTCGCCACGCAGGTGCATTGAGACCACCTGGCATGCGCCGCACCGCTATCGCGATCGCAAGCGCCGGCGGCAAGCCGAGCGCAACGACCGCGAAGTTCGATTGCGACGTTGCCCCGACGACATTCCCAACGAGGGCGAGTACGCACAGAACCGCGATCATCGTCGTCACGAATCGCGCCCCACGCGTCGCGTTGCCGGACATGAAGGTCGACGGCAGCATCACGACCAGCGCGAGCCACAACGGATTGAAGACGAGCAGATTCGCGTTGCCGTGCGCGAACACATGATCCGTCGCGACCCACAGCAGCGTCAACACAACGCCGAGCAGTCCCGCGAGCAACGACCACACGGCCAGCAGCACCGAAGTCGACACGCGAAATGGTCGACCAGCTTCCACTGAACGCGTGCCGAGGAGCAGAAACGCGGCGCCGATCGCCAGACCAATCGCGAGCAACGGCGCCGCGAGATTTGGCGGGCCTGCGGGCTCCGGCGGACGCGTCGATTGAAACAGCACGCGCTCGTTGCGAACCACCGGATGCAACGTTCCCGTGCTGTCGCGCACCTGCAGAGTCGCAACGACGTCGTGTAGCTCGCGCGGCAAGAACATCTCGTCCCATTTCGTGATCGGCCGGTCGGACGGCGTACCGAGTCCGATATCGACCCCGATGACGAGGAGCTTGTCGCTCTGCATGTGATCGAGCGCGTGCCATCGGTACGAGTGCCCGCTGACCTGCTTCGAATGCTCGTGCAGCTGTCCGCCGAGAATTTGATCGAGGATGTCGCGCGGACGGGTCGCGCAGTTGTTCCGGAAGTAATCGTAGCGGTAGGTGATGTTCTCCGGCCGTGCGTTGGTGCGAACGATTTGCAGCAGCGCGTCTTTCTGCGCGGTGGTGAGGTCGAGCTGCTGAGATACGATGGTCCGGTTGTTCTTCCTCGAATCATCGGCAACCTCGGCCAGCGTGCCACCAGCCATCTGGTAGAAATTCAGGCCGCGGAGGAAATGGAGAAGAAAGTTCGGTTGTGAGAAGTCGAACGCGCCCCAATTGAAAACGGTATCGCGGCCAGTAAGGTCGTTGTGAATTCGGACGGCGGTGTGACCAAACATCTGCCAGAGCCGATCGCCGTCCCCCACCGTCAACAACGAAATCGTGACGTCGCGCCCAGCCGAATAGAGCGCCGGGGCGCTGACTTGTGCGCCCGCGCGAACAGCACCTACGCACAGAGCAGACGCGGCAAACAGCCGCAGCAATTGACGCCACAGAGTCGTGCGTAGTCTGTTCAAAGAGTTGGGCAAAGGAATCCCGGGTTCAGTCGCCGACGAAGTCGGCGCTTGCTAAAGGTACCCCGAGAACCAGGTCTCCCTCGCTCGCTTCGCTTATGGATGCGGCCCCTCGTCCGGGAGGGTGAGCCCAACTCGGTCGTACAACGCCGCGCGGTGCGTTCGCCAATGCGCCCGCGTGAGGTCCGACGCCGGAACATCATTGAGATCCCACGGCAGCGATCGCGCGTTGAGCCCGACGAAGTGCGCTCCGCATTTGCCCAAATGCGGAAGATGCGGAGGAAACGGCGAGCAAATGGAGACGTCCGACACGGGCACGACATTCACGGCGCCATGACGCATCATCGCCGCCACCTGAAGCCCTTGCTCGTCGAGCTCCGAGCGAAGCGTGACGGGCTGCTCCTCGAGTACGTCGAGAATCGCGCGACCGAAATCGAAGGACGCAGGAATTCCGCGGATCCCGGAGTTGCGCGGCTCTGAGCCGCAGCGCGCGGCGAACTGCCCGAAGCATGGTCGGACGTCCTCCGCGATCACGCACGCATCCCGGTCGCGCACCGCGTCGGATACCGCGCGTGGGAGCGACCAG